>Ga0210393_10000487_pt1 | contig 35731 bp, 23 predicted proteins | sample IncBWC27OmetaG_FD_160068 | JGI IMG/M metagenome (GOLD analysis project Ga0210393, IMG submission 160068) | Forest soil microbial communities from Barre Woods Harvard Forest LTER site, Petersham, Massachusetts, United States - Inc-BW-C-27-O ...
GGTTCAAGTCCGTTTGTCTAGCAGGCGAAACCGCAAATGTATTTTCCGAATTTGGGATAATCTTTTCGGACCTGCGCATCCCAGTGGTCGTACTATATGCGGTGAAATCTCCCGCGAGTTCAGTGTTAGGTGACTATCGGAGGTGTGCATCGCCTGATGACCGACCTGAATTCCCTCATGATTTTCGCCAAAGTGGTCGAGGCGAAAAGCTTTTCGGAGGCGGCGAGACTCTTGAAAATGCCGACCTCAACCGTCAGCCGTCGTGTTGCTGACCTTGAGGACGAACTCGGGGTACGCTTGCTCGAACGTTCGACGCGCAGCCTTCGGCTGACGGACGTTGGGGCCGAAGTTCTCGAACACGCTCGTCACACCGTTGAACTCGACGAAGCGGTCGACAACATCGCTTCGAACCACCTGTCGAACGTCTCCGGCGAATTGCGGCTTTCCGCACCGCCCAGCATCTCCGACTCGTTGCTTGCCCCGCTCATCGGCGCATTCCAGGCATCGTATCCGAATGTCCGGGTGCAGGTCTTCATCACGGACCGGATTGTCGATCAAATCGTTGAGGGCGTCGACCTGGCGTTCAAGGTTGGAGAACAACTCAAAGATTCGTCGCTCGTCGCGCGCAGAATCCTGACCTACCGTCATCAACTCGTCGCCAGTCCCCGCTATCTGTCAAAGTGCAAGCGGCCTCAAAAACCCCAAGACTTACTGGAACACAGGCTCCTCGCCTTCTCGTTTTGGACGGCGACAAAAACGTGGAATTTCGTTCGTGCGAACGGGAAGAAAAAGGAAACGCTGGTGTTCCAGCCTTTCCTGGCGATGAACGACTATGCAGGCCTTGCGACTGCGCTGATTGCGGGCACCGGAATTGGCGACCTTCCTCCACTGGTTCAGCCTGAGTTGTTGCGCGACGGACGGCTCGTGGAGGTAATGCAAAAATGGCACTTCAGCGTCTTTAATCTCTGGGTGGTCCATGTGGGCAATCGTTACCTTACGCGGCCTGTACGCGTGTTCAAGGAATTCGCTGCCCAGATGGCGCCGACGCTATTTCCTTCGCTGCCCTCCTAAGGAGTTCTTCATTCTTTATCGTCCCAACGCACGTAGACTAGGGCAGCACGCACATGGCTTGGCAGCCAGACATCGACGCCGGCTAGGCGATTGATCCAGCGAGGCTCAAGCTCAGCAACAGAATCTCTCGTCACCTTATCCAGCAAAGCCTTGAATATCAGGAACTCGTTGTCGGGACCGATCGTTTTGGCAATCTCGGCATCGAAGGCCCTTTCGTTCAAGCCGTTGTGAATTCGCTTGACGGTCTGATATACGTCGTTCGTGTATTCCTTGGTGATCTCCACATCCTTCCGAGTTCCGGTATCGGTGAGGTGGCCGCCGATGAAGTTGTCGAATTTGTAGGCGAGGATTTCGTCGAACATCTTCAAATATTGGTGGAAGTTGGTCGACAGATCGAAGTCCTGAAACGGTACGTATCCCGACGTCACCGAGTCTACAGCCATCAAGAATTTTGCCTCTGGGACATAAATGAAAAGATCGCCTTCGTTGGAGTGGTAGTTATGCCGCGTGAGTTCCACGGTCTTGCCGCCAAGCTTGATCGTCTTCGCGGAATTGAACGTGACCGTTGGGATCAGGCGATTCGTATCCTTCATTTCCTTCAGGAAGTCGCTGACGGTATCGAGGGCGATGATCTGCAAGCCCGGGATCTTCTTAAACGCTGCGGAGCCTCCAATGTGATCTTTGTGCAAGTGGGAATAGACCAGCATTGTGATCGGCTTGTTCGTGACCTTAGCGATGGCGTCCGGAATGTGTTTGCCGTAGCTGGCCGGCGCATCGAAAACGATGACACCGGCGTCTGTCACAAGGAAAGCCGATTGCCAACCGTTGTCGGAAAGTGCATAAACACCGTTTCCGAAATCCTTCATCCCGTATCCGGCTGCAGGATCGATATTCCAGTATTTCGCTCTCACCGCAGGTAGCACAGGAACGTGTTCGCGCAACGCTTCCGGTGAATCGGTGCCAGCCAGGACCGAAGGCTGTTTCGGAGAAGGCTGCGACTCTTGTGCGAATGAGACTTGACTACCCAGCGCGGCATCGAGCATGAACAGAAGTGCCAACTTTCTCATTTCGGGTTCTCCTTATGTGACGTCGAGCGCACACTATGGGAACTGTCGGACTCGCACTAGATGGCAAAGCCGGGAATTAGATTTCCATATTTGGAATAATTTCGATGACAGAGGCGAGCGAGGGTCAGCGGATGCGGAACTATAAATTGCTAAACCACATCGCTCTTTGGAACGTTTTCTTCGCCATCATTTGTATTCCCACGGCCGGCAAGCTGATTGACGTCATGGGAATTCCCCTCTCGATTTCCATCTACTACTTTCCCTTTGTCTATATTCTTGCTGATATCCTGACCGAAGTTTATGGGTATGCAATCGCGCGACGCGTCTTGTGGTACTGCATCTTCGCGCAGCTTTTGGCGATTGTGATTTTCGAGTTTGTCATTTTTTATCCGCCCTCCGCGGTTATGAAAAACAATCAATCCTACGTTGATGTGCTCTCCGCGGCCCCTCGCTTGGTTTTATTTGGCACTCTTGCGATGTTCGCTGGCGACATTGCCAATAATTATGTCCTGGCAAAAATGAAGGTGTGGACTAGCGGAAGTTATATATCGGCGCGTTTCGTGACCTCGACCCTATGCGGACAAATGGTGAATACCGCCGTCTTCTACATCTTCGGTCTATGGGGAATGATACCGACCCGCGTATTGACAAAAAGCATTCTCGTCGCAAGCCTTACAAAAGTCGGTGTGGAGCTTCTTTTCCTGCCTGTAACCCTCAAAGTATCCTTGCGGCTGAAAAGAATCGAAAATGTCGATTACTTCGACAAAGGAACGAACTTCAATCCCTTGAAATTCTGAAGACAAGCGCAGGTCTCGTTCGCCCTGAGCAAACGTGGTTCGCGTCACTCCTCCAGCGCACCGCTAATCTGCCAGCGCTGAATCTCAGTCCTGGCGATCGCTCTCGAGACCCACCATTTCGTTCAATCCTCTTGATTTCGGGAAGAAAAGTCTTGTGGATAAGGAACCAGGGGAGCAAATTCTACTTCGTAGAATCAGCCGCGAGACCAAACAGATACCTAAGAAACGCACTAACCGGCAAAGACGATTCGCTCTAGCCTCTACCGCGGACCCTCAGCGCAAAGGAACCAAGGCTTTCCTCGCAGCAGGTTGTCCGAAGACATCTGCCCACGTCATGGCATCTCTGGCTGAAAAACACTGACGCGCACGATCACTTTGAACAGTTCCTCGGCCGGGTCGCGTTATGCCAAAGTCAAGATAGGCGACTAGCCCTAGATGGGTTCTTTTGCATAAAGCCTTCGATGGCGCTATTCGTTGACTGATGTCTTTTTTATAATACTCTTCTGCTCCCAGAGCATACGACGAAGAATGTCTGTTGAACTGGGAGCATTTTGCTCTCGAACTTGTACAAACCGCTTGCACGCATACTCTATATTTGAAAACAGTGCCAGATTCTTGTGAGACAAGCGCCACGCCGGGACGAGGTGCCGGATACGGTCCCATATGACCCACATCTCACCATTATTTTCAAAGAATAGGGCTTCGTCCAACAGACCACGATTTAGCATGCTGGCGACCATATCCCAGAAAGTCAAAACCATTTTGATGTACGTCTCCGCAGCGCTCCCATGCGGATACTTTTGTTCGATTTCGGTGACCGATGCCGGGTAAAAATTCTCCAAATACCAGTTTCGTGCCTTCCGCAGCTGTGGATCGCGCCTTAGCTCATAGAGTCGTAGCATCAGCTCGACACCTTGATAGTGTCGTCGAACTTCCATAACAGCCTCCTTGGCCCTATCACGTAGGGGACGCTTCCGAGGGTGCGCGGTCGTCGTCAAAAGTTGCCAAGGAATTCAGTCCGCTTCGATGATTACGTGGAACAGACGCGCTGGTTTAAACGGCTCGCTGCTCTCTCGGTGCTCTTTCCAAGGGACGCGAAAGCGGTCCTCCTTCAGGCACCCGCGACGAAGCCTTCTCAAAGAAACGGCCAAGGGTGGCACGCTAACCCACTGCCTCGATAAGTGCTGCAATGCCTTGTCCGCCCCCTATGCACATCGTGATCAGAGCAAATCGTCCCCCAACCCGGCGTAAAGCGTATAAAGCCTTGACTACCAAAATCGCCCCGGTCGCGCCAATTGGATGCCCCAGTGAAATCCCGCTGCCGTTGATGTTCGTCTTATCGATCGGGAGTCCCAAATCTCGAATGACCGCCAAGGCCTGGGCTGCAAAAGCCTCGTTGACTTCGAATACATCGATTTGCTCTAGCCGTATATTCGTCCTCTTCAGTAGTTTCTTGACGGCAGGGACTGGACCGATGCCCATATACTTCGGCTCAACACCGACAACTGCGTAATCGACGAATCTTCCCATCGGGCGGAAACTGCGGTCAGAAGCGGCTCGCTGTTCCATCAAGACTATCGCCGCAGCGCCATCGTTTATGCTGGACGCGTTGCCGGCCGTCGCCGTTCCACTAGCTTCGAAGGCCGGTTTGAGCTTTTGCAGATTTTCGAGAGTCGCGTCCGGCCTGGGGGCTTCGTCATTCTCGAAGCGACGCGGTTCGCTTTTCCCGTCTAGGTCGATCGGTACGATTTCTTCTCTAAACACGCCGCGCCCGATCGCACTGCTGGCGCGTCGGTGGCTTTCCAGAGCCAGTTCGTCTTGATCATTGCGGGAGATCTTCCACCGTCGCGCGACATTCTCCGCGGTTATCCCCATATGAGTCTCTTCGAACGGGTCACTCAGGGCTCCGATCATGACGTCAACTGCAACGGCGTTGTTCATGCGCTGGCCCCAGCGAAGTCCATGCAGCCAGTAGGGAGCCCGGCTCATGGATTCAGCTCCACCTGCGACACCAACGTCCGCGTTACCGGCAAGAATCTCCTGAGCAACACACGCTACGGCCTGCAGGCCACTTCCACACAGTCGATTCACCGTGAGCGCTGGAGCCTCGACGCCGAGGCCGGCCTGGAGGGCTACAACACGCGCGAAGTACATATCCCGGGATTCGTTATGGATCACATTTCCGAACACCAGTTGTTCCACTTCTGTTGCATCAATCCCCGCTCGCCGAATGGCCTCGCGGGCCGCAACAGCGCCCAACTCTGTCGGCCGAACATCCTTAAGTGCTCCTCCATATTTGCCAATTGGAGTGCGAGCCCCGCTCAAAATCACTACTTCCCGTCCGTTGGTCATGACCTGGCCCCTGCTGAAGTCGGTTTCCGAAGCGTAGTGGGAACTCGGCGGCAACCACAATCGCACGTACCGCTCGACGCTCTTGATTGCTTCAAATCAAATACAGATCCACATAGTCGTTCACTGACATTTCTTCGAGTAAAGGCTGGTTCCGTGACACGTTAAGAATCTGATGTACGCGTTTTGCTGTAAAACGGAGCCTCAGGTTCTTCTCGAATTTAGCTTCGAGCAGGGGGATGCCCTCCGTTCTTCGCGTACGGTGGCCGATCGGATATTCGATCAGAATTTCCTGAAGTCTGTGCCCGTCTGTAAATTCAACTGACAAACCATTTGGTATCGAACGTCGTTCGGGATTGTGGTAATCGTTTGTAAATTGAACGTGCTCGATGCATTCCATCTTCTCCCGCAAAACGTCGATCCTAAGGTCTCTTGCTACCTCATCTTCGTAATCCGCGGCGGTCAGCCGGCCAAAGATCAGCGCGACTGCGACCATATATTGAATGCAATGGTCACGATCCGCCGGATTGTGAAGCGGGCCCCGCTTGTCGATAATCCGCAGACACGCTTCGTGCGTGCGAATCGTGATCGTCTTGATGTCCGACACCTCTTTATTGGCCTGCGCCAACAGTTCACGCACCTTCATGGCCGCTTCCACCGCGGTTTGCGCATGAAACTCGGCCGGAAAGGAAATCTTGAAGAGCACGTTTTCCATTACGTACGTGCCATACGGCCGCTGAAAAACGAATTCGTTTCCACGGAATAACGCGTCGTAGAAACCCCATGTTTTTGCGGTCAGAGCCGACGGATAGCCCATTTCTCCGGCCCTTGCCATCAAAGCCAGGCGAACACCTCTACTTGTGGCGTCGCCCGCCGCCCAACTCTTGCGTGAACCGGTGTTGGGAGCGTGTCGATATGTACGAAGGCTTTGCCCATCCACCCAGGCTAGTGATATCGCATTGACGAGTTCTTCGAACGGCATTCCAAGCATGCCGGCGACGACCGCCGTCGTAGCAACCTTTACAAGGACGACGTGATCCAGCCCCACCTTATTGAATGAATTTTCAAGCGCTAAGCAGCCTTGAATTTCGTGAGCCTTGATCATGGCCGTAAGGACATCACGGATCTTGAGTGGAGATTTTCCAGAGGCTATGGCCGTCCGAGACAACCAGTCCGCGACCGCCAATATTCCGCCAAGGTTGTCAGAAGGATGTCCCCACTCCGCCGCAAGCCAGGTGTCATTGAAGTCCAGCCAGCGGATCATGGCGCCGATGTTAAAGGCAGCCTGAACCGGATCGAGCTGGAAGCGTGTACCGGGCACTCGTGCGCCGTTGGGAACGACGGTGTCGGGGACAATCGGTCCCAGCAGTTTGGTGCATTCGGGATACTGCAAAGCCTCCAGGCCGCACCCGAGGGTGTCGAGCAAGCAGTACCGCGCCGTCTGGTAGGCAAGTCTGCTCGAAACGTCATACTTGGTCACATAGTCGGCGATATCCGTAATGACTTGATCAGATTTTGGGCGGACATTCGAGAGACTCGCTTGCATTGCAGGTTGTCCTAGCTGGATGACCGGGTCTTGCTGCGATCGACGATGGGAACAAACGTCTGATTCTCGGGGCCAATATAAGTCGCGGAGGGCCGGATAATGTTCTTGTGTACGCGCTGTTCAATTACATGCGCGCTCCAACCAGAGGTGCGCGCAATCGCAAATAGCGGCGTGAACATAGCCGTAGGAATGCCCATTAGGTGATACGCGACCGCGCTGAACCAGTCCAGATTGGGAAACATCCTCTTCGTCTCCCAAACGACCGACTCGATGCTCTCGGCGATTCTGAAAAGACGTCCCGATCCGGCCGCGATCGACAGTTTGCGCGCGACTTCCTTTATGATTTCGTTCCGCGGATCCCGGATCGTATACACAGGGTGACCGAATCCGATGATGATTTCCTTCGCGTCGAGACGCCTTCGAATGTCCAGCGCCGCCGCCTCGGGATCCTGATAACGATTCTGGATCTCAAAAGCCACTTCATTCGCGCCTCCATGCTTCGAACCACGCAACGCTCCGATGCCCCCGACAATCGAGGAATAAAAATCCGAATTTGTGCTGGCGATAACGCGTGTTGCAAAGGTTGAAGCATTGAACTCATGCTCCGCGTACAGAATCAGGGAGGTATGCATCGAGCTAATCCACAAGTCGCTCGGCTCCTTCGCATGCAAGAGGTGAAGGAAATGCCCTCCGATCGAATCGTCGTCGGATTCTACTTCAATGCGCCTACCGTTCGTTGCATAGTGGTACCAATAGAGGAGCATCGAACTCAAGGACGCCATGACCTTGTCGGCGAGGGCACGGGTACCTGGATGATTGTGGTCTTCCCTTTCCGGCAGGTTGCAACCCAATGCCGAGACGCCAGTCCGCAGAACATCCATGGGATGCTGTGACGCAGGTAGCGCTTCGAGAACCGCTCTTACGGCGGCGGGCAGACCGCGAAGCGATTTGAGCCTCGCCTTATAGGTCCTCAGCTCCTCCGAGTCCGGGAGTTTGCCGTAGATCAATAGGTGGGCTACTTCTTCGAACTCGCAATGCGTAGCAAGATCCAGGATGTCGTAGCCGCGATAGTGCAGGTCCTTGCCTCCGCTTCCTACCGTGGATAGGGCAGTCGTCCCGGCGACTATCCCGGAAAGGGCCACCGATTTCTTGCTCTTCGCCTGATTCTCGCTCATGGTCAAATCTCTTTACACCAGCCCGTTGGTTTCTTCGGGATCGCGTCAGTCGTCGACGGAAACTACTGCAAGTCCCATCCCGCTAGCTCTTTCTTGCGAAAAGGTGATCAAGTTTGTCTTCGAATTCGTGATATCGAATTACGTTGTAAAGCTCCTCGCGCGTTTGCATCGTCTCGATTACGCCCGCCTGCGTGCCCTCGCGTCGGATTGCCGAGAAAACGTTCATAGCCGCCTTGTTCATCGCACGAAACGCGGAGAGCGGGTATAACGCCATCCTTACGCCTGCTCCGGCTAGCTCCTTGGCCGTGAATAGCGGCGTTGTCCCGAACTCAGTTATGTTCGCCAGTATGGGAACACCCGCCGCCGCAGCGAAAGCCCCATAGGTTTGCAATTCCTTGGCCGCTTCGACGAAAATCATGTCTGCTCCGGCTTCGACATAGGAACGAGCGCGTTCGAGGGCTCTCTCAACTCCTTCGTTGGCCAGCGCGTCTGTCCGTGCCATGACGATGAAACTCGCGTCGTTGCGTGCATCGACAGCGGCCTTAATCCGGTCGGCCATTTCCTGGCTCGACACGAGTTCCTTGTTGGGGCGATGCCCGCATCGCTTCGCTCCCACCTGGTCCTCGATATGCATCGCGGCGACCCCAAATTTGATGAGGGACCTGGTTGTGCGCGCGATGTTGAATGCGGAAGGACCGAACCCGGTGTCCACGTCGACCAGCAGAGGCAAGCTGCACACGTCCGTGATGCGTCGAACGTCGGTGAGCACGTCCTCCAATTCCGAAATGCCCAAATCTGGCACCCCAAGCGACCCTGCGGCTACTCCACCTCCGGAAAGGTAAATCGCTCGGAATCCAGCCATCCCCGCCAACAAAGCGTGATGAGCGTTGATTGTGCCAACAATCTGCAGCGGCCTCTCGCTCTCTATCGCTTGGCGGAAACGCTTGCCCGGTGAAAGCGGTTGGTCTTGCTGCCCGGCTGACCCTTGGAAATTCCCCTGTTGTCTTGAAATGTCCATTCCTAGGGTCGGATTCCCTCGACCTTCATGTGGATCCGATATAGGCCCGTACGCGCGGCCATGTATAGAGTCTTGCCATCGGAGTCTCCGAAAGCGACATTAGCCGGCAACTCGGTCGCAGAGATCGTACCTAGGTGCTTCCCCTCCGGCGAAATCACGAGAATTCCTCCGGGCCCTGTGCAATAGAGATTGCCCTTCTTGTCTACCTTCATTCCGTCCGCCACTCCGGGTTGTTGCTTGAGTGGGCTCATGTCGAAGAAGAGTTGACCCGCGCCTAGCGAACCGTCGGATTGCACTGCGAAACGCATAATGAGCTGCTTCGCTGTGTCGTCGACATACAAGTATTTTTCATCCGGTGAAAATGCCAATCCATTGGGAAAAGAGACTTCTTTGGTTGCGAGGCGTAGCGTGCCGTCTTTGGCGATCAGAAAGACCCCGTTGAACGACAGCTCCTTCTGGGGAAACTCGCGGTTGACGGGCCGAAGACCGGCCGGTGGATCAGTGAAGTACAGCGTGCCGTCGGATCTGTATACCAAATCATTAGGACTATTCAACCGCTTCCCATCATAGTGGTCTGCCAGGACGGTGCGCTTCCCATCCTTTTCGATGCGAATGATGCCGCGGTCCCCGTGTGCGGCGAAAACGATCCGTCCTTGCTTGTCGAGGGTTACGCCGTTCGATCCGATCAAGTACACCGTTTCGAAGCCATTGGTAATCGGCACGCCGGCCAGGGAGTCGTCGGTTCCGGTGAAACCGCTGGGGTTCACAACCGGAGAAACCTTGCCGTCGGGCGTCCACTTGTTAATGACGTTGGCGGGTATGTCGCTAAACAAAAGATAACCGGGCTTGCGCACCCACACGGGCCCCTCGGCGAACTTCAGTCCGCTGGCAATCTTTTCAATTTTTGCATCGGGATCGACGAGCTGGTCGAGCGCGGGATCAAGCCGAACGATGGAACCAGCAGCCGGCGCCTGGCCGGGACACTGGACCGGAAGGCAAACGACCAAAATGAAGAAGTACAGAGTCTTGAAGACAACCGGTTTCCGCATTCTTAAATTACTCCTTCTCGACTGAATCTTCGGCCGGGTTTTCGCCCGCTATCCTGTGATCCGGCAACGAACCACATACGCCAAAACCCATTCCTGTCCGTACCTCTGGTCGACCCACTATTGTCTCGATATTTTCAGCTTCTTGAGCGCCGCAGCATCATCGCTCAGTCCATTCTTGCCGACAGAAACGTTATTCGCGCGAAGCATGAACGCCACGATGTCCAGGTACGTCTGATGCGGCAGACTGTCCGGCTTGGACTGCGGCATGGTGCTATGTATCCGTCCGAACAAATCGTCCACGCTGCGGCCGAGCCAGTGAGTCGAGAACGTATCGCCGGTAAGAGCAGGGGCGGGATCGCGTCCACCCAAGTCCTGACCGTGACAGCTCCCGCAGTTCTTGTCATATTCGCCCTTGCCACGCTGGGACTGCTCCGCAAAACTATCCCCAGCACTGGAAAGCTTTTCCCCGGGCGCACCGTTCGCTGCGGTTTTGTCGGACTCAGTCTCCGCTGGCGTTACGATGATCTCTCCGTAGCTCCAGGGATGGTCCTTGCAGATGTAGGTGTAGCTCCCGGGCTTGTTGAAGACGACCGATCCCTGGGCGGCTGGATTTAGCGGGCCGGTGGTCCAGGAATTGTCGAGAGCCGAGATGGTATGAACCGTGCGGCCGTTGTTGACCCAGGTCACGCGAGCTTCCCCGTTCGCCATGGCCAGCCGGATGCGGTAGGGATTGAACGAATACTCGTCGATGAAATAGCGATTGCCCGTGGTATCGATGTCGTGCTGCAAGGACACGGTCTCGACCTGGTTGGTGTCCTCGATCGGGCCCGAGAAGTCGTCCTTTCTCGGGGAGGGTAAGCGAGGCGCCGTTCGGGGTGGCGCGTTTCCATTCAACTTGTATGCCCAGACCACCGGTCCCGAGGTTATGGCGACATATTGTTGACCGTCGATCTCATAGCTTGTAGGAGTTCCCGATCCGCCGGCATAACCTGTTTGCGCTTGCCATACCACTTCTCCAGTCGCCGCGTTGTAAGCGGACATATTCCCATCGTCGCCGAGTCGGAACATGAGGCCACCAGCTGTAGCGAGAGAACCCCCTCGCCCGAGAATCGTTGGCGGCACCTCTTTCTTCCACACAAGCTTCCCGGTCCTGGCATCGATCGCTGCAAGAATACTGGTTGCGCTGAGTCCGGGAACCTGGCCGTTCGGTCCGAAATAGTACGGATCCTCTGCGCGACGACGCCATGCAATTGCAGAAACACCTTGAGCGTAGAAGTACCCTGTGTCTGGGCTATAGGACATCGGAGTCACACGAACCGAGAAACCCGGCGCCAGGAGGTTTGGAACTTTTACGGACGGAGGCGTGTAGGTGCACCCTAGGACAAAACCCGCTGGAATCTTATTTTTCCATGTGGAGCAGTCGGGAAGCAGGCCTTCTTCTCCGACCGGAAAGGGCTGCGTTGCTGCGGTCTTTTGGAAAGGATCTTGCGGAACACTACGCTCTTCGACGGGAAGAAGAGGTTCACCGGTCGCCCGATCCAGTAGAAACAGATAACCGTCTGCCCGCATGGCTCCCAGACCCTTGCGGCGCTGGCCATTTACCTCCGCATCGTAGAGCACGATGGGCGTCGAAATGTCCGCTTCCCACAGATCGTGGTGAACCAATTGCTTGTACCAGCGAAGTTTGCCAGACTTCATATCGAGCGCGACGACGGAAACCGTGTAGAGGTTGTCGCCCGGCCGAAGTTCTCCTGCAAATTGCGCGACGGCGTTGCCGGTCGCGTAGTAAACAAGTCCTAAATCGGGATCGACCGTACCCGGCAGCCAGACTCCGCCACCACCTCGCCTCCACACATCATTGTCTTGCGGCCACGTCTCGTGCCCCGCCTCTCCGGGACCAGGTACTACGAAGAAGTGCCACAACTCGCGACCAGTCTTGGCATCAAGAGCGTTGATTCTTCCGCGAAGGCCATAGTCGGCGCTCATACCAACATAGACGACGCCATTCCAGTACATCGGAGCATCGCTAACTTGGGTGCCCTCGCGTTTTGGGGGAGGGTCCTGACCAACTTGCCGCCCCCAGGCCAGCGAGCCGTCGGTCTGGCGCAGGGCTAGCACCTGACCATCCATGAGCCCCACGAACACGAGACCATCGCCAACACCCACTCCTTGCGCGTTGGGTAACCCGAAACCAGCTCTCTGCAGAGCGAGCAAGTCACCAGGCACGGGTCGGCTATCGGTCTTGTATTTCCAGATCACTTCTCCGGTCTTGGCGTTCAATGCATAGACCCGAGATCCGGCGTTGAAGAAAAGCCGTCCGTCCTTCATGACCGCCGTGGACCTTGACGAAGCCCCGTCATCCAGGGTGTCGGATACCCAGGCACCGCCCAGATTTTTCACATTCTGCAGATTGATTTGCTTGAGCGCCGAATAGTGTCGGCCGCCCAGGTCCCCTCCGACAAGCGGCCATTCCGAAGTCGCGGCGTTTCGCGTATCCGGGTCGTGAACGTCGGTTGTCTCTTGCGACTGTCGCGCAGAGATCGACGGCCCGATTACGGCTAGCGTGAACAACAAAAGCGTCGCCATAGAAATGCCTGGTCCTGCAAGTCGCTTCTTCCAGCCGTCTCTTGAGCGATCCCTCTTCATGCCCTGCCCTCCAAAGCAATATTCCTTGCGCGCCGTTTTTTGACTTCGTCGATGGCATTAATGGGCAAGCGGATCTGGACGAAATTGCACGTGATTGATGTACGGCATGCGAGTCTTTTCGATGAACTTGGGCGGATCAAGCGAGTAGTTGACCCACAATCCCCGGCCTTTCCAGCCGGCGTTCGGGTCATCAATCCTGCCATCCATCCCGCGAGTGAAGAAGCCCATAGGATACGGCACGCGGATAATCGTCCATTTCTCGGTTGCCGGATGGAAGGCCAGCAAAGAGTCGGAATCTGTGCCGGTGACAATCACGGTGTTCTTACCCATTCCGAGAACATCGAATTGATCCACCCAGATATAATAGGCAAAGTCAGCTGCTCCGGTCTCCGCTCCCGTGCCCTTCAACTTGGGTCCCGGCATTTCCCAATACGTGAATTTTCCGCTACGGGGTTCGAGGCGACCGAGATGACCGCTTCCGGTAGCAAACCACACGATGCCATCGGTCGAAGCGTCCACACCCCGCGGCCCCCGGCCGGGCGCGGGTAAGGGCCAATCCTTGAACGTGACGGTCTTCGGATCAAACTCGTTCAGCTTGTTCCCGGGTCCGCCGGGAGACGGCATGGCCCGCCAAACCGTACCATCGGCCGGGTTGACGGCGATTCCGTATCCACCTCCGGACACCGGCTTACCGGTCTGCGGATCCAATTTTATGAACAGCTTCTGCGCCTGAGCTTCTGTTTCCGGGTGGTTCGGATCGTATTTGCTCGGATCGAACATGCCAAGCCCAACAGAATCGATCGAAGTCCAGAGCCTTCCTTGTTGATCAAACTGCAGATGGTGCGTCCCGTAAGCTGTGTCGATGGTTACAAACTTTTCCGTCTTGGTATCGAAATACGACAGCTGGCGATGGTGTTGTCCGGCCGCCTCGGCGTTCTGACTGGCATCGGGCGTGTTGGGCTTCTCGGACACAGTGGCCGCGGGAGGCTTCCCACCCTCATACACCTTTACGCTGTCAGCCCATTTCGGGTAGTGTGCTTCGTCCTCATCTCGGATGACCTGTGTTATCCAAACCCTGCCCTGGTCATCCATCATCGGATTGTGTGGCGACGCGACGCGGTGATACGCCGACCAGGAGTGAAATCCTTCCTCTTTGTCAAAGCCTGGCTGACGTACGGGGACCTTGAACGAAGAGACTGTGTTCGTTTTGGGATCGAGTGTCCACAGAAGATCCCGGCCGATATCCAGGCCGTAGACTTTCCCGTAGGGATATAACGTAGGATTGCGTTTGTCCGTTGAAATCTCGTCGTGAAAATATCCGTTCCATTCGCCCCACTGCCACTGGCTCACGACGATATTCCGTTCCATACCGGCCGGACGGGGTGGTGAAGGCGGAACCTCGCCATCTTCAATGCGGCTGCCCCAATCGGCCATGCTCTTGGCTAGAGCGTCCCTACCCATCGAATCCGCCACGGCGCTCATGACCGGTGCGAGTTTCCAGGCCGCATCGAACTCAGCGGCCGTGGTATGGCTTCGCACTTCCTTGATTCCCAGCTGGTGGCACAGGTCGCATCCGAGCTTCATTCCCGCGATCCACTCGTCCCGGCTCTTGAATCGCTTGGGAACCTCTTCCAAGGCTGGAGGTTGCCAGAGGGAGAACCAGTAGTTGGCTGGATAAATCTTGGCGGCGTCCTGGGGATTCGCGGCGCTCGAAACCTGCAACGTCACAGCCTTCCCGATGCTGGCCGCTACAGGCTTTGAATCTTTCAGGCCATAACCTCTAACCCAAAGTTGATATTCCCCGGTGGGCAACTCGGGGACCACGAAACGCCCGTCGTCATTGGTTACGACGATTTTACGGAAGGGTGTGGGCAGGCTGCTGGTTTCGGCAATGACCCACACCCCGGCCTCAGGAGAGCTTCCATTAGAATTGACCACGACGCCTTCGATGAAGCTGTCGGTCGATGACGGTTTCCCGGCTATTCGCGAGCCGCCCCCGAGCGTAAGCAAGGACACTAGAGCTAACGCGAGCATCAAAAGCGTTTTATTCATTGGTCACCCTGTAACGAAACACGTATTCTGATCTTTGTAGCAGCAATCCGAATCCAATTTTCCTCTGCACGAGAAACGACCCGCTCCACCGTTCAAAATATATACTTCAACGCAAACTGGATGAGCCGGGGAGCCACAGAGGTTGCCGTGATCAATCCAAAGTTTGCCGCGCTCACATTCAGCGCCGGGTCTGCAAACTGGGGATGATTGAAGGTGTTGTAGAACTCCGTCCGGAACTGCAACACCGCGCCTTCGTGTATTCCGCCGACCTTGGTGTTCTTGATCAGGGTCATATCCCAGTTGTTCTGACCAGGACCGTACGCGAAACCGACACCCGTATTCCCATACAGCGTGGCTGTCGAACCCGGCGCCGCCAGCGGAGCGCAGAACGCGGCGGGGTTAAACCACTGGCCGACCCGCTGCGTGTCACTACCCCTTGAATACACGTTGGCAAAACCCATGCCTGGGCACAGTTGAGCTGTAGAGGTGTCGGCCCCTCCGTAAGCCGTTCCCCCTCGAGTGTCAAGGAACGTCAGCGCGTCGCCTGTTTGCACTGTGACCACGCCGGCAAATGACCAACCGTCCGTCAACTTGTTCCGCAAGCCGTCCTTAAACGGCGTGGGAAGTGCCCAATCGTAGCTCGCTACGAAGCGGTGCCTGCGATCGAATGGCGTGGGCCCGTAGGAATCAGTCGGTGTCGCAAGGTCGTTGTACGAACTGGTGGCCAGCGTCCCTGGAGTATCGGCTAGAGCCTTCGAATAGGTATAGGACGCCTGGAAAGAGATTCCGTGCGAGAGATTCCGGCGAAGTGTTGTCTGCAATGCGTTATACCAAGAATTCCCATTGAAGGCGGTCTGGCTCAACGCCGTAGGAGCATATCCGACAAGAGGCACCCGGTATTGGGCGTTAGCGGCGGTATTGGTGGTCACACACCCGCCCGCGTCGATTCCCAACGTCGCGAACGTCGCGGCACTCACACCAAGACCTGCGGCCGTGTTGGGTAGGCCGCAGTTGACGGGATTCCCGGGTGAAGCAAGCAGCGGCTGATTGGTGGGCCTCTGGGTCGGGAGGTGAAATCCACGTGCTCCTACGTATCCAATTTCGAGAGTCGTCGCAGGCAGGATCTGGTATTGAAGATTGAGGCTCCATTGCTGGACGACAGCATCCTTGACGATTTCGGCCATATTCGAATCGCTGATCTGTGAGGACACTGTGCGTGGAATAAAGGTCGGGAGTGCCGGAACATTAGGAAACAGATTTTGAAGCGAAGCATTGGCCAAGCTGGACAAGGACAAGTTATAGGTATAGTTAACAGGCAAGGTATTCCATACCGTGTCTCCGCCATCGGTGTAGCCGTTATTTTGCCAAAAAAACCATCCATAGCCGCCGCGCAGCACCAAACGTGTCTGGTTGTGCCCAGGGGTCCATGCAAATCCGAACCGCGGAGCGAAATCATCGAGCGGTGGATTGCTTCCGGGCCCCGAGTCCGTTGAGCGGCGAACCACGCCCACAGGAAGGGCACCCACATAGTTATTGGGCACCGTGTATCCGACGTAGGTACCTCCGGGCGGAGGAATAGGAACAAGAGCTGCCAGGCTGTTCCAAATATTTCCGAATGTCGGCAAGGTGTCGTACAGGTTTCCGATGTACTCCCAGCGTAAACCCAAATTCAACGTCAGGCGATTATTCACTTTAAAGTCATCTTGAGCAAACAATTGAGCGTTCTTGGTCCGCCCCTGATGCACGAGAGCGTTCTCCGGAGGCGGCCCGATTCGGGCGAAGTTGGCCAGCTCATTGCTGAAGCCGAAGGGACTGCCATTTTGGGCGGCGGTTTCCCCGACCAGAAAGTCGTCGAATGTTTGGAAAATGGAAAGCCCGCGAGCGAAGCCCGGTGCGTTCACATCCCATTTATTGATGTCCCAGACTGCCCCAAACCGCAAGGAATGCCTTCCGTGTACGTAGGAAACTTGATCCGAAAATTGCAGGGTATCGTCCAGACTAAAATAATCGTTCTGAAGACTCCCGAGCGTGGAGAAAAGACCCGTTATCTGCAACCCCGGAGGATTGCCGGTCACCGTCGTCATACCGATGTCTGAACTGGGAAAAAGATTCTGGGAGGTGTTGTGGCCCCAAACGCGGGTATAACCAACGCGAGCTTCATTGACCAGATTGTTTGTGAGCAGCGTGGTCAGCTTCAGTGTGGCGTTGTGGTTCTTGAAGATGACATTGGCTCCGTAACCCGGCACGGTATCTCCGTTAAAGGGGAGCGTTTCGGGGTCATAAGAGTAAAAATACCGTTCAGAGAGTGTATTCTTCGCGTTAATTACGTAATCGGTGTTGATCAGAAACTGGTCCTCCCGGAAATCGGCGGGGATGCTAAAGGAGGATTGCCCGATTAGGGCTCCTTGTGAAGTCATGGAAACATTCTGCGGCGTCGGAATTACGTATGAGCCGTCCGGCAGCGTCTTTTGCAAAAGCGCGAGGGCCACGGGACTAATATTGGAACCGTTGCACGCAACCTGAACCCCGCCGGCAAATGTCTGATAAGCCGCCTGGCTGGCCGCGGGTTTGTTAGCAGGGCAAAACTCCGACCCAATGGTGGCGGCGGAACGGTCATTGGTGAGTGCCGGCAGGCTTACGGTGGACAGCGCGTTCGTCGTCAGCCCGTTCCTCTGTCGCGTTCCTTGATAGGAACCAAAGAAAAAGAGCTTCTCCTTCTTGATCGGGCCGCCGAACGTCCCCCCGAATTGGTTTTGCTTGAGCACTGGACGATCCTGATTGTTCAGCTTGCGAAAGAAGTCGTTCGCGTTCAATACGTCGTTCCGCAGAAACTCAAACGCGCTTCCATGGAAAGCGTTGGTGCCTGACTTCGTCACCACGTTCACCGCCCCTCCGGGACTGCGCCCGAAGGAGGCATCGAATTGTGCGGTTTGCACCTTGAACTCGGCGATGGCATCGGGATTGACGATGGCGATTCCGCCGGTTTGCCCCGCGCCTTGGTCTCCAACCGCGTTTGCGACCCAGTTGCTTGCTTGGCTTCCATCCATCATGTATGTGTTGGCCGACGCGCCGTTGCCGTTTACATTCATGTCTTCCGAACCTCGCCCCAGGTTGGCGGCATTGTTCACATTGCTTACTACGCCGGAAGAGAGAGAAAGAATCTGCGTGTAGTTGCGCGTAGTCAAAGGGATCGCGTTGACGGCTTGATGGTCGACCAGCGTACCCAATGTGGAATCCTCGGTTTGCACCGTCTGTGCGCTGCTCTGGACGGTGATCTGTTGTTCTGATTTACCAACTGGAAGAACAACGTCCCTCACCTCGGTCTCCGTCACGTTGACGGCGATCGCCACCACGGCGACGGTCTGAAATCCCGTCTTCGATACTTTAAGGGAGTATTCTCCAGGGGCCAAAGGTACGAACTTATATTGGCCGTCCGCCGTGCTTATTTTTGTGACTACTTGTTGGGTTGCGGCATTTGTCAGGGCAATGGTCGCACCAGCCACTGACCCACCCGAGGGATCGGTCACCGTTCCCGTTAAGGCGCCAGTTGACGACGATTGCCCCCAAGTAGGCTGTCCTGCGCTGCCGAGACTTGCCAGGCAGACTCCCAGTAGAAAAATCCGAAGATTTGACCTCATCCCACTGCCTCCCCCGCCTTCGTCTATCTCCCGTCGCACAACGCTGTGCTGCCCGATTGACAGGCTGGCGCATCCTTAGCGAATGCCCGCAATAAAGTCCGAACATCCAAGCTCGCTGTTTCTGAGATCTCGAGAGTACGGCCCGGTCGAAGGTGGGTCCCCAGCGTCCACCATCGCGATTCATCAAATCAAAAAAATGAATCACCGCGGAGGTTGATACACCCCGGTCCAAAGCGTGTCAATTTACGCAGACGATCCAACCGCCCACTTTGTTCTAGGCCGAAATGTCACAGTGGAGCCCTCAAACCGAGGTTCTCGCGCACAAACCAGCATTCTGTTTGTTGAGCGCGTGCGCGCCTTCGCCATGCCGGAGTTGGCTCGTCATGCTGTCTTTTTTTCTTTCTGCGATAAGAAGTTTCGTCGATCATTCCGAAGGTCTTTGCGGTTTTACTGCAAATAACAGAACAAAGGCCGCGAAGGAAATGGCCCCGGCGGCGAAAAATGCCCAGCGGTATTCGCCGCGCGCCACAAATACGTAACTTGCTATCATTGGCCCGATTACTCCGGCGATACCCCATGCCAGGATAAGAATTCCATAATTTAGGCCCAAATATCGCGTGCCGTAAAAATCGGCACTCGTCGAAGCATAGACCGATAGCTGCGTTCCGTAGCAGTAGTACACGACTCCGAGTGCGAGGTAGAGCAGCACGACGTGTTCCCGGCCGAAGAAAAGCACAGGCATGGCCACGGCAGAAATCAACAGTACGATGCACAGCGTCTTCAGGCGGCCAATGTGATCAGACAACCATCCCGAGAGAATCCGCCCGGCGGTGTTCCCGATCGCTCCGACGATAATCGCGAAAGATGCCACCGAAGGCGCGTGGTGGGATGCCCGGACAAACGGAACCAATTGGCTGATCACCATGACCCCGGCAGTTGTGCCCAAACAGTACCCGATCCAGAGTGTCCAGAACTGCGGCATGCGGATCATGCGCGACGTTGGAACGTCCGTATTTCGAGGCGAAGGATGTTTGCCGGAACCCGGTGACCCGTCCGGAGGTTGATACCCCTCCGGGGGATTCTTCACGAGGCATGTAGCCAGGAGCATCATCAAAAAAAAGATGATGGAAAAGGCCCGAAACGTTTCGCGCCAGCCTATTACTGCAATTAGCTTGGACGCAAGGGGGCCGAAAACACCGGAGCCCGCCCCATAGCCGCCAACCATCAGTCCGACAATGAGACCGCGCTTGTCAGGAAACCACTTCGAGCCTACGGCCATCGGCACCACGTAGGCGAAGCCGTTGCCTGCTCCGACGCAGAGCCCGACTGCGACGTAAAACATGGGCAGCGAGTGGGTTTTGCCGGCCAAGAAAAAACCAAGACTGAAGAGCACCGTTCCGATTGCAGCGACCAGCCGAGGTCCCCTGCGATCCTGGATGTACCCCCCAATCACAAACCAGAACGAAATCATCACAAATCCCAGCGTGGTCGCTAAAGACGTCTGGGCTCGTGACCACCCAAATTCCTTCTCTATCGGAAGCAGGAAAGCGCTAACCGCGTAAAACGTGCCAAGCGACATGTTCAAAAGAAACCCACCCAGCACCACGGGCCAGCGCCGAATCGGCGAGGAGATGTACTGAAAATCACAGCTTAGTGGTAGTTGTACGGTTTTCATAAGAATGACTGGTTTCCCCAGACCGCTCGGTCAACCGTGCTCTCTCAGGCGGGTTTGGCGACTCGGCAGCACCATGCGCAGCGTTAACAAGGCGTCTGGATCTGTCAAGGCGCCGAAATTTCGGGGGAGGCTGTTTCGTACTAGATCAGGAAGGCGTTGAAATTACGCGGCAGGATGCGATCACATTTTTTAGCAGCGACAAGGGCTGTGGTCGCGATCCATTCGATGACGACTCAGAGCCCCAGCCGGGTTCTTCGCCTGGCGGGCAAGTTGCGCCGGGACTTTGGCTTTACAGGCTCGATTCTGGCCATCAGTTCTGTTCTTTTTAGTGATTCTGAAGTTTCGCCGGAAGCAGGAATCTCTGTTTCTAGCAGGCCTAATCGCGCCAGCACTTTGCGGACTTTTCTTGGAGAAATAGAGAGTCGGGCCGCCACCCGGGACACTTTTTTTCGTTCCTGTTCCCAGGCGCGCGGAATCACGAGACTCGCAAACTCATCTTCTAGTTGACGGAACGTTTTTTCTCCGATTTCCCCCTGCGCCCATTGCATGAGTTTCGATTCGAGCGTGGCGTTCTCCATGAGACGCCTTCTAAGAGTCTGGAAATCGCTCCAGAGATAGTCGCGGACGCCCGGCTCGAGGTACGTCGCAGCCTTCTCCATCGCCTCGCGCGCCCGCTCCTTGTCACCGAAGAATGCGTTCGACATCGTCAGGCCGTGCCATGTATACACTGTCGCCAAAAGGCGACGGTCCTGCGTGTGTTCAGCCAATTCCACTGCGTCACGGGCGTAATCCTGGGCACTGATGGCATAGTTGGCCCATCCGTCGACTTCCTCCTCAACGCGGGCATTCTCTATCATGCATTGCACTTTTCTCGCAGATGCCATCAGGATGAAATCCTGCTTGGGCTGCGCCGCAGCGTAACCCCTCTTGGCCTCTTCTGCGGCCGTGTCCAACTCGCCTGTGTCCAGGTGCAGGTAGGCCCAACACAGGTGAACGCGGGCAATTCCTCGCGTATGAGGGTACTGCCGGTAGATCTCCTCCGCCTTCTTCAGATCTTCGTGAATCACCCCATACGACTTTGACAACTCCTTGACCAAAACGACCCGGTCAGGTCCGTGCTGACGATCCTTCTGGCGCGAGTCGCGCGATACCTCGATACTGCGTCGAAAATGGCGGGCAACCTGAAGTCTCGTGAAGGACATGTCAACAATCGCGCGGGCCACATTGCTCTGCATCGACTCACTTTTCTGAAAATGATTGATGGCGCGGCTGTAGTGCTCAATCGCCTGTCCGTATCGAGACTCACGTTGCAGAATGCGCCCGTATGTCGATTGAATGTTTCCGAGAGTGGAGTAATCGTCGGTCTTGATCAAAATGGATTCAGCGGCCCGTAGCTTCCTGAGGGCCTGTTGGGAATCGCCGCTTTCAAACAAAATCAAGCTTTCCAGGACGCGCGCGGGGACCTCATTCTGCGCGTGGCCATGCGCCGCCTGAATTTCCAGGGCCTGCTTCACGTGATACAAAGCGTTTTCGTACTGACCTTTCTTGCGCTGGCATCGGGCCTTCCAATAGTTGGCAATCGCAAGCACTTCCCAGGCTCTGGTCTCGGCGGCGATCTTAAGCACTACATCAAAGTGTTCAATCGCGGAGTCCAGTATTTCCTCGGTCATGGCGACCATGCCTTCGGCCATACGGACGTGCACGTACTCGGATATCTTCAAGTTGCAGCGCGACTCATGGTCATAAGTTGCCAGCAGGCGCTTCACCAGGGTGGCGTGGCCGTAACCGATGTCGCACCATTGCGCCAGGCTGCCTAGGAATGCGGCAGCATTCTCAAGAGAAGGGCTGAAGGCCGCCAGGATTTGCTCGATATTCGCCAGTCGATCCATGCCGTGCTGGATTCGACGAGAGTCGATATCCCGGCTGAGGGTGCTCAACAGTTCTTGCGGAATCACAGCGAGTTTTGCGATAGACATGACCGTAGCAACCTGTTTCTTTCCGGCTTCCGCAGCGAATCCTATCACGCAACCCAGGGCTCACACGAGCGCTTGTGCGCGAACCTCCTACAGGGCCGGGAGCAGAAATCCCCCGTCGACCACGATATTCTGTCCGGTGATATAGGAAGAGCGATCCGAAGCGAGAAACAGCGCTACCTCGGCAACTTCCTGCGGCTGACCGATTCGTGCCACAGGCTGTTTGGAAAATCGATCCACGTTGCGTTCGTCTTCTTCCCAATAGTACTCGCTCAAAGCAGTCTGTATCAGTCCTGGAGCGATGGCGTTCACGCGGACGCCCCTGGATCCCAGTTCCAGAGCGTATACCTCGGTCATCATGATCAGGGCGGCTTTTGTCGCGCTGTAGAGAAGACCATGCAATTGCGGTCGGAGTCCAGAAACGGACGCCACATTGATGATTGAACCCGTGCCCCGCTCGCACATCCCGGGCGCCACCAGCCTGATGAGGCGAAACGCGCTCTTCAGGTTTATGTCAATCATCTTGTCGAACTTACCGTCATCGACGTCCAGACATGGTCCCTGGGCGACGTTAGTTCCGGCATTGTTCACCAGAATGTCGATTCGTCCTAAACTCTCAAGGGCAGTTTCCACCATTCGCTTCAAATCGTCGGGGCGGCCAACGTGACAAGCGATAGGCACCGCCTGCGAGCCCATCTCTTTGGCGACCTCGTCGAGGGTAGCCTGATTTCGGCCGCAAATGACGACACGAGCTCCTTCGCGGACAAAGGACTCCGCGATCGACCTCCCAATCCCGCGGCTCGCCCCAGTGACGAGCGCAACCTTGTTGTTCAGAAGACCGCCCGACAGGCTCAATACTGACCCTTCGTTCCGAGACGGAATTGCGTGAATTGGGTTGGGGCCATTTGTCTTGATCATCTGCAGCGTCCTGTCGCTTAGTCGGCCGCCTGCTCGACCGGAACGTTCAGACCGGCGAGCTGCAGTGCCAGGTTGACCGCACGCTTGGAATCATAGGCCCGCAGCATCGCCATTTTCTCGGCTTCGAGGGAACCCTCGGCGTGAATGGCCAGCACCGCCTGATAACCCCCGTACGCGCGCGCGGTGATCTCACTGATGACATTCAGCAAAGGCAAGCGCCGCTCCGCGGGCCAAGCCGCTACAAAGTACTTCTCGAGTACCGGACGGATCAGGGGCGATTCCCAATCCGCCGTGGCGGGCCCGGTCACGAGCAGTCCGCCGGCCAGATCCTGCACAATTTCAATCGCGCGGTGGAAATCCCTGGCGAATGTCCATTTAGCAAGATTGGTCGTGAATACGTCGGGGAAGGCGACTCCATGTTCCACATCGCAGCGCATGGCCGCCAGCTGCGCCAGTCCGCGTACGGTTTCCGCATACCCCCCAAGCCAAGTCAATTTATCTCGAACGTGACCGGCCTTCTCAATCCCGTTTGCTTGGGCAATCGTAATTCCAAGACCCACCAGAGCATCGAGGAGGGGAAGCTTGTAGCTGACCGCCGTGTAACGGTGAAACTCTACAAAGGCCAGCGCCGCAGCTCCCGCCAGATCGGGACGATCGTGAAAAAACACGCGTTCCCAGGGCACAAAGACGTTGTCAAAAACCGTGAGCGTTTCTACCATCTTGTGCTCGGTAGAAATCGGGTGGGTGAACGGTTCATTCGAACCGTGAAGAAAGTCCGAGGTATACATGCGAAGCCCCGCTGTCGCTGCGGGAACCGCGAAGGCTACCGACCACGGTTCGTCGCCTGCAGTCATGCTGCGACTCGGGAGCACGATCACTTCGTCCACATATGGCGTGCACGAGGTGTGGACCTTGGCCCCCCGTACCACAATTCCGCCGGAGCGTACCTCCGCGACGCGCACGTAGAGGTCCGGGTCGCGCTGTTCGGACGGACGCTTGCTGCGATCCCCTTTCACGTCCGTTTGGGCGACGGCCAGCGCCAGATCTTTCTCGCGACACGAAAGATAGAACGCTTCCAGGCGCTTCATTCCCTGTGCTTCGTGCTTGCGGGTGAGGACACGCTTGAGCGCGAACAGAGCGTCGGTGCCGATTTCCTTTATCAGAATAACCAGGGTAGCGCCCAACTCGGTGCCCAATTCGATCAGCTTGGTGCGATCAAGCAGGTCTCGCGTGTGCCTTGGAATCCGGTAATACGCGGAATACTCCTCGCCTCGTTCGCACTGAACCGCGATGTCCTTGTACCTGGGATCTTCGGCGAGCTGAAAATCGATCGCCGCGTGGCGCGCCGCCACCCCCAGCTCGGTATGTAGCGTCACATCCTCGACGCGTTCCCCGCGATAGTAGACTTCCCGCCCGTCGCGCAAACCCTGCAAGAATTGCTTTGCTGTTCTTAGCGCCATTGATTTAGGCCTTTCACCCTTCAAACTTCCCGGCTACCTCTGAAGCTCGTTCGCGCGAGGGGTGCTTTTCGCGTCTCGCGACGCAGAACGACGAGTCATTTCGTCTCGGAGTCTGCCTTTTCTGGTGCATGCGCTCGTCGCGTGAGCGTCCGGATGTAGTTCACCAACTCCCAGCGCTGTGTTTCCGGGAGCTGCTGCCACGACGGCATCGGGCCACGACCATTGGTCATCTTCCAAAACAACTCACCATCCGTTGCCCTATTCATGCGTTTGGCGTCAGTGAAATTTGCAGGTTTCGGTGTCAGAACCTTGCCCAACGTACCGTCTCCAGCCCCCTTCGGGCCGTGACAACTCGAACAGACCTGTTCAAAGAGCTCGCCCGCTTCCTTCAATCCTTGTTGTGTCGGCCGCACGGGGTTTTTTGCAGTTCTTGCGGCGGGAGGGGCGATCCAAACGCCATCTTGCTGATCGGCGGAGGAGCCATCTGTGGTCTTGACGGCCAGCAACGTCACGCTCAGGCGAATAGCCATCGCCAGTCCGAGCACAAGCGTGTTCCTTCTCCGACGCGAAAGACTCATGCACTCCCTCCTTGACTCGTTCCCCCGGGACAAATCCTTCCGCGTGGACGACGTTCAAACGCCAAAAGCCTCGGAGTGAAAGACTCTCAGAAAATTCCGATAAGCATTCTGATCCACCGCTGCGATGATTACCGGAGCGACGGCCACCGATATGTATACCCTAGCCTCCGACGCGCCGGCTCGCGCGAGCACCGCCCGCAGGGTATTTTCGTGCTAGGCCGAATTGTCACAATGAGGAATGGCAACCCGAAGACTTGCTAGTGTGTGTACAACACCTTTGCTAGTGTCCAAACCGATGTCGGAGCTGCGATTCCGCAGCCGTCATTTGAGGAAGGTGTCTTGTGAAACGTGTGAAGCTGGCCTCGGCTGTTCTCCTGGTTGGTGCCTTTTGCGTCCGTTCCGCGTTCCCCGCGACCAGCTACGAAATCGACCCAAATCATTCGAGCATTTCGTTCGCCGTCAAACACATGCTGATCAATACGGTGCGCGGGAAATTCAAAGAATTCGCGGGTCAAATCCAGCTGGAAGAGGATGATCTGACCAAGTCTTCGGTCGACGTGACCATCCAGGCGGAGACAATCGATACCGGATTTCCGCGGCGCGACGACGATCTTCGGGGGCCAGGCTTTCTCGAAGTCACGAAATTCCCGAAAATCACCTTCGTAAGCAGCCGTGTGGAGAAACAGTCGCAGAATTACGTGCTCGTTGGCATCCTGACGATGCACGGGGTCCCCAAGGAGGTAAACATCCCCTTTACGTACAACGGCAAAATGGTCGATCCTGCAGGTCGCGTGCGCATCGGCATGGAAGGTTCCCTGGCGATCAATCGCAGAGACTGGGGCATAACCTACAGCAAAATGCTGGATAGTGGAGGCCTTGTGGCCGCAAATGAAGTGCAGATTCAGCTGGATATAGAGGCAAAGAAAAGGTGACAGCGTTGATGCCCTGAGATTGCGGTGAAAGCTTCTAGGCCTGCAGCAGCATCGGCGCAGGACCACCCGGGGGAAGCATCAATTTCGGCTCGGTCAAGGACTGCACATATTCAACCGTGGTATCGGTGGCCAGCTCTTGTAAGAGCAGACCTCCGGGCATGACTCGAATTACGGCCAGCTCGGTAACGATATAGTGCACGACTTCGACTCCCGTGAGTGGCAACGTGCAACGGGTCACGATTTTCGGCGCCCTCTCGCGCGTCGCATGCTCCATCGCTACGAATACTTTCTTCGCCCCTGCAACCAAGTCCATTGCCCCACCCATGCCCTTGAGCATCTTCCCGGGAATGGCCCAGTTCGCCAGACTTCCTTGCTCATCCACCTGCAGCGCTCCGAGCACCGTGAGATCGATGTGCCCGCCGCGAATCATGGCGAAGGAATCCGCGGATGAGAAATAACACGTCCCTCGCAACTCGGTCACGGTCTCTTTGCCCGCGTTGATCACGTCCGGGTCCACTTCGGAGTCCGTCGGATAGGGGCCGATCCCGAGCATCCCGTTTTCCGACTGCAGGATAACGTCCATGCCTCGTGGCACAAAGTTCGCAACCTGTGTCGGTATGCCAATGCCGAGATTCACATAAAAGCCGTCTCGTAGTTCTTTCGAGATCCTCGAAGCGATCCGTTGCGATTTCTCCTCCTGATTCAAGATCATTCGAAAACTCCCGTGCGAACCGGAAAACGACCCGCGTTAGGCACTCTTCGTCTTGCGTCGCTCAATACGCTTTTCGTACTTTGTCCCTTGAAAAATGGCGTCGACATAAATTCCCGGCGTGTGAACGTTGTTCGGATCGAGCTCGCCTACATTCACTAGTTCCTCCACTTCGGCAATCACAAAATCGGCGGCGGTTGCCATCATGGGATTAAAATTCGCGGCGGTCTTCCGGTAGACAAGATTGCCCCAACGATCGCCTTTCCACGCCTTGATGAAGGCAAACTGCCCCCTGATCGCACGTTCCAGTACAAACATTCTTCCGTCGAATTCCCGCGTCTCCTTGTCCTTGGCTACAATGGTTCCGTATCCCGTCGGAGTATAGAAGGCGGGTATGCCGGCGCCCCCGGCTCGTAGCCTCTCCGCGAATGTTCCCTGAGGGTTGAGCTCGATCTCCAGCGCGCCTTCAAACACCAGCCGTTCGAAAAGCTTGTTTTCCCCGACATAGGTCGACACCATCTTCTTGACCTGCTGATTTTGCAACAGGATTCCTATTCCGAAATCATCCACCCCTGCGTTGTTACTGACGATTGTCAGATTTCTGGACCCCTGGCGACGAAGGGCGGCGATCAGGTTCTCCGGTATGCCGCAGAGCCCGAATCCACCCATCAGGATTGTCGCCCCGTCTTTAACTCCCTCGATGCCTGCATCCGGCGACGGAATCAGTTTATCCATGGAAATCCTGACGGTGCTGTGGCGCAGCAAACCATTCTGCAACGCAACCTGAATCTTGTGGGCTCCCCGTTGAACTATCTAGGCACTTTTGTCCTAGGACCAAACGCCCCGCTTACCGGCGCCGGGTACGGCCACACAACTCCTGTTTCAAGGTTTCCGTTGCTAACCTTTGCATGAAAAGGAAGCGCTCATCCCGGTGATTTGAACCCGGAACTCTTTCCATCCGCGCGCAGCGAGAGTCCGCCAACGGCTTCATGGTGAACGGTGCCGATGCCGAGGAGACCGGAAGCATGGCCGCAGCCACTATTCCAATCTTGATTCCATCGCCGAGTTTCGAATTCGGTCCAATAACTTTGAAGCAGAGTACGGGAGATATGCCGGAGATATACCGGAGATATTGCAGGAAGCTGCCGCAGCGCCAGCAGATGATGCTGGTCAAAAAAATCGACGGACGAAAACGGCTCGTGACAGGAGAAGACAGTCGTGGCTCACATAACATACTTAAAACGTGCGGCAAGGTCTCAGTGCGCAACTCCACCCATTCCCATAGATCGCAAGTTCTCGTTGCTGGCCAGGGTGGCGAAGCATGTTCTTGCGACGGTTATTCTGACGTGTATTTTGATTCTGAGCGTGATCCCCGCGTTCAGCCAAATGAACACGGCGGAAATCTCCGGCCTGGTCAAAGACCCTTCCGGCGCCACGGTTGCCAACGCCAACGTTGAAGCCATTGCAACCGGAACGCAGTTGAAATATATCGCCGCGTCGAATGCTGCCGGCGAATTTCTGCTCGGACAACTTCCCGTTGGGGTTTACAAACTGACCGTAACTGCTAAGGGATTTAAGCAGGCTGCCATGTCCGACGTGACGGTGCATGCCGGAGATAAGCTTCGGGAGAGTTTCTCGCTGGAACTCGGAGACTCGGCCCAAGTAGTCATCGTGACGGGTGCAGTAGGTCTGTTGCAAACCGAATCCGCTGCCATCAAGGATACGATCGAGCAAGCTCAGGTAATCGATCTCCCGCTCAAAAGTAGAAATTTCATCGATCTAGTCGGATTGGTGCCCGGCGTGACAAATCCGCCGGCCGGCACGCGTGGATCGGCGCTGCAGCAGACGGGAAACGTTTTTGGAATCCTTGGCCAACGCAGTGGACATAACTTGTATCTCGTCGATGGAGTGGCCGTGACGGATGAGGCCTATAACAACATGGTTCTGAGCCCGTCGTTAGACGACATTCAGGAAGTCAACATTAATCAGACATCATACGACGCGGAGTTTGGTGGGAAGTCGGGCGGCATAATAAACGTCATCACAAAATCCAGCAGCAATCAATGGCACGGCAGCGCATTCGAATTTGTGCGGAACGACATCTTCGACGGGAAGAATTTCTTCGTTTCGCCGACCGCGGCCAAACCGCCTTACAAGCAAAATCAGTTCGGCGCGTCCTTTGGTGGCCCGATTCAAAAGGATAAAACCTTTTTCTTCGTCGATTACGAGGGCGAGCGAATCCGCCAGTCTCAGACCCAGCTCTTCAGCGTCCCCACCGCTGAAGAGCGCGCGGGCAACTTCACCGGTTCAGGCCTTACGGTAAAGAACCCGGCCACCGGCACTCCTTTTCCAGGCGATACGATCCCCTCAGTCGATCCCGTCGCCGCGGGAATTCTGGCGCAGATCCCGTTGCCGACTTCGACGGCCGCGAGCAACAATTTGAACTTAACTGCGCTAAACAGTGAAGACGTTAACCAATACAATTCCCGGATCGACCATACGTTTAGCCCTAGCGACAGTGCCTTCGTTCGCTTCTCTGTCTTCGATGCAAATCAATTTCTTCCCTTCGGATCGGCGGCGCTAAACGAAGCTCAATTCCCAGCATTTGGATATGATCTGCGAACTCATACCGACAACCTTTCCGCAAGCTGGAGCCATATATTTAGTCCATCCTGGGTCAATGAGTTGCGCTTTGGCTGGCTGTGGGTCGGCGGGGGAGAAATGAGCCCTAACGCGGGGATCAATTTTGCAGGGCAGACAGGGCTTCAGGGTGTGACTGCAAATCCGCTTGATACCGGATATCCGAGTGTGACCATCACGGGCTTTTCAGGATTGGGCGAATCAACCCAGTACGTCCAGCGTCATGACTCCGACTACGAAATCTACGACAACGTCCTTTGGCACCATGGGACGCATACTGTGAAATTCGGCGTCTACTATGCCCACATTAATGTCAATGTGCTGAATGCCCAGAATGCAAGAGGGACATTTGCTTTTGTGGCGACGAACACAAACGCGGCCACCAACCCTGGGACCGGGAATGCCTTGGGAAATTTTATCCTGGGCGACCCAAACCAAGCCACCGTGGGGACATTGGGACGAGGAAATATCGATGGAATCACCAACTGGGCGCACTTCTACCTCGAGGACAGCTGGAAGATTACACCTAGCTTAAATCTCGACATCGGTCTGCGCTATGAATATAACCAGAACATGAAAGATGCGAATAATAATATCGCTGTCATAAATACCCTCGTGCCGGGAGGAGAGTATGTCATCGCCAGCAACGCCCAAGGTCAGATCTCGCCGGCGGCATCCGCATTGCTAGCCGACATTCCAATTACACACATCACTTCGGCACAGGCCGGCTGGGACTCGAGCTTGCTCCAATCGCGACCTCTTCGGTTGGCGCCACGAATCGGAATCGCCTGGAGTTTGCCCGACAACAAGTCGGTGATCCGAGCAGGATTTGGGATCTATACAAACCAGGCGGCATACAACATTATAGAAACTGCCGCCTTAAACCTACCCTTCTATTTCGCTGAAACTGTGACGAACAATGGCACGTTGTGCTCGGGGGCGGCCTGTAATACAGAAAAAATCCTAAGCTCTCCACCAAACGGCTCGATCAGCGGCAATAGCCTCAACCACAATTTCAAGATCGAATACAACAATGTCTGGAACCTGTCGGTCGAACGCAGGCTCTCCAATACGACTTCCATCCAGGCGCAGTATATCGGCTCATACACCGTTCACGCTGACAACTTCACGGAACAGAATCTTTTCCCGAATGCCTGCTTGAACCCTGCTACTGGCTGCCATGTCCGTCCGATTTCGTCAATGAGTGCCTTCTCTGCGGTCACGTGGGATGGTTGGGAGAAGTATAACGCCTTAGCTTTCACCTTCTCGCAGCATCTGTGGCGCGGTTTGCTGGTCAATTCGGCTTACACTTGGTCGAAAGCGCTGGATGACGCGTCCAACCCCGGAGCGGACAACGCTGAGACCAATTACCCGCAGGATCCGGCCAATCTGGCAGCAGAAAAGGGACTGTCTGATTTCGATCACCGGCATCGATTCGTCACTAACTTTCTTTATGATCTGCCAGTCTTTAGGAATTCGGAAGGTATGGTTCGCGCCGCATTTGGAGGATGGCAGATCGGCGGGATTTGGACCTTGCAAAGTGGTTCACCTTTTACAGTAAACCTGTCGACAGACACAGCCAATAACGGAGAGCTTACTGGAGGCAATGCATCACAACGGCCAAATCTTGTTTGCAATCCGAACTCCGGGCCAAAAACAACGGCCGAGTGGTTCAATACGGCCTGTTTCACCATGCCAGCCGCGTTCAACTACGGCAATGCGGGTCGAGACATCGTGACCGGTCCGGGTCTCGACGACTTCGACTTCACGCTTCAGAAGCAGTTCGTGATTCGCGAAAACATGAATCTGCAGTTCCGTTGGGACGTCTTTGATTTCTTGAATCACCCTAACTTCAACCCGCCCGTCGGGGCTGGTCGGACCTTCAGCGCGGCCGCGAGTTTCGGCTCGATTACCAGCGCGCAGGATCCTCGGGAGATGCAGTTTTCTCTGCGGCTGGCTTTCTAGGCGCAAAGCGGCGCTGAGCCGTCCGGTCAAATGCAGTTTGGTTTCGATGTTTTTACTGAACGAGATCCGTCAGCGGGCAAAATATCCTGAATCGCTATCCCGGTTCAAACGTTCGTTTGCCCGTTGAGCACGTCTCTGCCGACGAGGTGCCGGGTCCTGGGCCCGGCTCAGCTAGAAACGGCGAACGTGTCGCCCGCGTCCTAAAGGGCAGTGCACGAAGACAGAAACGCTGGACTACAATTCGAAAATCCGGAATCACTATGACCATGCTCACAATGCGAGGCCGTTTCGCAGTTTGCGCAGTTTGCGCAATTGTTCTGACAACCGCACCGACTCGTATCGGCTCGTCTCGCAGCCCTGAGAAGGACGGCTACCATGTTTACGTCACGAATGAACACTCGGGCGACTTGACAGTGATCGATGGAACAGAATTCAAAGTCACGGCAACAATTCCTGTTGGAAAACGGCCGCGCGGGATCCACGTAAGCCCGGATGGCAAGACCATCTACGTAGCTCTCAGCGGAACTCCCATCGAGCCCCCACCGCAACTTGACGCACACGGCAATCCAATTCTCAAGAAGCTTCAAGACGACGATGACAGTGATCTCAAGGCCGACAAAGCTGCCGACGGTATCGGTCTGGTGGACGTCGCACAGAATAAGTTCCTGCGCAAGCTCCCGGCTGGCTCCGATCCGGAAGAGTTTGCGGTAAGCGCGGATGGGAACCAGTTGTACGTTTCAAACGAGGACGTCGGAACGGCGAGCGTGCTCAATATTGAAAGCGGCACGGTGGAACACATCGTGGTGGTCAGCCGCGAACCGGAAGGCGTGGGCGTTTCGCCGGACGGGAACGCCTTTTACGTTACCTGTGAGACTGGTGGCGATGTCTTTGTAGTCGACGCGAAAGGATACAAAGTCCTTGCCCATTTGACGGTTAACCCCAGACCGCGAAGCATCGATTTTGTTCCTGACGGATCCCGCGCATTTGTTCCCTCCGAATCGGTCGGCGAATTAAACATCGTCGATGCCACCAACTACAAGGTCTTGACGGCGATCAAGCTTCCCGAACACACCCGCCCGATGAAGGTGCGCGTGGCCCCAGGCGGAAAGACAGTCTATGTAAGCGGTGGAAGGTCGGGAACGGTGGTCGCGGTGGATACGAAAACATACGAGGTCACAAATACCATTAAGGTGGGTACCCGGCCGTGGGGTTTGGCCATTTCGCCGGACGGAAAATATCTCTTTGTTGCCAATGGCCCCTCGAATGACGTCTCGGTCGTGGATCTTCAGGCGGCCAAAGAAATTGCTCGCGTAAAGGTCGGGGAGGGTCCGTGGGGGATCGTGGTCGTGCCGGATAGGAAGTAAATCGCCACGAACTGTGAACTTTCGTTAGCGCACATTCTGATCAGAATGAGACGACGGCCCTCGCACCAACCGCGCGGAAGTGGCTCATTGCTCGTCCTTGGGAACGTAAATCTGCTGCGCCGTAATGCTTCGTGTGAACCCTTGCTTAAACGCTCGTGCTCGGACGATCTTCGGTTCGGCTAATTCGAGCGGGGCTTCATAGATCGGGTCGGAACGCGTCGGATCGCTGCCATCGACTGTATAGTGGATCTCCGCGCCAGGTTCGGAGTCCGAGAGAGCGATCCTTACGGTCCGCTTGAGACTCCGTTCCACTCCCGAAATAACCGGCGGATCGAGGACCGGCAAACCGGGCAGGCTGTGAATCCAGTCGCGCAACAGCTCCACATCGGCGTGATCGACCGTCATTCTGGCCAGTGGCGGCATCTTGAAAGTGTCCGTCGTGTTCAATCGCATAAAAAGAATGGATCGCCAGATATCATTCGGCGCAATGATCCGCGGCCTGTCGATACCTTCACCAATTAAAACCGGTTCGCCGATCAGGCCCTGACTCACAAGAGGCGTGTCGTAGCGGGCATCGAACGCAGCGACGGTGCCGCCCGGCCGGTGGCAATAGGAGCAATTCACGTCGAGGAACGAGCGCGAACGATCTTCCAAGCTTCGGGTCTTGTCCGCCGCGTTCGCAAGCCTTGGCAGCGCTGCCAATTCGGAATCGCGGAGGTCACAATCGAACAGTCCTGCATGATTCCAGGAGCGCAGCTGATTGTCCGTGATCCCGGACGGATAGGCGATCTCACGATTCATCTGGCGAGTTTTTACGCCCAGCACACCACCGGCATTCGCCGTGTGGCAGGTGAGGCAGTCTTCACGGCTCGGGTAATACCACGTCTGGGTTCGCGTGCCCGAGGCAGTCTTAATAGCTATATTTTCTCTGATGCTTCCGAGCAGAAGATCGGCGTCGCTGTTGTCAGGGCGCCACTTATAAGTGACGCCGTAGACTCCGCCATTGTGGTCGCGGACAAGCAATCGCGTTTCAAGACGGCGTTTGACAGCGAAATTCGTGTCATCGATCGACAGATCAAACTCTTTGACAAACACAGTCCCGCCTGGAAACTTCCACTCGCCGCTGGCCGCAAATTGAATCTTTTCATTCGGCAGTGCTATCCAGCGAGATTTGCTGGCCCCGTCCGACCAGAAGGGCACAATAACGTCGTAGGGAATCAGCCCCGCAGCCGGAGTTGCGGCACGAACATTTGTAAAAGCGCCTGTCTGCGAAAGGCGGGAGGGAAACTCGCCGGTGGCGGATTGTGGCATCCGCAGGTATGGCTTAGAAATCGGGCGCGCGCTAAGGCCGTAAGGCCGCACGGGACCGTTCGAGGATCTCGATCCCTGAAGCGACGTGATGGCGAGCGTAGCGGCCAGGACGATGGCGACTTGGGCCCAGGCCGTCGCGTTTCCCATGCACTCTATGAACTTCGATCCATTGCGCCTACTCACTACTCGCTTATCCTTGCACTCGCGGATTCGGTTGTCCATCGCGAAAGCCTTGCCGAATCGGCGTTTCCATGCGTTCACCAATTCCAACGATTGGCAACCCGGAAGGATTATTATTCCCCCAACCGCAACAACCTCCCGCTCAAATTGGTACTTTGTCAAATTCGGGCTCAAGCCCAATTTATGGAAATCCAACTTGCCGACCAAAGACATGGTTGTACACGTCCGAAGCGTAGGAAACGGGCAGTAAAGTTGAGGCCAGAATGAGGCCAAAACCCCGGCTCACTCTGGCCTTTTCTTGTTCGCCGCGCTACAAAGGCAATTGAATCAACGAGACTTTGGCGGAGGCGTGTGGAAGTCGAATCCACCATTCGACCCGCGAAGGGCCGAATCGCCGGCTTTGAAGGCCGGGAAGATCACCGGACCCTTTTCGCCCCCGGTGCCAAAACATCATAACAAAACTTCAAATCCCACACCGACTCCACCCAACTCTCGTATCTGAGTGCCGTCACTCACATGAGAACGTCCAATCACAGACCCCAGTAATCTCGCGCCCGTGGCCACACTTCGAATCTTTCTTTGACGCACTCGCCGCCAAGTGATTTACACTATTGGGCTTATGAACACTCTCTCACGCCGCCAGTTCGCCCGCACTATCGCTGCGACTGCAGCCACCACTTTGGCCAGCGCTTCCCTGCCGCGCATCGCGCTCGCCCAAATGTCAAACGCCGCTTTGCTCCGATTCCCCGCCGGCTTTAAGTGGGGTTGCGCCACCGCCTCTTACCAGACTGAAGGGGCTGCAAACGAAGACGGGCGGAAGCCATCGGTCTGGGACACTTTCTCCCACACGCCGGGGAAAACTTTTCAGGGCGACACCGGCGACGTCGCCGACGATTCCTATCATCTCTATAAAGAAGATGTGCAGCTGCTCAAGAGTGTGGGCGCGAAAGTCTACCGCTTCTCGATCTCCTGGTCGCGCATCTTCCCCGACGGTACCGGCCAGCCGAACGAAAAAGGCCTTGCCCACTACCAACGCGTGGTTGACGAATTGCTCTCAAACGATATTCAGCCATACATCACGCTCTTCCACTGGGATCTGCCTCAGGCCTTGCCTGGCGGCTGGGAATCGCGCGACACCTCCAAGGCTTTTGCCGATTACGCGGCGTATGTCACGAAGCATCTCTCCGATCGTGTCAGTCACTTTTTCACTACCAACGAATTCGTCTGCTTCACCGATCTGAGTTACAAAACCGGCCAGTTTGCGCCGGGCAAAAAGCTCCCTCCCGCACAAGTCAACCAGGTCCGCCATCACGCAATACTTGCCCACGGACTGGGTGTGCAAGCCATCCGCGCCAGCGCGAAGAGCGGAACGCTAGTTGGCTTCGCCGAAAATTCCAACGTCTACGTCCCGGTTATCGAAACCCACGAGCACATCGAAGCCGCCCAGCGTGCCACTCGCGAAGGCAACGCTCACTTCCTCACCGCCATCATGGAAGGAAAGTACACCGACGGATATCTCCAACGCGAAGGAGCGAACGCTCCGAAGGTTGAGCCCGGCGATCTCAAAGCCATCGGCAGCCCGCTCGATTTCATCGGCTTCAACGTTTATACCCCGGAC
>Ga0210393_10000490_pt1 | contig 35565 bp, 39 predicted proteins | sample IncBWC27OmetaG_FD_160068 | JGI IMG/M metagenome (GOLD analysis project Ga0210393, IMG submission 160068) | Forest soil microbial communities from Barre Woods Harvard Forest LTER site, Petersham, Massachusetts, United States - Inc-BW-C-27-O ...
GGTGCCGATGCGGTCAGCGCGGCAGCGGATGCCAACGTGGACGCCATCGGCTTCGTCTTTGCGCCGAGCCCGCGGCAGGTGACGCCCGGGCAGGCGGCTCAACTGGCGGCGCTTGCGCCGCCGGGTATTCTGCGCATCGCGGTGGCGCAGCATCCGTTGCAAATGAAAGTCGACGAGATTTGCCGAATCCTCAAGCCCGACTATTTCCAGACCGATATCGAGGATTTGCGGGAGTTGAAAATTCCCGCGCATATCAAAGTGCTGCCCGTGGTGCGTTTCGGCCGCAAAACGCCCAATCCCTTGCCGGGGCGCATGCTGTTCGAAGGTCCCTCCAGCGGCATCGGCGAACTCGCCGATTGGGGACGTGCGGCCGAGCTCGCGCGACAGACCGAAGTCATTCTTGCCGGCGGCTTGTCGGCGCAAAATGTGGCCGAAGCCATTCAAGCGGTGCGTCCCTTCGGTGTGGACGTGAGCAGCGGGGTGGAGTCGGAGCCCGGCGTCAAGGATCCTGCCAAAATTCACGAGTTCGTGCGGGCGGCACGCGCCGCCGCCGCGCGCATGGAGAGCGAGTCATGAGTTCACCGCGACGCGCCGCCGCCGAGCCGGTCGCCTTGCCCGACGGCAAGGGACGCTACGGCGCATTCGGCGGCCGTTATGTCCCTGAAACCCTGGTGCCTGCACTCGATCGGCTGCAGGCCGGCATCGATCGGTACCTGCACCATCCGGACTTTCAAGCCCAGTTCCTGCACGAGCTCAAGACCTGGGTGGGCCGTCCCACCGCCCTGTCGCACGCGCCTACCTTGAGCCGGCGCTGGGGCGCGCAGGTGTGGCTGAAGCGCGAGGACCTGGCGCACACGGGCGCGCATAAGATCAATAACGCGATTGGCCAAACGCTGCTGGCCAAACGGCTCGGCGCCAAACGCATCATTGCGGAAACCGGCGCGGGACAACATGGCGTCGCCAGCGCCGCCGCGGCGGCGCGGTTGGGTATGCCCTGCACCGTGTACATGGGCGCGGTCGATGTCGAACGGCAGGCGCCCAATGTGGACCGCATGAAACTGCTGGGCGCCACCGTCGTGGCGGTGACGGGCGGAGATCAAACTCTGCGCGCGGCGATCGACGAAGCGCTGCGCGATTGGGTGTCCGACCCGGACGGCACCTACTACTCCTTGGGTTCCGCGGTCGGACCTCATCCCTATCCTTACCTCGTGCGTGAACTGCAGTCGGTGATCGGCCGTGAGGCGCGCGCGCAGATGCTGGAGGCCGCCGGCCGCCTGCCCGACGTCGCGGTGGCCTGCGTGGGCGGCGGCTCGAACGCCATTGGATTGTTCCATCCCTTTTTGGGCGATGCGGGCGTGCAATTGCTCGGTGTGGAAGCCGGCGGCCGCGGCGCCGGCCTCGGCGACAATGCGGCGTCGCTCACCTTCGGCACCCCCGGCGTTTTGCAAGGCAGCTACACCCTCATCCTGCAGGATGCCTTTGGCCAGGTGCGCGAAACGCACTCCGTTTCCGCGGGACTGGACTATTCCGGCGTCGGCCCCGAGCATGCGTACCTCATGCAAAGCGGACGCGTGAGCTACGAATCGGCGACCGATTCGGAATCCCTGGACGCGCTCGCCGAGTGCGCCAAGTACGAAGGCATTCTGCCGGCCATCGAAAGCGCACACGCATTTTTCGGCGCGCGGCGCTTCGCGGAAAAGAATCCCGGGGCGCAGATTCTCATCGGCTGCTCGGGCCGAGGAGACAAGGACATGCCGATTTTGCAGAACACACTGCTGAAAGAACCGCGCCGATGAAGAAGCAGCCCGATTCTGCGCCGATGATGCCGCCCAGCGAGCGCATCTCCGCGGCCATTCAAGCCGCCGTGGCGAACGGCCGCCCGGCCTTGGTGGGCTACTTGACCGCCGGGTTTCCCACGCGCCGCCAATTCAAGGACAGTCTCGCCGCCGTCGCCGCGGTTTGCGACGTGGTTGAAATCGGTGTTCCCTTCAGCGATCCCATGGCGGACGGTACCACCATCCAACGGGCGAGTTTCGCCGCGCTGGCCGACGGCGTGACACTGCCGTGGATACTCGATGAGCTAAAGTCCGTCGAGCCGCGCCACGGTGCGCCGATTCTCCTGATGAGCTACTTAAATCCGCTGCTGGCGTTCGGCATCATCGAACTGCCGCGCGCCGCGCGCGAAGCGGGCGTCGCGGGGTTTATCGTTCCGGATTTGCCGTTCGAGGAGAGCGGCGACTTGCATCGCGCGTTCGAAGGCGAGGGATTGGCCCTGGTGCAAATGGTGACGCCGGTGACGCCGCCCGAGCGGTTGCGCATGTTGTGCCGTGAAGCCAAAGGATTCGTCTACGCGGTGACCATGACAGGCACGACGGGAAAATCCGCGAATGGGAAATTCGCCGACGTCCCGCCCGATGTGCTCGATTACATGGATCGGGTCAAGGCGCTTTCCAGCGTACCCGTGTGCGCGGGATTCGGCATTCGATCCGCCCGGCAAGTCGCCCGCCTGGCGCCCCATGTCGACGGCGTGGTCGTGGGCTCGGCCTTGGTGGAAGTGCTGGAGAGGGGCGAGGACGTGGGTGCGTTTTTGAAATCGCTGCGCTAGGAGACCCGTGAAGCGAGTGTTTCGTGCCGCATCCCTTCTGCAAGTCGCCCATGCGCGCAATGTGCTGACGGCTGCGGGGATCGAGAGCGAACTGCGCAATCAATACCTGGCCGGTGCGCTCGGAGACCTGCCCATGATGGAGACCTGGCCGCAACTGTGGGTCGAGGACCCGTTCGAATCGGCGGCGTTGCGGGCGCTGGAGAAAGCCGCCACCGCGCCGGTGGGCGCCCCTTGGACCTGCGGCCAGTGCGGCGAGCAGCTCGAGCCGCAGTTCACGACCTGCTGGCGTTGCGGCGCGGCTTTTTGAGAGTGCATAGGATGTGCCATTCGTGATTCCAAGGTGCGCCGGGGGCGCATCGCCGTTCCACGAGGTTTGATACGGGCTAGGATTTCAAGCCCTTGAAGACCCCTGTCGGACAAACACCGACAGCCGTCAGCGTGAATTCCGAGCCGAGGATCAGCCCTCCGCCCTGGCGAGCGTTAGCTGCACAGGTTACAAATTACTGTGTGTGACGTGTAACGATTACACGCGTGCGAGCCGCAGGAGATTTGCAATGAACATCGTCAGCTATGGTTTATCCGGACATCCAGTACCCCCTCCCTTGCCGGTCATGGGGACCTTATTGGGCTCCTCCGCAGCGATGCAAGAGGTGTTCCGCCTGATCGAGCGGGTGGGCCCGACCGAAGCCAGCGTGCTGTTGACCGGCGAAAGCGGTTCCGGCAAGGAGCTGGCGGCGAAAATGATCCATGAACACAGTGCGCGCCGGAGCCAGCCTTTCATCGCCATCAACTGCGGCGCGATCCCGGCGGGACTGATCGAAGCCGAATTGTTCGGATACGAGAAGGGCAGTTTCACCGGCGCCGTGCGTGCACACGCCGGGGTATTCGAACGCGCCGACGGCGGCACCCTGCTGCTCGACGAAGTCACGGAGATGCCCATGGAGATGCAGACACGCCTGCTGCGCGTGCTCGAGTCGCGAAAATTCTATCGCGTGGGAGCCAGCACGGAGTACAGCTGCGACGTGCGGGTCATCGCCGCCACCAACCGCTGTCCTTTGACCGCCGTGCAAGCCGGGCAACTGCGCGAGGATCTGCTGTATCGGCTGGCGGTGTTTCCCATCGACATGCCGGCCCTGCGCAGCCGCGGGGATGATGTCGAACTGCTGGCGAATCACTTTCTGTCGGAACTCAACGCGCAAGCCGTGACGCAGAAACGCCTGTCGGCCCAGGCCCGCATGACCCTCAAGCAGCATTCCTGGCCCGGCAATGTTCGCGAGCTCAAGAATTGCATCGAGCGCGCGTTCATTCTCAGCGACAGCATTTTGGAGCTGGCACCCTTGCTTCAGAACGGCTTTCGCGGCGCCGACAACGCGGCCGGCAACGAGCAGCCGACCGCTTCAGGATATGATCGCGAGCGGCTGGACATTCGCGTCGGATCGCGCATCTACGATATGGAGCGCTCCCTGATCGAGGCCACGCTGGATTATTTCAAAGGCAACAAGCGGCGGGCCGCCGATGCGCTGGGCTGCAGCCTCAAGACGCTGTATAACAAGCTCAACGGATATTCGCAGAGTCAAGAATGCGCGAACTCCTGAGTTACGCGCGGCGACGGGAGAACCTAACGTGTCAAGAGTACTGATCGCAGACGATCATGCGGTAGTCCGGGCCGGATTCAAGCAATTTTTGGAGGCTGATCCGAGCATCAACGCCGTGGGCGAAGCCGCCAGCGGCAACGAAACGCTCGATGCGCTGCGCGAATCGGAATGGGATCTGGTACTCCTCGATATTCACATGCCCGATCGCAGCGGGCTGGACATCCTGCGCCACATCCAGACCGGACATCCGAGCGTACGCGTTCTCGTGATGAGCGGACTGCCCGAGCAGCAGTACGCCGTGAATGTGCTGCGCGCCGGTGCCAGCGGCTATCTGTCGAAGGACAGCGCTCCCGAGGAGCTGATGAAGGCGGTGCGCACGGTTTTGTCGGGGCGGCGCTACGTCAGCGCCGCGCTCGCCGAGATTCTGGTGGCCGATCTGGACGGCGACCCCGACAAACCGCTGCACGCCCGGCTTTCCACGCGCGAATTCCAGATCTTTTGCAAATTGGCTGCAGGCCGCGGCGTCTCGGACATCGCCAACGAACTGAGCCTGAGCGTGAAGACCGTCAGCACCTACCGCAGCCGCATTCTCGAGAAGATGAGCTTCACGGCGAATGCCGACATCACCTCTTATGCCCTGCGCAACGGACTCATACAGTAAGTGAACCATCGTGAGCACACCGCAACACGTACGACTGACGCAGGCGACATGTTAATGGTTCGTTCGCTCCGGGTATTGCTGGTCGAAGACTCCAAAGTCTTGACCGAACGGCTCACCGAAGCGATCCGGCAAATTTCCGATGTGGAGCTGATTGGGACCGCCGACACGGAGGCCGCGGCGCTGGCGGCGGTCAAGCGCGACGCGGTCGACGTCATCATCCTGGATCTGCATTTGAAGCAGGGTACGGGATTTGGCGTGATGCGCGCGCTGGCGACCACACAGCAAAAACCGCGGATCATCGTGCTCACGAATTATGATCTGCCGGAATACAAGAACGCGGCGATCGCGCTGGGCGCCACGCACTTTTTGGACAAGGCCCGCGACTACGGCCGCCTGCCGGAAGTGCTGCACGAAATCTGCGAGGCGCATCTCTCCAAACATTGATCAGGGGACGATCCCGTCAGGCCTGCAGCGGAGGAGAGCGCAAGGACGTCTCCGCCGCCTCAGGCATAAGCATTCTCGACAGCGGGATGCGGGCGGTGACGACGGTGCCGCCGGTGGTGGGAGTGCGAATATCCCAAATACCGCCCAGCCCCGCGATACGGTGGCGCATCGAAGCCAATCCATGCGAGGTGCTGGTGCCCAGCCGTGCGGTGGGTATGCCTTTGCCGTCATCGGTGATGCATAACGTGAAAGTATCGCTCACAATGGACAGCGCGAGATCGGCCGACTTGGCTTCTGCATGCTTCAAGATATTGGTGAGTGCTTCCTGCGCGATGCGAAATACGCCGATCGCGGCATCGGGACTGAATTTCATCTCGATGTCGGGAATGGTCTCCGTGCAGCGCAGGCCGTTACGGCGGCAGGATTCCTTGAACTGCCATCGAAGCGCGGCAAACAAGCCCATGTTGTCGAGCAATGTGGGGCGCAGTTCCTCCACCACCCGGCGCTTCAGGTCGACGCCGGCACTCAAAGAATCGTGAATGCGTTTGAAGCGCTGTTCGATGGCAGGGTCGGACGTCGGCAACCGCTGCTGCAGCCATGACAGGTCCATGCGCGCGGCGACCAACAGGCCGCCCAGCTCATCGTGGAGCTCGCGCGACAGCGCAGATTTTTCCTGCTCGGAAACGCCTTGCAGATGCGTCGACAGGGCCGTCAACTCGCGCGTTCGGGCGCTCACCTGCTCCTCCAGATCCAATTTTTGATGGCGCAGGCCGGCCGCTTGGCGCGCGCGGCGGCGCATATCGCCGTACACCAGCCAAACCGCCAGCAACACCAGGCCAATGTTGAGAGTCGCGCCCGTGGCGGATACCCACCGCGAGAGTCGAAAATCGCTCTGCCATTCGGCGTTGGCCGCAGCCGCCTCGACCGCGGCTTCTCTGCGCATGGTGCCGATGATGGCGGCGATGGAATCCATGGTGCCTTTGCCGACATCGGTGCCGACCACGTTGACCGCCGCGGTCGTGCCGCGTTTCTTGGACAGGGCCACGCCGTCTTCCAATTCACCGAGTTCCTGGCCGGTCAATACCCTGAGTTGATCGAATTCGCGGCTGCCGTCCTCCCCGCCATAGGCCTCATGAAGCAGGTCCAGAGAACCCCTCACCTTGGCGGCGGCGGCGGCATAGGGCTTCAAGTACTTGCCCTCGCCGGTAAGCAGGTAGCCGCGCTGCGCGGATTCGGCATCCGTCATGAGACCGGAGAACTCGTTGAGGGCTTGTTCGCGCAACTGTGAGCGGTGCAGGCGCTCATTGGCCATGTTGAGCCGCGATTGCCCGGCCGCGGCGAGGAAGAAGAGGCCGACCAGGAAGGCGACCAGCAGAATCGGCGGCAGCGCGATATACCAGCGCCCGATTCCAGCCAGTTCCTCGCCCAGGATTTTCATGTAAAGTTGCCGGCGTTGAAGGGCCCTAAGTCTAACATGTGAGGCTAATCCTACAGACAGGCCCGGGACGAACCGATGGCTCGGGGGGGACTGTGCACCACATAGTGGGCGATAGTTCAGGCGGCCGCGGGCCGACGCAACAGGAGAACGTGATGGAAGCAAACTTTGACAACACGGCTGACCAGGTTCGCGCCACCGGCCGCCGCGTGAAGGATGAACTGAGCGACGGGATGCAGGATATTAAATCTGCCGCTTCCGGCGAGATCAAAAACCTGATCTCTGATGTCGAAGATCTGATGGCGCGTATCGCGGATCTGAAGGACGCTGACGTGGTCCGCGTGCGGGGCAAGGTACAGCGCGCTGTGGATGCCACGAAGCAAAGTCTTGCCGACAGCGCCGATACCATCCGCCGCCGGGCACAGGACGTCGCCAGCACGGCAGATGACTACGTTCGCGAAAGTCCCTGGCAGGCGATCGGTATTGCAGCCCTGGTCGGGGCCGTGGTGGGCATTTTGGCGACGCGCCGCTCCTAAGATCCAAGGCGCGACAGTGCGAGGGTTATGGTCACTGCCGAAAGCCGCCCCCGCGCTGATGCGCCATATCGGCGCCTATGTCGAACTGGTCGGACTGGACCTGGCGAAGGCGCAGCGCGAGATTACCGCCCAAGTCGTGGTCCTGGCCATTGCTGCGGTGTGCGGACTGTTTGCGGCGTTCATGGCTTGCCTGGTTGTCATCGCCATTACCTGGGATACGCCGTATCGCGTTGCGGCCATTGCCTGGATGTGCGGCGGTTTTTTGGCGGTAGCCATCGGGGCGGTCATTTATCGCTCCAGCCTGGCGCGCAAGCGCACGGCGCTGTTTACCGATATCCGTCGTGAGTGGCAGGAAGACCGCATCATCCTCGAGCATTTTTTATCCTCGGACGAGGACTGATCATGGCCGATCGCGACGCTTCCGCCAGAAGCCTGATCCACACCCGACTGGCGCAATCCCGCGAGGAATTGCGCGCCATCCTCGACCCGCCGCGGGGCGACCCTGGCGGCGGCGGCATGCCGGGCGAGGGGCACGGCGGATTTGCGCGCGGCGGTTTTCCGCGCAGCCGCACCATGCGGGTACTCTTGAGCAGCCGCGGTTTGGGAACCATGGGGGCGTTGGTCGGCGGTCTTTTGTTGGCGCGTCCCGCGCTGGCGCTGCGGTTGCTGAAGTTCGTACCGGCCGGCGCGGTGGCCAAGATCCTGATGGCCAGGGCGGTCGATGCGCTCAAATCGAAATCCGGCGAATCGAACTAGGAGCCTCTGAGTATTCCCCCGCGGCTCACGCGGAATACTCAGACAGGCTCCTAGCCCAGCGTGATCTCGCCGTAGTGGTAACGGCCGTCGTCCACCAGTTTGATGGCACACGGCGGATCGCCCAGATTCTTGCCGTCGAGCGAGGCCTGGACCACTCCCCGGCTGACGCCGCGGGGATTTTTGACGCTGATGCGATAGCGCGAAGATCCAAATTTGTAGGTGAATTCGAAACCCACCCAGGCGCGCGGTATACAGGGGTCGACGTTGAGCGTGCCGGCGCGCAAATGAACACCTAAGATGCCTTCCACGGCGGTGCGGTACATCCAGGCTGCGGAACCGGTGTACCAGGTCCAGCCGCCGCGGCCGACGTGCGCCGGCGCGGAATACACATCGGCGCAGACCACGTAGGGCTCCACCTTGTAGCGGTGGATGCCGGCGCGGGTGCTGGAGTGATTGATCGGATTCAACAGCGAGAAGAGTTCGCCCGCCCGGTCGCCGTCTCCGAGAAGCGCAAACGCCAGCGTCGACCACATGGCTGCGTGCGTGTACTGGCCGCCGTTCTCGCGCAGCCCCGGCGGGTAAGCCTTGATATAACCAGGGTCGTGAGAGGTGTGATCGAACGGCGGGGCGAACAACTTCACCAGGCCGTCGCTGCGGCTCACCAGTTGGGCGTTGACGGCGGACATGGCGCGCAGCGCACGGCTGTGCTCGGCAGCGCCGGAGATCACTGCCCAGGATTGCGCGACGGAATCGATCCGGCACTCATCGCTCGATACCGATCCCAACACCGTGCCATCGTCATAATAGCCGCGCCGATACCAGTCCCCGTCCCAGGCCTCGCGCTCGATGGCCTGTTGCAGCGCGAATGCGTGTTTGCGCCAGCTCGTTGCTTTGCCGGATGCACCGCGGGCATCCGCGATGGGCGCAAAGCGCATCAAGGCGGTGTGCAGGAACCACCCGAGCCATACGCTTTCGCCCTTTCCCAAGACGCCCACACGGTTCATGCCGTCATTCCAATCGCCCGTGCCGAACAGCGGCAGCCCATGGGCGCCGATACTCAAGCTCGAATCGAGCGCGCGAACGCAATGCTCGAACAGCGACGCCGGGGCGGCGGCCGGCGGCGCCGAGAAACTCTCCAGCTCCTGCGGTGCCAGAGGGCTGCCGCCCAGGAAAGACACCTGCTCGTCCAGCACGGCGGCATCGCCGGTGACCTCAAGATAATGGGCGACGACGAAGGCCAGCCAAATCCGGCTATCCGACACCCGGTTCCTGATTCCCTGGCCCGAGGTGGGCAGCCACCAATGCTGCACGTCGCCTTCGGTGAACTGCCGGGCGGCAGCCCTCAAAATGTGTTCGCGGGTGATCGCGGGTGCCGATACGCACAGCGCCATCACGTCTTGCAGCTGATCGCGATAACCGTAGGCGCCGCTCGATTGATAAAACGCGGTGCGTCCCCACACGCGGCAGGCCAGCGCCTGATACTGCAGCCAGCCGTTCACCATGATGTCCATGGACCGATCCGGCGTCTTGACTTGAATGACGTCCAGCGTGCGATCCCAGAAATCTCTCACCGTTTTGAGGGCGTCGTCCAGATCCACGCCGCGGTAGCGCTCGACCAGAGCCAGGGCTTTTGCCGCCGAACCTTCCTCGCCCAGGAGCAGCGTCAGCTCCACGGTTTCTCCCGGATTCAGCGCAATCTTCGTCTGCATTGCGCCGCAGGGATCGAGACCCCCGCCGGCCCGGTTGGCCAGGGCCTGGGGCCCGAGAAGCGCGGCCGGCTCGGCGAGCGAACCGTGCCGTCCGATGAACTCGGTGCGGTCGCCGGTGAAGCTCTGCTGCCGGCCAGCCATGTCCATGAATGCGACCTGTGATTGGAAATCCGCCGTCCAGGGATTGCGCGCCAGCAGCGCGCGCGACTTCGGATCGAGTGCGGTGATAATGAAAGGCGCCGCGCGGTTGTTCTGATTTCCGAGCACCCAGTCCACGTAGTGCGTGACCGACAGCTGGCGAGGCCGGTCCGAGGCATTGAGGATTTTCAGCCGCGACACCTTGATCGGATCTTCGAGCGGCACGAACTGCGTGAGCGTCAGCGAAATGCCGTGGGCGGTGTGCTCGGTGCTCGAGTAGCCGAAGCCATGGCGGACGACATACACGGACGAGCGCTCGCGAATGGGCAACGGTGTCGCGCTCCAAAGATCTCCGGAGTTCTCGTCGCGAATATAGATGGCCTCCGCGGGCGTATCGCTCACCGGATCATTGGACCAGGGCGAGAGTTGATTCTGCTGCGCGTTCAGCGCCCAGGTGCTGCCTGAGCTGTCCGCGGATACCAGGCAGCCGAACTGCGGATTGGCGATGACGTTGATCCAGGGCGCAGGTGTCCATTGGCCGTCATCCAGAACCACCACGTATTCGCGCGCTCCCGCATCGAAGCCGCCGAGGCCATTGAAATATTCGAGCGCCGGTATGCGGTGCGGGGTATGGGTGCGCAGCTCCTCGGCGCTGTGTTCGCGGCGCAGGCGCGGGGCCGGCTCCCGCTCGGCAGGCCCGGCGAGCTGCCCGCTCAACGGCCCGCGCCCGGCATGGAATACCGCACGCGCCGCGATCTTCAGAAAATCTCGATGCTCGCTCGTCATGGCATCGGCCCGCAAAGTGATCACCGCTCCGCGGACCTGCGGGCTTGCGCCGCTCGCATCGCGCGAACGCCCGACGGCGGCGTCCAGTGCGGCTTGCACAGCCGTCACGGCGCCTTCGTCCGCGGCGTTCAAGATCAGCAGATCGACCGCCAGAAATTTTGACTGCCAATAGGCGTGTGCGCGCAGCAGCTGTGTGACGATTGAGATGTCGGCCTCGGCGCTGACCACCGCCAGCACGATCGGCAGATCGCCAGAAACGCCGTGAGCCCACAGGGCCGGCTGGCCCAGCCGGTTGTCATCGAGCAGTTCCCGCGGTGCGCGCAGCGACGCCTCGGAATACAGCACCCGCCCGGCAATCTCCTGAAAGAGTTGCGCCTCCTCGACGTCGACGCCCAGCTGCTGAAGCTGTTGCTCACATCTGTCGCGGGACCGCGTCCTGGCCTGCTGAAACGCCGCCTCATTGCCGAACTTGTCGACCAGGTTCAGAGCCTGTGCGCGGGTTGCGGCGATGCCGGTCCAAAAGGCGATGTGGACCGTCTCGCCGGGATCGATTCGCACCCGGCGCCGCAGCGACATCACGGGATCGAGCACGGTGCCCACGGTGTTGGACAGGGGCCTCGCCTCCAGGATGGCGACGGCAGTGCGCACGTCATGCCCCCTGCCGATGAAGCGCGCACGGTCCGACTCGAACTGCAGATTGCCGATGGCTTCGCCTTCCAGGGAGCTGAAATGCACCATCCACATTTGCTCTTGACCGGCATCCCGCGGCCGCCGCGTCGCCAACAGCGCGTTGCGCTCCGCGACGAACTCGGTCTGGACGAACATTTTCGAAAACGCCGGATGCGCCGAATCCGCGGCCGGCGGACTCAAGACCACTTCCGCATAGGAAGTCAGTTCGATTTCCCGGGCGGCCCGGCCTTCATTGGTCAGCGACAGGTGCCTTACCTCGGCGTTCTCTTCGCTCGATACCAGGATTTCCATGATGGTGCGGATCGGTCCATCTTTTCTGCTGATCTGTACGCGATCCTCGAAGAAGGCCACATCGTAGCTTTCCGACTCCCGCCCGATGGGCTGATAGCCCGCGGACCAGACGTGGCCATTGAAGACGTCGCGCAAGAATATGTAGTAGCCCCACGGATCGCAGGTGGGGTCCTCGCGCCAGCGGGTGAGGGCCATGTCGCGCCAGCGGCTGTATCCCGAGCCGGCCGCGGTCACCATCACCGAATAATTGCCGTTCGACAAAAGGTGGGTGCGCGGGGCCGCGTGGTACGGCGAAGAAAAGCGGCGGGAGGGTTCTACCGACATGGCGATGATTCTACCGACATGAAGAGGGCTGCGGCCGAGTACATCGCGCTCGATGTCGCGGGGTAGGGTGCTAATGCCGACTGGGGCAAAATGTGCGCTCCGAAGGCTTTGGCAGTGATTACTTTAGCCCCGGATTCTCGCGTTGATGTACTCGACGCAGCGGAGCCAGCATTGCCCAAATCATCCACTCCCGCGATCAGTGCATTGGCGCAACAGCACGTAATCCTAAGCCTACGTTGGACACTCATCGGATATTCGACGTGGATACTCCGGCCTTTGGGCCGGGGAGGAAACGCCGCTCCTTGCATGGGTTGTCCACCGTTCGGGGCGTCGAACGCCCATCTGGGAAGCCGCGTCATCATGGCGCGGGATGATGTCAAGGATTCAATTTCCAGATGGCGAGATTGATCGCCGCCGCGAAACTCACCCAGAGAAAATACGGAACCAGAACGACGGCCGCGGCAAGGCGTACGCGCGCGAATTCACGCACCGTCCAGCCGACGGCCAGCCACAGGGCGACGATGTCGAACAGGCCCGCATCGATATTCTTCAGGCCAAAGAACAACGGGGGCCACAAGGCATTGAGCAGAAGCTGCACCGAATAGGCGGCAATCGCCACGCTGCGGCCGCGATGATAGCGCTCGCGCCAGATCAGCCACGCGCCGATGCCCATCAGTACGTAGAGAAGCGCATACACGGGCGCAAACCACTGTTGCGGGGGCAGCCACGCCGGCTTGGCCAACGCGGCATACCAATGCGCGACCGACGCCGACACGCCGGGAGAAAACACGGCTCCCAAGGCACCGACGCCCAGTGCCAGCGCCACGAACAGTGCGAGCGCGGGCAGATTCGGGCGGGAGTTGCGGCCGCGATAGGTGGTGGAACTCTCTATGGGAATTCTCATTCGACTCGTCGCCTTGCGGAGCCAAGTCTGACGAACAGGAGGATGGCGGCGATCATCTGCAATCCCCCGAACCAGTGATACTGCGTCGTTTGCACCAGCCAAATCAACCCGGATAACCACAGCGCTCCCGCGGCGATCGCCGCGTCGCGCCGCGCGGCCGAGAGACGGACCTCGGCGCGCAATTCCGCCATCTTGACATCCACGGCGGGCGCGGTGCCCTGCGCGGCCTCGCGTAGGGCGGTCTGCAGGATCTGCGGGACCTGGCGCAGAGTCATCAGCGCATCGGGCAAGTGGGCGCGAATTTCCTTCAGGATGGTGCGCGGACGCGTGCGCTCGCGCATCCACTCGCTCAAGACCGGCTGCGCGGTCTTCCAAAGATCCAGCTCAGGATACAACTGTCTGCCCAGACCTTCGATATTGAACAGGGTCTTTTGCAGCAGGATGAGCTGCGGCTGGACCCGCATGTCGAAACGGCGCGCGGTTTCGAACAGCCGCAACAAGACCTGCGCGAAGGAGATTTCCTTCAGCGGCTTGTTGTAAATGGGCTCGCAGACGGTGCGCACCGCCGACTCCAGTTCATCGACCCTCGTGCCCTTGGGCACCCAGCCGCTCTCGATGTGCAGCCGGGCTATCCGGCCGTAATCGCGGTTGAAGAAAGCCATGAAGTTCTCGGCAAGATAGTGCTGATCCCGAGGCTGCAAGGTGCCGACGATGCCGAAATCGACCGCGGCGTAGCGCGGATTCTTCGGGTCATCGACCTGAACGAAGATATTGCCGGGGTGCATGTCGGCGTGGAAAAAGTTGTGGCGGAACACCTGCGTGAAGAAAATCTCGACGCCGTTCTCGGCGAGCTTGGGAATGTCGGTGCCGCGGGCCCGCAGCTCCTCGATCTGGCTGACGATGACGCCGTGGATGCGCTCCATGACCATGACGTTCTGGCGGCAATAGTCCCAATGGATCTGCGGTACGTAGAGCAGCGGGGAGCCGGCAAAATTGCGCTTCAGCTGGGCGGCGTTGCCCGCTTCGCGCATCAAGTCCAGCTCATCGGTCACGGTCTTGCGATACTCCTGCACGACCTCGATCGGCCTGACGGGCCGCGCCTCGACCCAATACTCATCGGCAAGCTCGGCGAGCGCATCCAACACCTCGAGATCCAAATCGATGACCTCGCGCATCCCCGGACGCAGCACTTTGACCACGACCTCATCGCCGTTCTTCAAGGTCGCCGCATGCACCTGCGCGATGGACGCAGCGGCCAGCGGGATCGAGTCGAAGCCGGCGAATAATTCAGGTAAGGGCTTGCCGAAAGTTTTTTCGATCATCGCGACGGCAATGTCGCCGGAAAACGGCGGCACGCTGTCCTGCAGCTTGGCCAATTCGTCGGCCACGTCCACCGGCAGCAGATCGCGGCGCGTCGAGAGGGCCTGGCCGAACTTGACGAAGATCGGGCCCAACTCCTCGAGTGCCAGGCGCAGTCGCCGGCCCCGCGAGCCGCCGACACGGCGCTGAAACCAAGTCCAGGGCGAGAAAAAATACAAATAGCGCAGCGGGCGGTACATGTGCGTCGCGCGTACGAACTCATCCAGCCGGTGCCGGACCAGCGCGCGCTGTATCTGCAGCAGCCGGGCAAGCACCCGCAGGCGCATCAGGGCCTGCCCTTCAGGCGTTGCTCGATGCTCTTGAGGCGCGCTTCGAGCCGGTCGACGCCCTCGCGCACGCCATCGACGCCGCTCAAGAACTCTTGCATTTCAGTCTTCGTGACCAGGTCGCGGCCTTCCTCCTGCAGGTATTCGGCGATGTTCTCGCCGGCCGTGCGCCTCGCCCGGCGCGCCCAAGCCCGCACACTCTTGGCCATTTGGGACAGATGCCGCGCCGGCATGTCTCCCACCCAGCGCGACAATTCTTCCTCCAAATCCGGACGCGCGGCCGTGAACAGCTCGCGATACAAGTTGGCAACTTCGGCATCGCCGCGAATCTGCACCGAGGTTCGGGCCTGGGCGGAAGACGCTCCGCCCTTGAGCATTTGCAGCAGCGCCGGCGCCGATCCGGAGATGTGGGCATCCGCCGGCGTATCGTCGCCGCCGACCAATGCAAGACGGCCGCCGAAGCACAGGGCGCGCACCCGGGTGATGCCATCGACCTCGACCTGCAGGCTGGTGCCTTCGAGGCGCCGGGTGAGCGCCGCCGCTTGAGTTGATGCCGCGATGTTTCGATTGAACGCAGCCTCGGCCGACGCCAACCAGGCGGAAGTGGCGGGCATCAGATCTTGTAGCCGCGATGTACAGCCACGATGCCGCCGCTCAAGTTGTGATAACGCACCTGTGCGAACCCTGCCTCTCGCAACATCTCGAGCAGCGCCTCTTGATTCGGATGCATACGGATGGATTCCGCGAGATACCGGTAGCTATCGGCGTCATGCGCGACCAGCCTGCCTAGGAGCGGCAGCACTTTGAAGGAGTACGCGTCGTAAAGCGGTTTCAAGCCCGGCGCCACCGGCGTCGAGAACTCCAGGACCAACAGCTGGCCTCCCGGCTTGAGCACACGATGCATGGATTTGAGCGCCGCCGCCTTGTCGGTGACATTGCGCAGACCGAAGCCGATCGTCACGCAATCGAAGGCGTCGTCTTCGAAGGGCAGCCGCTCGGCATCCGCAACGATGCACTCCACGTTGCCCACGTGGCCGGCATCGAGCAGCCGATCGCGGCCGATTTCCAACATGGCCGGATTCACGTCCGACAGCACCACCCGGCCCCCCTTGCCCACCTGCTCGAGCAGTCCGGCGGCGAGGTCGCCGGTGCCCCCGGCCACGTCCAAGGCCCGCTGGCCGGGACGCAAGCCGGTCAACGACAGGGTGAAGTGCTTCCAGAGCCGATGCGCGCCGAACGACATCAGATCGTTCATGACATCGTAACGGCCGGCCACGGAGGCAAAGACCGAGCGCACGCGCGAGGCCTTGTCGGCCGCCGCCACTTTTTCAAAGCCAAAGTCTACGGTGCGATCGGAGTCAGCCATGGGTTCCCTAATCCTTAAGGGGGCATTGTAGCCGACTGGGGCACCCGCTTAGCGCCTCTGCGCGCTACGCCGCGAGGGCTCGGCTGCTAGGGCTCGGCCGCCAGGGCTCGGCCGCTACGGCTCGGCCGCTAGGGCTTGGATTCGCGGTGCTCCGCGCAGCGCTCAAGATAACGGGCCCAATTCGCCTTCAGGTCCCGGCCAAGCTGGTACAGGACGCTCCAGGAATACAGGCCGGTGTTGTGGCCATCGTCGAAGAACAGGCGCAGGGCATAATTTCCAACGGGCTCGATGCTGCTGATGCCCACATTTTCCTTCCCCAACTGCAGCGCGCCCTCGCCGCCGCCGTGGCCTCTTACCTCCGCGGAGGGCGAAAAAACCCGCAAGTACTCGAAGGGTAGGTCGAAATGAGACCCGTCATCGAAGTGGACCTCGAGCAGCCGTGATCCGGTGCGCAGCTTGATGTCCGTGGGCTGCGGCGCATGCGCCGTATTCACAGGATGTACCGCGACAAATCCTGATCCTTGACCAACTCGCCCAAATTGCCCTCGACGTACTCGCGATTGATGAGCACGCTCGAGCCGTTGCGATCGGCGGCTTCGAAGGACACGTTCTCGAGCAGGCGCTCCATCACGGTATGCAGGCGCCGCGCGCCGATATTCTCGGTGCGTTCATTGACTTCGAAGGCGACTTCGGCGAGCCGCTGCACGCCGGAATCTGCGAATTCCAGCGTTACCCCCTCGGTCGCCATCAGCGCCGTGTACTGCCGGCACAACGATGCGTCCGGCTCGGTCAGGATGCGCACGAAATCCCCGACCACCAGGGGCTCGAGTTCGACCCGGATGGGCAGGCGGCCCTGCAATTCAGGGATCAAGTCCGAGGGTTTCGACATATGAAATGCGCCGGACGCGATGAACAGAACGTGATCCGTCTTGACGGTGCCGTACTTGGTGTTGACCGTGCAGCCTTCCACCAGGGGCAGCAGGTCGCGCTGTACGCCTTCGCGCGACACGTCCGCGCCCATGGTTTCCTGCCGGCGGGCGATCTTGTCGATTTCGTCGATGAACACGATGCCGTTTTGCTCGGCATTCTCGACCGCACGCAGCTTCAATTCTTCTTCATTGATCATCTTGGCCGCTTCCTCATCGACCAAGACCTTCAACGCCTCCTTGATCTTGAGTTTGCGGGGGCGCGTGCGCCCGCCGCTCAAGTTCTGGAACATACCCTGCAATTGCTGGGTCATTTCCTCCATGCCCGGCGGAGCCATGATTTCTACACCGACCGGCAAGGCGCGAACTTCGATTTCGATCTCGCGATCGTCCAGCTGCCCTTCGCGCAGCATTTTGCGAAAACGCTGCCGCGTGTCCTGGTCTTTCGGACCGGTGTCGCCCGTAAATCCCGCCTGGGCGCGCGGCAACAAGATATCCAGGACCCGGTCCTCGGCGCTGTCAGCGGCGCGAGGGCGCACCTTCGCCATTTCCTCTTCGCGGGTTATTTTGACGGAGATGTCGACAAGATCGCGGACGATCGAATCAACTTCGCGCCCAACGTAACCGACTTCCGTGAATTTCGTGGCCTCGACCTTGATGAATGGCGCTTTGGCGAGCCTCGCCAGCCTCCGGGCGATCTCGGTTTTGCCGACGCCGGTGGGGCCGATCATCAGAATGTTTTTCGGGGTGATTTCCGGGCGTAGGGCTTCGGCGACCTGCTGCCGCCGCCAGCGATTGCGCAGCGCAATCGCCACTGCGCGCTTCGCGGCCTTTTGGCCCACGATGTGCTTGTCGAGTTCCTCGACGATTTCTCGCGGAGTCATCTGCGACATCGGGAGCCTCCCACTAGAGTTCCTCGATGGTCAGATTGCGATTCGTGTAAATACAGATATCCGCCGCGATATTCAGCGACCGTTCGACGATGTCGCGCGCCTCCAGGCCGCTTTGCATGAAAGCCAGTGCCGCAGCCTGCGCGTAGCCGCCGCCGGATCCGATGGCGATCAAATCATGCTCCGGCTCGATCACATCGCCGGTGCCCGAGATGACATACGTGCTGTCGATGTCCGCCACGCAGAGCAGTGCTTCCAGACGCCGCAGGCTGCGGTCGCTGCGCCAATCCTTGGCCAGTTCTATCGCCGCGCGGGTAAGGTTGCCGAATTTCTCCAGCTTGCCCTCGAAGCGCTCGAACAAGGTGAATGCATCGGCCGTGCCGCCGGCAAAACCGGCCAACACCTTGCCGCCGTACAGGCGGCGGACCTTGCGGGCATTGGATTTCATCACGCTTTGTCCCAGCGTGACCTGGCCGTCGCCGCCAACCGCAACGTGGCCGTTCCGGCGCACCGCCAGGATCGTGGTGCCGTAGATGCGATCGGGATCGTGATTCATAGAGTCCTGCTACGGTGGGGCCGTTCGCGGCCCTTTCAAGCCGGGCGAGACCGACGCCGCGCTCGCGGATGGGCGGCGTCATAAACGCTCGCCAGATGCTGAAAATCCAAATGCGTGTACACCTGCGTGGTGCTGATGTCGGCGTGACCCAGCAGTTCCTGGACGCCGCGCAAGTCACCGCTCGATTCCAGCAGATGAGTCGCAAAGGAATGGCGGAACATATGCGGGTGCACGTGCATCGACAGGCCCTGGCGGCGCGCCCAGGTGCCCACCCGCAGCTGCACCGCTCTGGCAGACAGAGGCCTTCCCGTCTTTCCGACAAACAGGGGACCGAAGGCCTGCGCGTTGGCATCCGGCTCCTTCAGCGTCCATGCGGCGCGCTGTACCAACCACTTCTCCAAGGCATCGATGGCGTGACGCCCGATTGGGACGATCCGGGTCTTATGCCCTTTGCCGAGCACGCGCACGGTCCGATCGGCAAGATCGACGGCCCCTACATCGAGCCCGACCAGCTCGCTCAGCCTCAAGCCGGAAGAGTAGAACAGCTCCATCATGGCCTTGTCGCGCGCCGAGAGAGAATCGTCCACGCGAAAGTCCAGCAGGCGGCCCATCTGGTCCGCGTCCAACGTGGCCGGCAAGCGCTTCTTGGATTTTGGCGCACGCACCTCGAGCGCCGGATTGTTCTTGGCATGGCCTTCGCGCATGAGGTATTCGTAAAATGACCGTGCCGCGGAGAGGCGCCGCTGAATGCTGCGCGGAGCGATGCCGGCGGCGTGCTCGCCGGCCGCAAAGGCGCGGACCTGGAAATTATTCAGAGCAGTCCAGCGCGGCACACCCCGGCGAGCGCAAAATGCCGTCAGCCGGACGAGATCATGGCGATAGGCCGCCAACGTGTGGCCGCTCATGCGCCGCTCGAATTTCAAGTGCGCCAGAAATCGCTCGATCCACTCGCGTTCCGGTTCTTGCACTGCCTGCCTTCAGCGCGTCAGCGCGTAGGTCACGAGTTCGCCGATACGCAGCAGGAATTCGGTGCTCATGCCCGGGTGGAAGCGCTCCGCATCGCTGGCGCCGATGGCCAAAATGCCGAGCGCGCCGCTTCGTCCCAGCGGGGCGAGCGCCACCGAGCCGATCGCAACCGACTCCGAGCCGAACAAGTAGTCGCGCTGGGCATCGCGGACCTGGCCGCAACGCGGCTTCCCCGACGTCAACAACGATTCGAAGGACTTCAGGTCCTCGTCGGCCGCCGTGGCCACGCGCAAAAACCGGCCCATGTCCGGTTCCAGGGCACGCGCCTCCTCGATGAACAGCACCAGGACCGAATTCATCGCGTCAAAATCCTCCCGCAGCGAGGTTTCGATGGCGCGGATGGATTCGGGCAAGGTACGCGCGCGAATCAGCCGCTGGCTCAGGCGGTGGATACGGTCCGCCAGTACATCGTTGCTGCGCGCCACATCGACCAGCTCCTTCAGCTTGCGCTCGAGCGACTGATTGCGCTCGCGCAGCACCTCGACCTGGCGCTCCACCAGACTCACCGTGGCCGCGACGTCGCGCACATGCGGCAAGCGCAGCTTGGTCAGCAGCTGCGAGTTGCGTTCGAAGAAATCCGGAAAGTTTTGCAGATAGTCCGAGACATTGCTGTCATTCAGAACATCCTGCTTGATCCCGCGCGCGTGACTAGTCGTCATTGTATGGCTCTCCCCTGAATCGCGTTAAATCGATAGAACCTGTGAAGACCGTGGTCGCAGGCCCGGTCAGCCATATAGGCCGGCCCGGACCCTCCCAAGAAACCATGGCGGTGCCGCCCGGCAAGTCCACCCGCACCTGGTCGTCGAGCGCTCCCTGCCGCCGGCCCAGGGCCACCGCCGCGCACGCACCGGTGCCGCAGGCCAGAGTTTCGCCCGCTCCGCGTTCGAACACGCGCAGCAAGATATGGCTGCGGCCGACGATTTGCATGAAGCCCACATTGGTGCGGTTCGGAAAGTGCGGATGGCGCTCGATACCGGGACCCAGCTTCTCGACCGGTGCGCTTTCAATCTCAGGCACCCGCAACACCACGTGAGGGTTGCCGAGCGAGAGCGCGCTCATCTCGACGTTCTGCCCCGCGACGTTCAACGAAAAGCCGAGCGGCTCGGCAAATGCCGGTACGCCCATGTCCACCGACACCAGCCCGTCATCCCGGATGCGTGCGCGCACCTTGCCGCCGCGGCTGCCCATGATCAGATCGCGGCCCAGTTCGGGCGCCCGCGCATACATCAGCGCGGCGACACAGCGCGCGCCGTTGCCGCACTGCTCGACCTCGATGCCGTCGGAATTGAATACTCGATAGTAGACACGGCTGGCGGCATCACGGGGCGTTTCCAGCATCAGCGCCTGATCGAAGCCCACGCCGGTGTGGCGATCGGCGAGGGCGCGAAGCGTCCGTTCATCAAGGTGAGCGTCAGCGGCGAGGGCGGCCGCGTCGAAAACCAGGAAATCATTGCCGAGACCTTGCATCTTCAGGAACTCGATGCGCATGCCGGGAAGCATAGCCGATGCGGGAATTTTCCGCTCGGGGGTTGCGAAGCGCTTGCTGAAAGCTCTACCTTACCCGGATAACAACGATGGGGGATTATGCGTCACGTAATGGTCTTGAATGCAAAGGGCGGTTGCGGCAAAAGCACGCTCAGCACGAACATCGCCGTGTTCTTTGCCCGCGACGGGCACAACGTCTGTATTGCGGACTATGATCCGCAACGCTCCAGCCTCGATTGGCTCGCCATGCGGCCCGCCGATTTGCCCGCGATCAGCGGAGCGGCTGCCTTCGATGACGGGCTGCGCAGCGTGCCGCGCAATACCGATGTGCTGGTGATCGATGCCCCGGCCCGCGTTCATGGCACGGAACTCAACGAACTGGTGCGGCGTGCCGAAACCATCATCGTACCGGTGCTGCCCTCGAGCATCGACATGAAGGCATGCAGCCACTTCATGGCCGAATTGCTCGAAATCGGCAAAGTGTCGCGCAAGCAGGCACGCTTGGCGGTGATCGCCAATCGCGTTCGCGAGAACACCCTGGTGTATGAGGAGCTGGATCAGTATCTCTCCAAGCTCAAGGTGCCGTACCTGGGAGCTTTGCGAGAGGCGCAAAACTATGTGCGTGCTTATTCGAGGGGCATGGGCGTGTTGGAACTGCCCGAATATCTGGCGTGGTCCGATTGGAAACAATGGGAACCCATCGCCGAGTGGCTCGACAGCAAGCGCAGCCAGCCCCCGAGCTAGGACTTGGCTCACGCGACCGCGTGAAACGCCGTGCACATCAGCATAGCCAATACCGGCGCCAGCTTTAGCGCTTCAGCCGAGCAGCCGCTGCTCGACGCGGCGCGAGGCGCTTCGCTCAATCTGCCGCACAGCTGCAAAGGCGGCAATTGCGGTGCCTGCAAGGCGCGGCTCATGCGCGGCGAAGTTCACTATCCTCATGGAACGCCGCTCGGCCTCTCCGATGCCGAGGCCGCCGAGGGCATGATCCTGCTGTGCCAGGCCTTCGCCCGCAGCGACCTGGTCCTCGAGACTTTCGAGATTCGAGCCGCCGGCCTCGACGCGCAAAAGCGCCTGCCCTGCCGCATCGAACGCATGGTGCCCTTGTCGCACGATGTCATGGGCTTGTTCCTGCGCCTGCCCATCGCCGAGGATTTTCGCTTCGCGCCCGGGCAGTACATCGACATCCTGCTGCCCGGCGGACGGCGCCGCAGCTTCTCCATCGCCTCGCCGCCCCATGACGCGCGGCCGCTCGAGCTGCATGTGCGCCACGTGCCTGGAGGAGAGTTCACGGACCGGCTGTTCCACGACGACATGCGAAGCGCGCTGCTGCTGATCGAAGGTCCGTTGGGGAAGTTCGTGTACCGTCCGCATGCCGGCCCCGCGCCGCCCATGCTGCTGATTGGAGGCGGCACCGGAATTGCCCCGCTGCTGAGCATTCTGCGGCATGTCATCGACAATCATATTGAGCGCGACATGCGGCTCTATTGGGGCGTGCGCGCCGAACCCGACCTGTATGCGCAGACGACTCTGGATGCTTTGAGCCGCCGCGCGGCCTCCTTGAAGTACGCGCCGGTGTTGTCGGAGGCGCCAGCGCAGTGGGGTGGGCTCACCGGCTGGGTGCATGAGGCTGCCCTCCAGGGCATCGACGATCTCGCCTCCTGCGAGGTCTACGCCGCGGGGCCGCCGGCGATGATCGAGGCATTGCAGCGCGAATACGCCGTGCGCGGAGTCTCGCCAAGCCGCTTGTACTTCGATTCCTTCGACTACGCCCCCGACACGCTCGTGCGCCAGCGGATGAGCGCCGCCACCAAATCCTGATCTTCGGCCGACCGCGCCTGCACGATGGGCGCCTGCAGCCCGAGTTCGCGCAGTCCTGAGGCAATGCGCTCGCCGGGAACGACCCAATGCGCGCGTTCGAACTCGCAGCGCAATTCGGGCGTCGCCAATTGCAGTAAATTGCGTCCGACCTCGAGGCTGGTCGCGGTGACCACATGCATCTCTCCGGCCGCAAATCGTTCCTGCACCGCCGTCAGAGCGGCCGCGCCAGGGATGGCCGGCGCACGTTCATAGACATCGGCGCTCACCACCGTCGCGCCGCGACGTACGAGTTCTTGTTGAAGCATCTGCCGGCCATCGCCGCCCTTGATCATCAAGATGCGGCGGCCCCCGACATGCTCCAATTTGGGGTGCTCGAGCAGACCCTCGGTATCGAAGGAGTCAGGAGGTTGTATGGCCACCCGGTAGCCTGCCTGGTTCAGGGCTCGCGCAGTGGCCGGGCCGATGGCAGCCAGCGTGAGGTCGCGTTTCTGATCGAGGAACGAGGCGCCGAATCGCACGGCATTCGCACTGGTGAAAATGATGACATCAAAGCTTTCGAGCTCCCCGAGCCGCATCGCGAGCGCGCGCCTGTCTCCCAGCGCCTTGATTTCCACCGCCGGCAGGCGCAGCGTGCTCGCGCCTTGAGCTTCCAGCAGGCGGCACAGCGGCATCGCCTGCAATTCAGGTCTGGTGACCAGCACCCCAACTCCTGAGAGGGGCGCCACCACCGTTAGCTCGCGCGCAACCGCTCTAATAGAGGTCCCGCACCGGCTGCCAGCATGCGATCGGCCAGTTGCCGGCCTATCGCGGCCGGATTGTCCGCTGCACCGGTCGCAGTGTCCCGCCATAGACGCGAACCGTCCGGCTCGGCCACCAAGCCTTCGAGCGTGACTCGATCCGCCTGAAGCTGCGCGTAAGCGGCGATGGGCGATTGGCAGCTTCCCCCTAAGCGCGCCGCGAAAGCGCGCTCGGCCTCCATCACTATTCGGGTGGCCGGGTCTTCGAGGCCCTGCAGCAGTTCGGCGGTTCGCGCATCGCGGCGCCGGCACTCGATGCCGATCACGCCCTGAGTCACGGCCGGCAGGCAGGCCTTGGGGTCCAGCCGCGCGGTGATGCGCGACTCCAGACCCAGACGGACCAGTCCTGCGCATGCCAGCACGATCGCGTCCATGCCGCCCGCCTCGAGCTTGCGTAGCCGCGTATCCACGTTGCCGCGCAACGACTCGATGCGCAGATCCGGGCGCAGGGCACGCAACTGGGCTTGCCGCCGCAGGCTCGATGTACCCACGATGGCGTTTTGCGGCAAATCCTCGATGCGCGCCGCCCTCGAGTTCGTCACCAAGGCATCGCGCGGATCCGCACGCGTCAAAACCGCCCCGATGACCAGCCCTTCGGGAAGATCGGCAGGCACGTCCTTCATCGAGTGCACGGCGATGTCGGCGCGCAGATCCTCGATCGCCACTTCGAGTTCCTTGATGAACAGCCCCTTACCGCCGATGGCGGCCAACGTCCGATCTTGGATGCGGTCGCCCTGCGTCACCAGCGGCACCAACTCGATGGCAAGCCCGGGGTGAGCCTCGCGCAACAGTGCCGCCACATGTTCCGCCTGCCACAGCGCCAGCTGACTCTTGCGAGTGGCGATGCGCAACACCGGCGTCACATCGACTCAGGCTTGGGAGGAAACAGCTTGGATTTCAGGCGATAGATTGCCGAGATGTCTTCATCGCCGTACCCTTCAGCCATCAACTCCTCATACTGATCGATGGTTGACTCGACCACCGGCAGCACGCCGCCATGCTTGGCCGCCATGGCGCGGCAGATGCGTAAATCCTTGTCGTGCAGCCGCACGCGAAAGCCCGCGGGAAAACTGTTGTTCGCCATGAAGGGCGCGCGATTGACGAAATACCAGCTCGAACCCGCGCCCTTGCCCAAAACCTCGATCACTTTTTTCAAGTCCACGCCTTCTTCGTGCGCAAACGCCATGGCCTCGCCGACGGCTTGGATGATGCCGGCGCACATGATCTGGTTGGTGGCTTTGGTGGCCTGTCCCGAGCCGCTCCCGCCCATGTATGCCACGGCCTTGCCGAGCTTCTCCAGAATCGGTTGGGCACGATTGAACACCGCCTCGTCCCCGCCGCACATGATGGCCAGCGATGCCGTTCTCGCACCTTCCACACCGCCGCTGACCGGACAGTCCAAAAACCCGACGCCGAGGGTGGCCAGCTGCGCATAGATGTCGCGTACGGTGTCTTTGCCGACAGTGGAGCAATCCATGACGATCATGTTCGGGCTCAATCCGGGCTCCAGGCCCGCAATCACCTCGCGCAAATCCTCGTCAGCCGATACGCAAATCACCGCCGCTTCGCAATTGCCCGCCAACTCCGCCAGACTTGCGAACGCATGAACCTTGAGTTCCTCTGCGAGCGATTTGGCCTTCCCGGAAGTGCGATTCCAAACGCCGGTCAGTAAACCTGCGCGGTGAAGGTTGCGTGCCATATGTGCGCCCATGGCACCCAATCCGACGAAGCCCGTTTGCATGTGCATGTCCTTAGATCAAAATTCAAAGAACGGTAGCGTAAGGCTTTGCGCCGTCCGCGGCAAAGCGCGAGCGTATGGAAGGAGGAAGACTTGGGGTTGGTGAGAGCGCCGGATTCCGGCGAGGCGCGGGTCAGGTCGTGCTATTGCAGATCTGGTCGACGTCACGCTTGGCGTTGAGGCGCTCGGTGTCGATTTCTTCCGAGGTCATGAACTGGCGCTCGCCGTCAGGACCGGCCTTATAGAGCCGCCGGCCTTCAATCAGTTTCTTATAACGGTCCTGCGCTTCCGTGCACTGCTTGTCTTTCACTTGCGCCACGTCCTGATCGACGGCCTTTTTGTCCTCGGCATCCTTGGGCGTCGGATTGGCGGCAACGGGCCGCCCCGATGATGCCGGTGCAGGGGTGGACGAAGCATTGCGCGCGGTGGACGGATGCGTTCCCAACAGTTCGACCACTTCCGCGTGCACCCCGTCGGGCGGCCGGTCGCCGTATTGCAGCTTGCCCTGTGCATCGGTCCACTTGTAAACCACCGCGGATGCCAGGCTTGACCAAGCGATCAGCGCGGCACAAACCAAAAGGCGTTTCATCGTCCAATCCTCGCTTGATTGCTACAGCGCGCGCGAGCCAGCCTCGCCGGTGCGAATTCGCACCGCCTGGCCAAGATCGAAAACAAAGATCTTGCCGTCACCGATCTTACCCGTGCGCGCAGTTTCAATAATGGCTTCTACAACCCGGTCGACCTGCTCGTCATCCACGGCCAGCTCGAGCTTCACTTTGGGCAGAAAATCAACGACGTATTCCGCCCCCCGATAGAGCTCAGTGTGGCCCTTTTGCCGCCCAAAGCCTTTGACCTCTGTCACGGTAATGCCCTGAACCCCTACTTCCGCCAGGGCGGCACGCACATCGTCAAGCTTGAAGGGTTTGATGATGGCAATGACCATTTTCATGCAAGCGAGGCTCCAGGTTCGTGAACACGCAGTTTAGCAGCCGAAATCCCAAAGAGAATTGCTGCAACACAGCAATGGCGTCTTGAAATCTTCTGAGGTATAAAACGCCCGAGCGTCTTGCGTCGGGCGCGTGTATAGAAAAAACGGCGCGGGCCCCTCGCTTCAAGGAACCCGCGCCGCCGGGATATCGCACCGACGGGGGAGTTGGCTGGCTTGCCGGCGCGAGATGCTCCTAAATCGTTACAATTTGGGCCTCCCTCGCGCGCGAGGGAGGCCTGAATCAAATGGCGTCCGGTCCGGTTTCACCGGTCCTTATCCGCAACGCCTGTTCCAATTCGAATATCCACACTTTTCCATCCCCGGCATTGCCTGTCCGCGCGACATTGCAGACCGCCTCTATCACCTGCTCCGCGACCGAATCGTCCACCGCCAACTCCACTTTGGCCCTGGGCAGGAAATCGACGCGAGACTCAGCTCCTCGATAGATCTCCGTGTGCCCGGCGTGGCCGCCGTAGCCCTGTACTTCAGTTACCGTGACGCCTTGAATGCCGATGTCCGCCACCGCCTTCCGGATGTCGTCCAGCTTGAACGGTTTAATGACGGCGGTGATCAGCTTCATGCATTCGTCCCCGCTTTCAGCTGTAAATCAGACCGCCTCCCGCATCACTTCCGCGTACTATTGATGTTGAGGATTGCAGATTTCGTGCCATGGCCGGACCGCTGATGAATCAACGGGTTATGCCCTAACCGGCCGATGCTTTGCACCCATCTGGCGCACAGGGGCGCGGTGGGTGCCTTAGGTAAGTGCGATGCTGCGGGGCGGGTCCCGTATCGGAGGCAGACGTGAGCTTTATCAATTCAAACGGATTGGACGACCTGGCAAAACGCCTAGCTGACTCGGTACCCGAGTCCCTGCGGGCTTTTGGGCGCGACCTGGAGAGCAATTTCAAGGCCGTGCTGCAGGCGCAGCTCGCCAAACTCGATCTCGTTACCCGGCAGGACTTCGACGTACAGGCCGCGATCTTGGAGCGTACCCAAGGCAAACTCACCGCCTTGGAAGCACGTTTGAAGGACCTCGAAGCCAAGCTCACGCCGCAATAGCCCAGCGCGAGCAGCAAGCCCTGACACGAGAGCGGCAAGCCCTAGCACAAGCGGCAAGCCCTGGCACAAGCGGCAAGCCCTAGCACAAGCGGCAAGCCCTAGCACAAACGGCAAGCCCTAGCACAAACGGCAAGCCCTAAACCGATATGGAAACTCACAGGGATGTGAGCAGCGTCTTCAGCCGCGCACCCGCTGGACGCACCCCGATTTCTGCGATGGGGCAGCTTTATATTACGAACCGCAGTCAGGCGCCAGGAAGACGCATACGTCCGCCGAGACGGCCGCTATGCGCGCCGGGACGCAGCTATTTGTTCTGCGACACCATGTAGTCGACGGTCATGCGGATGGTCGCATCCGGCCAGGTCGTCCCACCCTTTGGCGGCATATTGCCCTTGCCCGAGATCGCATCCTTGTAAAGGTTGTCCTTGCCTTGAGCGATGCGAGGACCCCATGCCGCGTGATCCCCCATTTTTGGCGCGCCATTGACCCCAGTCGAGTGACAGGCCGAACAAACTTGAGTAAACGCCTGCTCCCCGGTGGTCGGCACGTTCACGGCCGCCGCCGCGCCCGCGGGCGAACTCAAGGCCGCCAAGGCCGAGTTGTCTTTTCCCGCAATCGCCTCCTGCGCAAACGGCGCGATATTTTTTTGCACACTTGCCAAATGCAGCGGCTCCGCCAGGACCGCCGCCCCCTGACTGTCGGCGCCGATGGAGCGCGCCACCGCGAACAGCACAATGGCAAAGGCAATCAGGATACCGAGCACCATGCTGAAGGAATTGAAGAACTGCGTATCTGACGATTCTGACTTGGACACGGTAACTCGCTGGTATCAATGGGAAAAAACCAAGATGGCCGACAGTATAGCGGCAGAGGGGAAATCCCGAAATAGCAGAAGGCGCAGGATCAACGGAATAGGCTAGGGCGGTCGATCCAAAGGGCTTTTCACCCCCATGGCGCCCTTTCCCAGGACGTGGGTGTAAAGCATCGTCGCGCGCACGTCCGCGTGCCCCAGCAATTCCTGCACTGTGCGGATATCGTAGCCCCCCTCGAGCATATGAGTTGCGAAGCAATGCCGGAATGTGTGACAGCCCGCCGGCTGCACGATGCCCGCTTTCCGGATCGCCAATCGGACTGCACGCTGCATGGCTCGCTCGTGAACGTGGTGTCGAATGGGTTTCCCCGTATACACATCCTTGCACAGAGAAGCGGACGGAAATACGTACTGCCAGCCCCATTGGCTCGAGAACGCCGGAAATTTGCGCGCCAGCGCCTGCGGCAGCGACGCACCCGGCTCACCCGCCCGGCGCTGCTGCTCGAAGCGGATGCGCAATTTCGCAAGATGCACGCGCAGCGGATCCAAAATGGACGTCGGCAAGACCGTCACCCGATCCTTCCCGCCTTTGGCGTCACGGACAATGAGCTCACCGCGATCGATCAACAGATCCTTGACCCGCAGCCGCAACGCCTCCATCAACCGCAAACCACTGCCGTAGAGCAAATTTGCGAACAACCACGCCGAGCCATCGAGCTCAGCCAGCACAGAACGCACTTCCGCCGCGCTCAGCACCACCGGCAGCCGCTTAGGACGGCGAGCCCGAGTCACATTCTCGAGCCGGGGAAGTTCAATCTCCAAAACCCGCCGATACAGAAACAGCAGCGCCTGCAGACACTGGTTCTGGGTCGACGCACTCACGACCTCGTGTACCGCCAAGTGCGTCAAAAAAGCCTCAACTTCAGAAGGTCCCATCTCCCGCGGATGCCTGCGATGATGGAAGTTGACGTAACGCCTGATCCAATAGAGATAAGCCTGCTCGGTTCGATATGCGAAGTGTCGAGTGCGCATTTTTTCCCGCGACACTTCATACAAACCGCGTGCCCCCGGCATGTATAATTCCCCGTAACGTACTACGCGACAAAACCACCGCCGGCTCCAAGGAAATCAGGAACATGCCAGGACGTCGATCGCGATATATAACGTCTTTGACGCAATTCGATGGACGAATTGGTCAGAGAAATAATTGTTAGCGGAGTCCGCTCCTTGCCACTATCGCCGTCGCCGTGGGTTTCATTGTTCGTGCTGGTCGGTGTACCACTGTTAGTAACCAGTAAGTCTGGACGTGATTGGCTTATGAACTGGCCGCTTGCCGTGGGTCCATGGACTTTACTCGTCGCAGTCGCGGCAGCGGGCATTTCGCGGGGGCCTTGGTTCGCCGCACCTGCGCTGATCAGCACGGGTGGAATCGCCTTATTCGCAGCTCCGCTGGTTCAAGCCATCCTCTTCGTAATTCTCTATGGTATTTTTGTACTGGTGCTACAGCGGCGTCCCGCGAGCTTTAATGCGGTGCGCTATCGACATCGCGATGAGGTGCACAACGCGTCCGATGCAATTTTTTGGGTTGTTGTGTTCTTGACAATGTTCGTTGGCGTTTTGGGGGTCTGCTTCTATCTTGGGGTCGAACTTCCTTCGCGACATCGTTTCCGCTAACAATCGGTTCGAGCGATCGCGGGGTATCTTCTTCGGTGAGCCAAGGAGGGAGTCGATGATTGGGATAAATCAGCTTCGTTTGACGGCGGCGCAATCCCGCGTCGCTCAACCTCATCGTTAGATGACCTTATGCAACATATGCATATCCGAAACATCTCGCGGCTAGAGAAACACGGCGCCCCTTCTTGGGTGCGTGGCCTTTGTGTTGCAGCGCTTGCGTTCTTCCTAATAGGTAACCTCATTCTTATCTGCTTCAGTTGGGCTTACCGGGATGGGGTTAGATCCTACGCAACACTCGCGTTCCTCGGCGTCCTCGCGTTGGTAGCTTTGGCGGCTCTCGCGCGGGCTTGGAAGTCTTTTATGCCGCCGCGGCAGTAGAATTGAGTGATCACTTCGATTATTCGTCTAACAATCGGTTCGAGCGATCGCGTGGGTCGCTTCTTCGATGAGCCAAGGAGAGGGTTGATGATCTGGATAAATCAGCTTCGATTGATGTCAGCGCACCCCCGCGTCGCTCAACCTCATCGTTAGGCGACATACAATGGATTCACCGCTCGAGTATCTATTGAGCTTCACGCCAGCGGTTCCGATGCTGGTGATCGCATTGATTGGTATTGCGCTTTCGCTGCGTCAGCGCTTTTCTCAGCCGATTTCTTCTCACCTCGTCATTATTGGGCTGGTCGCGCTTTTTGCGCACGCGCTCGGCACGGTTCTGTTGCACCTTAACGTCAGTAAGCCATTTGATAGGTATGAGGACGCGAGCGTTTACGCACAGCATGTAGGTTGGGTGAAATTGTTCCTATACGGACTCAATGTCTTCGGTGTAGCGTTCATTACTGCCGCAGTATTTGCTAAGCGCAAGGTTTAAGGACAGCTCGCCTAACAATCGGTTCGAGCGATCACGGGGTCGCGTCTTCGTTAAGCCAAGGAGCGGGTCGATGATTGGGATAAAGCATCTTCGTTTGTCGCGGGCGCAACCTCGCGTCGCTCAACCTCATCGTTAGCTGACGCGATACGTCACCGTGGAAACCCTCGGAATCGCTCTTGCGCTCGCCGGTGGCCTTGTGGCCGCACCGATTTTCTGTCTCCTTCTGTCAAAGGTAGTCCGCCGTTTCCCAATTCTGGCGACGGTTGCATTTTGGGTTGCTGTTCCACTGGTCTTGCTCTATGCCTCGGAAGTACTGCTGGTCTTGAGTCGCGGCGTGCTTTCTGTGCGCGCACTAATCGGTCCACCCTATTTTCTGATTCATGTCCTTCTAACGTTTTCGGCTGCACCCGCGCTCGCGTGTGTGCTTATTCTGGGCCGCCGCAATCTCGCCGCTTGGTGGCCTCTGGTTGCCGCAATATGTTGGGTTGTCGGGGCAGCTTCCATCTTTTATCAGTACGATGTGGCCGAGACGCTGTATGGAATTGACTTTCAGGCCGGCCCCTATCAATGGCCCTGGTAACGTCTGCTAACAGTCGGTTCGAGCGATCGCGGGAGTCGCGTCTTCGGTGAAACAAGGAGGTAGTAGATGATTGAGATAAATCAGCTTCGGTTTCGATCGGCGCATTCCCGCGTCGCTCAACCTCATCGTTATGCGACCTAACGCGTTTTTTCTGGCGTCGCTACTCTTGGGCGGATGCGCGACGGTTTCGCCACCGTCGGTGTGCGGGTCAGGGTCAGTGAAATATGCAAGTTGGCGACGGCTTGCTACGCCACCGACAGACGCAGCGAAAATGCGTCACGTCTTGAATCCAAATCAAGGTAATGATGCCGAGCCCATCTCGAATGAGGCATGGTTCGGATCCAAAGACGGACGAATAATGGCTTGCGAAGTGCCTGCTTCCGAGGGCTGCGGCCCGTGGCATGCTGTCTTTGTAAAAAGCGCGTTGGGGTGGGAAACAGAACGCGATGCGGTAATGGTGTCCTCGATGCGCAGCTGTCGGTTAGACCGCGTAACAATCGGTTCGAGCGATCGCGGGTCGCGTCTTCGGTGAGCTAAGGAGGGGGTCGATGATTGAGATAAAGTGGCTTCGTTTGGCGTGGGTGAAGGCCCGCGTCGCTCAACCTCATCGTTAGGCATACGTCATGCTTTTGCTCACCGATCCTATCTGGCGACAACTAGACGGCGGCTACCGCACGCCGTATGACGCCTCGATAGCACTGGCGCAAATGGAGCGCGGCGAATCGGTTTGGGGCGAGCTTTGGGAAGAACTCCATCATCAAGGGGGCGTCGGGGTAGCGTCATACGCGGCGATTCCCCAGGTGGTTCGCATTTGTGAGGCGCGACGCACGTCCGATTGGAATCTTTACGCACTCTCAGCAACAATTGAAATTCAGCGGCATCGCAAGAACAACCCGCCCCTGCCAGCTTGGCTTTCGCTCTCTTACAAGTCAGCTTGGGATGACCTTGTAAAACTAGCGCTCGCCGATCTCGCGGGTAAGTCTGACGAATTGATATTACAAAGTGCCTTGAGCGTGGTGGCTTTGGGTCGCGGCGATATCAAGCTTGGCGCAATGATCAATCATGCCGACACGGACGAAATCGACGCTTATGTGGAGGAGAATCTCGCGTGGTCGTCTCTGTACGCCTAACAATCGGTTCGAGCGATCGCGGGGTATCATCTCCGGCGGGCCAAGGAGGGAGTCGATGATCGGGATTAAGCAGCTTCGTTTGTTGTCGTCGCAACCGCGCGTCGCTCAACCTCATCGTTAGGTCCACCATTTGCCTTCGCGTCCTTGTTGACGATATACGGCAATGCCGTATACTGCGGCAATGTTCAGTTTTATCGAGACGCGCCTCTTCACGAAGCTTGTCGTCGATTACTTGAGTGACGAGGAGTACGCCGCACTGCAGGCGGTGCTGATGCGCGATCCCGAGACTGGGCCGGCGATTCCAGGCTCTGGCGGGGTCCGCAAACTTCGATGGGCGGCACCCGGGCGAGGAAAGCGGGGTGGGTATCGGGTGATTTACTATGTGCGCCACGCCAACGGCGTGATTTGGATGCTAACCATGTACCCGAAGAATGTCGCGGAAAACATTTCCGCGCACGTCCTTCGGCAGATCAAGAAGGAAGTAGATGATGGCTAAGCAGAAGCGAAATGTCGGGCGTGAAATTCTTGCCGGCTTACGGGAAATTAGGCGCGGCGAAACCGGCCGTGTAATCAACGTGCCAAAAATATCCTCAATTCGCGAGAAGACCGGTTTGTCGCAGGCTCGCTTTGCCTCCATCTTAGGCGTATCAGTGCGTACGTTACAGGATTGGGAACAGGGGCGTCGCGCACCATCTGGCGCGGCCCGCACCTTGTTGATTATGGTGGATCGCAATCCGGCGGCGTTGCTTGAAGTAGCGTAGTGGTCGAGATCTAACAATCGGTTGGAGCGATCGCGGGGTCGCGTCTTCGGTACGCCAAGGAGAGGGTCGATGATCTGGATAAATAAGCTTCGTTGGAAGTCGGCGCAACCCCGCGTCGCTCAACCTCATCGTTAGGCGGCCTATTCGCGTTGACCAGGCCCGCGTGCTCTGAAACGATGTGGCATGGAATTCGATGTCATTGGCGACATAGCCGGGGCCCAAACGATTGCTACGGGTTCGGGCATCCGCGAACTTGGCCGCTTACGTAAGCGATATGGTCGTGGACGGTGGCGTAAGCGTAAAGGCTTCGCAGAAATTCGCCTTCCGTCCGGCGAAATAGTACAGGCCGAGTTACACTGGTATGAGGCTACCGGCATCGGAAAGCGCGAAATGAAGATTAAGGCGTTCATTTAGAGCGGCGCACACATGGCAAAAGCAGCAAAACGTCTATTTATTTGTCTCGATAACACCGGCTACGAGGTATCTCTCGAGCGCCGTAAGATTTATGTTGCGCTGCCGGACGCGAAAGCGGAACGCACCGGCTATCTCAGGGTCATCGACGAGTCCGGCGAAGATTATTTGTATCCAGCCCAGCGCTTCGTTGCCGCAGAGTTACCTGTTTCGACCCGCCGAGCCGTCCTGCACGCCGCCTAACAATCGGTTCGAGCGATCGCGTGGCAGCAGCTTCGGTGAACCAAGGAGGGAGTCGATGATGGGGATAAAGCAGCTTCGTTTGACGCCAACGTACCCGCGCGTCGCTCAACCTCATCGTTAGGCGTCGGTTTGCTAGCGGCAACGCAATTGGCTACGTTGCGGTTGTGAAGGCCACTGCCTATTTTGATGCCATGCGGGTGCGCCCGGACCGAAGCGTCATCCTTGACGAATGGATTCAGCGTGCAATTCAGGCGCCTTGCCGGCAATTTGTGCAGGCAGACGGCCGAATTCGGCGCTGGGTACAGGTCCCAGAGATGGAAAACCGGTATCTTCGGGTTATCCTATTGCCGGACGGTGAGACAGTTCACAACGCCTTTTTTGACCGCAGGTTCGTCCCATGAAAGTACGTTACTTCGCCGATACAGATACGTTGCTCATTGAGTTTCGCTCAGCTCCCGTTGCGGAGACGCGCGATCTGGACGAGAACACTATTCTCGACGTGGACGCGGAAGGCAATATCTGCTCAATCACCGTCGAGCACGCGTCCACGCGCGCCGATGCGCCCCATTTCTCGTATGAGGAAGTCGCCGCCTAACAATCGGTTCGAGCGATCGCGAGGCGGCGTCTTTGATCAGCCATGGAGGGAATCGATGATTGGGATAAAACGGCTTCGTTTCGTGTCGGCGCAGCCGCGCGTCGCTCAACCTCATCGTTAGGTGGCTACGTGAACGAGAACCTATACGCGCCGCCGAACGCACACCTTGTCGACGCCGAGCCTGTACCGCCGAATCGCCGGCACTACTACACGCCGTGGCAAGTATGCGTCGCAACAATCCTTGCCGGCCCGCTGGGCGGAGGTTATTTCTTCTTTCGAAACCACCAGCTTTTCGGGAATCGACAGAAAGCGACGCGCGCGGTCCTTGTTAGCGGATTCTTATTGATTGCGCTTACTGGTTTGGGCCTACTTATGCGCAAGGGTGGAAGTGGGACCGTTTTGGCAGGTGCAGTTGCGGGGATGTACCGCTGGTTTGCCAGTGACGCTTTCAACTCGGAAATTACAAAGCGTAAGGTTGAAGGATGGACGTCGGCGTCTTGGTGGCGAGTAATCGGCCTTTCAATCGCCATGTTGGCTGGCCTCCTGCTCTGCGCCATTGTGTTGCTGGTAGTCGCACGAAAGGTAGTTTCGCAGTCATCCACCTAACCATCGGTTCGAGCGATCGCGGGGGTTGTGTGTTCGGTGAGCCAAGGAGGTAGTCGATGATTGGGATAAATCGCCTTCGTTTGTCGGCAGCGCACCCGCGCGTCGCTCAACCTCACCGTTAGGGTGCATCTTGAGTACACTGCCATGTTCCAGCGGCCCGCGGCTAGCGTTCTTCGCGATCGTTGCCCTTGCTTTCACAGGCGCGTGCAGCCCTGTAGGAAGAGCGCAAGCGGTAGCTGCGGTCAACAAATTCCATCAGCAGCTGAACGATGCGAAATTTGACGACATCTGGAATGGGGCCGACGACGCGTTCCGACAGGATGCTTTTCAAGTTGCGGGCTCAAAGCATCCCTACGAAGCTACCATGGATGAATTTCGACAAAAGCTTGGTCGGGTCGTCACGTCCACTACCCAGAAGTGGTCCGTAAAGTCCGCCGATTCTCTTAGCACCGTCACACTTGTGCAGGACACGAGGTTCGAACGTGGCAGTGCCATAGAAAGCTTTACTTTCCTTATTCAGCGTGGAAATGTGAAGCTTCGCGACTACCAATTTACGTCGCCGCAATATGCAATACAGTGATGCTCCCTAACAATCGGCTTGAACGATCGCGGGGTTGCGCCTTCGGTGGGCCAAGGAGGGGGTCGATGATTGAGATAAATCAGCTGTGTTGGTCGTCGGCGCCCCCCCCCCCCGCGTCCCTCAGCCTCATC
>Ga0210393_10000491_pt1 | contig 35548 bp, 26 predicted proteins | sample IncBWC27OmetaG_FD_160068 | JGI IMG/M metagenome (GOLD analysis project Ga0210393, IMG submission 160068) | Forest soil microbial communities from Barre Woods Harvard Forest LTER site, Petersham, Massachusetts, United States - Inc-BW-C-27-O ...
CTCCGTAAAGGAATCCGAGCCCCAGTTCAAGACGATCGAAGCAAAGCACTTCACTCGCGCCGAGGGAGTAGAACTTTCGCCGCAGTTTACCGACTATCTGTATGCAGAGTTGCGGAGCGAACTTGCGAAGACGAAAATGTTTGCCCAGGTAATCGGCGAAGGAGAAGCGGTTGAGGACGCCGACGCGGCGCGTTCGCTGGTGATCGAGGGAATGATTACCGAGTACAAGAGCGGGAATGTTGCGAAGGCGGTGATCATCGGATTCGGCGCGGGAATGCGCAGCATGAAGATTAACGCGACCGTCAAACGCCGCAGCGATCAGGTGAATCTGGCCTCGGTGAACGTTCATATCAAGATATCGCCGAGATGGAGGGAAGAGATCATGGCCAAAGCTGCCGCACACGACATCGCAGGCGAAGTGAAAAAAGCGTTGAAACAATTGGCAAAGAATCCCTGATCTCCAGAGAAAGTTGCTTCATGAAAAGCCGATTCACAAGCCGGCAAATGTCTTGCTGGAAGCCGCGGCAAAAGTTGATTGCGTGGTTGCTGCTGGTTTTTCTTTCGTCCCCTTTTCCGTCAGGCGCTGTGACGAAAATCAAGCTGCGCGGATACATCACCTCGCGAATCGACGAACGCACGGTAGCCATTCTGGACGACCGGATCGAGCTGACGAGTGCCAGCCGGGTGACCGGGCAGGATGAATCCGGCGAGCACGCTCTCGCAGCCGCCGATCTCGTATCCGGAATGCTCATCGAGGCGGAGGGTCAGTGGCTCGATCATCACAAATTCTTTGCCGAAAAAATCACCGTGGACCTGAAAGAATCTGGGAAACAGATTCACGGCGCCGCCTATCTACAAGAGGAGCCCGATGACGCGGCGAAAATCGCCAGCGGCGAGAGTGTCAGATTGCGCGCGGACGGCTACTGGCTAGATCTTGGAACACGGACGCAGCGCGAGTGGGATCCAGTTAAAGTTGCAGGAACCAAAGATGGTGTCGCGCCACGAGATCCAAAGCTTGCCGGCTATCAGGTGAAATACAGCGGTGAGCGCGAAAGCAACGGAGCTATCGCTGCAAAGCAAATCGAATTGGGATCTCCCGCGCCCGCGGACGCCTATAAAATGCCGCACGATCTCCAGGTAGTGCGCGCAAAAGATCCACTCACGGGAATCGAAGTAATCGAATTCCGCCGCGGCGACAAAGTGCAAGGAAGAATGAAGCTTTTCGGCGTGCGAAGCGTGCAGGAGTACGTGTCTCACCTGGGCGACTCCCTGTTGCCGCAGGGAATTCAGGGAACTTCGCGGCCTCTGGAATTCCGCTTCTTCGTGGTCGAGGATTCGAGCATCAACGCGGCGTCGCTTCCCGATGGAACGCTGCTCATCAATACCGGGTTGCTTGGAACGGTTCAGAACGAGGCGCAACTGGCGTTTGTCTTGAGCCACGAGATCGCGCATGTGCTGCAAGCGCACCATTGGCGCGAAGTGCATGAGACGAGAGGGCAGCGGGTCGGATTGACGATCGCGAGCGTCGCCGCGGGTGCGTTGACCGGGGATTTGGGAATCTTCATGGGCCAACTCGGCGTGGCGTCCGTGGTGAATGGTCATCAGAGAGCATTAGAAAACCAAGCGGACCGGCTGGGGCTGCAAAATATCATCGAGCACGGATACGATCCGCGAGAAGCGCCAAAATTCTCGCGCATCATCATTGAAAAATATGGCGACCGCACCACCAGCAAACTATGGTCGAACCATGATTCGAGCGTCCTGCGCGGAAGTTTTCTGACGGTCCAGCTGATGCAGCAATACCCGGAGGGCCGATTCGATGCGGCCAAGAAGGATAGCTCGGCGTTCCGGGCGATGCGCGACAACATGGGGCCGGTCAAGATCGATTGAAGCTATCGGTAACCGTAGGCTGCCGAGTGCTGCGAACTCGTTCTTGAATCGAGATCAATCTCCTCCCAGCGAATCCACTCAGGCACTTGCTGGTATGGGAGGTAGGGGGCTACTGTTTTTGGGTAGGGCCCCTCCCCCCCGGTTTTTTGTAAGTGTTGCGTCTAAAGGAGTTAGCGTTTTCGTAAGTCCTTTAGATGCAACACTTGTGAGCGATTATGTAAGTGTTGCTTCTAAAGAGGTTACGGGATGCATTTTTCCGGTGGCTGAAAAGCAAAACGCCCCGAGATGCCCGGAGCGCTCCACGGAAGGATGCGATTCTTCCTATTAGGTATAGTAGCTGAATGATTAGCGTTGGTCAAGAGAAAGTTGGTCAGGAAAGTGGCGGGAGAAAAGGTTACAGGGGAGAGTGGGCCGGGCTTGGGTGAGTTGGAGGACGCCCTCGGTGCCGTGGTTGCCAATGTGTTGGGGCGGTGGGCGAAAACGATCAGCGGCGGTCGACGGCGGGGTGGCGGACGTCCTGCCCCTGGACGATGTAGATGACGTCCTCGGCGATGTTGGTGGCGTGGTCGCCGATGCGTTCGAGGTTTTTGGCGACGAGGATCAGTTCAAACGCGGGAAAGACGACGCTGGAATCGCCCATCATGTAGGTGAGCAACTCGCGGAAGATCTGATCGCGGTAGTAATCGACCTGATCATCGCTGGCTAATACTTTTTGGGCCAGTTCGACGTCGCGGCGGACGACGGCGTTGAGGGCGCTGCGAACCATCTCTTCGGCGAGTTCGCTCATGCGCGGCAAATCGACATACGGCTTCACGCGCGGGTGGCGCAGGATGCGCAGGGCGCCTTGCGCGATGTTGACGGCCTGATCGCCAATGCGTTCGAGATCGTTGTTGATGCGCGAAATGGCCAGAACGAAGCGAAGATCGATGGCCATCAACTGGTGAAGGGCCAGCAACTGAACGACACGGTCGTCGATTTCAAGCTGCAATTCGTTAATGGCGTTTTCCTCGTCCAGGACACGCTTGGCGAGCTGTTCGTCGGAGTCCAGCACGGCGTGGACGCCCTGGTGAACGGCGCGCTCGGCAAGACTGCCCATCCAGAGCAGGCGCTCTTTCAATTCGTTCAGATCTTTCTCGAAGTGGCGTTCCATGAATCCCTTCCCTCAGCAGCCAACAAACCCGGACACTAAGTAAACCTCCCCGCTTCACGGAAAATTCCCGGCGTCCCGGCTCATCCGAAGCGGCCGGTGATGTAGGCCTCCGTGCGCGGGTCGCCCGGGGTGGTGAATAAATGCGGCGTCGGGCTAAATTCTATGAGTTGGCCGGTAAGAAGGAAAGCGGTGAAATCACTTACGCGGGCAGCCTGCTGCATGTTGTGGGTAACGATGGTGATGGTGCAGAGATCCTTCAGTTGCACGAGGAGTTCTTCGATCTTGGCGGTGCTGATGGGATCGAGCGCGGAGCAGGGCTCATCTAGAAGCAGAACTTCGGGTTCGACGGCGAGAGCCCGGGCGATGCAGAGTCGCTGTTGCTGGCCGCCGGAAAGTTCGTAAGCGGATTTGTGCAAGTGGTCTTTCACTTCGTCCCAGAGTGCTGCGTGGCGCAGGCTCTTCTCGACCGCTTCGGCCATGGGGAGCTTGGTGCCGTTGATACGGAGGCCGTAGGCTACATTTTCGAAAATGGATTTGGGAAAAGGATTGGGGCGCTGAAAGACCATGCCGACACGGCGGCGAAGGGCGGTCACGTCCTGGGCCAGAATGTTTTGCCCGTCAATGAGAATCTCGCCCTCGAGGCGGGCGTTGCGCACGGTCTCGTACATGCGGTTGAGCGTGCGGAGCAAAGTGGACTTGCCGCAGCCGGAAGGGCCGATGAGCGCGGTCACTTTGCTGCTGGCAATGCCCATAGTGATGTCGAAGAGGGTTTGTTTGGCGCCGTAAAAGAAATTGACCTTGGAGATGGTCATGCGCAGGGCGGCAGGGGCTGCGGATTCACGGCCTGCTGCGGTTGTCGCGGGTGGTGTGATGTTCACGGACACAGCTGGCCTCACAGAAGCGTGCATTATTAAGACCTCGGAACAGCGATGCCCCGGGCGAGAATGCCCCGCGCAATAATATTGATAATCAGAATCAAGCCAAGCAGGACCAGGCCCGCCGCCCAGGCCTGCCGGTGCCAATCATCGTACGGCGCCACCGCATATTTGAAAATCATCGCGGGAAGAGAAGCAGTGGGCTGGTTCCAGCCGGGGCTCCAAAACTCGTTGCCAAGGGCGGTGAACAGGAGCGGGGCGGTTTCGCCCGCGACACGGGCAAAAGCGAGCAGGATGGCGGTGAGAATGCCGCGGTAGGCAGCAGGCACGATTACGGTGGCGATGGTTTTCCACTTGCTGGCCCCGAGAGCCATGGCCCCTTCGCGAAGCTCACGAGGAACGGCGGTTAAGAACTCTTCCGTGCTGCGCAAGGTGATGGGAACCATCATCACGCCCAGCGCCACTCCGCCGGCGAGTGTGGAAAATTGCTTGAATGGCAAAACCAGCAAGCTATAAGCAAAAATGCCGATGACAATGGAAGGAACGCCATTGAGCAGGTCGGCGGAGTAGCGTACAACAAAGGCCATACGGGAACCGCTGAACTCGGCCAGATAAATCGCGCCAAGGAAACCGATGGGAATGCCGAACAGACAGGCCACCAGCAGAAGTTTGGCGCTGCCAATGATGGCGTTGGCCATTCCTCCGCCGGTTTCACCGACCGGGACGGGCAATTTGGTGAAGAAATTCCAGTTGATGGAGGTTCCGCCGTGGTAGACGAGATAACCAAGGATGAAAAACAAGGTGGCTACAGCCACGGCAGCGCAGACCCCAGTAGTGGTCAGCATCAAAGCGCTCACGAATTTGCGCCATCGCAACCGGCCGGTCATGCGTGCCCCATTCCGCTGCCGCGCTGAGAAGTGGCGACGATCAGAATGCGCGCAAGCCCATTCAAGACGAAAGTGAGAGTAAACAAAACTAGGCCGAGCTCAATGAGCGATTGAGTGTAAAGATCGCCCGTGGCTTCGGTGAATTCATTGGCGATTACGGCAGCGATGGAATAACCAGGCGAAAAAAGAGACGCGCTGATGGAGGGGGTGTTGCCGATGACCATGGTTACGGCCATGGTTTCGCCCAGGGCACGCGCCAGCGCAAGAAAAATGGAACCCATGATTCCGGCGCGAGCGAAAGGAACGACGACTTTCCAGGTAGATTCCCAGCGAGTGGAGCCCAGAGCTAGAGCTGCTTCGCGTTGGTCCCGCGGCACGGAAAGGAGAATTTCGCGCGAAACAGAAATGATGTAGGGGATGACCATGATGGCCAGAACCACTCCGGCGGTGAGAAAGCCGACTCCATAAGCAGGGCCCTGGAACAACGGAAGAAAGCCCAGGTATTCCTTTAACTTCGGCTGGACCAGGTCTCGCATCAGTGGCACGACGATGAAGATACCCAGCAAACCGTAAATGACGCTGGGAACGGCCGCCAGCAAATCGATGAAAAATTCCAGTGTGTCGGAAAGCTTCGCAGGGGCAAGTTCCGCGAGAAAAATCGCCGCGCCGATGCCGAGCGGCACGGCGATGCAAAGGGCTACAGTCGCCGTGACCACCGTGCCATATATGAAGGGCAGCGCGCCAAACTGGTCGAACACCGGATCCCAGACGCGGGTGAAAAGAAAGTGGAATCCGAATTTATGCCGTGGAAGCGCAGATCCCCGCCACAATTCGAAGACCAGCAGTAGGGTGAGGAGCACAACGGTGGCCGCGAACAAAAAGGTGATCAGGCGGGCGATTTCGTCGCCGTCGCGCAGACGGCTAAGAAAAGAGCGCGAGCTCGCAACTGGGCCCGCGCTCGGAACGATTGTGCTAGTAGTGGCCATTTTCCCCAAAACAAATTTACTGGATGTTGTCTAGCGCTTTTATTTCCTTGGCTACAACTTCCTTGGGAAGCTTGGCGTAAGCAAGCGGCTCGGCATAGCTCTGGCCGTCCGCGAGCATCCACTTTACGAAGCCCTTGATGGCATCGCGTTTGCCGGCGTCCGAAAACTTGGAAGGAATGAGCAGCCAGGTGAAGCTGGCGATGGGGTAAGCCGTTTTGCCGGGCGCATCGGTGATCGAGACGCGGAAGTCATCCGGCATGTTCTTTGCAGCACCCGCGGCGGCGGCGGTGACGCTGGCGAGATCGGCTTTAATGAATGTTCCCGAAGAGTTTTTCACATTGCCGTAAGGCATGTTGTTGGAAATAGCGTAAATCAACTCCACATAGCCAATCGAATTGGGAGCGTTTTTGATTTGCCCGGTGACGCCTTCGTTTCCCTTGCCGCCCAACCCCACCGGCCAATTCACGGAGCCTGCGGTACCGACTTTCGACTTCCATTCAGGGCTGACTTTGGAAAGAAAGTCCGTCCAGATATACGTCGTGCCGCTGCCGTCGGAGCGGTGTACAACCACGATGTCGTTGGCCGGCAGACTCACGCCCTTGTTGGCGCTGGCGATGGCCGGATCGTTCCATTTTGTAACTTTGCCAAGATAAATTCCGGCAAGCGCCTCGGGAGTGAAATTCAGCGCGACGGTAACTCCCGGAATGTTATACGTGGGCACATCAGCCCCAAGCACGGTGGGAAAATGAAGGATCGGGAAACCATGCTTGTCCTGATAGGCTTTCAGTTGGTCGTCGTTCATCGGTCCGTCGGACGCTCCAAAATCCACCGTGCCGTCCGTCACCTGTTTGATGCCGGCACCGGAACCAACAGATTGATAATTGATCTGCAAGCCAGCGTTTTTCTTGCCGTATTCGGAAAACCATTTACTATAAATCGGGTTGGGGAAAGTTGCGCCCGCGCCATTGATAAGAGTTGTGCTTTGCGCCCAAACGATGCCGGTAAGGGCAAGAATAGACAAGAGCATGCCTGCGATGCGCTTCATGCGTTTTCTCCGTCCGACCAATTTTTTTGACCTTTGAGGTATCAGTGTCTCTCTGACGTGTTACAGCATTGTTACAATCCATTCACAGTTGATTGAACGCGGAGTCGCGCGTCCTGTCCTGAACGACTAAGTTTATGTTTATGAGGAAGTTACAGACCGGAGAACTTTGTCGGGCTTGAAGCACAAAAAAAAGGGGCGGCCCGGTGAAGGGCCGCCCTTTCCCGTCCCAAATGAGGGACGGGACGCTTTTCCTGCGCCGACTATGGCAGGTAATAGCGGAAGGAGGTGAACACCATGTTGTCGTTAGCCTTGGGGGAAATAGCGGTGCCTGCGGGCGCACCGCCCGTGCCGGACCACCCGACCTTGGCGATATAGGAGTATTGGGCGCCGATTTGGAAGCGGCCCTTCGAACCCTGGTAGAACCTGTACCAGAATCCGAGAGTGCCTTCCTGGATGACGCGGATGTCGCCAGCACAATTGGAGCCGGATGACGGGTTGAAGTCATTCGTAGGAACGCCTTCGATGCCGCAACCGGAGTTGTTGGCAGCCAGGTTGCCGTATCCACCGATACCCGTTGTTGAGATTGCAGTATGAGTGGTGGCCGGAATTGCCGGGTTGGTGCCGTTTGCAGGAATGGCGGTCGTCTTGGTGATGGTGACGGAGTCATAGCCCCCGTAGCCCGCGCGCCAAGCATACTCAGCGCCGTAATAAGCGTATACGTCCAATTTGGGAGTGGCGTGCAATTCGATTCTTCCCAAGCCGTGAGCGGTGCGAATCAGAGAGAGCGAGCCGTCCGGACGAGCGGTGGCGTCGGCCAATTGCGCCGAGCCATAGCGTCCGATGCCGTCGCCAGCAACAGCCTTGGCACCGAAATCTACTTTCTTGTTGAACACCGACCAGAGAGCGCTGGCACCGCCGCCACCACCAGTGCTGCCGACATTATGTGCGCCAGCGCTGCTGACGGTTGTTGAAGGAGTGCCGGTAACATTGCAGGTGAGGGTCGCGGTCCCAGGAACCGTGTCGCCAGTGGTAGTGCCGACGACGCCGCAAGGATAGACGCGGTCGCGGAAGAAGCTAACGATACCGAAAACTTCGTAGTGACCGAAGCCAGGGTCGGCAGCGACCTTGAAGATCAGGTCCGGAGCCTTGTTGACGGTGTAACCCGTGGAATCGAAGGCGTTATAGAGACCGCCGCCGGCGCCGGGAGCGTTGAGGAAAAAATTCCCGGTGGTGGCAGTCGTAGCACCCGAAGTGATGATGGTGGATGGAGCGGCGGCAGAGTTGATGGTGGTAACCGTGGAGAAGCCGCGGCCGCCAATGGTGGCCTGCGGAGCCTCTACCGAGAAGCCCACGGCGAACTTGCCGCCGAAGTCCTTCACGACGCGGAAGCCATACTGGCGACCCCAAGTGAAGCCGACGTTGTACTGTGGGTCAATGACGAGCGGAAGGTTTTCCTGGCGATTGAAAATGCCTTTTTTGTCTTCCGTTGCCAAGGTCCACTGCTGACCGCCGGTGAAGATCCAGCCGCTTTCGAGGGCGGCTTGCGCGAACAATTGCCGCTGGCGGAAGACGTAGCTGTTGCTCTGGCGGTTGTTGGAAGTCGTGCCAGCACCTAGGAAGTCACCTTCCACATAACCGGTAAGAGCCGTGCCGCCCACTTTGGACTGCACGAGCATGGTGAGGCGGCTCTGGCGGGCAGTAAAGTTATTTTCGGTAACGTGAGCGAGATCCGCGGCTTGGAACGGAATGCTGGTGAAGGGCGTGTTGATGTCGGCCGAAGTACCTCGAGTGCGGAAGACGGTTTCTGCAGCGAGGAAGCCGCCCGGAGTGATGGTGACGCCCTTGTAGCGAATGGCGGAGGGCCCTTCTTCGGAAGCCTTTTTCTCATCCGCCTGCGCCGTGGCTACGGTGGTTTTGAGAGCGGCGTTGCTGGCGGCGAGGTCGCTAACGGTGGAGTTGAGAGTGGAAGTGGTGCTCTTCACTTCGGCAGTGGAGTTCACTGCTTCCGTGGCCTTGGTGCTGGCTTCGGCGGCGCGGGAATTGGCTGCGGCAGCCGCTTCGCGCGCTTCATCGATTTGACGATCGCGCTTGGCGAGCTCTTCCTTGAGCAGCGTGAGTTGCTCCTGTTGAGATTGCAACGCCTGACGAAGTTCTTCGAGTTCGGCCGCAATTGCCGCATCGGACTTGTCGGACTTAGCGGCGGTCTTCGGTTTGGCCGGTGCGGCCTTGGCAGGCGGCGCGTCGGCGTCCTTGGGCGTATCCGCCAGGACTGGTCCCGAAATCAGGAACAGCGATAGTGTGAGTGCTGCTAGTTTTTTCATTGCCTCTCTCTTTGGAGCAAAATTCAAAATATGTACCGGTGAGTATGCAAACCACCCCGGGCAGAAGGTAAAGGGCGCGTCTTACAATTGCGTCAACTGAATGTGAATATCCTGTAACAATGAAGGGATATTCAGGTGAAAGCATTGACGGGATTGGAGTTGCGGAAATGTCACGACGTCAACAACGGGCCAAACGGAGGGGAAACGGAGCGGAAATCGGCGCTAAAAAGCACCGGTAGCTCTTCGAAGATGGCGAGAGTTATTGGAGGGCGCGGCCCATTTTCGGACCCAGCAAAAGACGGCCCATCTTCTTCCGCACCAGAAAGGGCCTACTCACTTCGGTGTCGCCATCGTATAAGCGAGGACAATTTGGGTCAAGCGGTATTGGTATTTGGCATCGGTGTCGGTGATATCGGCTTCGGTTTTTTGCAGGTCCGCCTGGCTAAATTCCACGATGGAGCCGAGACCGAGGTTGTAACGAGCTTGTGCGAGATCGTAGGCCAGGCTGGCCTGTTCCTTGAGGAGTTGCGTCACAGAAAGGCGCTCGTAAGCGCGATTGGTGTCCTGCCAGGCGACGCGCACGTCGCGGGCGAGATTGTCCTGGAGGTCCATGAGTTTTTGCCGAGCCGCCTCGGTTTGCAGGTCGGCGGTCTTGGCTCGAGCGTTGTAGAGAAACCCGTTGAAGAGCGGGATGCCGATATTCACGCCCACTGCGCCGTACCAATTGGAAACATGATTGTCGCGGACGGGAGCGAGGCCCACGGCACCCAGCGCACTGATCGTTGGCCGCCACAGGTCGTGCTCCGCGCCGCCAAATTTCTCTGCGGCCCGGAGTTCGTCTTGCGATGCCGCAACTTCCGGGCGCTGCCGGAGCGCTTCGGTAATCAGGGAATTGACTTCCGGCGCAGGAGGTCCAATAGCTATCGCTTCGTCGACCGGCTGAAAATTCTGTTCATCGCGATAACCAAGAATGGCGGAAAGCACCGCGAGTGAAGATTCGTAATTGTTTTCCGATTCGAGCAGGAGAAGTTTGCCGCGCGCCATGTCCACGGTTGCAAAACTAAGATCCAAATCAGATTTCAATTTTGCGTCCGTCAGCGCTTTGATCTTGTCCACAAGAACTTGGCGGGATTCGACGGTCTGTTTGGCAACGGTGACCAGAGCCTTTGTTTCCAGCACATTATAAAAAGCCTGGTCCACGGCCAGGATGATCTGCGCCGCGGTGGCAGCGGCATTTTGATCTTCCGCTTTGGCTTGATATTCGGAACTGGCCAAAAGATTCGTCGTGCGACCGAAGTCCGTGACCAATTGCGTGACGGTTGCGCCGGCTGCAGCGCGCGAATACAGCGCCGGGCTATTGAGAAATCCCGCCGACAGACGGCTGCCGGGATCGGCGTCGACTCCTGTGACGTTGAGAGCGGCGGTAGGCAAAAGCGCGGAGCGCGCTTCACGGACGAATTGCCGGGCGGCTAGAGCCCGCAGCTTCCCGATGGTTATCTGGGGATTGTTCTTGAGCGCCAGCGCCTCTGCCTGCGCCAGTGTCAATGATTGCTCGCGCCCCACGGTATCCGTTGCAGAGTTTTGGCCGGAGGCCGGCGGCGTTTTTTGAGCAAAGGCAAGCTGCGGTGCCGCAGAGAGCAAACAACCAACGATCGCAGCGAACAACCAAACTTTGGGCCCGATCACGATGCCACCTCCTCGGCTGGTGCTTCACCGCGCCTCTGCTCGCGTCCATGAACGATCAAGTAGACCGCCGGAACCAGGAAAACAGTCACGACCACGGACACCGCCAGCCCTCCGATGATGGCGCGAGCGAGCGGCGCGTATTGTTCGCTGCCCGCCTCTACGCCGAGTGCCATGGGAATCATTCCCAGAAGTGTGGCCAGTGAGGTCATCAAAATGGGACGCAGCCGGACTTTGCAGGATTCCACAACGGCTGCGCGGACCGTCATGCCGCGCTCATGGAGGATTCCGGAGAACTCCACGATCAGGATGCTGTTCGAAACCACAATGCCGGTCATCATGATCACCCCCATCAGAGACATAATATTGAGCGTCGTGTGCGTCACCAGCAGTGTTAGGACCACGCCTGCGAGCCCGGGAGGGATCGCGGTCAGGATAATGAGCGGGTCGATGAACGACCGGAACTGCGCCATCAAGATGAGGTAAACGAGAATAATGGAAAGGATCAGTCCGATAGCAAAACGCTTGAAAGACTCGTTCATTCCGACCACCGCGCCCCGGACCGTGACGCGGACATTTTTTCCGGTCTTCAATCCCGCGAGGAGCTGATTGACTTCCTTGTTGACTGCGCCAAGGTCTTCCGTTTTAGGCATTACATAGACGTCGATGACGCGCCGAATTTGGTAGTGATCCACTTCCGTCGGCGTATTGATGGGTTCGATTTTCGCGACCGATTGCAGCGGGGTGTACATCGCGGAAGCGTTCGCCCGCAGCGGTATGTTCTTGAAATCCGACATGGTCATCGAGCCAATCTTTTGGTTGAAATATTGGACTGTGACCATGTAGTTGTTCCCGGTCTTCGGATCGATCCAGTAACTCGGAGCGATCATCCCGTCCGATGTGAGCGCGGTGATGACGTTGTCCACCACGTTTCTTGGCGTCAGGCCGAGTTGACTGGTTTGTTCCCGATCGATGTTCAGTTCCAGGCCCGGATAATCGATGTCCTGGGGAATCAAGACATCGTTCACATTCCTGGAATTTTTGAGCTGCAGCGCAATGTTCTTCGCAATGCCGTATCCCTCTTCCATGTCGTTATCGCTGACTTGGATATCCAGCGGAGCAGGCAGCCCTTGATTTACTACGGAGTCCACCAGTCCTCCGGCTTGAAAATAAGCGCTGAGTTCGGGCAAGTCCGCCGCCAGTTTCCGCCGAACGCGATTCATGTACTCGTAACTTCCGACCTTGTGATCTTCTTTGAGGTTCACTTGCACGAAGGCCGTGTGCATCGCGGAATTGCTCGTGTAGATGGCGGAGATATCCGGTGTAATCCCGATGTTTGAAACGATCATGTCCAGATCGCGTGAGGGAATAACCTGGCGGAGGTCCTCCTCGATCTTGGCGATGTAGTTGTCCGTGACTTCCAATCGCGTTCCCGTCGGTGCTTTCACATTGATGACAAATTGCCCGGGGTCCGTGCGCGGGAAATAAGCGGTGCCCACAAAGGGAAAGAGACCTCCCAAGACCACGACGATGCCCAAGATGATGATCGCCAGTGTGCGCTTCGGACGATCGAGCGCCCTCTCCACGGCTTTCTCGTAATAGAGGAGTAGCTTCAAGAAGAAAGCGTTGAATCGTTGTACGACGCGGGCAAATAGCGTTTTTTTGACGCTCTCCCCGTGCACGTGTTCATGTCCAATCCGGATGAAGGACGCGCAGTAGAGAGGCACGACCGCCATCGCAAAGATGTAGGAGGCGAAAATAGAAAGCACGACGCCCAAGGCAAGATCGATAAAAAGATACCGGCTGACCCCATAGAAAAAAGTGACGGGAAAAAATACGATGGAAGTGGTCGAGGTCGCGGCCAACACCGCCAGTGCAACTTCCATTCCGCCTTTTTCCGCGGCTTCGCGTGGCGCCGCCCCGTTCTCCATGAAGCGAAAAATGTTTTCCAGCACCACGACGGAATCGTCGATCAATCTGGAAAACGCCAGCGCCAGGCCGCCGAGTAGCATCGTATTGATCGAGCCTCCCAGGCCGTTCATCACTAGAAAACACATCAACGCGGAAAGTGGAATGGAAAGCAGCACCGCGAACGTCGCTCGGGGGCTCCCCAAAAAGAGCAGAATCATCACCGCGGTGAGAAGGAGGCCGATGCCGCCCTCTTTCAGCAAGTTGTTTATGGCGATCTTGACGAACACGGACTGATCGAAAACCACCGCCGTCTTCAGCACCTCGGGAATATCGACGAGATGTTTCGTGGCCTCCTTAATTCCGTTCACGATCGAAATCGTGTTGCTGTTCCCTCCTTGCTTCAATACCGGAATGTAAACGGAATGCTGGCCGTCGATCCGCACGATGTTCGTCTGCAAGGCGCCGGCATCTTCCGCCTTGCCCACGTCGGCCACCAGAACCGAGCCGAGCCCCACAGTCTTTAGAGGAAAGCGGTTGATCTCCGCGGCCGCCGCGACTTGGCTGTTGGCATATATGTTGTAGTCCCTGTTCCCGATGCGCACGTCTCCCGCGGGAAGAATGAAGTTCGATTCGTTGATGGCCTGCACCACATCCATCAGGCTCAGTTGGTGCGCCTCCAGCTTCACTGGATCGACGAACACCTGAATCTGCCTGTAGGTCCCACCAAACGGTTGCGGCACGGAAGCTCCCTGCACGTTGGCGATCTGATTTCGCACTTGGAACTGCGCAAGGTCTTTCAGACGTGTTTCATCAAGTCCTTGCCCCTTCAATGTGACCAGGCAAACCGGCATGCTCGAAGCATCGAATTTCAATACCACCGGCGGCAGCGTCCCCGGCGGCAGCCGGCGCAGATCGGCCATTGCGAGATTGGCGATGTTGCTCAGCGCCGCATTCGCATCCGTGCCCGGCTTGAAGTAAATCTTGATGAGGCTCACGCCGGTGAGTGACCGCGACTCGATGTGGTCGATGTTGCTCCCCAGCGTAAAAAAACGTTCGAAGGTATTCGTTATATCCGCCTCGATCTGCTGAGGAGGCATCCCGGAATAAAACGTGGCCACCACCACGACGGGAATGTCGATCTGCGGAAAGAGATCTACGGGCATGCGCACAACTGTCGTTATTCCCACCACGGCTACAACCAGGCAGAGCATGATGATGAAATAGGGATAGGCCAGCGCAAATTTTGGCATTAGTTCGTCCCTGCCTGACCGGTCGTCGCCGCTTCCACGACTTTTGGCGACACTTTTTGTCCGGGGGTGAACGCGCTGGGATTCCCTATGATCGTGCGCTCGCCTTCGCTTAAGCCTGACAGCACCTCCACATAGCTGCTGCTTTCCTGGCCTAGTTTGACCGCGCGCGTCTTCACGCCATTCTGCGCATCCACCACCAGCACAGTAGTCTCGTCGCCAGTGCGAAGGACCGCTTCCACCGGAATGGTCAGCACGTTTGTTTTCTTGCTATGCAGGAAGTATGTCTCGCAAAACATTCCCGGGATCAGCTTGCCAGCCGAATTCTGAAAATCGACTTCCGTCTCCATCGTGCGCGTTTGCTGGTCCAGCGAATCCGCGAACCGCGAGACCTTTCCCTCGTAGTCTTCATTCAGGGCCTGCACGTGTACTTTTATCGATCCACCGATGTGAATTTGCGGCGCAACCGACTCTGGGATCTGCAGCACCAGCCGCAACACGGAAATCTGCGCCAGTCGCACCACGGGATTTGCCTGCGTGCTCGAAGAAGTTCCAGCCGCGACAAGCGTTCCGGTATCGGCGTAACGATTTGTGATCACGCCCGCGAACGGCGCGCTGATGTGCGTATAATCCGAAAGCGCCGACACCTGCTTCTGATTGGCCTGGGCCATCTCCAGCGATTGCTCTGCGGATGAGAGCGACGCTTTCGCACTGGAAACTTGCGCCTCGGCTTCCAGGTCTTTCGCTTGGGAATCATCCAGTTCCTGCTGGGCGACAAGTCCGGCACGCGTTCTCGCCGCATCGCTAAGCCGCGCATAGGCCGAATGTGCGGCCGCATGGTTGGATGTCGCTCGCTCCAAATCGCCCTGCGCGCGCCTGATCTCTTCGCTCGCGCGCCGCGCCGCGGCGTCCGCACCCGTCAACTGCGCCGCCAGTTCCGGAACTTCCAGCACGGCCAGCGTCTGCCCCTCTTTGACGTGGTCCCCGACGTCCACATAAATCTTGCGAATGTATCCGGCGACTTTCGCATGCACATCCACGTCCTGAAACGGCTTGAACGCCCCCGCGACCGTCAGGGTATCGCCCATGTCGCGCCGCTTCACGAGCGCCACGACCGCCGGCGTATCGCCCGGCGTCACGCTCGTTTGCTTTCGATCGTCTGCTTCGCTCGGCGCCCGCTCCGTCCACCACCACGCAAGCAACGCGGCTGCGGTCACCGCGGCGACAACAATTCCTATTCTTTTTGAGGTCATACCTGCATCCCTAGCGGAATGCGCGACGGGCAAAGACCTCTCCGCCTCGCCGTACACCCGCAGAATTTTCAAAGGGGCCTAAGTAGCGGCGCAGCGCGAATTGCGCGAGACGCCTAAATCTTCCAATGTGCGTAACGCAGGGAAAGCTGGATTAGCGAGCGGGAGGTGGTCGAAACCACAGACTCGCAAAGAAAAACGGCAAAGCGGGGAGTACTTCTTCAGGGAAGTTCGCGGTCGTCCAGGCATTCGATTCCGGAAGCGGCGAGACCGGCGCCTCCTCGGCAATGTCTGGCGCGGAAACTGGATTGCGACCTTCCGCATTCGCAAAATGCTGAAGCTCCGAGGCCCCGACGGTCCCACGATGGCTCGCGGGATGACCGATGCCCGATGCGGCGCCGAAACCTGCACCGCCCAGAAAAGGGTTATATAAAAGGAGGATCGCCAGGAGCACAACAAGGAAGGGACGCCACGCAAGCGCGCTTCGCATGGAACCAAATTGGTCCGACGGTGACATAGCAGCTCTTTTTACAGTAATGTGATGCTCGGCGGTGGTCAAGTGGATGCATTTGATTGCGTCCGCCACCGTCAACACCTCAATGGAGCAACTGGCAAGACTCCTGCCCTATGGTTACTGAAAGGACGGCTCGTCCGTCAGTGCCAAGAGATTACTGTGGAATGAACTTACGAAATGCCGTACGCTCCACTCCATGTACAAGCGGCTCCTGACCTTGGGGCTCATCGGGCTGTTCCTCATCTTGGGCCTCAACTATCTTTTGGTCTATCCCTTGAAGCAGTCCGTCGCTCGCGAGCGCGACCGCCAGGAGCAAGCCTACTGGAGCGCCTTCAACGCCATCCAGCAATTCGCGGCGCAACCCAGCCCCGATTCCGAGAAAAAGGCAAAAGCCGCCCTGGACCAGGCCCGAACCAAAGGCTTAAGCAAAACGCGCCAGACCATCCTCCAAACCGAGTTCCAAGACCTCGAACTCTGCTACCAAGGCGACCGCGACTCCTGCAAGAAAGCCAGCGCGGACATGAACGATGCCATCCGCGCACCCCGCTGACCCTCACCTAGCGCTGGTTCACGCCAGCCCCTGTCCCACATTCGCTTCGACCACCGCTCACCCGGATTCGACCTATGCGCGATCCTCGCGAACCGCCTCATCAGTTCCCGTGCTTCAGTAACCACTCACAACGAATCGCAGCCTGCTGTTCGTGCTCCATCGACCGCCATTCCGCGCCGCGTGACGTACGAGCCCGCCGATTCATCTAACACATCAGCTGACATTTTTCCGGTAGCATCGCACCTACCGCCTGGAACAAAGCCAATCAAGCTCAGCAGGGGAGATCATCGTGAACGCCGAACAGAAAGTCGCAGGGCACTACGGCAAGGGCGGGCTTGAAGAGAAAATCCTCGGAGGCCTGCAGAGCACAGGCATCGACATAGAGCATCTGACAGCCGGAGATTTGTCTATGGTGGATGAATTTCATGTCGGCGGCCTGGACGCAACGAAAGAGCTGGCGGCTCAAATGGAATTGCAGCCAGGGTTGCGGCTGCTTGACGTTGGAAGCGGTCTCGGCGGCCCGGCCAGGTATTTTGCGGCGGAACACGGGTGCCGCGTGACGGGCGTGGATTTGACGGAAGAGTTTACGCAGGTGGCGAGCAGCCTCACGCGGCGGGTGAAGCTCGAAGCGGCCGCCGACTTTCGCCACGCGAGCGCGTTGCAAATGCCGTTTGAGTCCGCCACGTTTGACCGGGCGTCCATGATTCACGTGGGGATGAATATTGCCGACAAAGACGCCTTATTTCGCGAGGTGCGGCGCGTCTTGAAGCCCGGCGCGTTGTTTGTGGTTTTCGATTTGGTTCGTACTGCCGCCGGTCCGCTGGCGTACCCGCTTCCGTGGGCCGCAAGCGAAGAGACCAGCTTCGTCGTCAGTGGCAAAGACTATCGCGATGCGCTGCAACGCGCAGGCTTCCGCTTCGAGCGAGAACGTGGGCGTAGAGACTTTTCCATCGAGGCTACAGAACGAATCATCGAACGCATGGCCCAAGGCGGCCCCCCGGCGTTGGGCCTCCATCTGGTCATCGGTGAAAAGACCCCAGTCATGATCAAGAACGTCTTGGCTATGATGAAACAGGGCATTCTCGAACCTCTGGAGATGTTCGCCCGCGCCGCCTAGCTCCGCGCAACCGGGAACGCCAATCTCCCGATTGGCGCTGCCTCGGATTTCATCTTGGAAGCTTCGCACGCGCACATCGTCAAGCGGCCAAGGAGCCGTAAGGATTCTTTTTGCGGAACTCTCGACCGTCAACAATTACCGCCCAGCCGCAGTCAGGAAAGGATTTGCTGCAGACTGAAAACTGGCGACTGCCAAATATCAGGAGGGGGGAGAAGGGGACCAGAGCCAGGGGTGCTCTGATCCCCAGGGTAGGACGTTACGCTGAAGATTAAACGTGCCGAGTTTCACAGGACGGCGTCACGTCCGAATGAAGGCCCTGTGAATTCTCGGTAACGCCGGAACGGGTAACAACGGTGTCTCCCGCCTGTTCCGGACGGATCGCTAGTCCCCGGCCATGACGCACATCCAGCCCGCGGACCCAGAAAATGATGTCCTCGGCGATGTTGGTGGCGTGGTCGGCGATTCGCTCAAGGTGCCGCGTCGCCAAAATGAATTGCATGCCGGGGCTCACCAGCGTGGGTTCCTGCGTCATGCGCTGGAGCAGTTGTTCGAAGATGCGGTCGCGATACTGGTCCACGACATCGTCGCTTTCGAGGACTTGCGTCGCCATTTCGACGTTGCGAAAGATCAGCGCCCCGAGGCTCTTGCTGACCATCGCGCGCACCGCGGCGGCCATCGGCGCCAGCTCTTCCGGCACTTGCACACCGGGCATCTCGCGAAGCGAAATCACGCGCTCCGCAAGGTTCACGGCGATGTCGCCGATGCGTTCGAGATCGTTGGTGATTTTCAGCGCGGCCACGATAAGCCGCATCTCGTCGTCGGAAAAAGAGCCGCGGCGCAAAAGCCGGATGGCATGCTCGTCGATGACGATTTCCATTTCATTGATGCGCGGTTCGAGCAGAAATACTTCACCGGGCAAGGCCGCGGTACTTGGGCTGTCCAGGCTGACGATGGAATCGAGTGCGCGGTTCATTGCACCTTCCACGGTACGCGCCATCGAGACGAGATAGTTCACAAGCGTGTCGTAGAGGACGATTTCCGTGAGTCCTGCAGCGCTTGTCATGGGGCCTCTTTCCGAGCAGGCGATAATTACACCCTCACTCTTAGGTGAAAGTCTGTCCCAAAATAGTTACAGAATGTTAAAAGCGGAATGAAGAACCGGTGAACGGAATCCATCCAGAAACGCCACATCGGAGAAGGCTGGGAATCAAGATCGTCCGCCGTTGCCGCGGCCTGGGAGGCTGCCACCGCCCGCCGTTCGCGGCGAACCTCGCTCCGATTCACGGACGGGTACCGTGAAATGAAACCGCGAGCCTCGTCCGACTTCGCTTTCCACCCACAGGCGCCCGCCGTGAACTTCGACGAGATGCTTGGCGATGGCCAGCCCTAGTCCGGTGCCGCCCACTTCGCGCGAACGCGCTACATCCACGCGGTAGAAGCGCTCAAAAATGCGCGGTTGGTCCGCCTGGGGAATGCCAATGCCCGTGTCGGAAACGGTGAAAGTAACCTCGCCATCTCCGTTTTCCGCGCTGAGCGTAATCTGTCCGCCCGGTAGGGTGTATTGAATGGCGTTGTCCAGCAAATTTTGCAGCACTTCGGCGAGCCGCCGCCGGTCGCCCGCGATATCCGGCAGCCGCGCCGGCATACGAACGGAAATCTGCAGCTCCTTTTCGGCTGCGCGGCGCTGCGCGGTTTCCAGGCAGCTCTCGATGAATTGTGTAACGCTGACGCTGTCGATTTCCAGTTCCAGCCGGTCGGCATCCATCTTGGAGAGCTTCAATAAGTCATCCGTAAGCCGCGCGAGCCGGCGCGAATGCTCCAGAATAATTTCGAGAAAACGCCCGCGGTTTTGCGGATCGTCGATCGCGCCCGCGAGGAGAGTTTCGGCAAAACCCTGGATGGCCGTGAGCGGCGTTTTGAATTCGTGTGAAACGTTGGCGACGAAATCGCGCCGCACGCGTTCCAATTTGCGAAGATCGGTAATGTCGTGAAGCACGATCACCGCCCCGGAAGTCTCCCCGGCGCGCACGGAAGCCACCGTGGCGGCAAAAAAATGCTGGCGGAGCGTGCCCGTTGCGATTTCCGATTCGACGCGCAATTCGCCTTGCAGCACTTCGCGCACCGCTTCGATCAATTCCGTCTGTCGGACGACTTCGACTAGCTTGCTTCCGGATTTCGGCGGCACGTCGAGCCCCAGAATCTCCGCGAAACCGGGGTTGGCAAAAAGCAGCCGTTCCGATCCGCTCACGACCGCGACCCCTTCCACCATGCTGCCGAGAATCGCCGCGGAAAGATTTCGTTCTTCCTTCAAAGTGCGGATCGTCCCGTCCAGACGCCCCGCGGTCTGATTCAGCGAAGCTCCGAGTTCTTCCAACGCGTCTCCTCCGGGATCGGCGGGCAGCGGGCTGAAATCTCCTTCGGCAACGCGGCGTGAGAATTCCTTCAACCGCTCGACGCGTCCGGAAAAAGTGCGCGACACCAGCAGCGAAACCGCTCCGCCAATCAACAGAATGACGAACGAAGCAAGCCATAGGCTACGGCGAAAGGAGTGGATGAGTTCATCGACAGGTTCCAGTGGAAGAGCAAAGCGCAATACCAGCGGCGCGGCAGCCGTATTCTGCCGCACGGCGTAATAGAGCAAATCGCGATTGAGCGTCGCGCTGCGGCGAATCGAACGGCCTTCGCCATTCGAAAGGGCGTCGCGGACCTCCGGGCGATCCGCGTGATTTTCCATGGTCTGTGGATCGGCTTGCGAATCCGCGAGCACCTGTCCCGTCGCGGTGATGAGCGTGACACGCGCGCCGCTTGCGGCCATCTGCCCGGCCCACTCGCGAAGCTTTGTTATTTCTTCCCGTGTTGCCGGCGAAGCGGCGGGAGCTTGCGGCGGGCGGGCTTGCGCGATGCGCGCGATAGCGGTGAGCTGTCCGAATCCGGTGCGCTCGTAGTTGCTGCGCAGGGCGCGCTCGGCGAAAAAATCCACTGTCAGCAGTACGCTCAATAAGAGCGCGAGAAAAGTGAGAGCGAGTTTTGCGAAAAGGTTACGCCGCACGAGTTTCGAACAAGTACCCGGCGCCGCGTACCGTTTTCAGGTGGATGGGGTTTTCAGGATCGGACTCGATTTTTTCGCGCAAGCGGCGGACGTAAACGTCCACGCTGCGCGGCGTGACGAACCGATCCGTTCCCCAGACCGCGTCCAACAACTGGTCCCGCGTGAACACGCGGTTCGGCCGCGACGCCAGATAGTAGAGCAGCCGGAATTCGAGCGTGCTGAGCGGCACGGGCTTCCCCGAATGGCTTACCCGGTAAGACGCCGGATCTATGGCCAGCTTGCCAATCTCGATCATGCGCGGCGAATCGGTGGGAGGTTCCGCGCGGCGGAGTAACGCTTTGACCCGCGCAAGGAGTTCGCGCGGGCTGAAAGGCTTCGTCACGTAATCGTCCGCGCCCATCTCGAGTCCCACTACGCGGTCCGCTTCTTCGCCGCGCGCCGTGAGCATCAGGATGGGCAAACGATTGAGCGAGTCGTCTCGCCGAACTTCCCGGCAAATTTCCAACCCGGAAAGCTTCGGAAGCATCAGATCGAGAAGCAGCAAATCGGGAGGCGTTTTCTTCAGCGTGGTCAGGCCCGTGCCGCCGTCATAGGCAGCGCTGACCTGAAAGCCTTCGTTCGCGAGATTGTAGCGGACAAGTTCGACGATATCGCGGTCGTCTTCGATAATCAGGACGCGTTTCATGCTGGTTGAACGTACCGCACGCCGGCTTGGCGAAAGTGTACCGTGGAGCGGAACGTTGCGATAGGCATTGGTATGATTCTGATCACTCGGAGTTTGCTGCGACACGTGTGATTGTTGCAGGGAGACTGTGACCCCGTTGTCACCTGAATGTGAATGGTGTGTTAACGCTTTTTGGCCTGAACCTCGCCGAGAATGAGAGAGTTTAGCCACTTGTGGTGGTGGTGAAGGCCAGTGTGATGAGCGTTTTTTGCTCAAGTTCGTGGGCTTTGGCGGAGCCAGTCGCGGGGCTGGCGCTGGCCGAGCGCTTCACAGAGCGTACGCGCAACCCGCCCGCTTTGGCAAGCCGCTCCAGACGCGGAAGGACGTAGAACAGAGCGCCCATGTTCGCAGGCTCTTCCTGCACCCAGACAATCTCACGCGCGTTCGGATGCTCGGCGATGGCCGCGGTAATTTCCGTGCGCGGCAGCGGGTACATCTGATCCAGGAAGAAGATTGCCGTGTTCGCGTCTTTGCGGCGGCGGCGTTCGGCACGCAACTCGTGGCCGACTTTGCCGCTGGCGATCAAAATGCGCTTGGCGTCCTGCACTTCGCGATCCGGGACGAGCGGCAGAAACTGCGGCTGCGAGAAATCCTCGATACTCGAACTGGCATCGGGATGACGCAGCATACTTTTTGGCGTGCAGACGATTAACGGCTTCACCCAATGGCGCAGCGATTGACGGCGCAGCATGTGGAAATACTGCGCGGCGGTAGAGGGCTGGCAAACCTGGATATTGTCTTCAGCGGCGAGCTGCAGGTAACGCTCGAGGCGCGCGCTGGAATGCTCCGGCCCCTGGCCTTCGTAGCCATGCGGCAGCAGCATCACAATTCCTGAAGGCAGATTCCATTTGTCGTCGCCGGCGCTGATGAACTGGTCGATGATCACCTGCGCTCCGTTGGCGAAATCGCCGAATTGCGCCTCCCAAAGCACGAGCGCTTCCGGATAGTCGCGGCTGAAACCGTATTCAAAACCCAAGCAACCCGCTTCTGAAAGCGAGGAATTGTGGACCTCGCAAAACGCCTGTTGTTTGCTCAGATGCGAAAGCGTCAGGTAGTTGTGCTCGTTTTCCGTATCGATCAGCACGGCGTGGCGTTGATTGAATGTTCCGCGCTGCGTGTCTTGCCCCGTGAGCCGAACGGGATGGCCTTCCAGCAGCAAGGATCCGAATGCAAGCGCTTCCGCGAATCCATAGTCCACGGCACGCTTACCGTGGCCCATTTCCGCGCGTTGCTCCAGCAGCTTCGCAATTTTGGGATGCAGATGAAATCCATCCGGCACGCGAACGAGGCCATCGGTAATTTCCGCCAGTTTTTCGCATGATAGGCCGGTTGAAACTTCATAGGAAGGATCGTATTTACCGTGCTGGTACGCCGACCAATATTCCGGAAGCGTGCGCAGATGCGGCGCTTTTTTTAGCGCGCGCGCTTTGGTCTGTTCTTCTTCATATTCGGCGCGCACGGCTTCAACGGTGAGCGTGGAGTCGATGCCGGTGCGCTCCGCGTAGATTTTCCAAAGCGAAGGATGAGTCTTGATGCGTTCGTAGAGCAGTGGCTGCGTGATCGTTGGATCATCCACTTCGCTGTGGCCGTGGCGCCGGTAGCCGATGATGTCCACAACGACGTCGCTGCCAAACGTAGCGCGATACTCCGCCGCCAGCTTGCCGATGCGCACGACGGCGTCGGGATCTTCCGCATTGACGTGAAAGATGGGCACAGATTGGCGCTTGGCGATGTCGGAAGCGAACCGCGAAGAGTGCTCCTGCGAAGGGCGCGTCGTAAACCCGATCAGGTTGTTGACGATGATATGAATCGTGCCGCCGACGGTGTAAGCCTTCAGGTCGGCAAGATTCAGCGTCTCCGCCCAAATTCCTTGTCCGGCAAACGCGGCGTCGCCGTGCATCACGATGGGCACAACTTTATTCATCGTCTCTGGCGAGCGGTCAACGTACGGACCTCGCAACCCGTAGCGCGTTTGCTTTGCGCGCACGCGGCCGATGGCCACGGGGTCAACCGCTTCCAGGTGGCTGGGATTGGAAACCAGATGGATACCGATCTCTTTGCCAGTCGTTGTGACGTAGGTCCCGGTTGCGCCAACGTGGTATTTCACGTCGCCCGCGCCAAGCACGCTCCGCGGATCGACGTCTTCAAATCCGGCGACGACTTCGTGAGGAGTCTTGCACGCGGCGTGGACCATCACATTTAAGCGGCCGCGGTGGCTCATGGCCATCACGGACTCGACGGCGCCATGCTCGCCAACGGTATCGAGGATGGCGTCGAGCAGAGGAATCAGCGCCGTTACGCCCTCGAGAGAAAATCGCTTGGTGCCTAGGTAGCGTGCCTGGAGAACCTGCTCGAAAAGGTCGGCACGGATGAGGCGTTCGAGGATTTTCTTTTGATCCACTTCGCCGGCCGGAGTTTCCAGGCGCTCCGCAATCCATTGCCGGCGTTCGGGCTCCGGCAGGTGCATAAACTCCGTGCCAATCGTGCCGCAATAGTAGGTCCGGGCTTCGTCGGCAACGGGTCCGGTAAGAGCCAGGTCGGGGTGCTGGATTGGCTCAAGGAGACCCAGGGGGTCCAGCGTCGCTTCGTAATAGCCCCAGCGGCGGAATGCATCAAAGACACGCTCGCGGTCTCCCCCCATTTCCTGCTTCCCAGGTGGGACGGGTTTTTTGGCTGCCTTCGGGGTCTTCGCGGGCCGGTCTTCTTCCAGGATTGTTCGGTGTGCCATGTAGGTTATCCAACCCCCTCTATTTTGCCACAGAACGGGCCAGCAGACTTTTCGGGGGCGATGCGGAGTTACCTTGAGGTGTTCGACCGATAATTGACAAAAAGGATGCGCGGGCGCAGCCAAAATGGCGCTGTTTTGTGGTGGTTTTTTGAGGGAGACTCGTTTTTGGTCCTGGCTTGGCGCCAATTTCTTGGATGCAGCCAATGACGAAACACTCGTCCAGTCCATTCAGCGTGCATCGCGTCCCTGCCGAAGAGAGCGATGTGGCCTGGAAAATCATCGAGGAATACTACGAGGCTGCGGGAGTTGTCGCCCGCGATTCGAGAGAAGATTTTGACCGCCTCTATTTCCAGAAGGGGGCAGGAATTTGGTCGGCAGTTGCGGGAAGCACTCTTGTCGGATGCATCGCGCTCCGTCCACTCGCAATCATCGCCAATGCAGGAGAAGTGAAGCGTCTGTACGTCCGGCCAAAGCATCGGGGTGGCGGAATCGCGGCCGCTTTATACCGCGCTTTGGAAATCTACGCTCGCGACTTCGGATACCAGTTGCTCTATCTCGATACGACCGATGAGATGGTCGCAGCGCAACGGTTTTACGCCGCTCTGGGGTACGAGCCAACTTCGCGCTACAACGACAATCCTCAAGCCACCATTTTCATGCGCAAGAAATTGCGAGCTTCTCCAAAGTAGGTTCTTGCCTTCGGTTCGGTGTAGATACATCCATCCCATACAATGACGTTGGGTCTTAAAGCGCTGCGACGACCGATTCCAGCGCTCGGGCGATTTCTTCGGGGGGAGTGCCGGGCGGAAACGTGACAGGCGCGCCGATGCGCACCGTAATCTCGCCGAAGCGGGCCAGGCGGCGGCGCTCGCGCTTCATCTGCCAAACTCCATCTAGGCGCATTGGAATGATGGGGATTCCGAGATTCTCTGCCAGTAACCCAATGCCGGACTGGAACGGCGCCATTCGTCCGTCTTCGGAATTGTTGACTGCCCCTTCGGGAAAAACGAGCACGCTGTAGCCGCGGTCCGCGGATTCTCCGGCAAAGCGAAAGCTCTCCCGAAAGCCCGTGAATTGCGGAAGCGGGTACACATTGAAAAGCCCCGTGACCAGCCAATAGCCGAGTTGGTAGGTCCAGCGCTTGGCGAAAAACCACTCGCGCGGTGGCTGCCGCATCTCCTGCACCGTTTCTCCGCCCATTGCGATCGCGAGCTTATGGCGGTAGCTCCACGGTAGAGCCGCGAGAATGAGTCCGACGTCGGCGCGGCGCGTGATGTGGTTGGAAATGACGAGGACGGGCCCGCGAAGGCTGGTGAGTTTTTCGCGGCCGACAATTTTTGGGTGCGCGAGGATTTGCGTGCTGGGCCAGACCAGTGCGTAGTAGACCGCCAGCCGCATCCAGCGCACCACCGGTCGTTGCGCCCATCGGGGGTAACTGTATTCCTGCCTCTGAGATGCAGGTTGGCGCAGTAGGCGCTCGACATCGCCTACGGTCTTGGCCCCGGCAAACGCGGTTTCGCTGAGTTCCACGTGGAACTTATCTTCCAAAGCGCTCATGAGCTCGACGCGGTCCAGCGAGGAGAGATTGAGCTCTTGTTCGAGATGATTTGCGGCATTGGCGGAAGCGCTGAATCTCGAGAGAACGCCATTCAAGGAGCTGGGAAATGCGCCGGCGGAGGCCGGCGAGAGAGTTTTCGCGGACTTCTCTGGATCGCTTGATTGCTGCGCGGCCAAAATCTGGAGCGCGCGCGCGGCGATGAGCGAGATGCGCGGCTTTCCCGTCGCGGTGCGGGGAAAGTCCGGCTCAGGCCAGACCAGCCACATGCGCATGCGCTGATACTCGGCGAGCGAGACGTTAGCCGCATCAACAGAATTGCGCGGGGCAAAGCTACTCTTCTCTTCCAGCAGGAGTACGGCGCATGGCTCGGCATTGCCTTCGCGGCCCATCGGAATCACAACGGCGTCGCGGACTCCTGGTTGCTTCCGCAGAGCCGCTTCGAGGTCCTCGGGATAGACATTCAGGCCGGCGGGCGTGACGATGACGCTTTTCTTCCGGCCGCGGAAATGGAGATTGCCGTCGGCGTCGACCTCGCCGATGTCACCCGTTTTCAACCACTCCTCCTTTCCGCGAGCAGTAGCACGCTGCGCTGTGTTTTCCCAATATCCGCTGGAGACATTTTCGCCTCGGACGAGAATTTCACCGTCTTCCGCAAGCCGGAATTCCCGGCCTGGCATGATTCTTCCAATCGAGCCCTGCGCGGCGCGAAAGGGATGATTTAGGCTGATGAGCGACGCCGTCTCCGTCATTCCATAGCCCTGAATGACGGCGTACCCTATTTGCCGGAAAAAGTCTTCTGTTGCGGCGGACAGCGCGGCACCGCCAGAGACGAACGCCCAGAATCTCCAGCCAAATCGCCGGTGAATGCGTCGAAAAATCCAGGCTCGGCGCAGGAATTTCTGGCCATTGGCGCTCTCGAGGGCGCGCTTCAGCCATGACGCTTGGCCACGCCCCTCCATGTCGCGCTCGATGCCGGATTTCAGCGCGTCAAGCATGCGGGGAACGGCGACTAGCGCCGTCGCGCGCTCGCGCTTCACCGTTCGAATGATTTCGCCGGGGTTCACGGACGGCTCGAAAACAATCGTTGCACCTAGCAACGGCGGAACGAGCAGCGCCATGAACTGGCCAAACACATGACTGAGCGGCACCAGCGTGACGAAACGCAGCGGATGCAGCCACTTCTCATGTTTACGATACGGATCAATTCCGACTTCGAGCGGCTCGAGATTCGCGAGGAAATTTCCGTGCGTGAGCACCACGCCTCGAGGCTCGGCCGTGGTCCCGGAAGTAAAGAGGATCTGCGCGATGTGGCTGCGCGTGATCGGTTCATCTGCCAGCGTCTGCTCAATGGGCGGCGAATGTTCGCTTCCGGAGCGCGCCCCTGCGTGGTAGTGAGGGCGAGCCAGAGTGCCGGGCAAATCCTCCAACACGAGTGTAGGAACAGCAGCGCTGAGCGACGCTTTTTCTCGTGAACTAAAGGACAATTTCACCGCCGCATCGCGCGCCACGCGCAACGCAAATTCCGGCGTCGCGCCGTCATCCATCGGCACCGCCACCGCGCCGCGCAAAAGGCATCCCCAAAACGCGGCCATCCATTCGGCGCTATTTGGACCCCAGAGGAGAACCCGGTCGCCGGTTCGAACGCCGCGTTCTTTCAGCTCCAGCGCGCACGCGATAGCCATTTCCATGAGCCTTCGATAGGTCCAGGCTTCGCGGCGGTACCCGCGCCGCTGCACGACCGCGGCATCTCCCGCGTAGCGTTCGAACTCGGCGAATAACGACAGAAGGTTTTCGCGATGCATATTCGGCAGTGTTTTGTGCGTCTCCGAGCAGAGCCAATTCTACGCCCGGCAGCCCCATTGCGAATTTACCGCGCCCCGGAAACGCCGTGCTCCCGCAATAGCAACGATCACAGAGGTTTAGCACGCCCTATGCCACCAAGGAACCTATCCGCGCATCTGAACAAAAGCACCCAAGCGGAATTGGAGTCACCTCGGGTACAATAGTTACTCGTGGTCTCGGCCTGTTAACGAGACCCTGGGGGCGAAGCAAAGCCCTACCTTTTTTCGGTGTGAGCAGAGAATAAGAATGCCAGTACCCATGTCACAGATGTGGACGGTCGCAACCTACGTCCTCAAGCAAAAGCTCGCGGGGCGTAAGCGCTATCCGTTCGTGCTGATGCTCGAGCCGCTCTTCCGCTGCAATCTCGCATGCGCCGGTTGCGGAAAAATTCAATATCCCGCGCACATCCTGAAGAGCGAGTTGAGCCCCGAGGAATGCTTCAAGGCCGTGGACGAATGCGGCACGCCGATGGTTTCCATTCCCGGCGGTGAACCGCTCATGCATTCGCAGATCGACAAAATTGTCGAGGGCCTGGTCGCCCGCAAGAAATACATTTATCTCTGCACCAACGCTTTACTGCTCAAGGAAAAGCTCCACCTCTTCAAGCCCAGCAAGTATCTGACATTTTCCGTGCACGTTGACGGCGAGCGCGAACACCACGACTTCTCCGTTTGCCGCGAAGGTGGCTACGAATTGGCCATCGACGGCATTCGCGAGGCGCTCAAACAGGGCTTCCGCGTTACTACGAACACGACCTTGTTCGACGGGGCCGACCCCAACAGTGTTCGCGGCTTCTTTGATGAAATGATGGAACTCGGCGTCGAGGGCATGATGCTCTCTCCCGGCTATTCCTACGATAAAGCTCCCGATCAAAAGCATTTCCTCGGCCGGGCGCGCACGCGCCGGACTTTTCGCGCCATCCTTTCCAACCGCAAGTCCACCTGGAAGTTCAATCAGTCTCCGTTATTTCTTGAATTTCTGATGGGCAAGCGCACTTATGCGTGTACTCCTTGGGGAATGCCCACTTATAACGTCTTCGGCTGGCAGAAGCCTTGCTATCTGCTCCAAGACGGCTACGCTGACTCGTTCAAGGAATTGCTCGAAACGACCGCATGGCAGAATTACGGCACCGAATCCGGCAATCCCAAGTGCGCAAACTGCATGGTGCACAGCGGCTACGAAGCCTCGGCCGTGGATCACACCTTCGGCGGCTTGCGCGGGCTGTGGGCTACCGCTAAAGCAACTTTCGCCGGCAAATATCAAGACGCCGATGCTCTCTCGATGCTGAACGAGCCTGCAAAACCCGTTCATTCCTATAACCCGCTCATTCAAATCAACACCAGCAAGAATGAGTTGGAAGAGACACGCGCGTGAGCGCTCCAAACCACTCGATTCGTGCAAGTTCTGAGAAGCCCGCTATTCTCAATCCAGACGAATTGGAAGTTGCTCCGGGGACGTTAAACGAAGGTATCCAAGGTTGGGTGCCGGAATTGGCCACAGAAGAAGAATTGCGGTTGGCGCTTGAAAAAGCGTTTGATTACCGCGGTGACGTGACTCTTACATTAAAAGACGGCTCGAAAATCGAGGGATACATCTTCGATAGGGTGTCTGGCTCCACAATTTCGACGTCGTTTGTCCGCGTCCTTCCTGCCAACTCTTCACCTCGAGTGAAAATCGCCTATGCCGATATCGCGGCCCTTGCCTTCACTGGCCGCGACCCGGCTGCGGGCAAGAGCTGGGAAGCCTGGGTCCGTAAGTATTGGGAAAAGAAGGCCTCTGGCGAGGGCGGAGCCAGTATCCAGCCGGAGTCCCTGGAATAGGCGGAGCAGAGCATTTTCAAAGGGGCTAGGCAGCCTCCTTTCATTCAAGTTATTGATTTATATAGCTTTAAGCGTGATTCGCCACCGAGGCCTCGGCCTTTCCCCCTGTGGACAAAACCTCCAGTTTATGGTACTCTTTTCCTAGCATTTGTTGCTCTTGTTAGACCTTTTGACTCGTTCGAGGGCTGCAGCGACGTTCTGAGCGGCCTTTTTTTTGCGGGCTAGGGCTGTCACGGCACTTGGGAGACCTGCAGGCGTTCATCGCTTTGCGGCAAACAAGAAACGGACCAAGAGAAACAAAGCAATTCTAATGTCGACGGCATCGGCTTTGCCGGAGCCGCGCACGTGAGGCTGCGAAATGAAGGAACAGGGAACGGTCAAGTGGTTCAACGCTTCTAAGGGCTTTGGTTTTATCCAACGCCAGACGGGGGAGGATGTTTTCGTGCACTTCTCCGCCATCGCCATGGAGGGCTATAAATCCCTCAACGAAGGCCAAGCCGTTGAATTTGAAGTGAAAAAGGGACCCAAGGGACTCCAGGCCGAGAACGTTACCAGCCTCTAAGCCGCGAACGGGGGTTCTCGGCGACTGCCGGGATGCCCTTTCCCGGCGATTCGAATGAATTTGCGCCAGCGAAATGTGTGGTCAAGGAGGAATGTGTGCAAGTAATGCAGGAAGGTCAGACCATCAAGCACGAAACGTACGGTCTGGGTATCGTGACGGCTTCCGACCAGGAACGCACCGCTGTCGATTTTGACGACCATGGTCCGAAGCTGTTTGTGACGAGCATTATGTCCGCCGAACTGATCGGTGAAGCCCCGGCAACGCCTCCGAAGACCAAGCGGCGCCGCAAAGCCTCCACCGCGGCCAAAGCAGCGAAAAAAGCAGCCGCTGCGGCAGCAACTGCCACTGCCACCGCCCACTAGTCATTCGCACGGATTCAAAAGCACTCACCCGCGCCAAGCCATCGTGGGTGGGTGCTTTGCAACTTCCCTCAATTGGATGTCTTACCCCTTTAGTCTCCTTCCCTGATACTTGTGTTGACATCTTTTCCCCCAGCATCTAATAACGTACTTAGGGTTACCCGCGTCTTTCCGGCTGTTCACAAGCAATTTTAAGGATCGAAGATGACCACGAACGACTACCCGCAGATGCCAGGGATTCTGCTAGGGCTGGCGCTTTTGTGTTTCACTCTGCCTGGCATTGCGGCTCAGAGCGTCCCCGGCGTCACGGACAAGGAAATCCTCATCGGCTCGTGCTCCGCTCTCGAGGGCCCTTCCCATTTTCTCGGGACCGAGACGGTAACCGGCGCAAACGCGTACTTTGACCTGACCAACGATTCGGGCGGCGTGGAGGGCCGGAAGCTCAAGCTTGTGGCCTACGACGACAGCTACGATCCCGCCAAAACAGAGGTTTGTTTCGACCGGCTCATGAACCAGCACGTTTTCGCGCTGGGCTTTTTTGTTGGCACACCCACCGCCTTGAAATACGTTCCGATGGCGGAAAGCAACAAAATACCTCTGGTGGGACTTTTCACCGGCGCCCAGACGCTTTATGCGCCTTTGCGGCATTGGGTAGTGAATGTCCGCGCCTCCTACCAGGATGAGACTCGCGAACAGATCGATGGGCTTTGGAACACGCTGGGATACAAGAAAGTTGGCGTCATTTATCCAGATGACGCTTTTGGCGCCACCGTGCTTGATGGCGTAAAGGTCGCTCTCGCCGCTCACAACTCCGCTCCTGTCGCCGTGGCCTCTTACCAGCGGCAGACCGCTCAAGTCGGCGGCGCCATCGACACCGTGCGCGCCTCGAACCCCGATGCCGTGGTGGTGGTGGGGCCCTCCAACACCGTCGCCCCCATCATTAAACAATCCCATGAAAAAGGCTGGAAACCTCTGTTCCTCACCGTTTCCTTCGTGGGAACCGATGAATTGATTTTGGAGGCGGGCGCGGACGCCGAAGGCGTGGTCATCACCCAAGTGGTGCCACCGTATTACCTTACGGATTTCAAGACCGTGGCTGCCTACCGCCGCGCGCTGGGGAAGTACTATCCTTCAGCGCGGCCGAATTTTGTCAGCCTGGAAGGTTTCGTCGATGCCATGGTGATCGTCGAGGGCCTCAAACGCGCCGGCAAGGATCCCACGCGCGAGGGCCTCATCCACGGCATCGAATCGCTTCACGATTTGGATATGGGTCTGGGACAGCAGCTCAAGCTGAACTATTCCGCGCGCTCGCACAAGGGCTTCGACCGCGTACTTCCTACGGTCGTCCGCGGCGGCCGCGCCGTCCCGTTTACGGACTGGTCGATGGCGGCGGCTCCAAAATAACCGATAAGCCTTTTCTTATTGTTGGACGGCTCGGGAACACCTGAACTGAATTTTCTTCCAAACTACTTGTGCGCGGATTCGGTTTGCTCGAAAGCGTGATACGACGAACGCACCAACGGCCCGGCTTCGACGTGCTTGAATCCCATAGCTTCGCCGCGGGTTTTGAATTCGGCAAACTCGTCGGGATGCAAGTAGCGCACGATTGGAAGATGCTCGCGCGTAGGCTGAAGGTATTGGCCCAGAGTCAAAATATCCGTTCCCTGCGCCGCTAAATCCTGCAGCGTGGATAGCACTTCTTCCTTTTCTTCGCCCAGCCCGAGCATCAGCCCGGTCTTCGTCGGCACGTCCGGATGCGCCTCTTTCGATCGGCGCAGCAATTCCAGAGACCGTTCGTACACCGCGCCCTTGCGCACTTGCCGGTACAGTCGCGGCACCGTCTCCGTATTGTGATTCAGCACGTCAGGCTTGGTGGCCAGCACCACTCCCAGCGCCTTCCAGTCCCCGCGAAAATCCGGAATCAGCACTTCCACCTTGCACCCGGGAACGCGCCGGCGAATCTCCTCGATGGTGCGCGCAAAAATGTGCGCGCCCCCATCCGGCTGGTCGTCGCGATTCACCGACGTCACCACCGCATACCGCAAACCCATCTTGGCGACGGCTTCTGCCACTCGGAACGGCTCTTCCTCATCCGGTGGCCCCACCGGCTTCCCCGATGGCACCGCGCAAAATCCGCAAGCCCGTGTGCAGATGTCCCCCAGGATCATGAACGTGGCGGTTCCATGCTCCCAGCACTCCCCCATGTTCGGGCAGCGCGCGCTCTCGCACACCGTATGCAGGTCCAGCGTCCGCATAATGCGCTTCAAATCCTGGTATCGTTCGCCCCCAAAAAATTTCACGCGCAGCCAGTCGGGACGCGGGTGCGCACCCGGCGAAGGTACCGGCAACCCCGGCGAACTTGAGATGATGTTAAAAGGAGAGGCCATCGCTTGTTCTCGAATCTCCCATTTTACGCGGAACTGCATCCAGGCACAATCCGAAGGCAGAGTTGCTTGCAGTTCAGTATGGGATTTCGAGGTATTGCGCTATTACTTGGACTTGAGGAACAATGCACTATGGCTGATCGGAAGCAATTTCAAAACGTCACTGAGCCAGACCCCGAATTGCTGCGTCTGTTGGAAGTGGCCCGCGGCAAAGCGATAACGGAAGAGGAGTTGCAGGAGCAAAGAGTTAGTTTTGCCTTCGGCAATGCTCCCGATTCGGCGCTCATCACAAAAGACAGCGTTCGGCTCGCGTCAAAAAACATACGACTCATGAGGTAAGCTGAGGAGTTGACCCACCGCTATTTTTCGATCGCCGCTTCCGTTTTCTTCGCGTGCAGGTTCTGCGGATTAAGCTGCAGCGCATGCTCGATGGTATCCCGCGCCTTGGCCTTGTCGCCCTGTTTCTCGTACGCCATAGCCTGCCAGTCCCAGGTCTCGTCCTGCGACGGATCCAGCTCCAGCGACTTCTGAAAACTCTCGATGGCTTTCCCCACATCTCCTCCAAACATCTTCGGAGCCATCAAATACTGCCGCCCCAGGCTCGCCCACACTCGCGGGTTCTTGTCATCCAGCGCCATGGCTTTCTTGTTCTCGGCACCGACTTTCGGTCCGAACTTGGGCCCCGCGAACATGCCCCCATACGAAATTTTCCGCCCATACAAATCGGCGAGCAAGCTGTGCGCATCCGCGGATTTGTCATTACGTTGCACGGCATGCTCCGCCGCTTCGATAGCATGATCGATTGCTGCGCTCGCATCCTTCTTGTCATTGCGCATCTCAAACGCATCCGCCAGATACGAGTACACTCTCGCCAGCGCGTAATAGTCCTCCGCGCTTGGGGAACTCTTTGCGACCCGCTGCTCCAACTGTGCTTTCAGCGATTGCAGTTGCGCTTCATTCCGCGTCCGCCGGGCGCTCTCCAGTTCCGCCGCAAACTGGTCATTCGCTGGTGCGGCGCTTGTCTGGTTCGTCCGCCCCTCCTTCGTGGTGGCAAGGAGCGGAAGCGGCCCGCATAGGGTCGCCCCGAGGATCAACATCGCATAGATAGAAGTTTGCTGCCGTCTTGCGCTCATGGCCTGTTCCGATCTCAATAGAGCCTACTGCCTACCGAGCCTTTCCCTTGGCTTGCCCATTCCATCAAGTTTTACTTGACCTATGCGTACATTTGTGCTACGCTTGTTTCGTAGAAAAGTGTCGATAGTTCTTGTTGTTCCTGGCATTTCTGTTCGTTCCCAACTTCCCATTCTGTTTGCATTCCATGTTAAGCCCTTTCTTCGGAATGAGTTATGAACTCTTGATCCGGTCGCATTCCCGTCTCGTACCGCATGTCGATTAGAATAAGTTGGTTAGCGGCGATTCTCGTTCGCTTAGGTCATGTTCCTTAGAATCAATAGATTACACACTCTTTTGCACCGTTGCTTTTGCTCAACCTCTTTGCTTTCATAACTTTACGCACTCTTGACAGGAAAAGGGGGGGTGGGGGTAGCCTTCTGCTTCCCGTTGCCTGTCACCGCAGGATCGCACCTTCGTCCGATCATGGGCGAAGACCAGGTTCGGGAACGCTTGCTTCTGCGTTTGGCTCTCGTCAGCCCACGCGTTAAACTCATTGCTCGCCGCAATTTGCACTGATGGCTGGAATCTTAAAGGGATCCTGGATGAACCTTTTTCTTCGCTCCGTGCTTTTCCTATTGGCGTCCCTTCTTCCGGGTATCGCCCGCGCTGGCCAAGATGCCAAGCCTCTGCCACAACCCGACGACCGCTATAAAACGGACATTCTCCTCGTCGTCGCCCATCCCGACGACGAAGGCGCAGCTACGCCCTATCTGGCGCGCGCGCTCGACCAAGGCAAGCGCATCGCGGTGGTTTTCGGCACCCGCGGCAGCAGCGGCGGCAACGAGGCAGGCGCGGAACAGGCGGCGGCCCTCGGTGCCATCCGCGAAATCGAAGCGCGCCGCGCTCTCGCCACTATGGGCATCACCAACATTTGGTTTCTCGGCGGCAAAGACACGGCTTCGCAAAACGTCCTGCAATCCCTCGCGAACTGGGACCACGGCGCATCCCTCGAACAATTGATCCGGCTCGTCCGCCTGACCCGCCCCGAAGTCATCCTCACCTTTCTTCCCGGAACTTTCATCGGCGAGGATCATGGCGACCACCAGGCCTCCGGCGTTCTGGCCACCGAAGCGTTCGACCTGGCCGGCGACGACACGGTTTTTCCCGAGCAGGTGGCCGTTCCAACCAAGCGTCTCGAACCGTTTCTTGAAAACTTGCGCGCCTGGCAGCCAAAAAAAATCTATTACTTTCCCGACGCGGACAAGGAAGACATCTTCAAGGACCAGGGTCCCGTGTACTCGGTGAAGGACATATCTAACCTCGCGAAGAAGCCTTACTGGCGTATCGCGCTCGATTCCTTCCTCGAGCACCAAACCCAATCCAAGAATTTCAAAGACTCGCTTTCCAAAATGACCGACGCACAGATCGAAAAAATGGCCACCGGCGGCGATTTTTGGAATGGAGGGTTGCACTTCGTGCGCGGCAAATCGCTCGTGGGCGGAAGCGTCACCGGCGACATCTTCGAAAGCGTCTCGCCGGGTGCCATTCCCTTCGCGCGTCCTGAATTCGCGCCGGAACCCCCGCGCCCAGATCTTTCCGTTGAGCTTGCTGGTCCCTGGGGTTTCTACGTCGCCTTCCGCCGCGCGCACGGCCTCACGCATCTTGCCCATCCCGAGCCGCCCGAAATTGCGTTGCAGTTGGGAACGACACTGGCAATTCCGCTCTGGCTGCGCAATCCGACTTCCTCCGCGCAAGTGATCACTCTGGCCGTCGATTTGCCGCCGGGCTGGACGCTGCAAAGCGGGGCGGGAAAATTTTCGGTGTCGCCAAAACAGATCGCTGCGGCGCGCGTCGAGTTGAATCTTCCGCCCATGTCCGACGTCGCGCCCAAGAAAGACGATCTGCAAGAGATCACCGTTCGTTCCGAATCCAACGGTAAATCCATCGGCACCCTGAAGTTGCGCGTCGAGCTTCGCACACCAG
>Ga0210393_10000492_pt1 | contig 35521 bp, 31 predicted proteins | sample IncBWC27OmetaG_FD_160068 | JGI IMG/M metagenome (GOLD analysis project Ga0210393, IMG submission 160068) | Forest soil microbial communities from Barre Woods Harvard Forest LTER site, Petersham, Massachusetts, United States - Inc-BW-C-27-O ...
GATGTTGCGCTTCTCGAACGCCGGTATCCCGATTATGACTTCAGTCGCCTGAAAGGGGATGAGCTCGATGCCTTTGCCGCCGCCGAAGTTGTCGGTGGCCAGCCCGTCGCGCATCGACTGGAAGAACTGATCGTAGCGTACTTCTTCCTCGAGCCGCGGGGTGACGGTGACCAGCGGAGTTATCCAATGCGGCTGTTCACTCTGAATTTGTGTGACACGAGGAAACCAATTTATGAAATAATCCTCGATTGCCGTGCCGAACTCCGAGACGCTCTGCGCGCGGCATGGCGTCGCGACCGCGAGCACGAGGGTTAAAATTGCTACAGTTCGAGCGAACGAGTTTTTTAGGGTGCTCATAGTAGCGTCGATATGCCATGTTAAGAGCGATTTGACAAGTACTATGGCATCCACTGGCAACGCTGTGGCGCGTGCCCGAATGGCGCACAATCTCACGCAGACCGAGCTGGCGCGGCGCGCGGGGATCACGCGACAGGCGCTCGGCGCGATCGAGTCGGGCGCATATCACCCCGGTGTGGCAATCGCGATCCGACTCGCGCGCGAGCTAAGCCGCTGCGTCTAGTCCGACTCGGTGCCGACGCTTTCGGCTTGCACTTCATCCCGTATCGCGACGAACGCTACGACCTCGTCATAATGGAGTCGGAAGTCGAGTCGGCGCCGATCAAGGCGACGCTCGACGCACTGAACTCGCGGCGCCTTGCGCGCGAAGTCAGCCAGCTATGCGCGTACGACACCATTCAGATGGGACAAGTCATCCACACCTGAGTTGAGTCCCGCCTCGGCTCGTCTGCCGAGCTGTGAATTTCTTCTAATCCTCGGCGCCTCGTCGCGTAAGAATTCGCGCGTTCGTAACAATCGTCTCATCATGTCGTAACCGTTCCTTCCTAAGTTGCGCCTGCCGCGGAGGGAGGACGCCGATCTCGTGCCGCATTGACCACTCTGTTGGCGTCTTAAAAAAGGTTCTCGCCATATGCGGTTTTGGGCGGCGAGAGTTTCGCGTCGTGGATAGGAGAGTCCAGGGAGGACGATGATGAGACGAACGATACGAACGGTTGCGCTATCGATGCTGATGGCGGCGTTGACGCTCAGCGCCGTTGCGATCACGCCGGAGCCGGGATGGAGCCAGGACGGAGGGGCAATAACGCTCTACACCGATCCCGGCACCGGCCAGGTGTTCACCAAGCGCTGCAAGCATTGCGTGAGGCTCGGCGCGTATATCCCGGCCGATACGACCCGGGAGATCGAGCGCAAGGTCGAGATAAAGACCCAGCAGCAACTGGACCAGGAACGCGCGGCGATGCAGGCTGAAGAAGCACAGCGCGAGGCCCAGCAGCAGCAGTGGAACGCCGAGATGGCGAAACAAGTATCCACGATTCAGCCGTGGGCGACGGAGTTCGGCGATCGCTGGTATAAGAAGATCTCGGTCGGCACGCTGATATACGCATACTACGGCTACTGGACGCACACTGGCTTCGGTCCGCAGTTCCTGGACGCCAACATGCAGTGGCCCGGCCCTGGGAACAACTCCTTCAACCAATTTGCCCTCAACCGGGCCTATCTGGACTTCAAGTTCACTCCGAATGACGACTTTTCCATGCGTGTCACGCCTGATATGTACGCGATGATTAATACCGGGACCACCTGCACGGCGAGCTCGAAGTCGAGTGGTGGAGTTACGACCTCGACCTCGTGCACTGCGAGCAGCGGCGACAAGGTGGGAGCCAGTACCGGATACGCTCAAACAGACGATGGAAACCTCGGACTGCGTATCAAATACGCGTATCTCGATTACAACACGTTCTTCCAGAAAATATTGAAGTTCGATCCGATGGCGAGCGATCACTTCACTTTCGGTCAGCAGCAGAATCCGCTGGTCGATTGGGAAGAGAACCTGTGGGGCTACCGCTACACGGCATTGACGCCCTGGAACTATATCAGCCTGAGTTCGGCGCAGGTCGGTATATCGATGAAGGGGCCAATCAAATTTGGCGAGAAGCAGTACGTCGATTACGACTTCGGCGTCTACGACGACGCCAGCTACCATGCGCTGGAACAGAGCGCCTACAAGCAGGTGATGGGCCGCGTGACGATCAATCCGTTCGGTGCTTACTCGCGGTATGACGGCCTCGGTCTCACCGGCTTTTACGATTACGGCTACTCAAATAAGTGCACGCCGGATACCAACAAGACCAATTCTACCTGCGGACATCTCGCACGCGCCGCGGCGCTCGCGCACTACAATGGTTCGACTTTCTGGGGCCAGACCTGGGGCGTGATAGCCGAGTGGGATTACGGTCACAATGCGTTCAGTAGCTCCAACCTTTACTCCGGCAGTGGGCCGGCCGACGGAATCGGTATCAGTACGGCAGCCCTGCCTGGCGGCGGGTTCGCCTCCTGGAACAAGATGGTCGGAGGCATTCTGAACACCCAGGCAATTCAGGAGGGCGCGGATTTGCTGGGCCACTTCGACATTCCGTACACGCCATTTACTGCCTTCGGCCTACTCCAGTGGATTCAGCCCAATACGCGCGTCACCAAGGACCCCCTGGATTTCACTCGCTACGACGTGGGCGTCTCTTGGGCGGTTAACAAGTATCTGCGCGTAGCGTTCGATTCACAGGCCATCCAGTACTACCATGGCCAGTTCACGTACGACGAAAACTTCCCGGGCCTTGGCAACAAGGTGAAGGAGACGCCGTTCGCGGTGCCGCGCGACACCCACGCGTTCTTCCTGAACATCGAGTTCCGATACTAGTTAGGAATCGGCGCAACCGGTGCGAGCATCCGAAATGCTCGCACCGGTTTTTTTTTGGGGAATCAGTAGTCGGTTTCTACTCGCTTCAGGGCGTCGGCGAGATCGCTTTGTGAGACCGGCTCGCCGGCTGAGATCCTTGAAATTAGAACACGATCCTCTTTCTCCTGAACGTAGTAGTCCTGCTGAGTGAGAGGTTCCTGCGACCAGTACTTCGCTTTGTATTCATCAATCTTCTCCTGCTCTTGGAGCCGATTGATGATCGCAGCGTTGTCGGCATTCGGAGAGATAGGCTGAGCGAACACAACAGCGGGAAGCAGTAGGCCAGCACCTAACGATATAAGGGACAAAGCTTTGAATTTCATGACAAGACTCCCGACGAAACACTCGTGATGTTTACGCGTTACGAAATGCGAATCCGGCCGCAGCTCAAAGGAGGACGCGGCATTCGCCCATCGGACGAGTGGGGAGACTTAACTCAGCGGATCAGCGGGCTTGGGCGCGGGCTTGAAACGCAGCAGGAATCGGGTTGGTAGAATTTCCGAAACGATCGGATAGCTCGAGACGGGTTTGAAGAAAATCGGCGCCACAAGCGCGGCCATCACGCTCGGAGGAATCTTGGCGTCCGCGTGATTCGCATGCACGACGCGCTCGCCACCAGTGAGCTCTGGCTGAGCCACGAAATTGTTTCTCATGATCGCGCGCCGGATCTCCGGCGTGCGGAAATGAACCTGGAATTGATGGGCCTTGTTCAGAGGAAACGAGAGCAACATCGCGATGCCGATGACGGACAGAACGGCCCGAATCGCTACCGACATACGCACGTAATATCTGGTTAACACTCTCGTCACAATTCAAGGATTGTACCATCGTCGATCAAAGTCAAGTGCGCAAATCTAAATGACTTCGTCGTTAAGCAGGCTGCGTCGGAACGGTGTGGTGTAATACGAGCACGGGACAAGGAGCTTCACGAATCACATGCTCCGTGACGCTGCCTAAGATGAGATGCTCGAGGCCGGTGCGCCCATGCGTGACCATTACTATCAAGTCCACTGCTAGTTCGCGTGCAGCTCGCACGATATCAAGGTTAGGCACGCCCGATCTGATATCGATGACATACTGAACGTCCGCGTGTAGGGTGCTGCGTACTATCGGCTCAAGCTTGGACCTGGCTTCCGTTTCCCAGCGCGGATGGGAGTCAAACGGCAGCGGAACGTCCATGTCCTGCGGAGGCACTCTCGCGATGTGCACTACATAGAGCGTTGCGTTGTTTTCCTTTGCGAGCGTGCCCGACAACCGCAATGCCGCCGTCGAGTCGCCGTCGAATTCGAACGCGCACATGATCTTCTTGTAGTTCAGCATAGCTTTAGCCGGATTGTGTCTTCAGAATTCCGCCAGCGATCGGCCCGTTGCTCTATCTACTGCTGCCTTGGTGACGGAAAAACCGTAAAGGGCGTCGGCATATGCGGCATCGTCATCAGTGTAGCTGCGTTGCGCATCTTCCAGTTCGATAATACTGGTCAAGCCGGCTTGATAGCGCTTCTCCGCAAGTTCCAGTTCCGCGCTCGAGGCAGCAAGCGTTTTTTCCGCGTGGTTGATGTGTTGAAGAGAGGCCTGCCAATTCAGAAACGCAGTATGGACCTGAAGGATTACTTCCTGCCGCAGGTCTTCGATCGCGCGAAGGATCGCGTGTTGCCGAAACCTGGTCTCCGCAATCTGATCACTGGTAAGGAAACTGTTGAAGATTGGCCACGTGATCAATATCCCTGCATTGAAATTATTTGCGGCAGGAGTTCCTGTTCCCATCGCTGAGTATCCAGCCACAGCGTTGGCAGTAGGATAGTAGTCACTCTGATATTGGACAATTCTAGCGCCCATCGCTTTCGCTTGATCCTGAAGTGCCGTCAGGTCGGGTCTGGCACGCAAAGCGGTGTCGAGCAACGACTGCAGTGAATCCTTTACCGGATAGTAAGTCAGAACGTCCGCCGGCTCGTATGCCGGCGCCGAATCACTTAAACCCAAAGCGTTGTCGAGGCCAACCTTTGCATCTTCGTCCTCATTGCGCGCATCGACGAGATGCAATTGCGCTCGCTCGACCTCGGCTCCCGTGACATAGGTATCGAGCTGTGGCCGCAAGCCGGCATTAGCCTTAACCTGGGCCTCGTGCAGGTGATATTGCCTTTGCTCGACCGCCTTCTCGTAAACCGCGATCAATCGTTGCGCCTGTAGCAAGGCGAAGTATCGCTGAGAGACTTCGAAGATCAGATCGAGCTTGGTGAGCTGTTGATCGGCGGCCGCGGCAGCGGCCTCGAACTGGCGCTCCGAAACAAATCCATGACGTCGGCCGAAGTCGACAAGAAACTGGGAAAGCATGACACCGCCCATGTAGTTATTGGTAGTATCCCAACTTTGCGAGGTGTCATTCGACGCAAGGTCGTGATTCGTTCCCGTTACTCGAGGGAACGCCCCGCCTGCATTGTAGTAAGTTGTATTGGCAATGCCGTTACTTGTACTGCGCAGATATTGTGCGGCGCCAAACAGTTGCGGACCCAGATATGATCGCGCCTGGCCAATCTGCTGCTGCGCGGCGCTGGTATTGTCCGCGGCTTCCTGGAGTCTTGGGTGATATTTCAGAGCTATCGCTATAGCCTGCTTGAGTGTCAACTCAGAGCCAGGCGAAATCGGCCCGCCGCTTGAGTTATCCGGCCCGGATCGAGCCGTCAGGCTAAGAGTGGACGGGTTGATAGGGGACGGCGTTGCTGCCGACCAGTTCTCGCCCGGAGTAACGGGCGTCCCAGAGGCCGATGCCGCAGCTTGAGTATCTACGGGTAGTACCTCGGTAGAACCCGCGGCGTTGGCGAGAGTGTGCGTCGAGAGGAGCACACATGCGAAGAGAACCAGGATTCGCGAAGATTCCATTGTTATCCCGCTCCAGTCGTTCCACAAAATTTCGCGTTGCAGGCTTGTTTCGGCTCAGTCGGGAGTTTGGACCGCCGCCGATGTGGTCTGCACGTTTCCGTTCTGAATACTGCAATCAACCTGCTGTCCCGGCGTGAGAGTGTTGCTGTAGGTGGCGACTACCAGCGATCCGGCGGTCACTCCGGAAATTACTTCGACATAGGTGCCATTGCTGATTCCGGTTTTGATCGGAACCTCAAGAAGTTTGCCCTCGTCCACAACCAACAGGCGCGCCGAATCACCAGAACCTTGAATCGCGGAGGCCGGGACACTTAGAGCGTCCGGATGTCGCACCAGCTGAATGGTAACGTGGGCATAGCTTCTCGGATAAACCAGGCGCCTGGGATTATCTATGTCGATCTCGGCCAGCATTGTCCGCGTTGCGAGATCGAGCGAAGACGCATATCTGGCCACCGTGCCATTGAAGACGCGATCGGGAAATTCGTCGAAATGCAGGCTCGCCGGCGTGCCATGATGGATGTAGGGATATGAAGCTTCCGGGACATACACGTAGATGCGCAGTTGGTCGATGTCGGCCAGCGTAAGGATCGGACCACCTCCCTCGCGGTGCCCTCCTGCCCCTTCGCTAGCTCCGGGAGAAATCAGACCCGAGGTCTCGTCGACTCCGAAGTCGCCGCCGCCGGCGCGGATCAGAGCGCCAGGATCGGCGAATCGGCCAGTGATCACACCGTCGAAAGGGGCGATGATTTTTGTATACCCGTACATCGTCTGCAGGGTCGCAACCGCCGCCTGCGCCTCACGATATTTCGCATAAGCCATATCGACGTCCTGCTGAGCGATTAGCCGTGAGTCACTCTGCTGGACCTTCTTCATGCGATCGTAGGTGATTCGCTCCATTTCGAGCTTTGCTTGTGACTGCATCAGGTTCGATTGCAATTCTGGCACTTCGATTTCGGCCAGCACCTGACCCTTCTTAACCGAGTCCCCTTTGTCGACACTTATACTCTTCAAATAGCCTGTAACTTTCGCATGGAGCGCGGCTTCATAGAAGCCCACTACATCGCCTGGCAATTCGATAGTCTTGGCAACGTCCCCCTGACGCGGATGGACAACATCCACGGTCGCTCGCTGAGGGGTAGTCATAGGAGTAACAGGCGTATCGCAAGCGGCCGCCCAGAAGAGCGCGATCAATACAACGGCCGCTAGTCTCATTCGTAATCTAAACATCGCCATCAGTTCTCGACAGGCGCTTGCGCCGCCGCCGAGCCTTCTAGTCGCCTGTAGAAGAATTCATAAATGCAGGGCACCAGGAATAGCGTGAGCCCAGTGGAAACGATGAGACCTCCGACCGCCGCCCTTGCCAGGGGAGCCGAAGCTTCGGAACCTTCGCCCAGCTTCATTGCGATCGGCATAAGACCGGCCACCGTCGCCAGTGCGGTCATCAGGATTGGCCGCATTCTTATCCTAGCCGACTCGAGCGCCGCCTGCCTTAACTCCTGTCCCTGGCGACGTCGCTCATTGGCGAAGTCCACGAGCAAAATCGAGTTCGAAACAACGATACCGACCATCACGATGATCCCCATGAACGACTCTATGTTCAGCGTAGTTCCGGTCAACCATAGCGTCCAGATGACTCCTATCAATCCCATCGGAACCGCGAACATGATGATTAGCGGATCGAGGAACGAACGGAACTGCGCGACCATCACCAGGTAAAGAAGGATCACTGCCAAAAAGAGGCCGAATCCAAAGCTGGAGAAGGATTTCTGCATCGAGGCTACTGCCCCGCGATACTTCACCGAGACACCCGGAGGCAGAGTCATCTTGCTCACCTCACCCTGGATTTTCTCCTGAGTACCGCCCAGATCTTCAGTGCTAGGCGCGACCAGCAGATCGACTACGCGCTGAAAGCTATAGTGGTCCGCTTCGGACGGATGAACTTCGGGAGAAATCGTCGCCACGTCTCGCAACAACAGACTTTGCGCGTGCCCGTTTTCCCGGTCGATCGTCTCGATGGGAATGTTCTGCAGAACTTCCACAGAATCGAAGCCCTTGTCGGAACCAGGATACTGAACCGTGAGAAAATAGTCGTCCCGGTTTGCACGATCGATCCAAATCGACGGCTTGATATACAAGTTTGAATCGAGTGCCGTGATGACGTTCTGAATGACCTCCTGTTGCTTGACACCCAGGCGCGCCGCTCTCACGCGGTCGACCTGAACGTTTAGCGTCGGATAGTCGGGTTCCTGCGCTATGAAAGTCTGAGACACCTGCGGCAGACGATTAATCTTGCCCTGCAGTTCCTTTGCCGCCTCGTTGAGCTCGCTAAAACTGTTACCGGCGAACTGAACGTCGATCGGCGCCTGCATGCCGAGATTGAGAACCGAGTCGATTATGCTGCCTGAGGAAAACAAGGTCCGAACGTCTGCGAGTTGCATGGGGAGAAGTTGCTTCAGCTGAGCTACATAGTATTTCGTGGGATGCCGGTGCCCGGCTTTGAGCTCAACTTGAATGAAACCTGAGTCCTGGGCCGCGTTAGGCGAATAGATCGCGGATATGCTTGGAGCGATTCCTATATTCGACACGACCATGTCGAGATCGTCTGGCGGAATTACTTTCCGCACTATAGCTTCGATTTGACGCGCCATATCCGTCGTGAGCTCGATGCGAGTGCCAGCCGGTGCGCGAAAATTTATGGTGAAAGTGCCGGCATCGGTCTCAGGAAACAATTCGGTGCCGAGACGCGGATACATCGCGAGGCTGACAAGAAACAAAATCGTAACGCCGCCTACGACTACAGCCTTGTGGTCAAGCGCCTTTTCCAGCAGACGCTGGTAACCGCTGGCAAAACGCTCATAGGCGCGATTGAAGATCCCGAATATGCCGGACGCTTCGTCATGTTCCGCCGCGAGCACCTGTTCGCGATTGAGAAAACGCGCACAGTAGAGCGGTATGATACTCATGGAGACCAGGTAAGACGCGGCCATCGATAGCACTACCGCCAGTGCCAATGCACTGAACAGATACTTGGCGACACCAAACAGAAACATGACCGGGAAGAAGACGATGCAGGTAGTGATGGTAGACGCGAGAACCGGAAGAGCGACTTCCTCGGCACCCTCCCGGGCAGCTGCATAAGGTTCTTTGCCCTCTGCCAGATGGCGATTGATGTTCTCGAGCACAACGACTGAGTCATCAACCAGCCGGCCTATGGCAAGAGCGAAGCCGCCCAGCGTCATGATGTTGATGGTCGAGTTGTTCATGAACAGACCGAATCCACCGGCCAGAATGGAAAGTGGAATCGAGAGGAAAATTGCAAACGTCGATCGAAAGCTGCCGAGAAATATGAGAATGACGAGTGACGCCAGAACAGAGCCAGATATGGCCTCATGTTCGAGACTAGCTACCGCTTGCCTTACGTAGACGGATTGGTCGAAGATCGTTTTCAGTTTCATCCCGGCCGGAAGCCCGAAGACCTTCGGTAGCAACTCGTTGATACCATCAACCACGGAAATGGTATTTGCGCCGACCTGCCGGAGAACCGGGACATATACCGACGGTTGCCCGTTAATGAGCACCTTGTTGTATTGAATCTGGGATGAGTCAGTAACCTTCGCGATATCATCCATCAGCACGGGTGCCTGACCGCGTCCGATCTTTACCGGTACCTCTCCGATATCAGGTACCTTTGCGATCATGCTGTTGGAGTATATGTAGTAGTCCTTTGACCCGATCTTGACGTCGCCGGCGGGCAGGATGAGGTTGGACGTGTCGAGCGCCTGGACAACGTCCATCAATGAGAGGCCGCGGGCTTGCAGCGCCTGCGAGTTTGCGTACGCCATGACTTGGCGAAACCTCCCGCCGAAGGGGATCGGTGCGGATGCACCAGGCACCGTGGCGAGTTGGTTTCGAACGTTGTAACGAGCCTGGTCTTCGAGTTGAGTCTCGTCGTAGCCCTTACCCTCGAGCGTGACCAGCACCACTGGCAGAGAAGAGGCGTCATACTGCAGCACCAGCGGCGGCAGCGTGCCCGGCGGCATGATCCCGAGGTCGGCCATCGCCAGTGTCCCCATCTGCGCCGCCGCGGACTCGATATTAGTACCGGGCTGAAAGAACACCTTGATGATGCTCACGCCCGACAGCGAGCGCGACTCGATATGCTCTATGTTGCTGCCCAGCGTAAAAAATCGCTCGTAACGGAAGGTGATGTTGTCTTCCATGTCGAGCGGTGGCATGCCTTGGTAGAAGGTCGCCACCACAACCGCCGGGATTTTGATGTCTGGGAAGACATCGACTGGCATTCGGGTAAACGCAGTTGCCCCCAGAATGACGATTACGAGCGCTCCGACAATGATTATGTACGGATTGCGCAGCGAGAAACTTGGCACGATGCAAACTCCCAATCCCGGCCAGGTGCTAACGCCGGTGGATTTATAACTTGACCACAACGGCCCGCGAACACTTGTTTCGCGTGCATGGCAAATTGCAAGGGTAAAGTTTGCTTAGAGCGGGTCGTGATTTTCCGAGCGAGATGGAAGCAATTTGGGTGGTCTCACTAACGGCCGCACGGAAGAAGTCGTAAGTCTGAAACTCAAAGCCGGTTTAACGTTTTGATCGTCCGAAATCAGCTTCAGATTCTGCGGCAACGCAACGCCATTTACCTCGTAGCCGGCTTTGAGATCCGGCGCGCGCGACGAATCATCGGTGAAGCGCTGCGGACCGCTGAAACCTGTACCGTCGGTCGAACCGCAGGAGAGACGCACGTGCGGATGTAGCATCCGTGGAGTGAAGGCCACAATGCTCATCGCGACAAGAATCGCGGCGACGAGCTGTGACTGTCGAAAAGAAAGCATTGTTCTGACGGATTCGAATTCTATCACATTTTGAATCGAAGCCAACCTTTTCGATCCGGGACGCAGAAATGCCTGGATACGGGGCTGTTCAGCGCCAAGCCGCAATTAGAACGGACATTTCACCTCTGAGTTTGTCGCAACGTCGAGCCAGGCGCGGCGAGCGCGCCTGAGTCCTGTCGGGCAGTCGCGTGATTGGTGTGCGCGTGACTATCAGTGTGTATCAGATGACTGTTAGTTATCCATAACAGACTCTATATGTATGCGAGTGTGTTGAGCGCCGTTCTCGACGTGCTCGACTTCTCTTTAATTTGCTCCCGCCGCGGAGGGAAGACGCTGATTTCTCGTGCCTCAGCGCACCGTAGCGCTTCTACGTCCGACCGGCGGGAAATTCCGCCTTGCGGATTTGGAGAGTCCAGGGAGGACGATGATGAGACGAACGACACGAATAGTTGCGCTGTCGATGCTTGGCGCGGCGCTCATGCTCAGCGCTGCCGCAACAGTACCAAGGTCAGCAAGCAGCGATGAACTACGAGCGATCACGCTCTACACCGATCCTGCGAGCGGACAGGTCTTCACCAAGCGGTGCAAGCACTGCGTCAGGCTCGGCGAGTACATGCCCACCGGATCGACCGAAGAAATCGAGCAGAAGGTCGAGCGACGCGTGAAACGACAGACGCAGCAGCAATTCGACCAGGAGCGTGCTGCGATGCAGGCCGAACTGGCGCAGCGTCAGGCACAGCAACAGGAATGGAACGCTGAAATGACCAGGGAGGTCTCCACCGTCCAGCCGTTCGCACAAGAGTTTGGCGATCGATGGTACAAGAAGATCTCGGTCGGAACGCTGATATACGGAAACTACGGCTATTGGGCGCACACCGGATTCGGTCCTCAGTTCACCGATGGCAACCAGGTGTGGCCAGGGCCGGGAAACAATTCTTTCAACGAATTCGCCATGACCCGTGCCTACCTGGACACCAAATTCACTCCGACTGACGACATTTCGTTCCGACTTACGCCAGACATCTACGCTATGGTTAACACCGGGACGACCTGCACGACCAGATCCAGCGGCGGAATTACGACTACGTGCGTCGCGAGCACCGGCGACAAGGTTGGCGAGAACAATTGCCCAGAGCGACGACGGAAACATGGGTCTGCGTTTGAAATTTGCGTATTTGGACTACAACACGTTCTTCAAGAAAGTGCTGCAGTTCAAACCGATGCAAGACGACATATTCACTTTTGGAATGGAACAGAGTCCGTTCATCGATTGGGAAGAGAACCTTTGGGACTTTCGCTATACCTCAGAAGTGCCGTGGAACTACCTGGGGCTGAGTTCCCCTGACATCGGTCTTTTCGATGAAAGGGCCGATCAAGGTCAACGAAACTCAATACGCCGACTACGACTTCGGCACGTTCAACGACGGCAATTACCAACATATCGACACGAGTGCTCACAGGGAGTTTATGGGCCGCCTTACGGTCAATCCGCTGGGCGCGCAATCGCGGTACGACAGCCTTGGCCTCACCGCCTTCTACAACTACGCTTACTCACATAAGTGCACGCCCGACGAGAATTCCTCGAACGCGACCTGCGAGCATATCACGCGCGTGGAGATGCTGGGATCCTACACGGCCGAACACTGGGGCTTCATAGGCGAGTGGGATTACGGCCACAACGCGTTCAGCAGCAGCAACCTCTTCATAGGCAGCGGACCGGCTGACGCAGTCGGCATCCCGACTACCGGCCCGAACAGTTTTGCACCCTGGAACAAGATGGTCGGAGGCATTCTGAACCAACAGGCGATACAGGAAGGCTGGGACTTCCCGGGCCACGTCGATATCCCACACACGCCGTTTACCGCCTTCGGCCTGTTCTAACAGTTTCTGCCGAACACGCGTATGGAAAAGAACCCGCTCGACTTCCAGCGCTACGACCTGGGCATGCAGTGGCTTGTCGACAAGTATCTGAGGGTGGCGTTAGACTCGCAAGCAATCCAGTACTACCACGATCAGTTCACTCTGCCCGCGAGTGAGATTGCGAAGAAGTCGCCGGCCGTGCCGTTCGCAGTACCGCGCGACACCCACGCGTTCTTCCTGAACCTGGAGTTCAGGTACTAGTCATTTGAATCGTGAAACCGGCTGCGCACGGACTATTTCTCAGAACTCCAGCGACGCGAGACGGCGACTACTCCAAACCCGCCTGCCAAGCGCCCTGGCCTGACGCTCTTGGAGGTAGCGGTGGGAAACACTGGCGTGTAACTGCCCCTGATAATCAGCTGAGGCAGGTCGTGAGCGGATCTGTGAAATCCTGCTCGAGCTTCTTTTCCTCGACTAGCGAAGCTCTCCGTAGTGGCCGCACAGTTATCGGATTGGAGACACCTTCGAAAAAATAAGTAGATCACGTCATCGTTCACGGAATCAGGAATCGCGAAGAACTGACCGGCAAAGGTGACTCTTTCTCCGACGCTGAGTCTCTTTAGATCTCCAACCAAAGATGTATAGGGATCGATGTAGGGATCCGACGGGGCGCAACTCGACGCCATCGGATCGAGGCTTGTGCTGGACCATCGTCGCACAGATATCTCGGGAACTCCTACTATTACGTCTCCGCACTGCACTTTTATTGAGACGCCAAAATACTGGCCCCATGCAGTACTTTCTGTAATTGAGTGCACTTCACCGAGCCATCCTTTCACAGACTGCCGGGACTTCCTCCACCCGGCTATTCGCTGAAAGTCTTTCGCGGCGGCGGAAACAGCCTGTCTCAGTTGCCGCTGTTGACGAGGCGAATCGCTCGTTGAGTTCGAATGAGCTTGCCTGAGGGCTTCTCGAAAAGCAGGGAATGCATCGCAGAATTGTTGCTCATCACGCGGCAATGCTTGAGCCAGGGCCGACCCACCAAGCTGCAAAAGGAGGAGGATTGACCCAAAACAGTCTGCTTCACCATTGTTCGTCGATAGGGCATGAAACCCCGCTGGCCGCTGGGCAAGAGATTCCCCAAGCACGAATCAGTGTTTGGACGATTAGGCCAACTCGTCCTCGGAACCCTCTTCGGGTTGGCGGCCTTCGCTCATACCGGCGTGTTCATTCAATCCCGACTGCACTGCGCTCCGCACTGATGGATAAAAGTTCGTGGCACCAATTCGCTCCCGATAGCCCGCGCGACTCAACTTGTCACGGACCTCGAGCTTGGCGCGGGCGACTGCGAACTTAATTCCTTTTGAGGCTAGCTCAGCTCGAATCTCCTCCATGGCCTCGAGCCCGGTCACGTCGATCACGTTGATCGCTTCCATATCGAAGACAAACATACGTAGAGGACTTTCGGATGAAGCTACGACCTCATGCACGCGCCTTTTGAAATAGTCGGCATTGAAGAACAGAAGCGCGGCATCAAAACGGTAGACCAAAAGCCCTGGGATGGTTTCCGCGTTCGGATACTCACTTATATCCGTGAAGCCATCGACGCCGGGGACTTGTCCGAGGATCGCGTCATACGGGCTTGAAGCGCGCCTTAAGAGAAGAATCAGGCTCAAGATCACGGTGAGGGCGATCCCTGGTAATACTCCTACAGTTGCGACCCCGAGAGTCGTAGCGATGGAAAGAACAAATTCCGACAGGCTAATGTCTCGCAACTTCCACACACTCTTGAAGTCAAAAAGCGATGCACCTGCCAGAACCAGCACTGCACCTAGCGAAGCGGTAGGAATATACGCGAGCGGGCCAGTAAAGACGGTAAGAACCGATCCCATGACGAAGGCGGCCGCCAACCCGCTAACCTGTGACTGGCCGCCGGCAAGGTCGTTGATCGCGGTGCGCGAATCCGTGCCCGCAATTGGAAAGCCGCTTGAAAGACCGGAAGTAACGTTGGCTAAGCCCAGGGCGACGAACTCCCTATCTGGCACGACTTCGTACCCGTTTTTCACAGCGAAACTCTTTGCAGATGCCATCGACCCGCAGAAGCAAATCAAGACGATGCCCGCTGCGTTCGGTAGAAGACTGACCGCGTCAGAAATAAAACTGGCCGGCAAGTGAGGCCATAAGAATCCCGCCGGAACCGAGCCCAATGTTGTCACCGCCCATTTCTCCGAGTCCAAGACGGCCATCATTGCGATTCCACCGCAAACTCCGACGAGTGCGCTCGGCAGCCGAGGTACCAGCTTTCCCACCACGTAGATAAGTACAAGTGTGAAAATCCCTACGATCAGAGTTGGAAAATGGGTCCGTGGGAGCTTCGAGACAAAATCTGCGATCCGCAAAAATAATCCGGTGTCGCTGCGCACCGAAAATCCGCATAACTTTCCGAGCTGACCGCTGATGATGATCAACGCCATCCCATTTAGAAAGCCGACCAGGATTGGACGCGAGAGAAAATTTGCGATAGCGCCCAGACGTAATAGCCCGCCGACTATGCATAGCGCACCAACCAGAATGGATAGCGTGATCGAAAGGTCCAGGTAGTGAACCGGATTTCCATTCGCCAAGGGTTCCAGCGCTGCGGCGACCAAAGCGCAAGTCGCCGCATCGGGACCGACAATAAGCTGTGGCGACGAGCCGACGAGCGCATAGGGGATTAGAGGGAGAATACTGGCGTAGAGTCCCACGACTGGAGGAAATCCCGCCAACTCAGCGTAGGCAAGCGCGGTTGGAATTTCGACGGCGGCGACTGCGACACCGGCGAGGAGATCGGTGCTTTTTGGCGAGCTTTTTTCCAGCAACTAAATCGCTCCACTCAGGTTGCTGTGAATCGCTTGTGGCGAGTGGCCGAACTATATTCCATCGCCTTCGCCAGGATAGCCTAGTCGTCTACTTCCTCCCAGCTCTTGTCCGGATTGTATTCGGTGATTGCGTTGGCCACCTTGGCAGTGTTGGTGCCGAGGTCCTTCTGAACGATAACGCCATCCTGATTTATCATAAATGTCATGACTCCGGATGCGCCGTAGGTGGCCGGATAGGCAAGGAAGGCAAAACCTTCCGTCATTTTTCCATCTACGAGATAGTCTTTCGCACCGCCGGGGGCAGTCTCTCCCTGGCGGGAGAGGATTTTGTAGTAGTAGCCGTGAAAAGGAATGGCCGCGGCGGCGCCGGTCTTGTAGCCCTCCGCTGTAGCGTCTGCGATTAGAGGCCCGATTGGACTTTCCTCTTCTCCGGAGCTGACAGCCCAGTATAGCCCATCATGTTTGCCTGGTTCGCTCTGAATCCTCTGCGCGAATTGTTTGACGCTTGCGTTGTCACGAATTTCACTGGCGTATTCTTCTTGCGCGTCGGCCAGGTCTGCAAGTACGTCGATCGTATAAAGCTCGTTGCGACCAACACGACGAAACAGTAGCTCTCTTTTGCCAGCCTCTGTATCGAATACCCATCCGTCGCCGCTCTTCACTAGAGGAATCGGAAACGGCCAGTTATCAGCTCCAAGGTACAAGATTACTCGACCTCGATCATCGTAGGCCAAGCGCCGCATCTGGTCGTACTTGGCGACAAAGTTGTCACGTGCGTTGTTATCGGCAACCGGATCGCCCGACGAGAGAACCTCCTTCGCATCTCCGCCTAGAATTGAGGAAAGAGCGGCCATATCGTCGATACGTGCAGCCCCTACCAAAGCCTTTGCTGCTGCTGCAGGTGATGGGAATACCTGCTGTCCTGATGACGTCGCAGCGATCGCAGCTGAGGCGAGCAAAAGGCAGCACGCAAACGCCGGGATGGCGCCCCAATATCTGCATCGAGCCGGCGTTGTAGAATTCTTGAAGTATTTCATCGCTAGTCTCTATTTTGTTCGCGGTTCTTTTTAACAGCTTCCGATCGAAGGACCCGCGGCGCCCGAATCGCCAACTAACGTCGTCTTCCACCGCCTCCACCACGTCCTCCGCCGCCGCGACCACCGCGACCGCCAGCGCCGCCGCCCTTGCCTCCACCTCCAGCACGCCCGAGGCTGGACCTTCCGCGGTTGCTCGAGGCTTGAGCTCTTCCGCCGGGTTGATAGCCACCGAATGCTCCATTGCGTCCGCCCCTGGAATCGGAAGCGTTGCCAAATCCTCGCTGCTGATTGTTGCCGCGATTTGCAGTTGCGGGTCGGTTAGATGCCATCCCATTGGCTGGCCGGGCCGACCCATTCCCATTTCGTAGGGGCTGGTTCTGGGCCAGATTTCTGTTCGAGTTCCCTAGTCCTGGATTGTTGGGAAGAGTGCTTGCCTTCGGGAAAGTCGGCTTTGCGCCCCCGTACGGCCTCGCCGTAGACGGATTGTATGGCCGGGTAGATGGTCCGCCAACTCCCCCAGGCCTTCCGATTCCTCCTGGCCCGCCGACACCGCCAGGCCTGCCAACTCCGCCAGGTCTACCAACGCCCCCGGGGCCGCCGACTCCACCAGGGCCCCCGATTCCGCCGGGGCCGCCGACTCCGCCGGGGCCGCCCACACCGCCCGGCCCGCCGATTCCCCCCGGACGATTTGCAGCCGGAGGTCTTGCAGGATAGTTGCCGCGTGGCGGGACCGGCGAATTAGATACGTAAACATTATTGTTGTAATGAACCGACCCGCCACCGTCAGACCAACCGCAGTCCCAGTCATCGTCATCCTCGTTGATGAACGCACCGAGAAGCATCCCAGCTCCAAACGTCAGCAACCCGGTCGCCAAGACTTCGTTCCCGGTGTATCCCTCGGGCGCCTGCACCGGAGCTCCGTAAGCTGTCTCGGGATTGTATTGGGGCGCATACACAACATCTTGTTGGGCGGGCTGGATGATCACCGTTTGTTGCTGTGCAGCGGGCTGTGCCCCGCCTTCCGATGAGACCGGTGGTGGCGCAGGTTGAACTTCCACTTTCTGTTGCGCGGTACTCTTAAGGGTCCCGGCCGCCACAGCTCGAGAACGTAGGGCCTGAATTGCCTCCATCACATCATCGGGCTGATTGTAATACGCTTCTCCGAGCGACGAAGTCCAAGCCAAGCTGTCGCTCATCGTTTGTAAAACCGGAGAGAACTGTGCCAACGACTTGATGCTGGGGTCCCAAGGTTGTGCATTCACCTGAGCGGCCAGCTGATCGTGAGGAAGGCTCGAGTTTTGTTGCAGCCAGGTATGGGCTTCAACGACTTGATCTGGATAGGTCGAAGCCACCAGGATTCGGGCGACCAATAAGTCAGGATATAGCGCGATCGGCGAGACCAACTCCTCCAGATCTTTCTGAGTAGCAGCGCCCGGAGCCGGTCCGGGTTGGGCAGCAGCCGCGGCAGGTTGATCCGCGCCGAACGAGTAGCCGGTCAGCGTCGGCGATGTGGCCACTATTATCGCTACCGCGAGTATCAATGGCAGTAAACGGCCTTCGCGCTTTTCGAGTAGCCTCGCCCTCAAAACATGCCGGTGATGAGTGACTGAAGAGCCGGAAGATACGATTGTCATCGCCTTTTTCATAGCCCAATTGACCTTTTCCCGAGGGGTCGCGCTGTTCCACTCATCGATGTCTGCCGGAAATCTGACCAATTTCGAGTCAGGCTTCTATCGGACCAAGGTCTGATTTCCGGTTCGCATGTCGGTAAGTCACAATTCCGTTGAGTCGATTTTGGAATTGCCGGGAATACGAGGAGCAGACAGAGTCATGATGGAAAACGCATCCGATTCGAAGATCGGCTCTTTTCTGGAGGTCAAAATGAGGCTGAAACTATTGGCTGTTGCTGTCCTGATTCAGATCGTGGCGGGGAGCCCCCTTGGTGGCGAAGCGTTTGCACAGGGGTCGTTGCTTGCTCCGAGTGCCTCTGAAATCGATGGAAAAGTAACAGCCGCTCTGTGAAGGAGCTGTATTCACAAAGTGAGGCCGCTAGAGCGCTCGGAGCGAAAGCGAAGGCCGTACTGGTCTTTCCCGATATACGAAAAGGGGCCTTCATAGTGGGTGCGCAGTATGGTTACGGCGCCCTCCGCAGAGGTCCGCACACGGCGGCCTATTACCGCACGAGCGCCGCATCGTATGGCTTTCAGGGCGGCGTGAAGAAGTTTGCATACGCGTTGTTCTTCATGACCGACTCAGCGGTGGACCACCTCAATCAGAGTGGAGGCTGGGCGATAGGTACCGGGCCCAGTGTTGTCGTGGTTGACCAGGGGATGGCGCGATCGCTCACTACGACAAGTTTGCGTTCTGACGTCTATGCTTTCATCTTCGGCCAGTCGGGCCTGATGGGCGGAATCGGCATCGAAGGGTCGAAGATCACGAAAATCACTCCGGGATCCTAAGCATGATTTTTGTCCCTCATAATAAAACGCTAAAACTTCTCCGGTACGAAATTGTAACGGCGATTCTTAGGTTCCGCGTAGCCGTGTGGCTTTTGTCTCTTTGGAAGCTTCACGGGTTCTTGCTTGATCTCTTTGTAGGGGATCAGACTCAGTAGATGCGATATGCAATTTAGCCGCGCGCGCTTCTTATCGTCAGCATTGACGATATACCAGGGCGCAACGGGAGTGTTGGTCGCAAGAAGCATCGCATCTCTGGCGCGCGAGTAGTCGTACCATCGCCTGTGAGATTCGAGGTCCATTGGACTAAGTTTCCAAATTTTTCGACCATCGTTAATACGGCCGAGGAAACGTTTGGTCTGTTCTTGCTGACTCACCTCAAACCAATACTTAATCAGGATAATTCCGTTCTCGACCATTGCGCGTTCCCAACCGGGGCACATCTCAAGAAATCGAGTTGTTTCTTCCTGGGAGCAGAAGCCCATAACTCTTTCGACGCCGGCGCGGTTGTACCAACTGCGATCGAAGATGACTACTTCGCCTCCTGCTGGCAGGTGTGGAATGTACCTTTGAACGTACATTTGTGACTTTTCGCGCTCAGTGGGGGCAGGCAGCGCCACCAGATGAAATATCCTGGGGCTGACCCTCTCAGTAATTCGTTTGATGACTCCGCCCTTCCCGGCGGCGTCACGACCCTCAAAGATAACTACGACCTTGAGCCGTTTGTGCTGAACCCACGTCTGCAGCTTCACCAGTTCGCCTTGAAGCTTTGCCAGTTGCTTTTCGAAGTCCTTGCGCTTTAGCTCGACAGGATTATTGCTAGAGACATCAGAACCGGATGTCTTTTTCTGCTTGCGTTTTTGCAATTTCGGCACCTGTTTCTATCTCCCTTAGTGCGGACGGGTTCAGTCGCCCTCGCGCAGTTTCCATCTGCCCCCATGCTACTGCCAAATCTGGTTAGCTAGTAGCTATCGGACTTTGGTCCGATGGACGCAAAGGAGCGGCGCATCTACCTTCGCGATACGTTTTTTATCGGCACGGTGATCGAAATGAGGGTCGTCGCAACACACGACGTTTGGCTGATCCGGCATGGCGAAACCGAATGGACCGTGTCACGCCGGCACACTGGCTTAACGAATCTCCCGCTGACCGATACCGGAGAGAAACAAGCACGGGCGCTTCGAAGTCGGCTGCAGAACGCAACCCTAAGATTCGCGGACCGCATCCGACCAAAGTCTGATAAGCGCAAAAAAGATGCTGGCGTTACCTTTAGCTGAGGAAGTCTCGATTACCAAATAACGGATGTTTTGCAAACGAGGTGAGTATGTCTCACAAGCATGAAGAGGCCCTAATCCAGCAAATGGATGCCTACTGGCGTGCGTCAAACTACCTATCGGTGGGCCAGATCTATCTGTTGGACAATCCACTCTTGAAAGAACCACTCAAACGCGAGCACATCAAACCGCGGCTCCTCGGGCATTGGGGCACCACTCCCGGCCTGAACTTCATGTATGTCCACCTGAATCGCATCATCAAAAGCAATGATCTCGACATGATTTACGTAATTGGTCCCGGCCACGGCGGTCCTGGGCTGGTTGCGCAGGCGTACATGGAGGGAACCTACAGCGAATTTTATCCCGACATTTCGCAGGACTTGGAGGGGATGAAGCGCCTGTTCAAACAGTTCAGTTTCCCGGGAGGCATTCCTAGTCACGTTGCACCCGAAACACCAGGCTCGATCCATGAAGGGGGGGAGCTTGGATACGCTCTGTCGCACGCCTACGGAGCAGCCTTCGACAATCCCAATCTGGTAGTGGCCTGCGTAGTTGGAGATGGAGAAGCTGAAACGGGTCCGCTCGCGACGGGATGGCATGGGAACAAGTTTTTGAATCCAGCGCGCGATGGTTGCGTTCTGCCAATCCTTCATCTCAACGGCTACAAGATAGCAAACCCGTGCTTTCTCGCGAGAATCCCAACCGACGAACTGCGTAAGCTATTCGAAGGGTACGGCTACAAGCCATTTTTTGTCGAAGGCCACGAGCCGACGAAAATGCACCATGCGATGGCCGAGACCCTTGATTCTGCCGTCAGTGAAATAAAGCGGATACAGAGTGAAGCGCGGGAAAAAGGCTTCAGCGGACGTCCGGCGTGGCCCATGATCATTATGCGCACGCCCAAGGGTTGGACCTGTCCTCCTGAGATAGATGGGAAGAAGTGCGAAGGCTACTGGCGAAGCCACCAGGTGCCAATGGGAGATATGGATAAGCCTGAGCATATCCGCATTTTGGAGCAATGGATGAAGAGCTACCGGCCGGAAGAGCTGTTCGACAGCAAAGGAGCTCTCAAAGCAGATCTGGCCAAACTGGCGCCCGAAGGTCACCGACGCATGAGCGACAATCCTCACGCGAACGGAGGGACGGTGCTCAAAGATTTACGGTTACCGGACTTCCGTGACTACGCGGTCGAAATATCCAGTCCCGGTTCGACAATGGTTGAAGCGACGCGTGTCCAGGGGAAATTTCTTCGCGATGTAATGAAGCTCAACCTGGAAAGCGCCAACTTCCGGATTTTCAGTCCAGATGAGAACAGTTCAAATCGCTGGCAGGATGTTCTCGAAGTCACCAAGCGATGCTACGTGGCAGAGATCCTTCCAGAAGATGACAATCTCTCGCCGGACGGACGTGTGATGGAAGTATTGAGTGAGCATCAGTGCCAGGGATGGCTCGAGGGTTATCTGCTTACTGGCAGACATGGCTTCTTCAGTTGCTACGAAGCTTTTATTCACATAATCGACTCAATGTTCAATCAGCACGCCAAGTGGCTGAAGGTCTGCAATCACATCCCTTGGCGCCGGCCTGTCGCATCCCTTAACTATCTATTGAGCTCGCATGTATGGCGTCAAGACCACAATGGCTTTTCTCACCAGGATCCCGGCTTCATCGATCACGTCGTTAACAAAAAGGCCGAGGTCGTGCGCGTTTATCTCCCACCCGATGCAAATTGCCTGCTATCCGTCACGGACCACTGCTTGCGGAGTCGCAACTACGTCAACGTGATAGTCGCCGGCAAGCAACCAGCGCCGCAATGGCTTTCTATGGACGACGCGATCAAACACTGCACGTCCGGAATTGGCATCTGGGAGTGGGCCTCCAACGACAAAGGTTCCGAGCCCGACGTAGTGATGGCCTGTTGCGGAGATGTCCCGACCCTGGAGAGCCTCGCAGCTGTAGAGCTCCTTCACACTCACGTCCCGAAGCTCAAAGTCCGCGTCATCAATGTTGTCGATCTGATGACGCTTCAGTCGCCGAAGGAGCATCCACACGGATTGTCGGACGCCGATTTCGACGCGCTTTTTACAGTTGATAAGCCGATAGTTTTTGCCTTCCACGGCTATCCCTGGCTGATTCACCGCCTGACCTATCGACGAAAATGCCACGCAAACCTTCATGTCCGCGGCTACATCGAAGAGGGCACGACGACCACACCGTTCGACATGGTTGTGCTCAACCGGATGGATCGATTTTCGCTGGTCAACGCGGTCATTGATAGAGTCCCGCTGCTCGCGGAGCGGGCAGCATACGCAAAGCAGGCACTTCGCGACAAACTGCATGATCACAAGAGCTACATCGCTCGTTACGGCGACGATATGCCGGATATTCGCGATTGGCGATGGGGCGGCAAACAGGCTTCTGGCGGGACCGATACCTCTGCGGACAACGCTTAAGAATTGATTCGTATGACACTAGACGAATTGCGCTGCGGGACGAGTTCTCCTCTTGGCGCAATCGTGCAGGCGGGCGGCGTCAATTTCAGCGTGTTCTCAAAAAACGCCACCCTCGTGGAGTTGCTATTGTTCGATAGTGCCGACGCTGCCGCGCCGGCACGCGTTATCCCACTAGATCCGCGGGCTCATCGCACCTATCACTACTGGCACGTCTTTGTCCCCGGCCTGAAGCCGGGTCAAATATATGGATACAGAGCACATGGTCCATTCGAGCCTGAGCACGGTCTTCGATTCGACGGCAACAAGGTCCTAATCGACCCTTATGGATATGCCATCGCCGTCCCGAGCGCGTACAAGCACTCAGACGAAAACGCCGCTGCTGCCATGAAGAGTATTGTCGCGGATCCCAAGTCCTATGATTGGGAGGGCGATGAGCCCCTTAGGCGACCGTTCGTAGAGACCATAATCTACGAGATGCACGTTCGCGGCTTCACAAAGCATCCGAGCTCCGGCATCCCTCCTTCAAAGGCTGGCACCTATGCCGGATTAATTCAGAAGATTCCATATCTGGTCGATCTCGGGATCACGGCGGTGGAATTGATGCCCGTCTTTCAGTTCGATGCTACCGATGCCCCGGCGGGCCGCGTGAACTATTGGGGGTATTCCCCCGTATCGTTCTTTGCTCCTCATCGCGCTTACAGTTCGCGTCAAGACCTGCTTGGTCCCATGGACGAGTTTCGGGACATGGTCAAAGCATTACACCGGGCGGGTATCGAAGTAATTTTGGATGTAGTCTTCAATCACACGGCTGAGGGCAATCATCTCGGGCCGAGTTTTTGTTTCCGTGGGCTGGAAAACGAGGCTTACTATATTCTTGAACTTAACCGCAGCCAGTACGCCGACTACAGTGGCACTGGCAACACGCTCAACGCTAACCAGCCAATTGTGCGCCGAATGATCCTGGACAGTCTGCGATACTGGGTCACGCAAATGCACGTTGACGGATTTCGCTTCGATCTCGCGTCCGTCCTTACTCGTAGCGAAACTGGGGTTCCGCTGCCAAACCCTCCTATCATTTGGGACATCGAATCCGATCCTGTCCTTGCCGGGACGAAAATGATCGCAGAGGCTTGGGATGCAGCCGGACTGTATCAAGTCGGCAGCTTCGTCGGGGACAGCTGGCAGGAGTGGAATGGCTGCTTTCGCGACGACCTCCGGCGATTCGTGAGGGGCGACCGCGGCACTACTTCGAAATTGGCGACTCGTTTACTAGGCAGTCCGGACATCTATGGGCATGAACAGCGAGAACCAGAGCAAAGTATCAATTTCATAACCTGTCATGATGGTTTTACCCTCAACGACCTGGTGTCTTACGAAGAGAAACACAACGAAGAGAATGGCGAAGGCAATCGCGATGGCATGAACGACAACCTGAGCTGGAATTGTGGCGCCGAGGGACCAGCCGAAGATCCTGCGGTCGATGCGTTGCGGAGTCGTCAAATCAAGAACTTCATCGTCTTAAACATCTTGGCCGTCGGTACCCCGATGTTGCTGATGGGAGACGAAGTGCGCAGATCCCAGAAGGGCAACAACAATGGTTATTGCAGGGACAACGAGCTTAGTTGGCTCGACTGGGATCTGCAAAAGCGGCACGCCGACATTCACCGTTTCGTTCGAATGATGATCGCGTTTCGTAGTCATCGTGACGTCGTCATCGAAAACTCTCGCCTCAGCCTCAATGAGCTTCTAGCGCAAGCTCGACTGGAGTGGCACGGCATCGACTTGAATTCCCCCGACTGGGGCGAGGACTCGCACTCGCTCGCCTTCACCGTTAGCAGCCTCCGCGGACGATTTACAATTCACGCAATGCTGAATGCGTATTGGGAACGCCTCACGTTCGCACTGCCAACCGTGAGCGAGCAAGGCCTCAGACGTTGGCTGCGCTGGATAGATACTGCGTTGCCATCGCCCGACGACATTTCTACTTGGGAGAACGCGCCGGCGGTGCCTGGACCGACATACATCGTCGAGCCACGATCTGCAGTAATTCTTGTCGAACAGGCTTGACTGCTTTCACTGAGGCCTTTCGCAAAGGAAGTTTAGCGGCGTCGCGAGATACCAGTGACAAACGCGATCGGAGCGACCAATATTCCTACTTGGCCGGAGTAGAAGGAGTAGCTGCCGAGGCAGATGCCGCTGGCGCCCGAGGAACTGGTATTACGTCTCGGCCTCTCCGCGCTTGAAGCGAGGTCTTGGTGCTGGCCTTCGCGGCAGCCTGCGCATGCCTCTTGCACCTATAGACGCTCGAAGTTGATATCGACAGATCCTTTGCGACTTCCTTGGGATGCTTGCCGCCGTACAATTCGTTCATCACGGCGTCGCAGTTGACTTCGTCCGCTGCATACGTTGGATGACTACCTGCTCCAAGTACCATCGTCGCCACCAGCATCGCGGAAGCCGCCACAACTGTGCTTTTCCTGATCAACATTTTGTCCTCTGAGGTTTGTCAGCTTTCGAGCCAGATCATGGTGGGGCAAAGTGCCCCGGCAGCCGTAGCCTTTTACCCCGTCCGCATCCGTCCCAGCCTCCGAATTTCAAGAAACGATTCTCCCACGCCGGCAATGTGTCTCTGAGCGGATGTGACATCGAACCCCACGACTATTCTTCGACATCGCTGTCCGTGTAAATCAGACCTTGGTCGGATGAGTCATTTTCTCTGCTGATCAAACGAGGTTTGTTTTGATTCGATCGAGCAATACGTAACGCATCTGTGCGTCTGTCGTCAGACTATGGTCGGATACTTCCACCCGACCTTCATATGCAATGATTTCAGTCAGGAGAATCGGGAGTGAAACCGATCACGAGAAAATCGACTATCATTGTGATCGACGACGATCCGTCGATACTTCGCGCTCTGCGCCGGCTTCTCTCCGGGGCTGGCTTCGACGTTCTGACCTTCGATCGCCCAAGCACTCTACTGAAGAGTGACCTACCAAAAACGGGAGCTTGCCTGGTAGTCGATATCAATCTGCCGGAGATGAATGGCATTGAGCTATGCGAATCGCTTGCAGCTTCTGGATGCAGTCTTCCGGTAATCCTGATCACGGCTCACACAGATGAAGAGACTCGAAGGCTCGCTGATGACGCTCATCCGGTTGCTCTGCTTATTAAGCCATTCGGGCGCGAACTCTTGGTGAATTCGATCGAAAAAGCACTGCTCGCTGACCAGCGCTGATTGACATCGTCGCGATCCGACCGAAGCGATTTGATCGGTGTATCCGTTCGATACACCAGATCTAGCTCCGTCTCGGACGAACCCAGTGTTCGGCGATCTTTATCCTTGACACATAGTCGATCCTGACCCTAGTTGTACTAGTCGAAGACCCTGAACCGGCCCTCTTTTTGCTCAACCCCTTCCTAGTTGTCGACAGCGATCATCGGGAACTGATGCTCCGGATGATCGAAGTGAACCGATTGTGGAGTGGGTGCTGTAGACGTGCGCAATCCAGTTTCGGCCCAAAAACTGATTTCCCAAAAAGTCCTCGCGGAGCGAGGGAATCAATCTGTTGGCGTTTCTCTCGAGGGAAGACGTTTTGAACAGTTCATCCAGGAGCTTTCGGCGTCGTTCGTACGCTCGCCCGTCGATGAAATCGCAGGTGAAATTGACCATTGGATCCGAGAGATCGTGCTCGGCCTTAACCTCGATCGAGGTGCGTTGGCTCAGATTGATGCGAAATCGGGCAAGTTGACGGTGCGTCATTGCTGGGGGCGCGACCGCCTCGTCAAGCTTCCAATCGGCCTCGAGCTTGCCCGCGCCCCTTGGTTTGATGAAACGCTCATGAAAGGGCGCACCGTTGTATTTTCCAGCGTGAAGGAACTTCCCCCGGAATTCCTCGCGAATGATTGGACTACTTCCTTCAGACGATACGTTCCCAAGTCGAATGTCACGGCGCCTATTAGAATCGGCGGGGAAGTCATTGGAGCACTTGGGTTTGCGTCTTTGACGAAAGAACGTAGTTGGTCACCCCGGCTGGTCCGGCGTTTGGAAATGGTCGCAGCGATCTTCGGAAATGCGCTGGAGCGAAGGCTCGCGGCGGAGCAAAATGCCCTCCTCCGCGAGGAATTGAGTCATATGTCGCGCACCGCAGCCATGGGCGAATTGACCGCATCGCTGACTCATCAGCTCAATCAGCCCATCGGCGCGATCTTGATGAACGCAGAAGAGATTCAAAGGATGCTTGAGTCTGGTCAGCCGAATCTCGAGGACCTCAACGATGCGGTCAGCGATATAATCAAAGACGATCTGCGTGCCACGGAGACAATCAGGGGATTGCGCAGCTTCTTTCGTAAAAGTGAGGTCGAGAGGGCCCCGCTCTACGTAGGAGATGTAGTTGCTGAAGTAGTGCGCATGGTTCGCAGCGACTCGCTGTTGCGAAACGTATCGTTGACTTTTGACGCTCCAGCTCAACCGATGCGAGTGGCCGGGGATCGAATCCAACTCCAACAGGTGATTCTCAATCTGGTTCTTAATGCCTTCGACGCTGTTTCGGATAGAGAGGACCTCCGTGAAGTCTCCATCAGCATGAGCGTCTATAAAGATCAGGTCAGGGTAGCAGTTCGTGATACGGGCGAAGGCATTGACGCTGTAGCGATGCCGCAAATCTTCGAACCGTTTTTCACTACCAAGGCTAGAGGTATGGGTATGGGCCTGACGATCGCTCGTTCGATCGTAAAGGCACATGGTGGCCAGATTTCTGCCCGGCGGAACCTTGATCGAGGTTCTACGTTCGAAATCGTGTTGCCGGCGTTGCAAGAGAATATCTGATGACAACAGGCACCAATGTTACGTCGATTAACGACAAGGAGATCATAGCCATCGTCGACGACGACGAATCGATTCGAAAGGCGCTGCTTCGAACAATTGTCGGGGCAGGAATGGAGGTCCTGTCTTTTTCATCAGCCCAGGACTTACTAGCAGCAACCGAAATCGAACGCGTGTCGTGCGTCGTTTCAGATCTGCGAATGCCAGGCATTGACGGGCTGCGCCTGCAGAGCGCGTTGGCCGAACGCATGCCCCATGTTGCGATGGTGATTGTTACCGGTCACGGTGATGTACCCTCGACAGTACAGGCCATGAAATCCGGCGCAGTCGATTTTCTTGAAAAACCAGTCAGACGCGCAGATCTGATAGAGGCGATCACTCGAGCCACGCAGCGAACTCACCGCGAGGAAGCGGAAGCAACGGACTTGAATTCGTTGAAGAGCCGATACGCGAAGCTTACTCCTCGCGAGCGTCAAGTCTTCGCGTTGGTCGCGGCCGGCTTACTCAACAAACAGATTGCTGCCGAACTGGGGAACGCCGAAAAAACCACGAAGCAACATCGCGGGGCGGTAATGGTCAAGATGCGAGCGGAGTCGGTGGCCGATCTAGTTCTGATGGCTGAGCACCTCGGCGTCAGGCCGTCGCGCAAGGATTTCTCAAGAGCTATGGGACTGGTTCGAGAGAGCTAAAGATCTAAGGGGCAAAAGCTCTGGGGCGGTCTTGTCACTGGTCAGTCAAAATGTTGAACCCAGACCCGCTGCGGGTCTGATCACTGACAGGGACATCGGTGACGATCAGTGTCGTCCCGGGCGAGACTGCCGCGCGCGCTTGTTCAAGGAATCCCGGCGGAAAGGTAACATGCATGGCCAGTTCCTTTATTTCCGGCGCGGAGGCGCGCCCGAAACTCGATGTCGAAAGCCATTCTCGTTGCCCGTTCGATCCGATTTTATCCAGTGCTGAGTAGACATGGCTTCCGAAACCCGGAGCCAAGCCGGTCGTGATCACAGCGGCGCGCCCAATCTCAATGCCATTGCGATAAACGTAAACTTGCCCATCCGGAATGCTCAATATGATGGACAAGGGGCCAGTCGGTGCTTTTTCCGGATGCCATTCAAACTTTCCCGTAGGTTGTGACGGCATTGAGGACACGCCTGTGCCTCCAGATAGCAAACGCCCGGGCTCTGCGGTCTCGCCCGGTGCAAATTTATCGTCGGTAATAATCACACTCGTCCCATGTTCCGTGACTGAATAAAGCTTTTCAGCGAAATCTACCGGCAAGCGCACGCATCCGTGAGATGCTGGATAACCGGGCAGGCGACCAGCATGCATGGCAATGCCGGTCCATGTCAGCCGCTGCATGTGCGGCATCTTCGCCCCCTTGTAGATGTTTGATTCGTGACGGACCTTCTTCTGTAAAATAGTGAACATCCCCGTCGGAGTCGGATGGCCTTTTGTTCCGGTGCTGACAGTAGATTGACCAATGCGGACGCCGTTGCGGTAAACATACATTTGTTGTTCCGGCAGACTGACGATGATCACGACCGGTCCTGCGGGTGAGATCTCAGGATGCCACAAATAGTCGCCCGGCTTGAAATCTTGGGTAAGGGGCTGAACTTCGCGACCCTTCGTATGGCCGGCCGCGCCTGCATTGAACGGCGTAGCAAGAATGAGCACCGCCAGTAGTGAGAGCTGAAGTTTTATCGTATTTGTCGCTTGCGGTTCAGAATGTGCTAATGCTTTGTTCAGTCCAGCTTGACCACTAAAGTCCTCTCGTTTCTGCGCGATAGTCTGCGGTAATCCAGCTTTTGCTTCTATCAGACCAAGGTCCGACGCGGCCTTCGCGCGAAACGTTTTGCGTATTGAGTTCTTTGTATGCGAACGCGCCGACATCCGGCGGAGTGGAAGTTGCAAGCTAGTCCAGTTCGTATTTCTCCGAAATGCTCAGGAGTTGATCTGTTTCAACCTTTGCGAGCTCGCTTTGGTCGCTTGGCTTCGCCATTGCGGTTATCGCGTATTGGGGTTCGCGAAAGGAAAGCTCGCCGGTTGCTAGTCTGACCAAATTCATCAGATCAGCTTGCGATCGATGCCCAGGGAAGAAATGCGTGAGGCCAATGTCGAGGGCTTCATTGCCAGCAATTCCGCTGCACCCCTGGGTCCGGAGACCTTTCCGTTGGTCTGCTTCAGGGCGTTTATGATCGTCTCGCGCTCCTGCCGCTTTAATTCGTCGCGAGTAACAAACGCGGCGTCCGCCGCTAGTTTGGGTTGCTGCGCAGTATTTTGCTGTGCCATAGAGGCGGGCAGGTCGAAGGTGAGCGGACCCTCTCGCCACAGGATGATGGCGCGCTCGACCGTGTTTTGAAGTTCGCGCACATTGCCTGGCCAGTCGTACGAGCCGAGTCGGTCTAGTGCCGCCTTGCTGAGCTGGGGCTCGGGACGATTCATCCGCCGCGCGCTTTGGCGGATGAAATGAGCGACAAGGGGAGCTATATCCTCGCGGCGCTCTCTCAGAGGCGGGACCTCGATCGGGAAAACGCTGAGCCGGTAGAAGAGGTCCTGGCGAAAGCGACCCTCGTCGACTTCCTTCTTCAAGTTCCGATTGGATGCGGCTATTACCCGTACATTAACCCTGCGCGTGCGGGTGTCGCCGACCCGTTCAAGTTCCTGTTCCTGCAACACGCGGAGCAGCTTGGCTTGCATCGCGAGCGGCACTTCGCCGATTTCATCGAGAAATAGCGTACCACCATCGGCCAGTTCGAAACGGCCCGGCTTGTCCTTGAGTGCGCCGGTAAATGCTCCTTTGACGTGCCCAAAGAACTCGCTCTCGAAAAGACCTTCAGGCACCGCACTGCAATTCAGTTTGATCAGAGCGCGTTCGCGTCGCCCGCTTTGCTCGTGGATGGCCCGCGCGACGAGCTCCTTTCCCGTACCGCTTTCCCCGGTGATCAGGACAGTCGCATCGGTCGGCGCAACCAGTTCAACCTGCTGCATAACCTTTCTCAGGCCGGAACTTCCCCCGATGAGGTCGCCGAAATTCTGTTCGGTGCGAATTTCGTCGAGCAGGTATGCGTTTTGAGCCTCGAGCCGCGCTTTTTCCCGCTCCATCAGCACCTGGTCGGTCACGTCTAGAAACATGATCCGTGCGTACTGGTCCGCCTCGCGCTTCGACCACCACTGAACCCACAACGGACGCCCGTCTTCCTTTCGACGCAACTCGAGCGCGTCGCCGCGAGCGTCAGTCCTGCTTTCGACCAGCCTTAAGGCTTCGCGTAGACGGCGTTGGGTTTCAGGGGTGTCGGGAAACAGGGATCGCCAACTAAAACCTTCCATCTCCTCGGGCTTGATCCCGAAGATCTGTGCTGCTGTGCGATTGGCTCGGATAATCCCGGCCTCACTACCAACAACGTAAGCGATTGGTGCCTCGTCAAAGTAATCACGGAAGCGTTCCTCGAGCCGCTTGTTTTCCTTTTCCAGCAGAACTTGCTCGGTGATGTCCATGAACATGCTGCGCGAATAACCTGCCCCGGGCTCCGGCCTGCACCACCATCTAACCCACAGCGGTCGGCCGTCGTCCTTGCGGCGGAGTTCGAGGACGACTCCCTTTTCATCGGTTCCAGTCGCAAGCATCGGGAGCGCATCGTGCAGGCGGCGTTGAGCTTCGGGCGTATCAGGTATAAACGAGGACCCGAGCAAACCCCCTATCTCATCAGGCTTGACGCCCAGTATCTGCATCGCCGTGCGGTTGGCCCGAAAAATTCTGGTGTCGACCGACTGATGGACGTACGCGATGGGCGCCTCCTCAAAAAGGTCGCGAAATTGTACCTCGCTTTGGGCCAGCCGATTGTTCGCCTCACGCAGTTGCTCGCCGACCGTTCGTTCCGCACGTTCCAGGCTGGCCACCTTCTCTGCGTAAAGTCGCAGTTCCATCTGATTCATCGCGAGCGCCGCCAACAGCCTGAGGGTTTCTTCCTCGCTCGGTGCGAGCTCGCGCGGTTTATGGCCGATCACCCAGACTGTCCCAAGATTCAGACCTTGCTCGGTGCGAAGGGGAGCACCTGCATAGAATCGAATGCCGAAATCGTGGACGAGAGGATGGGCAGTTGCACGCTCATCGTTGGAGGCATCACGCAGATGAAAAACCCCCTGTGAGAGCATCGCCGTAGAACATAACCCGGCGTCGCGCGCCGTCTGAGTGGCGTTGATGCCGACGCGAGATTTGAACCAGACGCGGTCCTCGTCGACCAGGCTCACGCCGGCCATTGGCACCTGAAAGAAATTCGCCGCCATTTCGGCGATACGGTCGAAGGCAGGTTCCGGCGGCGTGTCGAGAATTTGGTACCGCCGGAGCGCATTCAAGCGCTCAGCCTCGTTCTCGGGGATTGTGGGTTTCATGGCATCAACGTGCGCGCAATCACGGACTCTCGCGGCAGGCGGTCGCCGGTCGTAAATTTTTACGATCTTTTGCGAACAATCGTAATTTTACGGTTCTGCATAGTCCAGCGTTTTCGCCGGCCATCCGGAAAACTCTCTGCTCTGAGGTGCTTTTCGGCAAAGCGCCGCTCGGCACGAAAGTTGTGTTCTTGGAGCAATCAGCCGAGAAGCGATAGAGGACATACCAGTGACCGAGCTCATAGTTCTCTACAGGATGCCCAACGATCCCGAGCGTTTCGAGAAATATTACCGCGAAGTCCACGGGCCGATAACCAGCAAACTGCCCGGACTTAAAGGCTACAAGTATGGGCATACCCGTGCGCTGGACGGCGGCCCCGGCGAATTCTTCTGGTACTGGTCCGGCGCATTCGACAGCCGTCAGGCTGCTCTCGATGCGTTGGCCTCACCGGAAGGGCTGGCGGGCGCTGCCGACGTGCCCAACTACTACCATGATGATCCGCTCTTCATGTTCTTCGAAAAATAGATCTCGAGCATTCAGCCGAGAAGGCGACGATGAGCGGACCCGGAGATCAGAATCGTATCCAGCCAGTCGATCCCGATCATGCAACCGGCGCGATCAGCCGGCTCTTCGCGGAGATACGCACGAAATTCGCGCTGGTGCCGAATCTGTTTCGAGTTCTTGCGACTGCGCCCGCAGCGCTGGAAGGACTCATGAGCCTGGGCTCGGCGCTCGGCCGCGGTGCCCTCAATGAAAAAATTCGCGAGCAACTGGCGCTGGCGATCGCCGAGAGCAACCTGTGCCCTTACTGCTTGAGCGCACACACTGCGATCGCTGAGAAAATCGGACTGAATCAAACAGAAATCGACGATGCGACTTGCGCGCGAGCGGGCGACCCGAGAACCGACGCCATCCTCAAACTCGCGCGCAGCATCGTCGTCCAGCGTGGCGAAGTCACGGACGCGGACCTCGCGCGTGCCCGTGCGGTCGGGCTGACTGACGGTGAAATCGTCGAGACGGTCGCCAACGTCGCGCTGAATATCTTCGAGAATTACATGAGCCACGTCGCGCGCGTCCCGATCGATTTTCCGAATAAGGAATCTGGCGGGACATCCGGGCAGGGAGGCGAATCAAATGGCCAGCGTTGAGCAGTATGACGACTTGATTATCGGCAGCGGAATCGCTGGTAAATTTGCCGCATGGACCCGCGACAGCCGTCGTCGAACGGTAATCGTAGAGCGCGGGCTGCTTGGTGGCGCCTGTCCCAACGTCGCATGCTTGCCAAGTAAGAACCTGATCTGGTCCGCCAAGGTAATCTCCCTGGCGCGACGCGGCATGGAGTTCGGTCTTAAGACGGAATCATTGAGCGTCGACATGGCCGCGGTCCAGGGCCGTAAGCGCACGATGGTCCGAGAGCTGCGCAAGGCCCACGAGGATCACACCGAAGCGAGCGGCGCGGAATTGATCTATGGCATTGCGCGATTCGTCGCTCCCCGCACGGTGGAGATCGAACTTCACGATGGTGGTACGAGAACGATCCAGGGAGACCGCGTCTTTCTCGACCTCGGTTCGCGCGCAGCAATTCCGCAAGTACCCGGCCTGGCCGAGGCGACGCCGATGACGCATGTCGAGGCGCTGGAGCTCGATCGCCTGCCCCGGCATTTGATTGTGCTCGGCGGCGGCTACGTCGGCCTTGAACTCTCGCAGGCGTTTCGCCGGTTTGGCTCGAATGTGACCGTAATCGAACATGGTCCGCAGCTCGCCAGCCGCGAAGATCCTGACGTCGGCGCCGCGCTCAAGGATTTGTTCGTCGATGAGGGAATCGAGGTCCTGCTGGACTCCAAGGTTCGCCGCGTCGAAGGACATTCCAGCAGTCGCGTTCGAGTCTACGTGAATGATCCTCGCGGAGACCGCGCTATCGACGGTACCGATCTTCTCGTCGCGACCGGCCGCAATGCAAACAGCGAGGGAATCGGCCTCCATAAAACCGGAGTTCAGCTCGACGAGCGCGGTTACATTAAGACTAACGAGCGGCTGGAGACCACCGCGGAAAACATCTGGGCTATGGGCGATTGCGCGGGGAGTCCGCAATTCACCCACGTCGGCCTCGACGATTACAACATCGTTCACACGAACCTGAGCGGCGGCAATCGCACCAACCGCAATCGCCTCATTCCTTTTTGCATGTTCACCGACCCGGAGCTGGCGCGAGTCGGTAGGAACGAGCTCGAAGCGCGTCGCGAAGGCGTCGAATATCGGATGGCAAAGCTGCCGATGGCCGAAGTGCTGCGCACGAAAACGATCTCCGAGCCGCGCGGCTTCATGAAAGTCCTCGTGGCCAAGGACAGCGACGAGATTGTGGGTTTCACCGCGTTCGGATTCGAAGCGAGCGAGCTGATGGTAGCGATGCAAACGGCGATGCTCGCTCACGCACCCTACACGATCTTGCGCGACGCAATCCTGACCCATCCGACAATGTCCGAAGGGCTGAGCCAGTTGATGGCCAACGTCCCACTCCGCTGAGTTCTGAAGAGGAGCGAAGCAATGAGCTATCTCATCAAATTGTGCGACAGGTTAGGAATCCTTGGCAGCGAAATCGACTATCACGTGATCCGGGCGTCGATGGTCCTGATATTCCTCTTCTTTGGATATCAGAAGTGGTTCGAATATGAGGCGCAGGCGCTCGTTCCGTACATCAGTAATGGACCGCTGATCTTCTGGATGTATCCAGTTTTCGGAGTCAGAGGTGCTTGCTTCTTCCTTGGCGTCTCGGAATGGATCTTCGGAGCACTCTTATTCCTGGGATTCTGGAATAAGACGGCCGGCGTTCTGGGCGCGCTCGGCGGAATTGGGTCGTTTGTGTCCACCACTACGATCCTTCCTTTTATACCCGGCGGCTGGGCGGCATCTGCCGGCGGCTTTCCCGCTATGTCTGAAACAGGCGCCTTCTTGATGAAGGACTTCGTCTTGCTGGCCGTGAGTTTCTATCTGCTGAAGCAGGATTTATTGAGACTATCACTAGCCTCTTCCCGAGAGACTGTTTCTTCGACCACAACCACAAGATCACCTTCTGAGGCAGATAGAAGGATCGCGTAAGGAGCTATAAGCCATGAGTAAGGACGGTCGTAAAATACGTTTCGGTCTTTGGTATGACTTCCGAAACCCAACACAATGGCCTCAGTCCGCGGACCGACTCTACGCGGAAACTCTCGATCAGATTGCTTGGGGCGAGAACCATGGCTTTGATGATGTGTGGTTGTCTGAGCACCATTTCATCGACGATGGCTATCTGCCTTCGATTCTACCGGTGGCCGCAGCGATAGCAGCACGCACCAAACGGATCCGCATCGCATCGGGCGTGCTGTTGATGCCGTTCCACAATCCCGTACGCCTCGCAGAAGATATCGCGGTAGTCGATGTCATTTCAGGCGGCCGTTTGGAGCTCGGTGTCGGCGTTGGCTTTAAGCACGAAGAGTTCGAAGGGTTCGCGGTGCCTTTCAAGGAACGCGGTGCGCGAACAAATCAATCACTCGAGATCATTCGGCGCCTTCTCAGTGGTGAGACGGTCACCTACAAGAGCGAATTCTTCGACTTCAAGAACGTCAAAGTTACGCCCGAACCGATTCAGAAACCGCGTCCACCAATCTGGCTGGGCGGCTTCACCCCACCTGCCCTACGGCGCGCCGCTCGCTATGGCGATGGATTCACGGTGCCGGGCGGGACCCGCGAGGTATACGACCAATATGTAGCCGAATTGAAGAAGGAGAATCGGCCCACCGACAATATCAGATTCGCAAGCGCCTTTTGGTGCCTAATCGTATCCAACGATCCCGAG
>Ga0210393_10000494_pt1 | contig 35445 bp, 26 predicted proteins | sample IncBWC27OmetaG_FD_160068 | JGI IMG/M metagenome (GOLD analysis project Ga0210393, IMG submission 160068) | Forest soil microbial communities from Barre Woods Harvard Forest LTER site, Petersham, Massachusetts, United States - Inc-BW-C-27-O ...
TATTGAGTCGCTGGCCTATCATTTGCGGCAGATGGGCACCACGTTTCGTCTGGGCGAGAAGGTCACGCGTGTGGGCATTGATCCGCAGCGCGATCGCGTAATCGCGGAACTCGAAAGCGGCAAAAAGATTCAGGCGGATGCTTTGCTCTACGCCGTGGGCCGCCAGGCGAACGGAGACCAGTTGCGCATCGAAGCCGCGGGCCTGGACTCCGGCGAGCGCGGCAAAATTAAAGTGAATGAGCACTATCAGACGAACGTGCCGCACATTTATGCGGCCGGCGATATCATCGGTTTTCCCGCGCTGGCCAGCACTTCCATGGAACAGGGGCGGCTCGCGAGTTGCCACATGTTCGGCGCGCCGTCGGAACACATGCCCGAGCTTTTTCCTTACGGCATTTACACCATTCCGGAAATTTCCATGGTTGGGCAGACGGAAGAAACCCTCACGGCAAAAAAAGTTCCCTACGAAGTGGGAATCGCGAAATACAACGAGCTGGCGAAAAGCATGATGCTAGGCGATGAAAGCGGCATGTTGAAGCTGCTCTTTGACCGTAACACGCGCAAGCTGCTCGGCGTGCACGTGATCGGCCAGCGCTCCACGGAAATTATTCACATCGGCCAGGCCGTGATGTATTACGGCGGCTCCATCGAATATTTCCGCGATACGGTGTTCAACTACCCCACTCTTGCCGAAGCCTATAAAGTCGCCGCGCTCGACGGGCTCAACAAACTCTAGCGACCGGGTTCTTGCGGTTCCGCTCGACATCCATGTTGCCCGCCGCGACCTACAGCTCCGAGCAAACGCACCCATGATTTGCGTGGTTTGTTGTGGCTGTAGGGGCGGGTCTCAGTCCCGCCCCTACAATTGGGTGTTCGTGAACGCTGGATTTTCTAGCGCGGAGTTTTTTGGGGTGGCGGCGCGTGCGGCAACTTTGGTCCCGGTTGCCCCGAATCTATTTTTGTCACATAATCTTCACGCACTGGCACGCGCGAATCTGCGCAGGCGCGCACGCGGTGTGATGCATTTAGCCGCATCTTACTCTGGTTTCTCCACATCCAACCCCTCACATCATAATTTAAATGGAAGGAGGCGTTCCTTGATCTCATTCACTGTCAACGGCAAGCCTGTCACCGTGGAAGATCCTCCATCCACTCCTCTGCTGTGGGTAATCCGCGATTCCCTGAACCTTACGGGAACGAAATACGGCTGTGGCATGGCGCTGTGCGGCGCCTGCACGGTACATATTGACGGCCAAGCCGTGCGTTCCTGCGTCGCGCCGGTCTCCCGCGCCGAAGGGAAAAAAGTCACGACCATCGAAGGAATCTCGCCCGACCTGACGCATCCTTTGCAGCAAGCGTGGATCGAAATTGATGTGCCGCAGTGCGGTTATTGCCAGTCCGGCCAGATTATGAGTGCCGCGGTGCTGCTTGCCGAAAATTCCGCGCCCACTGACAAAGACATTGACGAAGCCATGTCCGGCAACATCTGCCGCTGCGGCACGTATCCGCGCATCCGGCGCGCCATTCATCGGGCCGCCGAGATTAAAACGCAGCGAGGTGCCAAGTGAGCGCCGCCACGGAAATGAAACGCCGCGAATTCCTGAAGGCGGGCGCCGCGCTGGGCGGCGGCTTGCTGATCAGCCTCTACATTCCGGAGTTCGTGCCTGCTGCGCGCGCCGCCGATCCCGCGGCGAAGCCCGTTGCGCTCAACGCTTTTGTGCGCATCGGCACCGATGAATCTGTCACCGTAATTTCCAATCACTCGGAAATGGGACAGGGGATTTACACATCGCTTCCCATGCTGCTCAACGAAGAACTCGAAGCGGATTGGGCGCGGATTCGCGTGGAATCCGCTCCCGTGGACGCCGTTTACAACCACACCGTCTTCGGGATCATGATGACCGGCGGCAGCACCACCACAAATTCCGAATACGATCGCTTCCGCAAGATGGGCGCGATGGCGCGCATCATGCTCGTCGGCGCCGCGGCCCAATCCTGGAGCGTGGATCCGCAAACCTGCCGCGCTGAAAAAGGTTTCGTGATCCATACGTCCACGGGCCGCCGCGCTTCGTATGGCAGCCTCGCTGAAGCGGCATCCAAAATCACGCCGCCGAAAGATATTCCACTGAAGGATCCCAAGGATTTCACGCTGGTCGGCAAGCCGATGCATCGTCTGGATACTCCTTCGAAGACGAACGGCACGGCGCAATTCGGCCTGGATGTTTACATTCCAGGGATGCTCACGGCGGTGGTAGCGCGTGCGCCGGTGTTTGCTGGAAAGGTTGCGAGCTTCAACGCGGATAAGGCGAAGGCGGTTCCTGGCGTGGTGAACGTCGTGCAAGTGCCTTCCGGCGTCGCGGTGATCGCCAAGGGCTTTTGGCCCGCGAAACTTGGCCGCGAAAAGCTGGAAATTACCTGGGACGAAGGTCCGGGCACCGCAGTATCAACCGCCGATATGCGCGAGAAGTTTTCCGCGCTGTCGAAAACTCCCGGCATGGTCGCGCGAAAAGTCGGCGATCCGGCCACGGCCCTCGCGGGCTCCGCAAAGACAATCACCGCCGAGTATGAAGTCCCTTATCTCGCGCACTGCATGATGGAGCCGCTCAACACCGTGGTGGATTTGCACGAAGATCGCTGCGAGATTTGGTCCGGCACGCAATTTCAGACCGGCGATCGCGCCGCTGCCGCTAAAGTGGCCGGCCTCAAGCCCGAGCAAGTCAAAATTCACACCACGCTTCTGGGCGGAGGATTCGGTCGTCGCGCCAACCCTGCGTCCGATTTCGTCATGGAAGCCACGGAAGTAGCCAAAGCCGCGAAAGCTCCGGTGAAAGTGGTGTGGACGCGCGAAGACGATATTCGCGGCGGCTGGTATCGCCCGATGTGGTACGACCATTTCGCCGCGGGCCTGGACGCCAGCGGCAATCCCGTCGCGTGGACGCACACCATCGTCGGCCAGTCCATCATGACGGGCACCATGTTCGAATCTTTCGGCGTCAAAAACGGAATCGACTCCACATCCGTTGAGGGCGCTGCGGACATTCTTTACGGGATTCCGAACTTGCAAGTGGACCTGCACAGTCCCAAAAATGAAGTTCCCGTGCAGTGGTGGCGCTCGGTGGGACACTCGCACACTGGATTTTCCGTCGAAGCATTTCTCGACGAAGTGGCTCACGCCGGTGGCAAGGATCCTTACCAGCTGCGCCGCACTTTGCTCGCGGGGCAACCGCGAATGCTGGCGGTGCTGGATCTCGCCGCGCAAAAAGCAAATTGGGGCAGCGCGCTTCCCGCTGGGCGGGCGCGTGGAATCGCCACGCACTTCTCGTTCGATAGCTATGTGGCGCAGGTCGCGGAAGTCTCGGTGGAAAAAGACGGCACGGTGCGCGTGCATCGCGTGGTCGCAGCGGTGGATTGCGGACAAACCGTGAACCCGGACACGGTGAAGGCCCAGCTCGAAGGCGGGATCATTTTCGGCCTCACCGCCGCTTTGAAAACCGAAATCACGCTCGACAGAGGGCGCGTGCAGCAGCGCAATTTTCATGATTACCCGATGTTGCGCATGTTCGAATCGCCGGCGATTGAGGTCTACATCGTTCCCAGCACCGAGCACCCCACCGGCGTCGGTGAGCCGGGCGTTCCGCCGGTGGCTCCCGCGGTGGCCAACGCGATTTTTGCCGCCACGGGCAAGCGTGTGCGCCGGCTTCCGATCAAGGCCGAAGATTTGCGTTCCGCATGAGCGTTTATGCCGAGGGTGCGAACATGACCGAAAGCTTCGGTAAGAAATCACCGACCCAAATTGCGTTTGGCGTTTTGGCGATCCTGACGGTGTGTCTGCCGGCGCTTGCGCAGCAACAGGCCGCGCCCGCCACTGCCTCAAATTCAGTGCGCGCCGTCCTGGCCGCGTCCCCTACAGCCGGGAGCGCGTATAAATCGGACGCGGCCGCTGCGCAAGCTGCCTTCAATCGCGCGTGGACCGTTTTCAATTCTCCGCGCTGCCGCAACTGCCATCCGTCCGGCGACGCGCCGTTGCAGGGCGAGGATAGTCACGTCCACATTCAGGACGTGAAGCGCGGCGCCGACGGTAGGGGCGTTTACGGGATGAGATGTAACACCTGCCACCAAGTCGCGAATCTGCCGGGCGCCAATATGCCGCCGGGAAATCCGAAGTGGTCGCTGCCGCCTGCCCATCTGAAGATGGTCATCCAGGGCGAAACCGCCGGCGAGTTTTGTCGTCAGCTGAAAGATCCGGCGAAAAACGGCCAGCGCACTCTCGCGCAGATCATCGAGCACGTTTCCTCGGACGATCTGGTTGGCTGGGGCTGGAATCCGGGCGATGGACGCACGCTGCCGCCTCTCGACCGTCCTGAATTTGTGGCCGCGATGAAGGCCTGGGTGGATAACGGCGCCGCTTGCCCGCAATAGGCCGCGCCTTTTCTCTGCGTGCGCTGCGTTAAATCTTTTGGCTTTCGCTGCCACCCACCGCAATTCGCCTCAACTGGAGTATGATACCCCCGCGACGTGCTCGCATCCCCGACCGGAAGGGGCCTTTCATGAGTCACCGGTTCACGATTGGTGTCGAAGAAGAATTCCAGATCGTAGATCCTGCCTCGGGTGAACTGCGTTCCCACGTCAGCGAATTGATGGAAGCTTCCTCGCCCGGACTCGGCGAGCAAGTGAAGCGCGAGATGCATCAATCCATCATCGAAATCGGCACAAAAATCTGCGCGGATGTGCACGAGCTGGACGCCGACATGCGCCGCACTCGCGGCGAACTGGTGCGCGCCGCCGAAAGCCGCGGCTTGCAGGTGGCCGCCGCCGGAACGCATCCATTTTCTTCCTGGATCGATCAGGTGATTTCCCCCGGCGAGCGTTACCAGAATATCGTCGAGGAAATGGGCCAGCTGGCGCGCTCGCTGCTGATTTTCGGCATGCACGTGCACGTGGCCGTGCCCGATCGCACCACGATGATTGACCTGATGAACATGGCGCGCTACTTTTTGCCGCACTTGCTGGCGCTTTCCACCAGTTCACCTTTCTGGATGGGCCGCGACACCGGCCTGAAATCGTTTCGCACCACGGTGTTTCGCCGCTTCCCGCGCACCGGCATCCCCGATCATTTGAATTCCTGGAATCAGTATGAGGATTATGTCGAGCTGCTGGTGCGCCTGCATTGCATAGACAACGCCAAAAAAATCTGGTGGGACGTGCGCCCGCATCCCACGTTCGGCACTCTGGAGTTCCGTATCTTTGACGTGGTGACGCGCGTGGACGAAGCTATCGCCATCGCCGCGCTGACGCAGGCCATCGTCGTGAAACTGCATCGCCTGTACACGCGCAACATGGGCTTCCGGATGTACGATCGCGCGCTGATCGAAGAAAATAAGTGGCGCGCCGCGCGCTGGGGCATCGAAGGCAAGCTGATTGATTTCGGCAAGCAGGCGGAAGTGCCGATGGCTGTGCTGATCGAAGAGCTATTCGAATTTGTGGACGATGTGCTGGACGACCTCGGCAGCCGCGCCTCGCTCGAGCCTATCCGCGCAATCTTTCGCCACGGCACCAGCGCCGAGCGCCAGTTGCGCGTGTACCAAGAAACTGGCGACTTGCAGGCCGTCGTCCGTCATATTATCGCCGAAACCCGTGAAGGCGTTTCGTTGCCGGCCAGCTCCGCCGCTGGCGCACCACACGTCTCATGACGAGAATGCGTTGAAGTGAGGGTTTCATTCGTTGTGCACCCATGCGAAAGGAATGGCAAACCATGAAAATCGGAATACTCTGCGGCCGCGAACACAGTTTCCCGCCGGCGTTTATTGACAAAGTGAACGAGCTTGGCAAAAAAGACGGCATCACCGCCGAATTAGTGAAGCTGGGCGGCACCGTGATGGGCGAGCTGGCGCAATACAAAGTGATCGTGGACCGTATTTCGCACGAAGTGGAATATTACCGCGCGTATCTGAAACACGCCGTGCTGCAGGGCACTTACGTCATCAACAATCCTTTCTGGTGGACGGCTGACGATAAATTCTTCAATTACGCTGTCGCTGCAAAACTTGGCTTGGCTATTCCGAAGACCGTGGTGCTGCCGCAAAAATCCTATCCGCCCACTGTGGACATCAATTCCGAATCCCTACGCAACCTTACTTATCCGATTGATTGGGATGGCTTGCTCGATCAGGTCGGACGGCCGGCATTTCTGAAGCCCTACTCCGGAGGCGGTTGGAAGCAGGTCTATAAAGTCCACAATCGCGAGGAGCTGATCGCGGCTTACGACGGCACCGGGTCCACGTGCATGACGTTGCAGGAAAATATCGATTTCAGCCAGTACGTGCGCTGCTTCACGTTCGGCAAAGTGGATGTTCTTCCCGTCGTGTACGATCCCGGCGAGCGCCGCTACCTGGTTGACCACAATTATCTTTCGGCGGAGGTGGGCGCGCGCGTGGTCCGCGATGCGCAAACGATCAATCAGGCGCTGGGCTACGAAATGAATACGATTGAATTCGCGATCAAGGATGGCATTCCCTACGCGATTGACTTCCTGAATGCCGCGCCCGATTTCGAGCGCGACCGGATTATGGAATTTTATTTCACGCACGTGGTGGATCGCATGGCGCGCTTGGTGATTGACCGCGCCTTGAGCGGTGATCCAACCTACCCATGGCCGCGCTGGGAAGAAATGCTGGGAATTGGCGCTGCTGCGGGATTTATCGGCACGCCGGCGAAAAAAAGCGCGGGAGCGAAGAGGGCATGAGCGGTTCGGCCCCTGCTTCTCATTCGCAGGCTGGATCAGCTGAATCACCTGCGGAGGTGTGGCACCGGCTGCTGCGGCCTGATGTGGAGCTAGGGCCCGCTTTTCTAGCTGAACTGAATGCGCGGATGCGCGCTGAAAAACTCACTTTCGGCGAGCGCATTCACTGCCCGTTTCTGCGCCCATTTTTTCTCACTGCTGAAGACGAGCAACGTGTCCGCACTGTTGCCGAAGCGATTGCCGCGCTGGGCGAGCGTGTGGTAAAGCAATCGCTTGCTGATCCTCGCTTGCTCGCGCAATCCGCGCTCAGTCCCGAGGAGGAGCGCCTCGCGCGCATCAATCCGCGCTATGGCACGTCCAGCACGGCTTCGCGCCTCGATGCTTTCCTACTGCCTGATTCGCTGCAGTTCGCCGAATACAATGCGGAATCTCCCGCGGGCCTGGGCTATGCGGAAACACTTGCGAATGTTTTTCTCACGCTTCCGGTGATGCAGCGATTTGCAGAACAGTACACTGTGCGCAAATTTCCGCTCATGCAGTTGATGCTTGCCTCGCTGCTGGAAAGTTACAGAGAATGGGGCGGCTCGGCTTCGCCGCCCGTGATTGCGATCGTGGATTGGCGCGAAGTTCCCACCTGGAGCGAATTTGAAATTATTCAGGCGCACTTTCAGAAGGAAGGCGTCACTACCGTTCTCGCGGATCCTCGCGACCTGGTTTTCGCCGAAGGCCGGCTCACGGCGCATGGCCGGCGCATTGACCTTGTCTATCGCCGCGTGCTGATCAACGACATCGTCGCGCGCAGCGCTGCGTGCGCGGCGCTGGTGGACGCTTACGCTTCCGGAGCGGTGTGCGTGGCCAATGCGTTCACGTGCAAAATTCCGCACAAGAAAGCCTTCTTCGCCGTGCTCACCGACAAGCAAAACTCGGCGCTCTTCAGCTCCGCCGAACGCGAACTGATCCGCCGCCACATTCCCTGGACGCGCCTGCTCGCCGACACAAAAACCACGCGCGACGGAGAATCCTTCGGCCTGCTTGAATACGTGCGCCGCCGCCGCGAGAATTTCGTGCTGAAGCCCAACGACGAGTACGGCGGCACCGGCGTGCACCTCGGCTGGGAAAATGACGAGCGCCAGTGGGACGCAGCGCTCGACCGCGCCCTCGCCGATCGCAATAGCGCGTGGGTGGTGCAGGAACGCATCGCCATCCGCCGCGAAGTTTTTCCGACCCAAACGGAAACCGGGGTGCAGATGCGCGACATGCTGGTGGACTTCGCCCCCTACATCTTCCGCGGCAAAATGGCCGGCTGCCTCACGCGCCTAAGCTCCACAGGCTTGGCAAATGTTACCTCCGGCGGCGGCCAAGTCCCCAGCTTTGTGGTAGTACCACACAGCTAGGTAGAAATGAGCATTGATCGTTAGACCGCAGGTCGAAAGTCGACTATGTGGCAATGAAATATTTCACTCGAGAGCTCTGGATCAGCTTTCAAACCCCGCATTGGGAGAAAGCATCCAAACATTGGCAGCGGAGGTTTGAGGCTTACAAGAAGCAGCTCGCGAAGATTTTGCCGAAGATGAATTCGTCCGGCCGCGCTTTCTTTCGGGACGCGCTGGTCCTCCACGACGGGACCCTCGCAAGATTGGAAGTGGGTGATCAACTCGCGGCCCCTACAGGGGACAGACCTCGCGGCAGGAATCCTTGCAGGGCCGAGGTCCGCCTATCTGTGATATCAGACCGCAGTCCTAAACGATTCTACTTGCTGCGATACGAATGTGTTTCCCGAATCGATCTCAGCCTGCCTGGCAAGGTGGAGTTATTTCCTTCAGGCGAGTACTGAAATTTCGGCGATTGGGGATACGACGAGTTGACATTACGTCGACCGACGATTTTTCGTCACGAGATTCTCTTCGCTTCGAGGGCGACGATTGCGACAGAGTTCAAACAGTTTTCGTTCCGACGAATGGCGCTCACCAAGCAAACACCAAGCTAACTCATCGATTCAATCCAATAGCAAAACTCGCCGACCCTATTTACAATATCTTGATGGAATTCGGACCCGCACAACCAGAGCTGCTGCCTGGCGCGCGCAACGCCATTGAAACTTGCCTTGCGATTCAGCCGGGCGAACGCGTTGCGCTAATCGCCGATCTTTCCAGCAAGGCCGTGGCCGCGAGCCTCGCCGCCGCGCTGAAAGAACGCGACGCAATTTGCGAAGGCTTTCTGCTCGAAGATCTTGCGCCGCGCCCGCTGAAGCGCGCACCGCAGCAAGTGCTGGACGCGCTGGGGCGCGCCGACGCCGGGATTTTGTGCATGCAGCCGATGACCGGTGAGCTTGGCGCGCGCAAAGACATTGTGGGAGTCGTCGAGCGCCGCCACATTCGCTACGCGCACATGATTGGCGTCACGCCCAAAATCATGCAGCAGGGCATGCGTGCGGATTACAACATGGTGGATCGCCTGAGCGAAAAACTTCTGCAGCGCATGCATTCCGCGCGCTCGCTCACCGTGCGCACGGAGGCCGGCACTTCGCTCGTCGCTACTTTCGATTCCGCGCTGGATTGGGTCAAGACCAGCGGTCTGATCAGCCGCCGTTATTGGTCGAATCTTCCCGCCGGAGAAGTTTTCACCACGCCGGCGAAAGTGGACGGCACTTTCGTTTGCGACGGCACCGCCGGCGACCATTTCTGCGGAAAATATGGCGACCTGCAGCGCACGCCGCTGGTGCTGGAAATTCAGGCGGGCCGTCTGCGGAAAGCCACCTGCGAGCGCAAGGATTTGGAAGAGGAGTTTTGGAGTTACTGCCACACGGATGAAAATAGCGACCGCGTCGGCGAGCTGGCCTTCGGCACCAATCTCAGCCTATCGGACATGATCGGCGTACTGCTCCAGGACGAAAAATTACCCGGCGTGCATTTGGCGTTTGGCGATCCCTACGGCAGCCAAACCCACGCCGCGTGGAGTTCTCGTACGCATGTGGACGTGCTGGCCCGCCGCTGCGACGTGTGGATTGACGAAGAACAAGTAATCGAAAAAGGCCGCTACATGCTGGCGCGGCTGGGCCTGGCGTAACGTCAGTTCAAAATAATCTGGTAATGTATTCCCACATCTGATGCTTCCAGAACGGCCAATCGTGCCCGCCCTGCGGGCCCCAATCATCGAGCGAATGCCGAATACCCTTATCCGCCAAAATCTTCGATAGCCGATAAGACGGCCCGCTGTTCTCCCAAGGCCCGTTGCCGGTGGCGATATGGATGTCGCACTGTGCCAACTGCCCGAAAATATTCGGGTCCGAAAGATTCGCCAGATAATCCACGGGATTGTTGAAATAAGTGTTGTCGTCGTACATTCCGCTCATAAATCCGCGAATATCGTAAACGCCGGAAAGCGCGAAGCAGCGCCGGATCACGTCCGGATGCTTGAACAAAGTATTCGCAGCATGGTACGCACCGAACGAGGCGCCCATCGTGGAAATCGCAAGGCCCGGCGATTGGCAATTGTCCCAGATGAAGGGAACCACTTCCTCGCGCACGTAGGCATCGAATTGCGATTGCACGTAGCTGCGATGAAAAGGATGCGCGCCCTTATTGTAAAATCCTGCCCAGTTCACTGAATTCACGCTGAAAAATTTCACGTGTCCGGCGTCAATCAGCGGCGCGAGGCTTCCGATCAGGCCTTGCCCCTCGAGTTCCCACTCATCCCCCGCGCTGGTGGGAAATCCCACGAGCGGCGGGCCAAAATGCCCGTACACCACCACACCCAATTCCATTCCCAGGCGGTGCGAATACCAGCGATGATATTCCCTTTTCATGTTGCTCCTGCGCGCAGGCGGCCGCCGGGAACGCGGGCGAACGCCTGAAGCGCGCGATATTATACGGCGTTTGCGTGATGGCGGAACGGAAAGAATCCTTCCTGGAATTTCAACTCTGCTATCCTAAATCTTTGCTGCCAAACTACAATGGAAATGTGGTTCCCGGTCCGCGCCGCGGGCGAGGAATCTTTTTTGTGCCATTGTTAACGCGGCAACCGGAGTAGTGCGGACTTGCCTTTCACCCCAGAACTGACCGCCGAACTCGCCACCGCTGGGCCGGGGCAATTGCAGAAACACGATAGCTTTTCGTCGCGTTTTCTGCGCAAGAAACGCGATCTGATTGTTTATTTGCCGGGAATTTATCAAAAACGTCCGGACCTGCGATTCCCCGTACTATATCTGGAAGACGGCCAAAATCTTTTTGATCCCTCGACCTCTTTTATTCCCGGCATGTACTGGCGCGTGGGCGAAACGGCCGACGCGTTGATTGCGCAAGGCGCGATTCAGCCGCTGATCATCGTCGGCATTTACAACACCGGCAAACAGCGCATCAACGAATACACACCCACACGCGATCGGAAACTGGGCGGCGGCAAGGCCGATAAATATGGCCGCCTTTTGCTGGAAGAATTAAAACCGTTCATCGAAACGCGATACCGCGTGCTCGGCGGCTCCGCCAGTACCGGCCTGGGCGGCTCGTCGCTTGGCGGTCTGCTGACGATCTATCTGGGCCTGAAGTATCCGCAAGTTTTCGGCAAGCTCGCCGTGCTCTCTCCGTCCGTGTGGTGGAACCGCCGCGCTATTCTGGATTTTGCCGCCAGCGCGCCGCTCGCGGCCCGGCCGCGCATCTGGCTCGATGTGGGCACGAAGGAAGATACCCATACCGTTGCGAACGTCACCGCTCTGCGCGATACACTTTTCAAACGAGGTTGGCAGGATGGCCGCGATCTGCACTGCGAAGTGATTGACGGCGCGCAGCACAACGAAGCCGCATGGGCCCAGCGCGTCGGCCCCTTCCTGCAATTCTTATTTCCCGCCGGGGAGTCCGCAGTATAATCCGCGCTTACTTGCTGGGAACGGAAGAAGTTGATTTTGTAGCGGCGCACTTTGGTGCGCCACTTGTGGCGTGGCAATCGTCGATCGCGGTCTGTAACTCGCCGCAATTCTCGGAGGCAATCGTTGCCCGAAGCGCGCCCGTTGACGATTCTCTGCATCACCTCCTACGAAAAAGGCCAGGAATTTCTGCGCGCCTGCAAAGCGCAAGGCTGCCGCGTGCTGCTGCTCACGGTGGAAAAATTCCGCGACGGCGACTGGCCGCGCGAATCCATCGACGAAATGTTCTACATGCCGCCGGACCTGCCCACCTGGGCGATCATCAATACTGTAAGTTACATGGCGCGCTGGCAGCCGATTGACCGCATCGTAGCGCTCGATGAATTCGACATGGAAAACGCCGCGGCATTGCGCGAACATCTGCGCATCCCAGGAATGGGCCTCACCACCGTGCGCCATTTCCGTGACAAGCTAGCCATGCGCGGCCGCGCGAAAGAGGCTGGGATCAACGTCCCGGGATTTATTCACGTGCTCAACCACGCCGGACTGCATGAATTCATGTCGCGCGTGAATCCGCCGTGGCTGTTGAAACCCCGCTCGCAGGCTTCCGGCATCGGCATGAAGAAAATTCACGCCGCCGCGGATCTTTGGCCGCTGCTCGATCAATTGGGCGATGAGCAATCGCATTACTTGCTCGAGCAATTTGTTCCGGGCGACGTGTTCCACGTGGACAGCATCGTTTCCGAGAGCAAAGTGGTGTTCGCGGAAGTCCATGCATACGGCTCGCCGCCGCTCGATACTTCACACGAAGGAGGAGTGTTCACCACGCGCACGCTTTTGCGGACAGCGCCGGAAGCAAAGCTGCTGAGGAAGATCAATCGCGATTTGATCCAGGCGCTGCGCCTGGTGCGCGGCGTCACGCACGCCGAATTTCTTCGCGCGCACGCGGATGGGAAGTTCTACTTCATCGAAATTGCCTCGCGCGTTGGCGGTGCTTACATTTCAGACGCCGTAGAGGCCGCCACCGGAGTCAATCTCTGGCGCGAGTGGGCGCGTATCGAAACCAATGCGGGCAAGACGCCGTATGTGTTGCCGAAGCGCCGCCGCGATTACGCAGGCGTGGTGCTTTCGCTGGCACGCCAGGAAACTCCGGACACCTCCGCCTACAACGGTCCCGAAATCGTGCAGCGCATCGTGAAAAAATATCACGCGGGATTTATTCTGCGCGCTCCCAAGCCCCAACGCATCGCGGAATTGCTCGATTCCTACTCCGCGCGCTTCCGCAAAGATTTCCTCGCCACCGCACCTGTGCCCGACAAACCGTCCTCGTAGTGGCGTTGCCAAGACCGCTTTGGCGTTTTCGCTGCAACGCACGTTTCCCGCTGCACAACGATGACGCGAATCCGTTAGCTTCGATCCTGAAATGGGCTCCTATTCTGCGGAGGCTGACATTGCTACGCTCACTTCACAGACGCATTCAAGCGCGAAACTGTTGAGAGTTTGGCACCACAGTTGATGTCTTGTACCCGAACGGGCGTGGTTGTACCCAATTGAAATCACAGCTAAGCCCGTGTAACATGAAGAGGTCGTAGATTTTTTCTGTGGCAATTCCGTTGGGCCTGTAGCTCAGTTGGCTAGAGCGCACCCCTGATAAGGGTGAGGTCGGTAGTTCAACTCTACCCAGGCCCACCAATTTTTTCGCTGCCTTCCTCCACGATGTCTTGACCTGCACCGGGAACCGGGCACGGTTCTGCGCGCCGTCAAGGTTCCTTCCGCTCCCCGCGATTTGAACCCCACACTCCGTCGCGCGGCACCCGAATTTTGGTAAGATTACGGCACGCGCCCGTAGCTCAGCTGGATAGAGCATCTGGCTTCGAACCAGAGGGTCGGGAGTTCGAATCTCTCCGGGCGCGCCACTCTTTTCAATAACTTACAGATTTTCACCATCAGTTCACCCGCTCGATTGTAGTGACTTTTGTAGTGACCTCGTGATTTTGAATGGCCGCCGCTGCGCTGATAACTCCGTCAGCGCGGAATTTTTCAAATTTCTGCATCGCTAACCGTTTCTCCTCGGCCGCGGGGTGAAGGTATCGCATGGTCATCTGAATGCTCGAATGCCCCAAGATCGCGGCCAGGGTGGGGAGGCTCATGTCCGCGGCCGCCGCCCTCGTCGCGAACGTGTGTCGCAGGTCGTACAGCCGGAAGTGGCCCTTGATACTTGAACGAGTGGCAGCTGCCCGGTGTGCCTTCTTCACGCTACCGATCGGTCTCTGAGCGTTGAGCGGTGACGGAAATACAAACGGCGTTGCGAGCCGCTCAGCTTCTTTTACTCGGCGTTTCAATAGCGACGAAACGTCGTCAGTCATTGGGATCGCTCGCCGCGCAGCTTTCGTTTTTCCAAACGGATTGAAGGTTGTTTTTTGTTTAAAATCAACATTCTCCAGTGTGCATTCTGCTGTTAGCTTCCCCGTAATGAGTCCTAATAGCTTCCCTGGAGTGGCAGGCTCGGCTGACTCAAGCGCCTGATCAACGCGCTTACAGCGATTGCGCTTACCGGAAAGTAGCCGTTCGCAGAAAATCAGGTAATATCAATCAGCGGCTCACTTACCGTGGTGCGACGGGCAAATCCATCTGGAAGGCGAGACTGCCGTGAACAGCAACTTTTTTTACCAGCCCAGCAGCAAACGCCGCAAGGGGTTCCCGTCCGAAACCAGTGTCACGCGCGGTGACCGCGTTGTCCATGAAGGGAAGGAACTATCAGAGAGGCTGGGCTGGAACGATCTCTGTCCTTGCGGCTCCGCACGTAGGTTTCAAGAAGTGCTGCATGCGGACCAATCGGTACGACGGCAAGCCCCGAAACCACCACAACAGGTAGATAACCAAAAGGGCGGCACTCGCCTTGCCTTTTGTACATTATTGCGTGACAGTCGACGCTCAACTCCCGATAAACGTTACCGGAGAAGCGGTGTACTATCCAGGAAGTTGTTCCGTTACCCGAGCTTAATATTCTGTGCACGGGGGAAACTCGTGTTCGGTGCAATCGCAGGGGACGTCATTGGCTCCGTTTTCGAGGGAAGCGGATTGAAGACCACGGAATTCCGCCTCCTTTCCTCAGCAAACTTCTATACGGATGACACGGTACTCACAGCAGCGATCGCTGCGGCGATTCTGGACCAAGGCGACTACGCAGATTTTCTTCGGAAGTTTGGGCGGCGTCATCCAGGTCGAGGGTACGGAGGGAATTTCCATCAGTGGCTCAGCGATGAGTCGATAGGTCCATACAACAGCTGGGGCAACGGTTCTGCCATGCGCGTTTCTCCGGTAGGGTGGGCCTTCGATTCTGTAGAGGAGGTTCTGATCGAAGCGAAGCGGAGTGCGGACGTGACTCACAACCACCCAGAGGGCGTTCGTGGGGCTCAAGCGGTGGCCTTGTCGGTCTACTTCGCCCGCTGCGGCGCAGAAAAGTTTGAAATTCGGCAGGAGATAACAGCTCGCTTTGGGTACGACCTGACGCGCACCGCGGACGAGGTCCGGTCCGGATACTCGTTCGACGTGTCCTGCCAGGGTTCTGTGCCCGAATCGATTATCTGCTTTCTAGACTCGGACAGCTTCGAGAGTGCTGTACGGCTGGCGATTTCACTTGGTGGAGACGCGGACACGATGGCTTGCATCGCCGGTGGAATCGCCGAGGCCTACTACCGCGCTCTCCCCGAGTCCGTGGAATTGTCTGTTCGGAAACTTTTGACCTCAGACCTACTGGAAGTCATAGACCGATTTCGGGATAAATATTGCTCGACATCAAAGAAGCTTGCCCGCCTGTAAAAGGACTTTGTCGCCGAGCAGTCTCAACCCCTGATTCACGCATTTACCGGAATGCTACTTCACGCATCTCTGACTAGCCGTCCGAGTGGAATTTGCTGGGTAAAAATGCAAATGCTCCGCGGGCGGAAACCCTGCGGCGCATTGGGCAATACGTTCGGCGCTGGAAGCGGTGGGTGCTTAGTGGAGTAAGGGCCGTGGTATTGGGCGATGTGTTCAGTTGGCCTGTGCATGGCGGAGTGCATCTTGTCTTTGCTTCCACATCAACACTGCGATCGCCCCAAGCCCGGCCAGCGCGAGCGGGGCCGGACCCGGCGGTGTTGCGACGGCTTCCGGAGTAATATTAGCCCAAAAATTGATGTTGGGGTCGTTTATCACCGCCTCCTCCCATCGGAGGTTTGTAACTGACCCGTCGTCGGACCAGGGAGGGAAGTCGAACGCGGCTTCAGTGATTCCGGCCTGCGCGGCGATGCCGTATAAGGTTCCTGTCGCGTCGTTGATGGGTATACTTTCGAGGTCGCTGTCGATCGCAGTAATGACCTCCGTGATAGTCACCGAACTAAAGGCGAATGCAGAAAATGTGTTATCGATGGTGCTGGTGAAGGTGACGTTATATAACGATCCGTTGAGGGTGATGCCGTCGACCGCCGTTACATCCCCGCCCCCATTAAGGACGACGACGCCATCCGCGTGTGCTGCCGTGCTCCCCTAGGCCGTGAATAGCAATACTACGGGTATCATCCAGAGCGACTTTCGCATTGTTGAAATACCTCCAGGGAGCGGCGAGCGTTTCTTGAGATCTGCGCTCAAATCCCCAGTTGGAAGCGACGTGAGATACGTTTGCGCGTCAAGAGCAGCAACCCGATTCCGGGGAGCATTAGGGCGAAGGAACTCGGCTCGGGCGCGGGGGTGGGTCCCGATTCGGTCCACATTCCTGCGGCGTTGGTGCTGCCGCCCGTGGCGGGGTCGGGGAATACGCCGGACGTGTCGAATGTGCATGCGGGGGAGACTGGGGCGGCCCCCTCGCAGCTGTTGATGGGGAGGTCTGGCCTATTGTCCGATTGGATAGTGCAGCCATTCACGTCGCAGGGAGGGGTTCCGCTCAAATCTTCGGAGATGAAAATGTCCCAAATGATTATCGCCCCGAAGGCATCTGTCGAGACGTCGGCGCCGAAAGTGATACTGGGCGACGCATTGCTCAGCATGACGGATCCGTTGTCCGTGTAGGAAAACCCGATCAGCTGGTATGGGTCACTAGGGGAGGGGAATTGCGGGATGGATACAGAGGCACCGGGGGCCAGTGCCACGTTCAAAGTGAAGGAACCTGAGATGAAATAGGTTCCGTTGCAAGTGTTGGTGCCGGACACTGCGTAGGACCCAGTACAGACGGTGTAAGGATTCCCCGTGTATGTGTACGTTGCATCGGCGAACGCAGCGGGTGGAGCGCCAACAATAACGAATACAGATAGTACGAGGACGATCCAAGTGAACTTGCCCATTTTCGCCTCCCTCGGCAGGCTCAAGGTGGAGAAACAGGGATAGAGAGACTACGATACGTAATTACCCGCACGGATATTGCCAGCCTGGCTATGGTGAAACGAAATGACTTACCGAAGCCATAGATTGCTCACAGTGCAAGTAAATGCACACTTTGAACGAAGTGCTTCCCGTGCTGGTCGTATAGGCGGCGCGGAGGTAAAGCAACCGTACCCTCCGAATCGGTCGGCACTTGCTAAGTCCCGAACGCGTAAACCGGACACGTTACCCTAACCGGCGCGGGTGCCGCATCCTCTGCGCCGTTGGCAAAGGGTACCGCCGCGCATCATTCTTCGTTGCGCCGGCATCATGTCGGCGATTTTGAGTGCGAAGGGCGAACGTCAACCCCGCCGGCTGGAAAAGGCGAGCGCTCGAAGCAGCAATGCGGTTGAAGGAGGAATACTCAGCTGGGAACGTAAACGGCTGCCACAGGAGTCCCTGTTTTGAGCAATTTGGCGAACTGTTCGGGAAGCACCGGCCGACTGAAATAGTACCCCTGAGCTTCTTCGCATTGATGAGCCTGAAGAAACTCCAACTCTTCCAGCTTTTCCACGCCCTCGGCCACCACCCGCAGCTTTAGGCTTCGGGCCATACTGATAATCGCGGTCACGATGCTCGTATCGTCTGGCACGATTGTGATCTCGCGGACGAACGACTGGTCGATCTTCAGAGCGTCAATCGGGAACTTCCTCAGATAGCTCAAGCTGGAATAGCCCGTGCCGAAATCATCTACTGCAACCTGCACCCCTCTGGCTTTCAGTGTTTGGAGGACGGCTGCGGCGGATTCAGCACGCTTCATCAAAACGCTTTCGGTTAGCTCCAGCTCAAGAGATTTCGGATCCAGACCGGTCTCCCCGAGGATTGCAAACACACTCTCAAGAAAGTTCTCGTGCCGGAACTCCATCGCGGAGATATTTACCGCCATGGTACCGAGCGACAGTCCTGCATCCAGCCATGCCCGGGCCTGTTTGCACGCTTCACGAAGAACCCAATTGCCAATCGGGACAATCAGGCCGCAGTCCTCAGCAACGGGAATAAATTGTGCTGGAGAGACCGAGCCTCGCGTTGGGTGCGTCCAGCGAATCAGGGCTTCCGCGCCGGTAATCTCTCCCGTTCTCAGATTGACCTTTGGCTGGTAGTGCAACGCGAATTCCTCCCGTTCCAAGGCGCGCCGCAGGCTCTCCTCGATGGATTGCCGCTCGACGGCCCGGACGTTCATAGCCGGCTTGAAAAACTGATAGCTTTGGCGCCCGTTTTCCTTGGCCTGATACATCGCGGTGTCCGCGTTCTTGATGAGTGTCTCCGCATCCTGGCCGTCGTCGGGAAATACGCTCAATCCAATGCTTACGGTGACGTGAAGATCGTGCGGGTCGATTGAATGAGGCTCCGCCACCGTCTGCAGCATTCTTCTCGCCGTGATGGCAGCATCCTCCGGATGTTCCACTTCAGAGAGCAGCACGACGAATTCATCGCCTCCCTGGCGGCTTACCGTGTCCGTGCCGCGCACGCAATGCACCAGGCGACTTGCGATGGATTGAAGGAGTTTGTCGCCGATGGCATGGCCCAGGGAATCGTTGATGTGCTTGAAGCCATCCAAATCCAAGAACAGCACGGCAACTTTTTTCGCGTGACGCGGCGCCAAGATAATCGCCTGGCTGACCCGGTCGTTGAAGAGCATTCGATTGGGCAAACCGGTCAGAAAGTCGTGCTGGGCCGAATGGGCCATCTGCAGCGTCATCGCCCGGGCCGCGCTCACGTCGCTGAAAACAATGACCGCGCCGGTAACCTGCCCTTCACGGTCGTGAATGGGTGAAACGGAATCTTCGATCGGAATTTCAGATCCGTCGCGCCGAAGGAGAACACAGTTTGGGGGCAGGTGCGCGGTCCGATTTTCTCCGACGGCCATCTCCATGGGATTCGGAATGGTTTCGCGGCTAGTGGCGTCCAGGATTCTAAAAACTTCGGCCATGGGGCGGCCTGCCGCTTCTTGTAGGGGCCAGCCCGTCATTTTTTCCGCGACGAGATTGAGGTAAGTGATATTTCCCGAAATGTCCGTGCAGATGACGGCGTCGCCGATGGAGTTGAGCGTGACCAGGGCGCGTTCCTTTTCCACGAACAACGCCTCTTCCGCATTCTTTCGCTCGACGGCATAGCGCAGGGATCGAAGAAGACCGCGCGCGTCTATTTCGCCCTTGATCAGATAGTCTTGCGCGCCTTCTTGCAAGGCTTGCGCGGCCATCACTTCGTCGTCCAAGCCCGTCAGCACAACCAGGGGGATATGAGGCGCGGCCGCATGGGTGCGCCGAACCGCGCTTACTCCTTGTGCATCCGGCAGTCCCAGGTCCAAGACGATTATGTCAACCGCATGGTCCAAAAGATGCTTCTCCGCGTCACCGATGCTCTTCACGTGCGTCAATTCGACGTTTTCCGAGCCCTGGTCGTTGAACATCTCGCGGAGCAAACGAGCATCTCCGGGGTTATCTTCGACCAGGAGAAGTTTTCTGATCGATTTCTCGCTCATCCACCGTGCCTCTGCTGCGGCAACTTGACCTTCGTGAGCCAGAAATCATTGATGCTCTTCACCAGGTTCTCGAACGCCTCAAGCTGCACGGGCTTGCTCAGGTAGCAGTTCGCCTGAAGCCGATAGCTTTTGGCGATATCCACTTCCGATTCGGAAGTGGTAAGGATAACGGTTGGGATGGATTTCAGGCTGGTATCCGACTTGATGTTAGCCAGAACCACGCGTCCGTCCATCTTGGGGAGGTTCAGATCCAGGAGGATAAGATCCGGGCGAGGGGCATTGGCGTGGACCCCCTCGCGCCGCAGAAAGGCCATGGCCTCCACGCCATCGGAAGCCACGTGCAAATGGATGTCCATATTGGTATCGCGGAAGACTTCCTGCGTCAGCCTGACATCACCAGGACTGTCCTCGACCAAGAGAACATCCAAGTGTGAACTTTCTACTTCAATGTGGTTCATGATTTTCCCTCACTTGCTGCCAAGGCAAAGCTGAACGTGGAACCGTGCCCAAGTTGTGACTCAACCGAGATGGTGCCGCCATGCCGCTCGACAATCCGTTTGCAGATAGCCAAGCCTATGCCGGTTCCGGAGAACTCGTCCCTTTTGTGCAACCGTTGAAAAATGACAAAGATCTTTTCGAAATACTGCGGGTCAATTCCCAATCCGTTGTCTTTCACCGAAAATGTCCATTTCTTGTCGGCATTCCTGGCGGCGGAGATGTGCATCCGGGGGACTCCGGGGTTTTGGTACTTGATGGCGTTGCCGATCAAGTTCTGAAATACCTGAATGAGTTGCCGCTCGTCCGCCAAGACGGTGGGCAGCGGATCGTGCGTCACCAGCGCGCCGCTTTCTTCGATGGCGGCGCGCAGATTCAGCAGGGCCCGTCGCAATGCTTCTTCACTGGAGGTGTGGACCAGATCGTTTCCCTTGGTCGCGACGCGCGAGTACGCGAGCAGATCTTGGATCAGCCGCTGCATGCGGCGCGCCCCGTCCACTGCAAAACCTATAAACTCATCCGCATCGGAGTCCAGTTTTCCCTTGTACCGCCTGGCCAGAAGCTCGGTGAAACTGGCCACCATTCGCAGCGGTTCCTGTAAATCGTGAGAAGCGACGTAGGCAAATTGGCCCAATTCCTCATTCGAACGGTTCAATTCCAGGACATGGGCGTCGGTCTTTTTGCGGGTGGTGATGTCGCGGATCGCTGCTGTCACCAGGATTCCTTCGGTGCTTTCCAGCGGGCTGAGCATGATCTCGATGGGAAACTCACTTCCATCCTTCCGCAGCCCATTCAGCTCAATCCCTGTTCCGATCTGCTGCGCCAGCGCCTCTGCCGCGGTTCGCGTACCGTCAGCGATCAAGCGTTCCGCGAAACCCCTTGGAATGATGTTCTTCACCTTCTGACCTACCAGCTCATCCCGGTGATACCCGAACTGCTTCTCCGCCTGAACGTTCAGCAGCACAATGTCTCCGCCTTGGTTCACCACCACCATTGCATCCGGAGCTGCTTCCAAAAGTCCCCGGTATCTGCCTTCCATCTGTCCCAAATGTTTTTCTGCGGCCTTGCGCACGCTAATGTCGCGAATCGCTGCCGTCACCAGGATTCCCTCGGTACTTTCCAACGGGCTCAGCATGATCTCGATGGGAAACTCGCTTCCATTCTTCCGCCGCCCGGTAAGCTCAATCCCCGTTCCGATCTGCTGCGCCAACGCTTCCGCCGCCGTTCGAGTTCCGTCCGCAATCAGCCGTTCCGCGAAACCTTGTGGAATGATGTTCTTCACCTTCTGCCCGATGAGTTCATCGCGGCGGTATCCAAACTGCTTCTCCGCCTGAACGTTCAACAGGACGATCTCCCCGCTTTGGTCCACCACAACCATCGCATCCGGAGCCGCTTCCAGCAGCCCGCGGTACTTCGCGGCCGACTCCTTGCTCTCGCTGAGATCGCGGCTAATCTCGGAAAACCCCCGCAGATTTCCAGCCGGATCGCGCAATGCGATGAAGATAATACTCGCCAAGAATCTTGAGCCATCTTTCCGAACGCGCATGCCCTGAAATTCGTGCCGCCCGTTCGCGGCAGTTATCCGGACCAGCTTCCCCGGCATGCCCTGCTTGATATCTTCAGGAGAAAAAAAGACGGAGAAGTTATGACCTACAATTTCGTCAGCTTTGTATCCTTTGATGCGCTCGGCGCCAGCATTCCAACTGACAACCACTCCCTGAGGGTCCAACATGAAGATTGCGTAGTCCTGGATCTCATCGAGGAGCATCCGGTATTTTTCTTCGCTGTCCCGGAGGGCTTCCTCTGCCGAGTTGGGGGCCTCGGCAACCTTCGCGGAGGAGTTGCCCGGGTCGTGTACCAAGTCGTAACGCCGTTCTAGTGGCATCGTTCCAATATGAAGCCGTGTCACATCGGGAGGCAGTCTCCTTTTGCACATTTCTATTAGCTAGATGTTGTCTCATGAGCCACATGCACGCCGTCGTTCCTGTTGCTAGAGCCGAAGACTGTAGTGACTTTTGTAGTGACCTTAGGAGCAAATGGGTCCATCTGCGCACATCCGGGCACACATTGCGAAGACAACCAAGTCTGGAATTTTCTATTGAGTAGTTGAAAATGCACTGCTTAGCTAAAGTAGTTCGAATGGCTTCGAACCAGAGGGTCGGGAGTTCGAATCTCTCCGGGCGCGCCACTCACAATCGGTCCAGGCCGACACGATCAGGCGCGCGAGTATGGGGCACTCTGCGCCTCTCTACATTTGCCGTGGAAGCTTCGAGAGCTTAGTCTCCCTCCATCGATTCTGTCAGCAATCTGCAATCCGTTCTCAACAAACTACCTACTTTTCACGACCCCGAGCAACTTCATCCATCGCAAAGCTGATTAACCTTGACGAAACATAGCCTCTGAGCTATATTCACTCTATGGAATGGGAGGTCGAATTTACGGACGAGTTTTCTAACTGGTGGGATGGTCTGAGCGAAGCCGAACAGGTGGACGTGAACGCCAAGGTGATCCTGCTTCAGAAGATTGGCCCCAGTCTTCCTCGTCCTCATGCCGATCTTATTCACTCTTCTCGTCATCCGAACATGAAAGAGCTTCGGATACAACATTCGGGTAATCCGTATCGGGTGCTCTTTGCTTTTGACCCGCGCCGATGCGCAATCCTGTTGCTCGGCGGCGATAAGACTGGAAATGATCGTTGGTATGATGTCTTTGTTCCGATGGCGGATGCGCTTTACGACGAGCATCTTGAAACGCTCAAAAGCGAGGACAAATAGCAATGGCAAAAAACTTCAAAGAACTTCAAGCAAAAATGCCTCGCGAAGCGCGCGTTCGCAGCGAAGAAGCCGCCAAGAAAATGATCTCAGAAATGGGCCTTGCTGAGCTCCGCGAGGCCATGGACCTGACTCAGGAATCCCTGGCAGACACTCTTCACGTCCGACAAGCTTCCATCTCCAAAATGGAAAGACGCTCGGACATGTACATCAGCACCTTGAGCAAAATCATTGAAGCAATGGGTGGAGAACTCCAGATCATCGCAAACATGCCGAATGGGAGAGTGCAAATTCGTCAATTCACCAAAATTCGGAAAGGTCAGATTGAATCTATTTCTAATAAGCGCCGAACGGAAGTCCGCTAAGTTCACTAGCCCGAGGGAATACGCCGCCGCACCCCTGCTAGGAAGGCCGCCAAATCATGCAATACGCGCGATCCAACAATGCAACTCAAGCTGTGGCAAACATGCCACAAAACCGCGGAGAAAAGTTCTAAAATCGTCCCCTTGGGTGCGCCACGCTTTTCAATCGTTCAGAAATTCTCCGTCTCAGTTCACTCGCTCCCCTGTTGCTGTTGATTTTGCGGGGACCGCGCGAATTTGTACAGCCGCCGGGGCTAGCTCGTGCCAGGTTCCTTTGTCGTTTACGGTGGTAAGCAGCACGCGCTGAGTATTAATCTGGTCCGAGCGAATCGCGCCCGGGGGCGGCTCGCGAGGAGTAAATTGAAAACCATGAAGACGCTGCTGCTTGGAATCACTCTCTTCGTTTCAACTTTATTCCCCACTTGCGCGCGCTGCGCTCCGGCAAAGCCTGCAGTGGAAGTGGTGGTGCTCGGTTCGGGCGGGCCACGGCCGTTCGGCAGGGGAGGATCCAGCTTTATCGTGTTGCTCGATGGCACTCCCCGGATTTTGGTGGATGCCGGGCCGGGAGCATTCCTGCGGATTGGAGAGTTGGATCTGGACCTGGACAACGTAGATACGGTTTTGCTGACGCATCTGCATATTGATCACAGTGGGGACCTGGCTGCTTTCTTCAACGCGCGAGCGCTTAGCGCCGACGGACCAATCGTCTATCGGATTTTCGGTCCTGATGGCTCCGGGCAATTTCCCAAGACCTCGCGCTTCGTGGACTTGCTGGTGGGTAACGCCGGCGCGTTTGCATATCAAAAGACATTTGGCGCGGACGAATCGTTTAAGGTGCGCGATCTGGCGATCAGCCTGGATTCTCCGCGCACCGAAATCGTGGATGAAAATGGCTTGGTCGTGGAAGAAATTGCGACGCACCACGGCGACTGTCCCGCGGTGGCGTACCGGATTTCCTATAAAGGGGCGGTGCTGGTTTTCTCCGGAGACATGGACGCATCCGCGCTGCCGAACTTGGTGCAGCTGGCGAAGAATGCGGACTTGCTGGTTTTCAATTGCGCCGTGTTGGACCCTCCGGGGTCACCCTCGCAACTCTACGATCTGCATACGCCGCCGAAAAAAATTGGCGAAGCCGCGCGCGACAGCGGAGTAAAGAGTTTGCTGCTGAGCCATCTTGCGCCCGACGTGGAAGGCCAGGAGGATGCCGTGCGCAAATCGATTCGTGCGTCCTATCCAGGGCCAGTCGCCTTCGCGAACGACAAGTTGCGGGTGCGGGTTGAGAAGTGAGCGCTCAATTCGGGCCTAAAACGCGCCTAATCTCGACGTCACATATGCGGCGCCAAAATCTCTCAGTATCGTAGTCAAAACGCCCTGCCGATCCACAGACATCAATTGAACGAGCCTTACCGCTACCAGATTAATTGTATTTTGGAGAGCCGCTCCGGGGCAGTACCATGGAGGCGCTTTCAGGCGTAGACAGCAAACAGGAGCTCTTTATTGCCGAGATAAAAAACACCCCCTCATCCATCCCTGAATATCAAACTCCACCGGCTCCGGCTCCCACTCCGCCACCTCCCCGGCACAAAGGCCCGCGGTTCGTTTGGTGGGTTCTGTCACTGCTGGCGCTGGCGATTGTGCTCTTCCTGATCTATCGCCATCACGAAGACGCCAAGAAAGCGGCGGCCGCGAAGGTTCGCCCCGCCGGCATCACCATTACCACTACCACGGCGCAAAAAGGGGATATCGGCGTTTACCTGGACTCCATCGGCACGGTCACTCCGGTATACACCTCTTCGATTACCGCCGAGGTGACAGGGATAATTATTGGCGTGCACTATACGGAGGGTCAGCGCGTTGCGAAGGGCGACTCGCTGATTGACATAGACTCGCGCCCCTTCCGGGCAACGCTCTTACAAGCCCAAGGCGCGCTCGAGCGGGACCAGAATCTACTCGCGCAGGCGCAGATGGATCTGACGCGCTATCAGGAGGCCTGGGCGCGCAACTCGATCGCCAAACAAATCCTGGACGACCAGGAAAAATTGGTGCTGCAGGACGAGGGCATAGTAAAGATCGACGAAGGAACGGTGCAATTCGATCAGGTGCAGGTCGATTTCTGCCACATCATCGCTCCGATTGCTGGCCGCGTGGGTTTGCGGCTGGTGGATCCCGGCAACGTAGTGCAGTCCGCCGGGACGCTTACTCTCGCAGTGATCACTCAGCTGGAGCCCATAACCGTAATTTTCACGATACCGGAGGACAGCCTGGACCCGGTGCAAGCTCGCCTGCGCGCGAAGGCGAAGCTCAGCGTGGATGCTTTCGATCGCACCGCGCAAACAAAAATTGCGAGCGGCCAACTGTTGACGCTCGACAACCAGATTGACACCACCACCGGCACGGTGAAAGGGCGCGCGCTCTTCGCCAATACAAATGATGCGCTCTTCCCCAACCAGTTTGTGAACACGCGGCTGCTGGTGAATACCCTGCAGGGCGTGACGCTGCTTCCGTCATCAGCGATTCAACAAAACGGCCAGGCATCGTTCGTGTACGTGATTCAAAACAATGTCGCGCATATGCGCAGCATCAAGCCGGGAGTGACCAACGGCGGTGTAACGCAGGTGGACGGTATCAATCCCGGAGACGTGGTCGCGAACAGCAGCTTCGATAAGTTGCAGGACAAAATTGCGGTGGTCGTTTCGAACCCGCCGCCCCCCGCCAGTACGAACGCCGCCAGCACGAACGGCACAACCGGGAGCAGCGCCCCGTGAGTCCCTCTCGTCCGTTCATCTTGCGGCCGGTGGCTACCTCTTTGTTGATGGCCGCAATTCTGCTGGTTGGAATTGTCGGCTATACACAACTGCCGATTTCCGCATTGCCCGAAGTTGACTACCCCACAATTCAGATCCTCACGTTTTATCCTGGCGCGAGCCCGACGGTGGTGGCGACGACGGTGACGGCGCCGCTCGAGCGTCAATTCGGCGAGCTGCAGGGTTTGAGCCAGATGACTTCCTCAAGCTCCGGCGGCACTTCGGTGATCGTCCTGCAATTTAATCTCACGTTGGGCATTGATATTGCCGAAGAAGAAGTGCAGTCCGCGATCAACGCGTCGCAAAGCCTGCTGCCATCCATCCTGCCCGCGCCGCCTACCTACAGTAAGACGAATCCAGCCGACGCTCCTGTGCTGACGCTCGCGATCACCTCCAACTCGATGCCGCTTCCTCAAGTGGAAGACTTGGTGGACACACGCCTGGCGCCGAAAATTTCGCAGCTCAATGGCGTGGGCCTGGTGACCATCAGCGGCGGACAAAAACCCGCAGTGCGCATCCAAGCAAACCCCACGGCGCTTTCGTCTTACGGCATCAACCTCGAAGACTTGCGCACTGCGCTGACGGCCGCCAGCGTGAACGCCGCCAAAGGGAACTTCGACGGTCCCAGGCAGGACTACCAGATTGACGCCAACGATCAGCTGGTCACCAACGCGGATTACAAGAATGTCGTGGTCGCATACCGTAACGGCGCGCCGGTGATGCTCACCGACGTAGCCGGCATCGTGAATGGCGTCGAGAATAACGCTCAGGCCGCTTGGATGAATCAGACGCCCGCGGTGATCCTGAATGTGCAACGCCAGCCCGGCGCGAACACCATCAGTGTGGTCAAAAGCATCAAGGCACTGATTCCGCAGCTGGAAGCCAACTTGCCTACGGGCATTCAGGTGACCACGCTTACAGATCTCACGACCGCTATCGAGGCATCGGTCTCCGACGTCGAGTTCGAATTGCTTTTGACCATCGGTCTTGTCGTGCTGGTCATCTTTCTCTTTTTGCGCAGTCTTTACGCCACCATTATCCCGGCGGTGGCCGTGCCGCTCTCGCTGGTGGGAACTTTAGCGGTGATGTACCTGCTGGGTTACAGCTTGGATAACTTATCGCTGATGGCGCTGACCATCTCCACCGGTTTCGTGGTGGACGATGCCATCGTGATGATCGAAAACATCTCGCGCTACATTGAAGCGGGCGATCCACCCATGGAAGCAGCGCTCAAGGGCGCGGAGCAAATTGGATTCACCATTCTCTCGCTGACCGTCTCGCTAATCGCCGTACTGATTCCGCTGTTATTCATGGGCGACGTCGTTGGCCGGCTGTTCCGCGAATTTGCGGTGACGCTGGCTGTCACCATCGTGCTTTCGGCAGTGGTCTCGCTCACGCTTACTCCGATGATGAGCGCACGAATCCTGCGGCACACGCCGAAAGACCAGCAAGGACGCTTCTACAAAGCATCGGAACGTGTTTTCGAGAACATGATCGCGTTTTATGGGCGGACTCTGAAGTTCGTTCTGCGCTACCAGACGATTACGCTGCTGGTCGCCGTCGCTACGCTCGCGCTGACAATTTTTCTATACATCATCATTCCCAAGGGTTTTTTCCCGGTGCAAGACACGGGCGTAATCCAGGGCATTTCCCAGGCGCCGGCTTCTATCAGCTCGCAAGCCATGGCCGAAAAACAGCAGGAGCTTGCCAAGGCTGTTATGGAAGATCCGGCCGTTGAAAGCATTTCGTCGTTCATCGGCGCGGACGGCACGAACGTCACCACCAACAGCGGCCGTATGTCCATCAATCTGAAACCGCTCGCTGCGCGCAAGATTAGCGCGTCAGACCTGATTCGCAGGCTCAAGACGCGCTTGGACAAAGTGCAGGGAATCGAGCTGTTCATGGAGCCGGTGCAGAACATAACCGTAGATGACCGCGTCAGCCGCACGCAATACCAGTACACGCTGGAAGATTCCGATGCCAACGAACTGAACCTCTGGACCAGTCGATTCATGGACAAGCTGAAACAGTTGCCGGAACTGGAAGACCTGGCAACCGATCAGCAACCGGGTGGGCTCGCCGTAACACTGGTGATTGACCGGATCACTGCCGGACGATTGGGCATTGCGCCTACGACGATTGATAACACTTTGTACGACGCGTTCGGCCAGCGGCAGATCAGCACGATGTACACGCAAGTGAATCAATACCACGTGGTCCTGGAAAGCCAGCCGCAATTTCAGAAGGATCCCAACAAGCTGAACCACATGTATATCCAGTCCAGCGCGTCCAATGGCGCAAGCGGCGCCGGAGCTTCTACCTCATTCGCGGCGTCGGGTTCGTCCTCCGCGGGTTCCAACGCGCTAACCAGCTCGGCGCTGTACACTCCGTCAGCGAATACGCTCGCTCCTCCCGCAAACGCGCTCTCTCCGACTTCCTCTTCTTCTTCAAGCGGCGGAGCAAACTCCGCAGGCGCCACCAGCTCGGCGATGAGCAACGCGGTGCCTCTGAGCGCTTTCTCCCACTTCGAGAACACCATGGAGCCGCTGGTGATTACGCACCAGGGACAATTTCCGGCCATCACCGCGTCTTTCAATCTCGCGCCGAATGCCGCGCTGGGCAACGCCATCACCGCGATCAACAAAGTGCAAAAAGACATGCACATGCCTCCCAGCGTGCAAGCCGGTTTCCAAGGCACCGCGGCTTCGTTCACGAATTCGCTCGCCAATGAGCCGCTGCTGATTCTCGCCGCGCTCGTTACCGTGTACATCGTGCTGGGCGTGCTGTACGAAAGTTTCGTGCATCCGATCACGATTCTCTCCACGCTGCCCTCGGCCGGCGTCGGCGCTTTCCTCGCGCTGATTCTCTTTCACCAGGATCTAAGCGTTGTTGCGATCATCGGCATCGTCCTGCTGATCGGCATCGTGAAAAAAAACGGCATCATGATGGTGGATTTCGCTCTCGAAGCCGAGCGCAAGGGCGGAAAGAATTCCACGGACGCGATTTACGAAGCCTGTCTGCTGCGTTTCCGGCCCATTATGATGACCACCATGGCCGCGCTGCTTGCTGGACTGCCACTGGCTCTCGGTACCGGATTCGGTTCCGAGCTGCGTCGGCCGCTGGGCATCGCCATGGTGGGTGGTCTGCTGCTTAGCCAGGCGCTCACGCTGTACACCACGCCCGTCATCTACATCTTCTTTGACAATCTGGCGCAGCGATTTTCTCCGAAATCGCAAAACCAGGAAACCGCAGGCGCAGGCGCGCCCAACGCAGAAGCCCCAGGGCCCGCATGAACATCTCCGCGCCCTTCATTCACCGGCCGGTCGCCACAACGCTGCTCACCCTCGCCATTGCTCTGGCAGGAGCGGTTGCGTTCGAGGTGCTCCCGGTTTCGCCGCTGCCCGAAGTTGACTTTCCAACTATTTCAGTGAGTGGAGGCTTGCCAGGAGGCAGCGCCGAGATCATGGCCTCCTCGGTCGCCACTCCGCTCGAGCGTCAATTCGGCCACATCGCGGGCGTCACGGAGATGACCTCCACCAGCACGCTCGGCAGCACCTCCATCACCATTCAGTTTGATCTCAGTCGCGATATTGACGGCGCGGCGCGCGACGTCGAGGCCGCCATCAATGCCGCGCGAACGTATTTGCCCGCGAACCTGCCGTCGAATCCCACCTATCGCAAAGTCAATCCCGCCGACGCCCCGATCATGATCCTCGGCCTCACCTCGGATAAATACGGTCCCGAGAGCGTGTATGACACGGCCTCAACCGTCATCATGCAAAAACTCTCGCAGATACAGGGCGTAGGCCAGGTCAGCGTCGGAGGCGGCGCGTTGCCCTCGGTGCGCGTAGAAGCAAATCCCACGCAGCTGGCCAGCTATGGGCTCACCCTCTCGAATTTGCAATCCGTGCTGAGCCTGCAAAATTCCGATCTGGCCAAGGGCCAAATATCTGATGGCGTTGTGACTGCAGACATTCTGGCCAACGACCAAATCTCCAAGGCAGTCGACTACAAGCCGCTCATCGTCGGCTATAAGAATGGCGCCGCCGTGCACCTTTCCGATGTCGCGCAAGTGATTGACTCGGTGCAAAACGTCCGTGCGGCTGGCTATCTCAACGGCAAGCGCGCCATCACCGTCATCATCTTTCGCCAGCCCGGCGCCAACATCATCGCCACCGTGGACCGCGTGGTCACGCAGCTTCCGTTTATCAAGGCGTCTATTCCGCTGGGCATTGATATCACCATGGTTCTCGACCGCACCACCACGATCCGCGCATCCGTCGGCGACGTCGAAAGGACGTTGCTGATTTCGATCGTTCTCGTGATCCTCGTCGTCTTCGTCTTTCTGCGCAACGTCCGCGCCATATTAATTCCCGCCGTGGCTGTCCCGGTCTCGCTGATCGGCACCTGCGCGGTGATGTATCTGTTCGGATTCAGCATTGATAATCTTTCGCTGATGGCTCTGACCATTTCCACCGGATTCGTCGTGGACGACGCCATCGTGGTGATGGAAAACGTCGCGCGTCACCTGGAAAACGGCCTGCAACCTTTTGCCGCGGCGCTAAAGGGCGCGGAGGAAATCGGATTTACGGTCCTCTCCATCAGCATTTCGCTCATCGCCGTTTTTATTCCGCTGCTGATGATGGGCGGAATCGTGGGCCGCCTCTTCCGGGAGTTCGCGATCACGCTTTCTACGGCGATCGTCGTATCCATGATCGTCTCGCTCACCACCACGCCAATGATGTGCGCCTACCTGCTGCGGGACGAACGCCATGCAAAACACGGGCGCATCTATAACGCCAGTGAGAAGTTCTTTGATTGGGTCCTGTCCTTGTATCGCCGGACGCTGACTTGGGTGCTGGACAATCCGGCGCTCACGATGATCGTGCTCTTCATCACCATCGCGCTCAACGTGGTCCTGATCATCAAGATTCCCAAAGGTTTTTTCCCGCAGCAGGATACCGGGGCGCTCTCCGGATCGGTACGAGGGCCGCAGGATGCGTCCTTCGCGGCGATGAACACTTCCATTCAGAAAATCGGCGCCGTGATCAAAAATGATCCCGCCGTGGCGAACGTAATCGCGTTCACTGGCGGCGGTGGCGCGACCAACACCGGCTCCTCGTTTATCGCGCTCAAGCCGCTCGCGGAGCGCAAAGTCAGTGCCGCCGACATCATTAACCGCCTGCGTCCCAAATTAAACGCGTTGCCCGTCGCTTCCGCGTTCCTGCAGGCGGTGCAGGATCTGCGCATCGGCGGCCGCTCCAGCAACGCGCTCTATCAGTACACGATTCAATCGGACAACGTTCAGGAGCTTTCCAAGTGGGCGCCGATTCTTTTGGCCGCGATGCAGAAACTGCCCGGCCTGCAAGACGTCAGCTCCGACCAGCAAAATGGCGGCTTGGATGAGCTTTTGAACTACGATCGCATCACCGCCGCGAAGCTCGGATTTACCGCGCAGTCGCTCGATTCGGCGTTGTACAGCGCGTTCGGCCAGTCGGAAGTCTCCATCATTTACACGCAGCTAAATCAGTACTACGTCGTGCTGGAAGTTGCGCCGCAGTATTGGCAAACCCCGGAAGGCCTGAAAGACATCTACCTGCAAAGCGCTAGGGGACGTAACATCCCGCTACTGACCGTAGCCAAAGGGCAGGCCAACACCACGCCGCTTTCGATCAATCACACCGGTCTGTTTCCTTCCGTCACCGTATCCTTCAACCTCGCGCCCAACGTCTCCATGAGCGACGCCACGCAAGCTATCAGCCAGATGCAAAAGCGGCTCGGCGCGCCATCCACGCTGCAAGGTTTTTATGCCGGCACGCTCGAGGCGTATCAGCAATCTTTAGGCACAGAGCCCGTGCTGATCATGACGGCGCTGTTTGCGGTCTATATCGTTCTCGGCATCTTGTACGAAAGCCTCGTCCATCCGTTGACGATCATCTCGACTCTGCCCTCGGCCAGCGTTGGCGCGATGCTCGCACTCATGCTCTTTAAACAGGATCTGAACATCATCTCGATCATCGGCATTGTGCTGCTGATCGGAATCGTGAAGAAAAACGCCATCATGATGATTGATTTCGCTCTGCAGGCAGAGCGCGAGGAAGGAAAGAGCACGCGCGACGCGATTTTCGAAGCGTGCATGTTGCGCTTCCGGCCGATCCTGATGACCACGATGGCTGCGCTATTAGGCGCGCTACCGCTAGCTCTCGGGACAGGTACCGGCTACGAACTCCGCCGCCCTCTGGGCATCACGATTGTCGGAGGACTCATCCTCAGTCAGATGCTCACGCTCTACACCACCCCGGTTGTCTATCTGGAGTTCGACCGCCTGCGGCTACGCCTGCAGGGAAAGCAGCGTGACACCGTTGAGCATCGGATTAGCCCAACTCCCAGCGAAGCAGACTAATCGCAGGCAGCACACGGTGGGTGTAAATCCTTCGCACGAACACAGCTCAACTCTTCAGCATACCGCCGCGGCGCACAATTGAATTGTTAGTTCTCGCCGCGCGAAAAACTCTTCCAGCTTCTAAAATGACGCGCTGCGATCGAGCCGCTGCGCCATTTTCGTTCCACGCTCGCGGCCATCGCCGCCACAGAGATAGACGCCGTCCGCGCCCATTCCCGCAATCCTCCAACGTTCATGGCCACCCACCCGGTCACTCCCGCCAGTATCAGCAACAGGAAACCGCCCGCCACCGCCATTCCCGCGATCACCACCGACACCGGCTCTCCTCGTTCGTCTCCTGTCGCCGCCAAGATGCTAACCAGAAAAAACCCCAATGACCCTAGCGCTAGGATCATCGCACCAGAAAACGTAAGCACCGCGACGACTCTCTCACCCGATGGACGATTCATACTTCCGCCTCACAATTTGCCCAGCACCGCCAGGATCAATAAGATCAATAAAATCAGCCCCAATCCGCCGCTCGGGTAGTAGCCCCAGCCCGAGCTATACGGCCACGTGGGCAGCGCTCCCAGAATCAGCACGACAAGAATTATCAACAGGATGGTGCGCATCTCGATCCTCGCTTGGGGCGCCAAGGCCCGCGTCACAAAGGTTCTCGCTCTCGCTCACGCTCACGCGCCGCGCAAATCCTCCCGTCGCGAGCTTTCTAAGCCGGCGCAGTATTGCCGATTCCAAATGCGAGGACCATCGGGGAAACACTTTACGCGGTCAGAAGCAATGCCCTAGCGGGCTACTCTTCGCCGCGCCTCACGCACTTTCGGGGACATGTGGAAATCCCCAGGGTTCCAGGAATTGGAATGCGAATACGAATATTTGTATGCACTGTAACCTACAAATTCTTCTCACCGAGCTCTACTCTCCGTAGATTTCGTTAGGACAGTCACTTGCCTATAACGCTACGTTCCAGTGAACATGGCGATGAAATTGCCAAGCGACACATCAGCGAGTTCGGCGCATCCCCAGTGCGCCTGTACGGGTGTGTACGTCTAGTCGGTGGAACGGAGGATGTTGGGCGAGTTTCCCAGTGTAATCAGCTGCGGCAAGGCTCATCGGCGCGAGTGTCAAAGCTTTCCCTGATTCCCGAACGCTAGCTCGATCCCACTTCGTCTCTCAAAACCAGGAGCAGCGATGAACTCTCAGATCGCACGCGGTGTCTTTCCATCGGCCTTGATCGCTATGATTATTCTACTATTTATCCTGTCGGTCTCTCTCTCGCCAGCCGCGCATGCACAGAATCCGATTACGCCGCTGCTGATTATTGGCCCGGCTCCGGGCTCCTCACTCACCGTGCGGCCCGATCAACTCCGAGCCGTTTCCGGCACGGGTCGATCTGCCCAGTTCTATAGCAACACGCTGCTGTGCGAGCCGTTCGCCGCACCGTTCACTGGTGCACCCCCGGCGATTCCAGACCGTGCCGATGCAACGAATCCCACGTATGAGGTTCCTGGTACGTTCAGCCCCACCCCCGAGAACACGACTCCGGGGACCCCCGGGAACAGCGTCTATCCCATCGTTCCCGGTAGCTGTCATCCCGGAAGCGCCGGACGCGATTCGCTGCCTGGTCCGGATTTCGTCAATACCGACTTCTCCATCGTCAAGAACACGAAAATCACGGAACGGCTCAACTTGCAATTCCGTGCCGAGTTGTTCGACGTTTTCAACCATCCCAACTTGGGCGACCCCAGCAACACGGTAACCAGCTCCGCGTTCGGCAAGATTCTCAGCATGCGATTCCCCGCGGGTGACTTCGGTTCTGCGCGGCAGATTCAATTCGCATTGAAGCTGCTGTTTTAGCCGGAACATCGAAGCCACAAAAAAGGGCGGGTTCCCCCGGCCCGCCCTTTTTCCCATTTGCTAGCTGAACCCGCCGGGCACGCGAGCTTCGGCAGGGCGCGTTCGCTGTGGCCCCTGTGAATTCTTCTCAGTGTCGAAAGTGCCGCTTGCTCGAATTTTCGGCTGAGCAACGCGTGTTTGCGCGGCACAAATCGCCAACCGCACATCACCACTCGAGCATTTCGAATCCAGGTAGGCGGCATTAAAAACGTCCGTAACTCACAGAAAAAAACAATGGCATGCCATTCTAAGCCCGGTAATAAGGCCTTTTCGGCGCGACCGCCGCGCTGGTTTCACAACTCGCCGCGTGTTATTTTTCTGCTGTCACTTGGCACACCTGCCCATCGGAGATCTCACGGGATGTTCGGATCAAATTTCAGCAGACGCTTGGCGCAAGTTGCCGTGCTTCTGTCGTTTGTGGCTGCCTCCACCTCCGGTCACGCAGCCTTACAGAACCCCTCTTCCGCTTTTTCGCCAGCCTGGCAACGACCGCCCGCATCCGCAACGCCGCTAGCGCCAGCCGCTCCGACGCGCGCGGATATTTTGCGCGGTGCCTACGGTCCGTATCGCGTCAACAACGATCTGCTGTCCTACCATCTCGATATCCGCGTTGATCCCGAGCAGCAATCGATCAGCGGCAAGAATTCCATCCGCTTCAAGATGCTTGCCGACGGCACGCGCATCCAACTCGACCTGCATCCGGCGCTCAACGTGGACAAGATTCTGTTCGACGCGACCACCCTCCAATACGTCCGCGATTCCGGCGCCGTGTTCGTGGACTTTCCCGAAACACTGCACGCCGGGCAGGAATACACGATCGATTTTTATTACTCCGGGCATCCGCTGCAGACCGCGCGATTCGGCGGCTTCACATTCGGCAAAGATCCCGCCGGCCATCCGTGGATTTACACCGCGTGCGAAGACATCGGCGCCAGCGTCTGGTGGCCCAACAAAGATCAGTGGCGCGATGAAGTCGAGAACATGCAGATCAGCGTCGCGATTCCCAACGGACTGGTGGACGTTTCCAACGGAAAATTCATGGGCAAGACCGATCTGGGCGACGGCTACACGCGCTGGGAGTGGCTGGTGCAATATCCCATCAACAATTACGACGTATCGCTGAACATCGGAAACTACGCGCACTTTTCAGATCAACTCGGCGACCTGCCGCTGGATTTCTACGTACTGCCCGAAGATCTGGACAAAGCCAAAAAACAATTCGTGCAGGCCAAAGGAATGATCGA
>Ga0210393_10000496_pt1 | contig 35388 bp, 28 predicted proteins | sample IncBWC27OmetaG_FD_160068 | JGI IMG/M metagenome (GOLD analysis project Ga0210393, IMG submission 160068) | Forest soil microbial communities from Barre Woods Harvard Forest LTER site, Petersham, Massachusetts, United States - Inc-BW-C-27-O ...
AGTTGATTTCCGAGTCGGTTACAGGAAGGACCGTTTTAGCCTTAGGAAACCGGCGCTTTATCAATCTGAGCTAGCCCAGCTTCGGTAATCGGGACTGCTGCAATGCCCCCAGTCTGGTCCGGCCCGGAGGACTCGCAGGGGCCTCGCCGGATTTGCTTCAGAAAGAGGACTCTCCGCCGGGGCTTAGTAGCTCTCACTACCTGCAAGATTCTCTACATAAAAACAAATCGGAACCCTTGCGGGCCCCGCGTATCCGTCGCGTATCCGAATCCAGGAATTTTAGCTTTTCTAGCGTTTCCTGAGTTTCGTCAAATGAATAACTTACGTGTTTTCAATTGGGACGTTCGGTTCGATTCCCCCCGCCGGCACCACTCAATCCTCGACGATCGAATCGCGCAATCGGGCCCCAGTCGCTGATCCGCTCACCAGTCCGCTTGAGAAGACCGCTGAGGCCCCGATTTTCTTCGGAATTCCTCCGTATCCAAAACTGGTTGCACGATTCCTTCCCCTGGAACCGCGTAGATTCGTCCATTCGCTATTCGTATTAAGTCGGTTTGACTTAACGTAGAGAACTGTATTGAATTGTTAGCCTGCCCTGCCGGTTGAACCGGTGGGGACGTTACCTGCCTGATGGGGGAATTCGCCGTGATTACGTTCTTAAATTCTGCCGCCGCGCCTGTTGCTGATGCCAGTGCCCTCCGCTATTGGCAAAGTACGAAATCGCTGATTTTTCGGTGCACAACGGTGGCGCTGTTTCTCCTCAGCCTTCGGATGCCCGCAGCGCAGGCGCAGGTTTCGGCGAGCATTCGCGGGGTGGTGACGGACGCGGCGACCGCGCCGGTGGCCCAGGCGGTCGTAAACGTGAAGAACCTGGAGACCGACGTCGTCCGGACAGTGAGCACGGATGAGGCCGGCAGGTACCTGGTGCTGGCACTACCCGTCGGCAGGTATGAAGTGCGGATTACGAAGAGTGGCTTTCAGGACGCGGTGCAGAGCGGCATTTCCTTGGTTGTCGGCGAAGAGGCAAGCGTCGATTTCCGATTGCAGGTGAGTACGGTGAAGTCCGAAGTGAAAGTCACGAGCGATGCGCCAATTGTGAGCGTGACCACGCGGGACATCAGCGGGCTGGTTGGCGAGCAGGCCGTGAAGGATCTTCCTTTGAACGGGCGAAGCTACGATCTGCTGCTGCCGCTGAATCCGGGCATCGTGAATTTCACTTCGCAAAAGACCGGGGGAACAGGGATTTCGAATTCCACCACCGGGAACAATTTCTCCGTCACGGGCAACCGGCCGCAACAGAATATTTTCCTGCTGAACGGGGTGGAGTACACGGGCGCGGCGGAAAACAACATGACGCCGGGCGGGCCGAGCGGAATGCTGCTGGGCGTGGAGGCCGTGCGCGAATTCAATGTGCAGCGGGATTCCTACAGCGCGGAGTTGGGCAAGCGGCCAGGCGGGCAAGTGGTGATCGTGACGCAGTCCGGCGGGAACCAATGGCATGGCGCCGTGTACGAGTACCTGCGGAACAATGCTCTGGATGCGGCGAATTTCTTCGACCAAGGCTCCGCACCGCCGTTTCAACGGAACCAGTTTGGGGTTTCTTCCGGCGGGGCGATTCAAAAGAACAAGACATTTCTGTTCGGGAACTATGAAGGTTTCCGGCAGAACCTTCACCAGACGTCGGTGGCGTTCGTGCCGGATGCAGACGCGCGCGCGCAGGCAGCACCGGACGTAGTGCCGCTCTTGAACTTGTGGCCGGTTGCTCCCTCCGGCGCGCCGGATGTCCCGGCAGGAACGGTGAACGGAGTGCCCGTGGGAATTGCCACGGTGTTCAGCAGCCCATTGCAGACGATTCGCGAAGATTTCGGGACCGTGCGTGTGGATCATATTTTCTCAGCAAAAGATTCGCTCGCTGGAATTTACACCGTGGACGATGGCGGCGACGTGACGGCAACGCCAGTGAATCCTTTTGGCAGCGATATCCTGAATTTGCGCGAGCAGGTTTTCAGTCTGGAGGAGACTCATATTTTTTCACCTTCCCTGCTGAATACCGCGCGATTCGGATTTTCGCGCGCCGGATATTTCTTTACGGGGCTACCTACGCCTGGGACTCCCGCGGCCAGCGTACCAGGTTTTCTTTTAGGGCTTCAGGTAGGCGCGGTGGTAGTGGGCGGAAGCGCGGCTTCGAATCCCCAGGCTTCGATTGGTCTCGCCGGCAGCAACAACGGCAGCAACCTGCATATCGCGCGCAATCTGTTTACGTATGAGGATCGGGTGACGATGACGAAGGGCCGCCACCAGCTGAGTTTTGGCGCATGGTTCCAGCGGTTCCAGTCGAACGAGATCATCGCGCTCAGCCAGTATGGGCAGGCAACGTTCGCCAGCTTGTCCACCTTTCTGCAGGGCACCGCATCCTCCTTTCTGTTCGATCCGGCGCCGACGAAGCTTTACTGGCGGTCGTTGTTCGGCGCGTTCTATGCCGAGGACGTATTCCGCGTGAATTCGAAATTGACGATTTCGCTCGGCTTCCGCGCCGAATTTTCCACCGGATGGAATGAAGCGCATGATCACGCGTCGAACTACACGTTTACCGACGGAGTGATTAACTCGCAGCCGGGGATCGGCGGCTCGCTCTTCACAACAAACAACGCGAAATTCCTGCCGCAGCCGAGGATTGGCGTTGCGTGGAGCCCGTTCAGCAGCAAGACTGTAGTTCGCGCGGGCTTCGGGATGTACAACGACCTGCAGGACGCGCTGGGGTATCGCGCGGACCAGAATGCGCCGTTCAATCCGACGTACAGCATTTCGAACTTCAAGATTACCTCTTCTTCGCTCCCGATTGATCCAACAATGCCAGTGCCGGCGGGCGCGAAGCTTGTTCCCGGCGGCGTTCAGCCGGATATGAAGACGCCGACGCTGATTTCGTGGTCGCTGCGCGTGGACCGGGAGCTTTCGCCGAACACGGTATTGACGATTGGCTATGTCGGCTCGCACGGATATCACGAACTGATCGGGATCGATGCGAACGAGCCGACGCCCGTGATCTGCCCGGCGTCGCCATGTCCCGCAGTCTACCCGACCTTTGATCCCAGCACCTTTGATCCGACCAAGCCCCCTAGCCCGACGAATATTCCTCCCACGATCGGCTTTGTAAAGGGCTCTCCTCTGGCGGGCGCTCCCGTTCCGGCAGGGGCGTACTACATCCCCTTAGTTGGTACCGCTACACCCCGGCCGAATCCTTCCATCGCTAACACGTGGACGTGGTTCTCCGTGGGCAACAGCTCGTATCACGCGCTGCAAGTGGACCTGCGGCGGCGATTCAGCCACGGGCTTTCGGTGCGTGGCGTCTACACACTTTCGAAAGCGCTGGATGACGGCGATTCTTTGAATCAGACGACCGCGGGAAACGCGCCTGGCCTGGTGTCGAATCCTTTTAATCTGGCTGCGGACAAGGGGCTCGCTACCTATGACGCGAGGAACGTCGGCGTGGTCAATGTGCTATATGATTTGCCGTTCGGCAGAGGGCAAATGTTTGCACGAGACGTGGAAGGCTGGCGCGACAAACTGGTGAGCGGGTGGACGGTCTCCAGCATCGTCACGGCGCAATCGGGATTTCCGTTTACACCGCAACTCAGCTACAACCCTTCCAATAACGGCGACACGCGAAATCCGGTGCGGCCGTTTTTGAATCCTGATTTCAAGGGGCCCGTGGTCCTGGGGAATCCGAATCAGTGGTTTAATCCGGCCGCTTTCATCGCGCCTCCCTCATCGGGCGGTTTTTTCGGCGATGTAGGCCGGAACACGTACATCGGGCCGGGGCTGGCGACGTGGGATTTTTCGGTGCTGAAGAACACCCGGATTCGCGAGAGCCTGAATCTGCAATTTCGCGCGGAGATTTTCAACCTGCTGAATCGCGCGAATTTCAATACGCCCAATCTAATCGTGTTCACCCCACCGACGGCGAGCAACCCCTCCGGATTGTCGGGCACGGCGGGCGCGATCACCAGCACGTCCACGACAGCGCGGCAGGTGCAGTTCGCGCTGAAATTGCTCTGGTAGCTCGATTGACAGTTTTGGCCGGCTCCGGCAGCATAGCGGACCAGTGTCCACTTTTTCCTCTCACTCATCGCAGGTACCGGATTTAGTTTTGGCGAACCCGACGGCGGGCGGCGGGTTGGCGCGAGAGGCCCTGCCGCGCCTTCGCGCATTTGCAATAGAAAAACAATGGAACGCGGAATTCCGCAGCGCTGGGAGTGCGGCAGAATTCGCGCAAATCGCGCGGGAAGAAGCTGGGGCGGGCCGCATGCGGATATTCGCGCTGGGCGGCGATGGAACTTTTCAAGCGCTATTGAACGCGGTGGCGGGGAACGCGCGGGTTTCGATCGGGATCTTGCCGGCCGGGGGAGGAAACGATCTGGCGTCGGAGCTGGGATTGCCGCCGGATCCCGTGCAAGCCGCGGAGATGATCTTGACGCGGGGAGAAGAGGTGCCGCTGGATGCGGCACGCGCGCGCACCGCCGATGGCGCGGAACGACTGTACATGGGCGGAGGAGGCGTGGGGCTGGACGCAGAGGCGGCGCGTTTCGCGAGCGGGGTTTACCGGAAGATGCGGGGAAGGAGCAGGTATCTGCTTTCCGCGATCCGCGCGCTGGTAAAATTCCGGGGGATTGAGATGCGAGTTTCAATGGAAGGCGCAGAACAAAGTTCATTGCAAGGAACGGCGCTGGTGCTGGGAGTTCTGAACACGCCGAGTTATGGCGGGGGATTGCGACTGGCGCCGGAGGCCCGACTGGACGATGGGCGTCTCGATCTGGTGTTGCTGGAAAGTTTGGGCGCGCTGAAAATTGCCGGGATCTTGCCGCGCCTGGCCGTCAGCGGCGAGATCCGGACAGCGCGGATTCAGAGGCATCGCGTAACGCGGGCGCGGATTCAGACAGAGCGGCCGTGCGCGTTTCATGCGGATGGGGAGATTGTAGGGATGACGCCGGTGGAGATTGCGGTAGTGCCGGGAGCGATGCGGGTGTGGCGGCCACGGACGGCGGGCCCGGCTTAGTCGACGAAATCGATTACGGCGCCTTCGTGACGATAGAGGAAGCCGACGAACTGGCCGAAATTCGGTGAAAAGACATTGTTGTAGACGGCGTTGAAGTTGCCGTGATTGGTCACGTTGAGCGTGTAGACACCCAGGCGGATATGGTGCTTCTTGCCCCCGCGGTTGCCGAGAAACGGCACGCGAAACTGCCGGTAGAGTTTCATATCCAGCGAAAAATACTCTGGGAACCGCTTGCCGTTGGGTGTACCCACATACTGCTGTTCAATATCGATCGGCGAGTATGGGAACCCAGTGTGAACGTCGACGAGCGGACTGAACGTCAGTTTCCACGGCAGAGCGAAAATTCCCCAGCCGACGACGCGATTCGGAATGTCCGACGAAAGGATGCCGTACTCGTTCGGGCGAATCACCGGAGCGGCGAACGGGATATAAATATTCGAAAGGCTGTTCAGATCGCCGCGCGAGCGGCTCCAGATGTACGAGACGTTGATCTGATCGCGTTCGCGCAGAGAATAATGCGCCGTGGCTTCCAGTTCGCGATAGTGGGAGGAGCCGGTGTTTGTAAGTCCCTCGAAGGAAGGGCCACCGGTGGCCGAGGTGAACGGATTCACAGTGAAAAGATAGGTGGCATGGCTGTCCAGATAGCCGACCCGGAGCTGAAGATTTCTGTAGAGTTCATGCTCGAGCTGTCCGTTCCAGGTTACGTTGCGCGGCGTGGTGCTGGGCTTGACGGGCAGGGCAGGCGCGGTCAGGGGATTCAAATTGGCAACGAAAGCGTTGGTGTAGGTGACGGGCGGTCCGAGGGGGATCAAACCCGTAGGGTCGAAATCGGTGATGGTACGACTGGGATTGGCCGCAAAATTAGCTGCCAGCAGCGGCAACACTCCGTAGAAAATACCGGCGCCGGCGCGAATCACGGTCTTGCCGCTTTTTCCCGGCGAGTAGGCGACACCCGCGCGGGGCGCAATGGCGAACGGCCAGCCCGAAGTTTCTGTGGAGATACGCGCGCCGAGGTCCACGCTCCAGTGGGTATCCAGCACCCAATGATCCTGCAAGAATTCGGCCACGGAACTATCGGAAGGAGCCTGGGAGGGCGCGGCGCCAAAGGTGATCTGCTGCGCCAGCGAATTATCCGCGCGAAGAAGCTGGATCGGATGCGACAGCGTGTTTCCAAAGAACGAACGGTAATCGATGTCGGCGCCGACCCGGATTTCGTGTTCACCGTGCCAGTGCACCTTGGGGAATTGGAACGAGGGAACGGCCTGGAACTCCTTGCCGCGGCGCGACCACTGATTGAAGTAGTTACCGCCATATCCCTGCGGCGTGATGAGCATGTCCTCCGGCCCCTGGCCGTGGGCGTTGCTATCGAAGCGCATGTACTGTGCGACGACGCCAAGGATTGCACCCGAGCTGAACTGATATTTGTCATTCAGGCCGAGCGCGACCCCGCTCTGGTTCAGGTCGTTGGCAGCGCCGAGCGGAACAAGCGCGCTGATGTCCACATGCTGCTGGCGCAGCGGAAACGCATTCACGGTCAGCGTGAGCACATGATTGGGCGCAAGAATAAATTCGAGGGTTGAGAAGGAGTTGAATCCCTGGCGCTTGCTGATATCGAACGGCCAGGGGAGGCCCTCAACCGTGGTCTTTTTCATTTCATACTGGAAGGACTCGGAAAACAGCAGCTTGTGCGGGATCAACGGCGCGTCGAAAGAGACCCCGGGAATAGCCTCGGCAAGGCCGACCATACCGCCCTTTTTGCCGAGTACGGAAGGAACGATTCCCCGAACTTTAAAGCTCCACTGGTCGTCAGGCGGCCGGGTTTCGATGGTGGTAAGTCCGCCGGAAAAACTGCCCAGGCTGGAATCGTAAGGGGTCTTGTAGACGGCGAAGGATTCGACGGCGTCGGTGGGGATGGGGACACCAAAACTACCGGTGACCGGATCGGTGGTGCGAGCTGAATTAACGAGCAACAAGCTCTGATTTTCGTCGGCCCCTTTCAGGGTCAGCTTGCTGTCGAGCGTCTTGATGACTCCGGGTGTGAACGGAAGGATGTCTTTTATTTTTTCCTGTGGCGTGGGAATGGTGGTGAGTTCCGCGTTGGTAACGGTAGCCGGAGGCGGAGCGGCAGTCTCCGTGGAGATGGACGCGGCGGTTTCCTTCACTTCGACTTTCTCGGCGACAACGTCAAGCTCGAGCGTGAAATCCTGGACCATTTGCTGTTTCAGTGCCAGGGCAACGGATTTCGAAATGGATTTGAAACCTTGCAGGGTGATGGTGAGGGTGTAGGTGCCGGGCTCGAGATTCTGGAACTCGTAGGCGCCATGTTCATCCGTGTCTGCGCTGATGGGAGTGCCGTGCAGCGGCTCGCCGGAGAGTTTCACGGAAATTCCAGCCACGCCGGATGGAGTATTGTCCTGAACTGTCGTGACAGTTCCGCGGATTGTGCCGGCCTGAGCGCTGGCCTTTTTAGGGGAAGCATCTTGCGCGAAGGAGGAAGAAGCCGCAAACAGCACGACGAAAGCGAGAAGAGTACGCGAAACCCAAGACCCGGCGCCGCGGCGGTGTTTCTCGTTCGAAATCGGGCTGTTTTCAAGCCGGGAAAACAGGGATAGGACTGGATTAATGTTGCGGCTCATGCAAAGACTTGGAAAACCTTTCTTTCAGTTTATTCGAGGGAGCAGCTTTCCTGGGCGGAGAACCTTCTCCTGCCAATCCCCAACTACTCAATTCCGATTTGACTGCTTTCCCCGTTCCATCGGCCGCCTGGCGAGAAGTGCTGCGAATGCGGCGGCGAAACCCCAGGATCTGTAACCCATCGTCCAAACCCCCCAAGGCCGGACAAAGAACTGCTCGAGACTCCCGCTACCACTTATGCGCTGCGCGGATCGAGAAACACGCTCCTATTAATGGTAACAGAAGGAACTCTGGCAATTGCCAAAGAGAGTCGCTGTGTGTTTCTTGACGACAAATGTTATTCAAATAAAAGAACTTAGGAAATCAGCGCTTCGTCCGAACTGCGATCTCAACTTTTCTTCCGGTCGATTTTCAGATTGATGATCATTTCCTTGCGGTTATCCAGGGAAGAAACGTTGCGCACGGGAGACTTCGCCCCCTCAAATTCTGCCCGCACTTCGTAATCGGCGTTCGGGTCCAGTCCGCTGAACCGGTAATTTCCGTCCGTATCAGCGAAATTGCTGCGGACGGCGTTGGTACGCAAATTTTTCAGGAACACGACGCTGTTGGGCAATGGGTTTTCGGATTTGTCGCTGACGACACCGCGGACTGTGCGCAGTTGCGTTTCTTTCTTGGAATCCTGGGCGGCGCCGGTAAACACAAAAAGGAAAAGCAGGCTGAAAAGTACAGCAATGTTCCGGGCGTGACTCATTTCGTGTCTCCTGCCTTCGCTGGCTTGGTGCTTTCCAGTTTAAACGTCAGCCGCTTTTGTACGTCCGCCATATTCGCCACGAAAGCCTGCGATTGTTCCTTGTAGTCTTTCTCGCGGACCACCACTTCATATTCGATGCCGTCGGGCACGCGAATGGCAAATTCACCGCGCGAATTCGTGTAGGTATCGTAGCGGAACTTTTTCTCACCCTTGCGGCGGATCCTGATTTCAACGCCGGGGAAGGCCAGGGCGTGTTCATTGAAAACGGTGCCGAGAATCAGAAAGGGTGGGATTTTGCTTTTGTGCTTGCTGGTGCTGGAGCTTTCCTGCACGGGCGCCGGTGTAGGGGCCCCCGCTGGGGCCTGAGGGGACGCAGGAGGTGAAGGCGAAACGGGCTCCTGGGCCGCATCCAGGGGCAGCAAAAAAAGAATGGCGAAAACGAGCGTTCTGATCAAGAAGCGCATAGGCAGAAGGCTGCATGGGAAATGGTCCACGTCAAATTAGATGGATTCCTGGAATATCAGGGATGCCTGGGGAACGCGGGGACTTGCTTCACTCGTCCTCATCCTCGGCTTCATCCTCGTCGTCATCGTCATCCGGAAGGTCGCCGTCCTCATCAACATCGTCTTCGTCCTCGGCGTCTTCCTCATCCTCTTCGTCGTCTTCTTCGTCGAGGTCATCGGAAATGGGGTTCAGGGCCACGGGATGCGTCTGCGAAACTTCCAGTTCGCATTCGCACTCGGGGCAGCTCAGGATTTCTCCCTCTTCCACTTCGTCTTCGTCCACATCGATTTCAGCGGAACATTCAGGGCAGCGGAGCACGTCTCCATCCTCCGATTCGATTTTCAGCCGGCGCAGCTTGCAATCCCAGGACCCACCAACCGGCGTATTATATACCCGGTGAAGGAAGCTTCTGTCGAGGCTCATTCACCGGCTATTCAGTGTAACTCAACACCTTCGATGAAAGAATAACAGGCCATGGCGAGAGAGTACCCGGATCGGCCGGTAGTGGGCATTGGCGGCGTTGTCATTGAGAACGAGCGGGCGCTGCTGATTAAGCGGGGCAGCGAGCCGCTGCTGGGACAATGGTCGATCCCCGGCGGGACGCTGGAGCTGGGAGAGTCTTTGCAGCAGGGCGTTGCGCGGGAATTGCTGGAGGAAACCGGACTCGAAGTGCGGGTGCTGGACATGATTGAGGCCTTCGACCGGATTTTCCTGGATGCGGCGGCGGCCAATTCGAACGACAGGTCTCGCCCCAAGTATCACTACGTCATCGTGGATTATCTTTGCGAACGGCTAGCGGGCAAAGCCCAGGCGGGGAGCGACGTTACGGATATCGCGTATGCGACGGAACAGGAATTAGAAAAATTCCAGATGACGTCAACCGCCATGCGCGTGCTTCACCGCGCTTTTGCCATGGATCGGGGACGCCGGAAAACGGGCTAGAAACTCGCCCTTTCCTTGCTTATTTCATCAACTTCAGAATCTCAATGCTGCCGTTAGAATTTGTCAGGGAAAGCGTGCACCCGCCATTACCGATTTTGCCTGTCAGAGAATCGCCGCCAACCTGGCCGCTGGTGGTGATTGGCAATTCGGTATTGATGCGCCCGAAGGAAGTACGCGCCGTGAGGGTGTAACCCGCGCTTTCCGGAAGGCGAACTTGAATGGGTGAAAACGAGGTTTTCGCCGAAATATTCTTGCACGTTGACGAACCACGCGCCGCGGTCAGCATTACGGCACCATTCTGATTGTCCACGGTGATGTTTCCGCCGATATCGTCGAGTGAAACCGAAGCAAAGCTGGTTTTGGCGGAGGCGTCGCCCTTCACCGAACTTGCCGTGACCTGACCGTTGGAATTCTCGATGGTCAGGTTGCCATTCACCCGGGTGATGGTCACCGCCCCAAAACTTGTCTTCGCGTAGGTGTCGCCGCCCATGTCGTTCAACAAAATGCGGCCGTTGCCGGTGGTGGCCCTGACGCCGCGCCGCAAGCCGCTCGCTTCGATTGCGCCAAACGAAGTGTTTAGTGTGGCAGTCCCTTTGATTTCGCGGAGACTGATCAAGCCGTTGGAATTTTCAATCTCCACTCCGCCGCTGATCTGCTCCAGAGACACTTCGCCGAAACTGTTGCGCACATAAACATCCTCGCCGGTTGGCCCGCCGGTGACGCGGCCATTGTTGGCAGTGCACTTCACGTGGCCAGTGATGTTTGCGAACGTGATCGCGCCGAAGCTGCCGTTCAGATCCGCTGCACCGCTGACGGTGTTCGCTTCGATCGCGCCATTGTTGTTGCTGACGGTGAGGGAGCCGTGAATATTGCGCGCCGTCACCGGGCCGAAGGAGTTATTCACCCTGGAGTTGCCCGCGTCGGTGATTTCCACGGGACCGTTGCCGCCGACAATCGTGACGCTGCCCTGGATATTCTTTGCCGTGATGGAGCCGAAGCGGTCCTTGATATCCACGATTCCCTTCACTGAAGAGACAGTGACCGTTCCGTTGCTGTTGATGACTGTCAGGTCGCCTGCTGCGCCCTCCGCCTCCACGCTGCCAAACGAATTCGAGAGTTTACCCGCGCCCACATCGCGGACTGTCAGTTGGCCGTGGCTGTTCTCGACGTCGTTCCAGGCGCGGGCGCCGCGAATGTCCACGTTGCCGAAGGCGTTCTTGACCCAGAGTTTCGCTTCCGAAGGAACCGCGATGTCGTAATCGACGGAGTAAGAGTTCTTGTGACCCACTCGCAATACTAGCGGACTTTCCGAGGGAACGACTGTGCGAATTCTGATTCCCTGCGAGTCCTGATTCACTTCGATCTGCACGCTTTCCACGAATTTTTCAGCTTCCGACTGCGAGCCCGCCTGCGAGCGGATGGTCGCGGAAATGACCGCTTCGTGGGAGTTTTCGCCGTGAATGCGGATTTCGCCAAACTTGTTTTCAATGCTCAGCGTCTGCCCCGCGGCGAGGGGAAGCGTTTTTTGAAACTGGCGCGAAGCCGCGTCCTGCCCAGTGTTGGCGACGGCCGCGGTCGGAAGGGTCAAGACGCAGGCGATCAGCAGAGCAGACCCGCACGTACGCGGCGAATTGATTGCGCGGACAAAGTTCATCGTTTCGTCTCCAGAACATCTTGCAGGGTCTGCTGCTTTTCCTGGTACATCGCCAGAAGTTGCTTGCGGAGGTGCGTATTCGAAGGATTCTCACCGGTTTGAGCACGCAGGTCGGCAATCGCGCTATCCAGAACCAGAAGTTTTTCACGATAGCTGGCCATCAACGGCGTGTCCGAGCCCAACTGCGGACCGGCGTCGGCCGCGAGTATATCGATGGCAGTCATGTATTCGCGTTCGGCGCGCTCGACTTCGGCGAGAGCGCTGGTCTTGAGCAGTTTATTTCCGGGATCCGTTGCCGAGCCACCCCGGTGGATGTAGAGATAGCCGCTGGAAACCGCGAGGGCTACGACCATGGTACCGACGAGGGCCGACTGCCAAGCCGTGGCAGCGTGGCGCCAGAAATCGAGGGAACTCCAAAACCCGGCTCGAGGGGCCGGCGCGGCTTGTTGCTGGCGGAGCGAAGTTTCGATGCGAGCCCAAAGAGCCGGGCTTTCCTGGTAGTCGCGCATTTCTTCGGCCGCTCCACTCAACTGCTTCCAGGCGCGCAATTCCTCGGCGCAAGCCACACAGGTGACGGCGTGCTGTTGGAGCGCGGCCCACTCTTCGGGCGAACCGTCGAGCAAAATCCGTTCCCGATCGTTGCAGGTGACATTCATTGCGCGCCTCCCGTTGCGGAACTGCGGGGAGGTTCCAGCATGGTGCGAAGATTTTTCTTAGCCTGGAAGAGCGTGTTCTTGGATGCGGTTTCGGAGATTTCCAGCATGCCAGCGATTTCCGCGTGGCGAAATCCTTCCACTTCGTAGAGGAGGAACACATCGCGCTGGTGGGCGGTAATTTTCGCAAGCGCGCGTTCAAGCGCCATGCGGAGCGAGGGATGAGCTCCAGGCGCGCGGAGTTCCATGCGCGGAGGCAGCGCGTCCACGTCTTCGTTCGCCCGGTCTTTCCGGCGCAGGCGGCTGCGCCGCAGATCGTGGCAAGTGTTGACCAGAATGCGGAACGTCCAGGTGACAAACGAAGATTGCCCGCGAAAACCGGAAATGCTGCGCTGGATTTTCAAAAAGGTTTCCTGCACCGCGTCTTCGGCGTCGGATTGCGAACCGAGAAGATTGCGCGCCAGATTTTTCATGCGTGTGCCTTGCCACTGGTAAAGGCGCTCGTAGCCTTGAAGATTGCCGCTGAGGCAAGCCGCGGCGATGGCCGCGTCCTGGGGAAGCTCTTCACTCGTCCGAATGGGTTCCGTTTGCCCTTCGAAAGGTTCCACTCGCCGCTCCCCGTCGCGTGCCACAGAAGAGAGTTTATGCTCCCAGGGCAGCGTAAGTCCCACAGATCCCATGACTTTCTCCTGAGGTATAGACGATGGGAGTGGGGCAAACGTCTGGGCACAGCCCAGCTGACGAGCCGCCGTGTAAATGATTCATTTTCAACAGAGTATTGGGTCTCAACGCTCGAACCAGGACGCGCTCCGGCCAGATGGCGTGTTTAAAGCTCACATTCCCGCGGCAGACCACCGCGGGTGCGCTCGCGGTGCTCGAATTCCAGAATCATGTCGCGCAGGTCCATGGGCGTGAAGTCGGGCCAGCGCTTGGGCAGAAAGCAGAACTCGGCGAAGGCGCATTCCCACAGAAGAAAATCGGAGAGGCGCTGCTCACCGCCGGTACGGATTAGAAGATCGACGTCGGTGGAACCGCCGCGCTGGACTTCCGCGAGGACATCGCTGAAAGCTTCGCTGGAGAGGTCGGTGACTTTGTAAAACTTGCTGGCAGCTTGAAAAATGGTGTGGCGCGCGGAGTAGTCGATGGCCAACCGGAGATGGAGCTTACTGCCGTTGGCGGTGAGCGCTTCGGAGTCGGCGATGGTTTCGCGGAGATTCGCGGGCAAACGGTCGCGGCGGCCGATGATGCTCAAACGGATGCCTTCGTCGAGGCAGTGGGTAGTTTCAGCCAGCAGATATTCCTGGAGGATTTCAAGAATCGCGGCGACTTCGGCGGGGGGCCTCTTCCAGTTTGCGGAAGAGAGAGCGAAGAGAGTGAGTGTGTGAATGCCGAGATGCGGCGCACTGCGAATGACGCGGCGGGCGGCCTCGGCTCCGGCGCGATGTCCCGCGGAACGCGGCAGAGCGCGGGCCGTGGCCCAGCGGCCGTTGCCGTCGCAGATGATGGCGACGTGCAACTGGGAAGCCGCCGCGGGGACGGACGGGCGAGGATGGAGGACAGATTTTTCGAGAACAGGGTTATGCACGAGCATGATTCTTTCTCCGCCGCCGACTGACGTAATGTACTTTACATTGCAAAGCACAAAGGCAAAAAATTTTCACTTCTCGCGGGTAGCGCGAATCAGGGCCTCCATATGGTCAAGGTAGCGCTCCAGGGCTTTGCGCCCGGCGGGCGCCAGCCGGTATTCGGTCTTGGGCAGGCGGCCGTCGAAAGACTTCGTGCACAGGATGTAATCCGCTTCTTCCAGCTTGCGCGCGTGGACGCTGAGATTTCCGTCGGTGGTTTTCAGCAACGCTTTCAGTTCGTTGAAAGTGAGCGAGCGGTTTACCGCGAGCGCGCTGACGATGCCCAGACGGATGCGTTCGTGGATTAGGCGGTCGAGCGGCACGGAAACGGGCTGCGAGGCCGCGCCGCGAACGGGTGAAGGACCCTCTTCGCGCTGCCCGCGTTCCTGTCGAACTGTAGATGACTTGGCCATGCGTCCCTTTCGTTCGAAAACTTACTCGCTTATCCGCCGTACCGCAAGGCGATCCACACACCAAAGCCAATCTGCACGATCCCAAATCCCGCGGCCATGAATACATTGCCCCAGGCCGCCGGAGCGAACAGTGCAGCCGCGCCCAGGGCCATGAGGCACAGCCCCATGATGGGCACCGCACGGACGGAAAACGCGCCGCCGGTGACGATCGCCGTGCCATAGAGCAGCAGCCAGACACCGGGCAAAACGGAGACGGCGCCGAACTGGAATAGCGCCAGAGTCAGCAAACCCCCGACAATAATGGGAGGCGCAAAGCTGAGCGTAAATTTGCGCCCTGGTCCGCGGAAGAGCGATGAATTGGCGCGGCGGGCCTTGGTAGCGGCAGCAGAAGCCGCAATAGCGACCGCAACGAAGACTTCCGCCAGCCAGACGGCCAGCCAGGCGCGTGGGGAATTCTGGCGCGATGCAAGAAACGCAGCCGCAAGGGCAGTTGCCCCCATGGCGACTCCACCCCATCCCGGAACAGCGGTGAATTCAGCGGCGCTCTCCATGGTTTCGCGGATATAGCGCAGATGATCGGCGGCGCGGGCATCAATGGGAATCGGCCGGGGAAGCGGAGTGCGGTTGGGAAGTGGGATAGGCACGAGGGAAGGATAGGGAAAGGGAGAAGCTGTGTCAAGTACTTTATATTGCAAAGTTAAAGGCTATCTCGGCCAGCCGTGGCGCCCCATCAGCGGCACAAACCGGCAGGGGCCGCCCAGCCGCACAATCAGCTGGCCATCGCGCTTGGTGATCAACTGCAGTTCCTGTTTGTCTTCGTCCCCCACTGGCGCGATTAACCGGCCGCCTTCGGCGAGTTGTTGAACAAGAGGTTCGGGGACCGCAGGCGCCGCGGCGGCAATGAGGATTGCATCGTACGGGCCGGATTCCGGCCAACCGAGCGTGCCATCGCCGCGGTGAACATGCACATTCAGATAGCCAAGCCGTTGGAGGCGTTCAGCGGCAGGCTGGGCCAATTCAGGCAGGATTTCGACGGAGTGAACTTCCTTCACCAGCAGCGAGACAAACGCGGCCTGATACCCGCAGCCGGTGCCAATTTCCAGGATCTTTTCCGCTCCGGTAAGCGCGAGCGAAGCCACCATCGCGGCCACGATGTATGGCTGCGAAATGGTCTGCCCCCGGCCGATGGGAAGCGGCTCGTCCGCATAAGCCTGGTTGGTCCAAACCGGCGGGACAAATTCGTGGCGGGCCACCGCGGTCATGGCGTGTAGCACTCGTTCATTCACGACCCCGCGTTTGCGGATCTGGTTCTCGACCATCAACCGGCGTTCTTCCGCGAGTCTGGCGTTCTCCGATCCGTTCCCCTGGCGAAATGTGGCCATTGCTCCCCATGCAATCTGGCAAACCGGTACGCTCGGCACAACTACCCTTTCGGCAGCTCTACTCTGACATGGTTGCGCCTGCTCCGGTGAACCACGACCTGCACCGATGGTCAGTGACGTACTCCGCAATTCTGGACTTCAGAGCAGGCGTCAAACGCACAACGTCTCCCTAGACTTCTTGCAGCAATGGCACTGGGCATTCGAGAAGGCCCTGGCAAAGCTGTGGAGGCGGTCATGAAAGCGGTTCTGGCACTAATCCTGATTTACATTGGCACATTTCTTGTAGCTATCCAGGGTGGTTCGCTGGCGGAGGTCCAGGCCGCTCCGCAAGCTTCTTCTCCCGCGCAAAGCGGCGAGCTCGCGGCAGGCGCGATTGATCCGGCGAAGGAAGCAGACATCCGCGCACTGCTGGAGTTAGTCGGCGCGCGCGATCAGGTGCAGGACTCCATGACACACGCGGCCGAGCAGTACCGCGAACGGTTGCTCGAAACGGTGCCGAACAACCAGCAGGGAGAGGCATTCATAAACGTGGTAATCAGCAGCTACGAAAAGAAATTTGACGTTGACACGGTGACGGATCAATTGATCTCGGTATACGACAAGCACTACACCGACGAAGAGATTAAAGGTTTGCTGCAGTTCTATGGCTCGCCGCTCGGCCAGAAAGTGGCGGCCGAATCGCCGAAGATCGGGCGCGAAATTCAGGAATCGATCCGCCTCTCCTCGGGAAAAGCCGCCAAAGAAGCGTTGCAAGAGGCCAAGCAGGAAAATCCGGGTGTCGGGCAGAATGCGCGGTTGGCAACACCGGGCAAGCGGTTTCAAGGCCGGCTGCCGCGGCAAACGGATGGGGCGCAGCAATCGGCACAACAACAGGATCCTCAGTAAAACGGTTCCACGAACTTCCTTTGTAAAGTTCGCTACTGGAAGCGCTTCTTGAATTTGACGTCCACGCCGAACGTGCCGTTCTGATCGCGTAATCCCACAATCGAAATGTTGCGGTTCAAGTTGTACTCCACCTGAATGACCTGTTGCTGGGAGGAGCTGACGTTGGAGACGTAGGTCACCGTGAGGTCGCGGGTGACCTGCTGCTCGACGGTGACGCGCGCGCCCAGGTTCTGGCCGGAAGTGGCGGTGCCGAAGCCGGCAAGGCCGGGATCGACCCTGAACCGGGTGATACCAAACAAACGCTCCGCGCGGCCGCCCAACTGGCTGGAAATCGCTTCCGTGAGCAACGCCGTGGCGCCACTGTTACCGGCGGCTCCGGCTTGCCCGGTGACTCCCCCGTGCATCGTAGTCGCCGAACTGGTCTGGCCGAGGGCGAGAAGAGTGACGATGTCGTTTCCGGGCAACGGCGGATCGGAGCGATAGGACAGGCTCATCTTGCTGGCCTGCCCGGTGAAGTTGAGGGTGATCTCGTACTGCTGGATATTGGTGGTGGCTTCGAAGTTGATCACCGGATCCATGCGGAAGGGGTTGGAGAAATTCAAGTCGCCCCGGGTGACACTGTAGCGGTTGTCGTGGAAATAGAGATCGCCCGAAAGCACGTGGATGTGTCCCAGCAGGATCGGATGCTCGGCGGTGCCGCGGGCGCGTAAGCTGGATTCGGCTTCGAGATGCGCGCCGGGCCATTCGAGCCGCGTGTCGGGCGTGGAGCTGCCCTCGACGTCGAGTTGCAGGTTGCGCAGGAAATTCGAAGTGGTGCTGGCACTGGCGGAGTTGGATGTGAGCGCACCAACCGCTTCGATGCCTTCGCTCAGCGTGACGCGCTGGACTTGTACTTTCCCCGAGAGCAATCCGCCGTCGGGAGTTCCGGAAAGACGCAGCGAGCCACCGACGAGCCAGCTCATCCCCTCTGGATAGCGGACACGGATGCGCTCGGTTTTTGCGGTGACATCGTAGCGAAGAGGTTTCTCCGAATAGTTGGCCGTGCCCGAAAGCGAAATCAGACCGCCACCAGCTTCGCCGGTGACATTGTTGAAGAAAAGGCGGTTGGCGTCGAAGACCAGGTCACCCTTCACATTGCTGAGGCCCGTGGGAAAATCGGCGGAGCGCACCGAAGCGTTGTTCAGGTTAACACGGCCGATGATGCGCGGCCGGTCGAGCGTTCCCTCAAAGGAAGTGTTGATTTCGGCGTGGCCGTTTACGTCCACATCGGTCATGTAGCCGCTTAGGAGGCGCAGGTCGACGGAGCCGTTAAGTTTCATGGCCACAGTGCGGCGCCCGGTGAATTGAATGGAACCCGTCAATTCCGCGTTCGTGTCCGTGCCCTTAAGCGCGAGGCTCAGGATTTTCAAGCTGTCTTTTGTGGACGTGAGATGGATCGGCCCCTGGTTTTCAAGTTGCACGTTGCCGTAGTTGAAGACCAGGCGGGAAAAATTTCCATCAAGCGTAAGCGTTTCAGGGCGCTGCAACTCGCCCTGGAAGGTGATGTCGCCGTCGGCAGTGCCGTGGCCCTTGAATTTCCCCAAATGCAAAGCGGAAAGCAAAAATGGGTCCAGGTTGATGTTGCGGACGGAAATTTTTCCGTCGAGCGGGAGCGGATCCGCGAGGCCCAGGGTGGCTCCCCCGGTGATGGCGCCTTCGCTCATTGCGGAGTTGAGCTGGAGTTTCGCGAGCTTTCCATCGGATTGGAGGTCGCCGCCGAAGCTGCCGATAACTTCCGAGCCGACCAGCAAGTTCACGACGCGGAAAGAGCCGTCGGCAAGGGGCGCGGTGACCGGGCCGCTGGATTTCAGGCGGAAGGACAATTGGCCGTCGAGGGGAAGTCCCGAGGCTTTGATGCGGCCGAAATTTGCCAGTGGCAGCGAGGCGCCGACCAGGTCCGTGGTCAGCGATTCATCGGCATAGCGGTAAGCGACAGAGCCGGTGACGATGCCGGCACCGCCGGCTTTTTCCGCGCCAGGAGCAAAAAACCGCAGCTCGGCGTTCGAAAGACGCACTTCATCCGGCAGCACCGTCAGTTGGCCCCGCAGCCGGTTGAACGGAACGCTGTAGACCGTGGCATCCGCAAGATCCACGAGGCCGGTTAGAGAGGGTTGGGCACGGGTGCCGCGGCCGTGGAATTGGCCGGTGAGCAAACCCTGGACCGGATATTTTGCGCCGGCAAGCTGTTCGAGCGATTCCAGCGGAACCTTTTCGAGGTTCAGTTCGCTTTCCCACTGATTTTGCGGGCGGAACTCCCAATCCGTCAGCTGCAACTGCCCGTCAACACTGGCTTCCATCGTGCCGCGGCGCGCGCGGCCCCTGGTAATCACCAGTTCATCCGGTGAGTAGCTCATGTCGCCATCAAGCGAGTCCAGAAAGAAATTGTCGTAGCGCGCGCGTTCGCCGTGAAACTGCCCCTGGAAAGTGGGGCCATCCGAAGGGCCAAGAATCTTTCCGTTCCACTGCAGGGCGCCATCGATGACGATTTTCGCATCGCGCGTTCCGGGCTTGTCGCCGGAGAGCGCGTGAATGAAATCGTCCCAGGGGCGGAGCGCACCGATATCCATGTGGACGTCGAGCGATGTATTTTTGGGATGCAGAACACCGGTGATGCTGCCGCGAGAGGAGGGCGTGTCGAAATCGAACTGGGTGAGCTCGAGCGAGTTGGGAGTATAGCGGTAACGGAGCACGGCCTCGCTGGTGATGGGAATGTGGCCGGGCATGGTTTCGTCGGGTTCGTCCCAACGCATGTGGGCGGAAATATCAAAGTCGCGGAAATTCGCGTGCCAGGTCTCGACGGTGTCGGCAAAGATCACGGCGTCCCAATGGAGGCTGTCGATGGGGAAGCCCGGGTGGTCGATAGCCGGTGTGACCGCACCAAGGCGGATGCCCTGAACTTTGGTTTCCCCGCGGAACTTCAGGCCGTCGTACTTCATGGTGATGCGGCCTTTGACGCTGCCGCCGAGAGCATAGGCGCCGAAGTCCGGCAGCACGACACCATCGGGTTCGAGCACGTAGCTGGAGCGGCTGATGAGATTGGCGGAGTGAAAGTCGTCGAAGCTCAGAACCAGGTTGTCCGCCGCGAACTCGCCCTTCCCGCCGAAGACGCCAGAGGTGAGTGTGCCCTCGCCGCGCATGTCGATGCGGCCCAGCGGCACTTCTGGAGTGCGAAACGCCTCGCGGATGTCCAGCAGATCGAGCCAGGCGCGGTAGCGATAGCTCCAGTCCGGCGATTCGAAGTTTTTCGTTTTCGCCTGCAGGTCCAGGTGTGAACGTCCGGCATCAACGACGGCCTGTTCTATCGTGAAGGCGTCGCGGTCTACGGAAAATTTGGCCGAGAGATTCGCGGGCATGGGCACATCGCGGCGGCGGGCCAGTTGGATGGAATCCCAGTCGATGGTTCCGAGATAGAGCGGGCGTTCCGGAGTTCCGCCGGCGGTTACGTTCAGGCGCAGATCGCCGCCTTCCATCGCTACCAGAGAACTCAGGTCGTTGTACAGAAACCAGCCGTCCCTGATTTCGACATGGCGCACATGCAAGTCGAGCAGCGTTTGTTGCAGAGGCAGTTTGGAGTTGTTCTGCTTCAGGAGAGGAAGATTGTTGCTGCCGTCTTTTTCGACGCGCAGGTGAACTCTGGGCTGCACCAGCACCAGATCGTTCAGCGAAACGCGGCGTCCCCAGAAGGAATCGATGCGTAGCCCGATCTTCGCCTGCTCGGCGCTTAAGAGAGGCTCCGTGCCCGGCGGCTCTTTTCCGTGAATCACCAGGCCGTTCACGTTGATGGTCAGGGAAAACCAGCCAACGGAAACCGTGCGTACTTCGACGCGACTGGCGGTCAGATTGTGCAGACGATTGACCAGGAAGTGGCGCAGGACGGGATTCAACAGGCCGCTGCCCAGCGCGATGACGACCAATGCAACGCCAAGCAGGGTCCAGGTGCCGAGCACCCAGAAGAGATGCTCGAGCCAGAGAATCTTTTTGCGGCGAGATTCCTTGGTCATTTGGATTTCTCGTCGAGCATGGTTTCAACGCGGACGCGCGTACGGCTTTCCTTCAGCCAGCGGTCGGCCTGTTCATTGATGGCCTGCTGCACCAGAGCTTCCTGGATAAAATCCCGTGCGTTTTCGAGCGTGGGCGGAGTTTGATTGCGCGATTCCGCTCGGGGTACAACCCGCGAACGGTAAAATTCATCGATGGCCTTCTCGTCAATCTGGATCGAGGGGCGGAAGCGGCTGTCGAGGTAGTTGCTGAGGTACAGCTGGGCGCGGACGAAGCGGCGAATTTCGTCGTCGGTGACGCCGCTCAATTTTTGCCGCGTCTGAAATTCTTCGGGAGATGAAAACGAGCGTTTCAAGCGTTCGATGCTGCGGGTTACATCTTCATCGGAGGGCTGCGGAAACCGGGCGACGCCGGCCTCGCTGCGAACGATCCACTGGTCGATCAAGCGATTGAGGATGTCCGAGTCGCTTTGTGGCTTGCCATCGAGGAAAGCCTGGTAGCGGCTGAGTTGGCGAACGTCGCTCTGCAGGATGATTTCGGTTTCGACCCTGGCAACGATCCTGTCTACCACCTCCTGCCCGCGGATGTGGCCGGGCATCGGCAACAGGCCGAAGAAAAGCGCCGCGAATGTAAGCCGTTTACACATCAGAAGCTCGAACCCAGGTTGAAGAATATCTGAAACTTCTGCAGGTGCGTGCCCTGCTGGCAAAAGGCGCTGCTGTTCTGGCAAGGGATCACGAATTCCGCGGGATTCAGTTGATAGCCCATATCAATGCGGATGGGTCCGATAGGCGTGGCGTAGCGCAAACCGAAGCCGACGGTGTGGGAAAAATAGTTCAGTTCATTGGTGCAGTTGGCCACGCAGCGCGTCGGGTTGAAGGGTCCAGGCGGCTGGCCGGGAATCGCAGCGACAAACACGGGCTTCGGCGGCGACCAGCGCAGGTTCACGCGGCTGGCGCGGCTGTAAACGTTCCCCGCGTCATAGAACAGCGCGCCGCCCAGTTTGGTGCCAATGATCGGCAGCTTCAAGGGAAAACGAATTTCCTGGTTGAGCAGGACGAGCGCCTGGCCGCCGACGGGGAAACCCGTGAGCGCGTCGCGCGGCCCGGCTTGATTCAGCGCGAAGCCACGGATGGAAGTGCCGCCGCCGGCGAAAAGCCTTTCCGGGAGCGGAATTACTTGCGGCAATGGGGCTACGGTGGGCGCCGGAAAGCTGAGAGAAACGGTGTCGCCAAACGGCTGCAAAATCCCAATGCGAAGGGCGCGGGCAAAATTCCAGTTACGAGAGAGCGGCGTGTAAGTGGAATTCTGGATGAAATAGCGGAGAAAGCTGGCGCTGGAGCCGATGGACGTGGTCGCGGCGCTGATATCCACCGTGTTGAACGAGCCCTTCGTGGCGTCCGCGGGATTATCGCGGTAATCGCGAACGTAGGTCGCGCCGAACTCGGAAACCAGCGTCGGCTGGTTGAAGAGTGGCACTTCTTCCGCGGGAATGTTCAGGTTGCTGACGGTGACTTTGCGAAAGACATAGCGAAACAAGAGCGAGGAACGGGGAGTGACCTGATCGGTGAGCTGGATGTTTCCTTCATAGCGTGTCTGGCCGAAGGTGTTGATATCCTGCGTTTTTTCGACGTAGGCGTTTGCCTGCAAGCTCAATTTCGAAATGTTAAAGGTGTTCGGCGCGTTGTAGGCAAGCAGGGCGCGTCCCTGGATCGTGGAGCCGCGAAGTTTCAGCGCGAGAGTATCGGCGCGGCCGGTCACATTCTGTTTGGAAATTTCCAGAATGCCGCGCGGAGCGGCCTGAATTTCTCCGCCAGTGGGATCGGTGGTGCTGGCCAGGCGCTGCACTTCGAACCCGCCACCGTAGGCGATCGTGTAACGCTTGGCTTCTTCCACCAGGACGACGATATCTTTTTCGGGGTCGCTGCCGAGCGAGTTTTGCGGCTCGATGGTGACGCGATTGAAAACCCCGAGATTGTAGAGCTTCTGCTGGGATTCGACCACTTCGCCTTCCCGGAGCGGCGCGCCGGGCGTCACCTTGACCTCGCGGCGAATCACACGCTGGCGAGTGTGGTTGTACCCGGTGTAAAAGACTCTTTTGACTGAGACGCGCTGGCCTTCGACGATTTTGAAAACCAGCTTCACCGGCTGCGCGCGCTCGATCGCATACTTGCGCGCTTCCCCAGTCAATTTTTCCGCACGGGCGTTTTCCTTGGCGGTAGCCGCTTGCGCTTCCGGAGAGGTATCGGGCTCTGAAGTGTAGGTGAACGTCGCCGCAGGAAAGCCCTGGTTGTAATAGAGGGCCAGAACGTTGTCCCGGTCGCTGGAAACGTTAATGTCAGAAAATGGCTGACCGGGCAGGGATCCCAACACCCCGCGAATCTCTTCTTCGGGCAGGGCGTGGATACCCTCCACCTGCAGGCTGGAGACCAGTGTCTGCTTCCCTTCGTCGATATTGAAATGCACGATCAAGTCGCCGCCCTTTTTCCCGTTCGTTTCCTCCACCTGCCCGTCGACTGTCGCCGAGAGAAACCCGTTCGAAATGTACAGGTTCTTCATCGAGAGGGCGTCGGCGTCCATCAGGCGACGGCTGAAGCGCGGCCGGGTGAAGAGGCTGACGGTGGAAATAGTGAGCCGGCCCTTCAGGAGGTCGGTGCTGAAGTAGCGGTTCCCTTTAAATTCGATGCGGGAAAGCTGGTGCCGGGAGCCGCGCTGTACCGTATAGGTAATCACCTCTTCGGAAGTCTTCTTCGCCGATTTTGCGCCCTCCACATCGCGGGCCGCCACGGCGTAGTCCACTTTCGCGTCAAAGTAGCCTTCGCGCTCCATACGCTCCCGGATATTCCGCCGGCCCTCTTCGAGCAGGTCCGTGTCCACCGAGCCTTCCTGGTAGACGGGAACCATTTTTTTCAGATCGCGGCCGGATAGTTTGGCGCCGACCAGAGCGACGCGGACCCGCGGGCCTTCGTTCACTTCCAATGCGAGGGGGATTGTGTTCGCGGCCGCATCAAATTCTCCTCTGCGGACAGAAACGCGCGCACTCAGGTGACCCCTCTTTTCGAGGAATTTGCGGATACGCTCGGTGCCGGATTGTACTTTGGCGATGGTCAGCGGGCTTCCGGTTTTCAGCTTGAACCGGGCAAGGAGGTCCGCATCGCGATATTCAGTGTTGTTGATCAGATCGATTTTCTTGGCGCGGACCCGGGGACCGGGATCGAGCTTGACGATTACGTCGAGCTGGTGGGATTCCGGAAAAGGCCGCTCTTCGAAGGATATCTTGGCCTGGTAAAGGCCTTCGTCGCGGAGGGCGTCGCGCAGGCGATCCACGCCGTCCTTCACGTCCTGTTCGTGGTAGGTCTGCCCGAGCGAAAGCTGCATGGCGGCGACGGCGGAGGCTTCGGTGGGCGGCGGGGTGAGGCCGTTGATCACGATCTGGTTGAAATAGAGATTCTCGCGGGCCACAAAATCGATGCGGACTCCATCGCTTTCGGGATAGACAACGGCGCGCAAGTCCGCGTAATTCCCGGTTTGATAGAGAATGCGGATGCTGGCGGCGACTTGCTCGGCCTGCAATGGTTCGCCGGCCTTGAGCGGCAACGCTTGCAGATTGGCCTGCAGAACCTTACCGTCTTCGGTAACCACGCGAACGCTGGACAACTTCGATTCGGCCGGTTTAACCGCTGGCGATTCAAGAGGGGTTTGGGCGTGCAGTCTTGCTCCTCCCAGCGCGAGCACCAGGAGGAGAATCGCCCGCAACCCATTGTTCCGGCGGCATTTCATGCGCTCTAGTACACAGACGAAGCGTAGCACAGGCGCGTTGCCTCCCCTGGTCACTTTGGCGCTATGATGAAGAGGAAATGAACCTGCGGTGCTGGGATTCTATTTTACGTGACTCCTTCGCTTAACGAGAAGTACTCCCGTCAAATGTTGTTCGCTGGAATTGGGCCTGAAGGCCAGGCGCGGCTGACCGCTGCGAGCGCGGTAATTGTGGGCTGTGGCGCCATCGGCGCGGCGGTGGCGAATCTGCTGGTGCGGGCGGGCGTGGGGCGGGTTCGAATCCTGGACCGCGATTTTGTAGAGCCATCGAATCTGCAGCGGCAGATACTGTTCGACGAGGCCGACGCGCGCGAGGCGCTGCCCAAGGCAGTCGCTGCGGAACGCAAACTCCGGGCCCTGAATTCGGAGATTCAAATTGAAGGAGTAGTGGCGGATCTGAATTCGCGGAACGCGGAGGAACTGCTCTCTGAGTTTCCGTTGATTCTCGATGGCACGGACAATTTCGAAACACGCTTTTTGGTCAACGATTTTGCGGTCCACTCGGGCATCCCCTGGATTTACGCCGCGGCGGTCGCCAGCTATGGCCTGACCCTGACGATTCGACCGCAGGAGACGGCTTGTCTGGCGTGCCTGCTGGAAACTGGCGGTACACCTGGCCTAGAAGAAACCTGCGACACAGTCGGCGTGCTGGGCCCGATCGTGAATCTGATCGCTTCGCTGGAGGCGGCCGAGGCGCTGAAGTTGCTTTCCGGCAACGAAAGCCAATTGCATGGCCGGCTGCTCTCCTGCGACGTCTGGACGGGCCGCTTCCAATCCGTTCAGCCAGAGCGGAATCCCAATTGCCGCGCATGCGGCCGGCGCGAATTTCCCTATCTGGAGGGGCAGGCGCAGCCCCATATCACTATGTGCGGGCGTGACTCGGTACAGATACACGAGCGCGGACGCGCTCTGGACCTGCCGGCGCTGCAGCAGCGGCTTGCCTCCAGTATTCCGGGCGTTCGGCAGAACGGCTTCCTGTTACGCTTTCAGGTCGCCCCGTACGAAATGACCATCTTCAGCGACGGCCGGGCCATCCTGAAAGGCACGAAGGACCCCGCCATCGCGCGTACGCTCTACGCCAAATATATCGGTGCTTGAATCGGTGCTGGAACAGCTCTAGCGGAAAATGCCGCTGCGACCGGCCGGAGTACGCATGGAGGCCCGGTCTAGATTCTCCCGCAGGTTCATCAGCGTCAAAAAGGTGCTTAGAACGCGGGCTTTAAGGTCATCGGTGAGGTGCAGGCCGCTGGTGGCCACGCGGGCCAGCGATTCCCCGTTGGTGGTAATGAATTTCATGATGTCTTTTTGCCGGTCCTGGGGGGCGTTTCCCAGCGCGGTCTCCCGGCGCATTTCGGCGCAGCTTGCCTCCAGCGACAAGGTGAAGTGCAGGATGCAGACCTTCAACTCCGCCAGGGCGGCGGGGACGTCGTGTTTGCATCCCGAGATGTGGCAAGTAGCGCTCATCGTACCCAAAAGGGTGGTTTTTGATAGGTAACATTCTTAGCACGGAAAATCCAGTGGTCAGATTGGCCCTGCGGCGAATGAAGTAGCTGTTCTTTTTTTGGAGACCCTGCCCGTTCGAACAGTGGTTGCTTGTGGGAAAGGCGACAGCGGTGGCGGGCGGAAGCACGCCGGCAATCGTCGCTTGCAAAATTTGCCAAAAACGTTTGACAGCCCTGCGGATGCGACTGTATAAATATACAGAGGAGTGTATATTTGCATGGGCGCGACGAAAACATACCGCCACGGACAGATCCTGCGGCTGGTTTCCAGCGAGCGCATCGGCAACCAGGAAGATTTGCGCCGCCGGCTGGCGCAACAGCGGTTGCGCGTGACGCAAGCCACGCTTTCGCGCGACCTGCAAGAGTTAAAGCTCATCAAGACTTCGGGCGGCTACAAGACCGGCTCGGCCTTGCCGGATGAATCGGCGGGCGTCGCCCCGCTGACCCGGGCGCTGCGCGAATTCCTGCTGGATATTCGCCCGGCGGAAAACTTGCTGGTGTTGAAAACGCCCCCCAGCGGGGCTCAGCCCTTGGCTGCAGCCGTGGACGCCGCGAAGTTTCCGGAGATTGCCGGAACGATCGCCGGGGACGACACGGTCCTGATCATCACCCCCAGCCGCAAGACGCGGGACTCTCTGCAGAAGAAAATCGAAGCGCACGTGAAATGAAAGACTCCCGCAACATCGCCGTGATTGGTGTCACCGGCTATACGGGTTTTGAGCTGGCGACGCTGCTGCTGCGCCATCCGGGCATTGGCAAGCCGGTCTTTTATGTCCGCGAAACGAACGGGGCGCGCTGCCTTTCCGAGATGTTTCCCCAGTTGCGCGGGTGGGGCGAGGCTTCGTTGAAAACGCTATCGGTGGAAGCCATTGCGGGTAGCGCTGCGGGGACAGCTTTCCTGGCCACGCCGCACAAGGTTTCCGCTGACCTTGCTCCAAAACTCCTGGATGCCGGATTGCGCGTGATTGATTTGAGCGGCGCGTTCCGCTTCGCGTCGGCGGACACCTATTCCGCATGGTACAAGTTGCCCACGCCTCATGCTTCGCGCCTGGGAGAAGCGGTCTATGGGTTGCCGGAACTCTACGCTGAGCAAATCAAAACCGCGAGGTTGATCGCCAATCCCGGATGTTACGCCACCAGCGTAATTCTGGCCTTGCGCCCACTGCAGGATGCGGGATTGCTGGCGGCCGGGCATACGGTTGTTTGCGATTGCAAATCGGGCGCCAGCGGCGCTGGCAAAGAGCCTCGCCGCGACCTGCAATTCGTGGAAGTGGACGGAAACTTCCGCGCCTACAACCTCTTCACCCATCGCCACACGCCGGAGATTCTGGAGCACACCGGCTTGCCGGAATCGCGGCTGGTTTTCTCCACGCATCTGCTGCCGATTCCGCGCGGCATTCTGTCCTCTATCTACGTGACTCTGGCGAAGCACCAGGCGCCGCAAGACGTCGAGGCGCTTTTCCGAAAATTCTATGCGGGCCATTCGTTGATGCGGATTCATCCAGCAGGGACGCTGCCGGAGGTGCAGCACATCATCAAAACCAATTTCTGTGATATCGGCTTTGCGCTGCACGCCGATGGGAAGCGGCTCGCCGTCGTTTCCTGCCTCGACAATCTCGGCAAAGGCGCGGCCGGCCAGGCCGTGCAAAACCTGAATCTGACGCTGGGGCTTGAGGAAAGGACGGGACTCGTATGAGGATCGTCGTGAAATTCGCCGGCGCGCTGCTCGAAGATGCCGCGACCGTGCGTTCGTTGGCCCAGCAGATCGCCGCGCTGGCCCGGCATAAGCACGAAATTCTGGTGGTCCACGGCGGGGGAAAGATTTTTACTGCCACGCTGAAGCGCCTGGGCATCGAGAGCAAGTTTGTGGGCGGCTTGCGCGTCACAGACAAGGAAACTCGCGACGCGGCCGTGATGGTGTTTGCAGGCGTACTGAACAAGCAGCTATCCGCGGCCATCACCGCGGAGGGGCAGCCTGCGCTTGGCATCTGCGCCGCAGATGCGGCCTGTTTTTCCGCAGCGCCCCTGGTGCACAACGATGTGGAAGGCGGCCTCGGCTACGTCGGATATCTCACCAGCGTGAATGTTCGTTTCCTAGAGTCGCTGTGGCGGGCGAAGCTGCTGCCCGTCGCGGCGTGCCTGGGGCTTGGCGCGGACAACGAACTTTACAACATCAATGCGGACCACATGGCCGCGGCTTGCGCGGAGTTCGTGGAAGCCGATCATCTGATTTACCTCACAGACGTGGCCGGTGTGCTGGACGGCGAAAAAGTGCTTTCGGCCATCTCCTGCGAAGAAATCGACCGGCTGATCCACTCGCGGGTGGTTTCCGGCGGCATGATCCTGAAGCTGGAGGCGGCAAAACGCGCATTGCAGTCCGGTGTTCGCGAAGTGCACATCGTTGGCGGAGGTTCCGCTGCTGCTGCACTGGCTCCCGGGCGGTTTTTGACGGCTCCCGCAAAAGCCACATCTCTCGAACTTCCCGGCACGCGTGTGTTCCGGGAGTTTTCTTCCGCTGGGCACTCCGCCAGCGCGGCGGTTTAGTCAAAGGAGCAATTGGAGAAACTGATGACTGCGACGATCACACTGCCTGTTGCCGTAACCAAAGACCTCCTGACCGGGGCGGAGTGGAGTCCCGCGGACGCCCGCGACCTGCTGGAGCACGCGGCGGAGATCAAGGCAAAGCCGGCGCGCTATGCTTCCACGCTCCGTGGCAAGCACATCGCGCTGATTTTTGAGAAGCCTTCGCTCCGCACGCGTGTCACGTTCGAGGTCGGGATCCAGAGCATGGGCGGGTTTGTGGTGTTTCTGGACCACACCCAGGCGCGGCTGGGCGAACGCGAATCCATCCCCGATGTGGCAAGGAATCTCCAGTGCTGGGTTCAGGGCATCGTTGCGCGCGTATACGAGCAGCGTGTACTTGAGGAGATGGCGCAGAATATTTCGATTCCCGTGATAAACGCGCTTTCCGATAAATTTCACCCCTGCCAGGCGCTGGCGGATTTTCTGACTTTGGAAGAGAAATTTGGCTCGCTGAAGGGTCTGAAGCTCGCCTACGTCGGCGACGGCAACAACGTGTGCAATTCGCTGATCTTTCTGGCTGCGCGGCTGGGCGTGAATTTGCGCGTTGCCACTCCGCCGAGTTATTCGCCGCCGCAGGACGTGCTGGCCGACGCCAAGCGCGTGGCGAAAGAGACTCGCGCGAAGATTGAATTATTCACAAACCCGGCCGAGGCGGTGGAAGGCACACAGGCCGTCTACACCGATTCATGGACAAGCATGGGCTTTGAGGCGGAAGAAAAGATGCGGCGCCAGGTTTTCAAGCCGTACCAGGTGAATCGCAAGCTGATGGAGCAGGCCGGGCCGGGCGCGCTCTTCATGCACTGTCTGCCGGCACACCGCGGGCAAGAAGTCACGGACGAAGTGCTCGACGGGCCAAATTCGGTTGTGTTGCAGCAATCGGAAAATCGCATGTACGTGCAGAAGGCCATTCTTCACGCGCTGTTTACTTGATTCAGATATCGTGTTCTATCACCAAGGAGAAATCGCAGAGTGAAACCGCAAGCCCCCAAACCAAAAAAAGTTGTGCTCGCCTATTCCGGCGGCCTGGATACTTCGATCATTATTCCCTGGCTGCGCGAGAATTATGGCTGCGAAGTGATCGCCATGATCGGCGACGTCGGGCAGCAGGAAGATCTTGAGGCTGCGCACAAGAAAGCCCTCGCGACCGGGGCATCCTCGGCTTACATCGAGGACCTGCGCGAAGAGTTTGTCCGCGAATACATCTGGCCGACGCTGCGCGCCGGCGCTGTTTACGAACACACCTATCTGCTTGGCACTTCGATGGCCCGGCCGGTGATTGCGAAACGCCAGGCGGAGCTGGCGCTGCAGCTTGGCGCCGACGGGCTCTCGCACGGCTGTACCGGGAAGGGCAACGACCAGGTGCGCTTTGAACTCGCGTACAAGGCCATCGCGCCGAACGTACAGATCATTGCCCCGTGGCGCGAGTGGGACATTGACTCGCGCGAAGACGCTATTGCCTACGCGGAGAAGCACAAAGTCCCCGTCGAGCAGAGCAAGAAGAACATCTACAGCCGCGACCGCAACATCTGGCACTTGAGCCACGAAGGCGGCGAGTTAGAAGACCCCGCCAACGCGCCGAATGAGGCCATGTGGCAGTGGGTCGTTTCGCCGGAAAAAGCACCGGACAAGGCGGAAGAAGTCGAAATCGGATTTGAAGCCGGAACGCCGGTTTCCGTAAACGGCAAAAAGCTCGGGCCGATTGAACTGCTGAACACGCTGAACGAAATTGCGGCGAAACATGGAATCGGGCGGACGGACCTGGTCGAAAACCGACTGGTGGGGATGAAGTCGCGCGGCGCATACGAAACTCCTGGCGGCACTCTGCTGGTCACCGCGCACCAGGAGCTCGAACGCCTCACGGTTGACCGGGAAACCGCGCACTTCCAGCAGGCGCTTTCCGTGCGCTACGCAGAGTTGGTGTATTACGGCTTGTGGTTCTCGCCGCTGCGCGAAGCGCTCGACGGTTTCTTCAACGTGGCACAACAACGCGTCACTGGCTCGGTCGGCCTGAAATTGTGGAAGGGCACGCTGAACGTCACCAAGCGGCTTTCGCCCTACTCGCTCTATCGTGCGGACCTGGCCAGCTTCACCATGGGCCGCTACAACCCGAAAGACGCCGAAGGGTTCATCAACCTGTTTGCGCTGCCGGTGACCGTGCGCCCGAAAGCGAAAGCCGAAGGCAGCAAAAGCTGATTCCTCTTTGTAAGGGCACGATATATCGTGCCCCTACAACTGAGACCTTTCCAATGACCCAACGCAAAGACGATCGGTTGTGGGGTGGTCGGTTCGAAAACGCGCCGGACGCGCGGTTCGATGCCTTCCAGCGGTCGTTTGCGTTTGATCGCCGACTGCTGCCCTACGAAATTGCGGTGGATTGCGCCTGGGCAAAGGCGCTTCAGGGCGCAGGTATTTTTACCGAAATAGAAGTGCGGCAGACGCTTGCGGCGCTCGACAAGATTTCCGCGCGGGCGAAGGTCGAAAAAGCCTGGCTAGATTCCTCGACGGCGGAAGATGTCCATCAATTCGTAGAGAATGCGCTGGTCGAAGAGCTCGGTCCGCTTGGCTGGAAGCTGCACACCGGACGCAGTCGAAATGAATTAGTAGCCACAGATTTTCGGTTGTTTGTCATCGATGCGGCCGCGGAAATCCGCAAGGCATTGCTTGCTCTGATCAAAGGCTTTCTGTTGCAGGTCAAAGCAAATCTGAAAGTCCCCATGGCCGGCATGACCCACATGCAGCATGCCCAGCCCATTCTGCTGTCGCACTTTCTGATGGCCCATGCCGAAGCTTTTTCACGCGACCTGACACGCTTGCAATCCGCCGCTGCAAGCGCGGACGCTTGCCCGATGGGCTCCGGCGCGCTGGCAGGCTGTTCTTTTGCGATTGACCGAGCGGCAGTAGCAAAAGCGCTTGGGTTTTCGCGGATTACCGCAAACAGCCTTGACGCTGTCAGCGACCGCGACTTCGCGCTCGATTATCTTTTCGCCTTGGCGGGCATCGCCACCCATCTTTCGCGGCTGGCGGAAGATTTTGTGCTGTTCGCCTCGCAGGAATTTTCCTACGTTATCCTGCCGGACGAATATTCGACGGGCAGCAGCCTGATGCCGCAGAAGAAAAATCCTGACGCGTGGGAATTATTGCGCGGCAAGAGCGGCCGGATTACCGCCGCACTCTTCAGCCTCTTCACGACGCTGAAAGGATTGCCATCCAGCTATCAGCGCGACTTGCAGGAAGACAAGGAAGCGCTGTTTGCCGCGCACGACCAGATGGAAGACATGATCTGGATCGCGCAGGGAGCGCTGGTCGCTACAAAGTTCCGCGTCGACAGACTCTGCGCCGCAGCTTCGAATCCCGCCCTTTTTGCCACGGATGCAGCGGATTACCTGGTGCATCGCGGCGTGCCGTTTCGCCAGGCGCACGATCTTGTTGGCAAGGTGCTTCGCGAAGCGGAGAAGCAAGGCAAACCCTGGACGCAGCTTTCGCTGAACGATGTCCAGAAGATCTCGCCACTCTTCGAGCAGGATTTCTTGCAAGGCCCTTCCGTCGAAAGCGCCATCGCTTCCAAAGTTGTCCCCGGAGGCACGGCGGAAGAATGCGTTCGCGCTGCCATCGTGCAGCTCGAACTAAAACTCACAAAACTGGAGACCAAGCCATGAGCCTGACGTCGAGCATTTTTACTCTACAAGCCGTATCGCATCGCACGGAGGATCGGAGGTCCCTTCCGTGAGCGACGTTCCCGGTCATCGGATCCTGATTCCATGAAGCACGCCCTCTCCGAAGCCGCTCTTCCGCAGGGATTCCGCTTTTCGGCTACCGCTTGTGGCTTGAAAAAAACCGGGGCGCTGGACCTTGCCCTGCTCTCAAGTGATGTCCCCGCTTCCGCCGCCGCCGTTTTCACGAAAAATCTGGTCGTTGCCGCGCCCGTGGTTGTCTCCAAGGCAAATCTGCTTGCCTCCAAGGGCCGCATGCGCGGGGTAATCGTGAACGCGGGTAACGCGAATTGCGCGACTGGAAATGCCGGCTATGCCGTCTCCGTAAAAACGGTGGAAGAAACCGCGCGCCGCCTGCGTTGCCATCCGCGCGAACTGATTGTCTGCTCCACCGGGGTGATCGGCGTGCCGCTGCCGATCGAAAAGATTCTCCGGGCGCTGCCGGGAGTCGTGCAGAACCGGCGGCCTTCGGCGCGTTCGTTCGCGGAGTTGTCGCTCGCGATCTGCACCACGGACACGCGGCCAAAAACCGCTTCGGCCTCTTTCAAGATGGCGGGTAAGCGTGTGCACCTGGTAGGCTGCGCGAAAGGCGCGGGGATGATCCATCCAAATATGGCGACGACTCTGGCTTTTGTCGTCACCGACGCGGCGATTTCGCCCTCGCTGTTGCAAAAGACTTTGCGCGAGGTCACGCAGCGCACCTTCAACTCCATCAGCATTGATGGTGACACTTCCACCAACGACACGCTCCTGGTTCTCGCCAACGGAGAATCCGGCGCGCCCGCGATCCAGGCCAATTCCAGCGCGCATCGCGCGTTTAAGAAAGCGCTGGAAGAAGTCTGCCACTCGCTGGCGCTGCAAATTGTGGCGGATGGGGAAGGCGCGCAACGGGTGATTGAAATTGCGATTCGCGGCGCGAAAACAGAAGCCGCGGCGCGGCAGATTGCGCAAACCATCGCCACCTCTCCGCTCGTCAAAACCGCCTTTGCCGGAGGCGATCCCAACTGGGGACGCATCTTCGCGGCAGCCGGCCGCTCCGGCGTCAAATTCAACCCGGACAAGGTGGACATCCAGATGGCCGGCATTCCGGTTTTGCGCCGGGGCCAGCCGCTGAATTTCAACGAGCGCGTCGCCAGCAACCGCTTGCTGGAAAAGCATGTGCAAATTGTTATGGATTTGCACGCGGGACGTGCCGCCGCGAGTTATTGGACCTGCGATTTCACAGCGGAGTACGTGCGGATCAACGCGAGTTATCGAACGTAGCACGATCGCCGCAGAAAAGCGCCCGCCTCGGAAGGCGGCCGCTACAACAGCACGCGTTCTACGTTTTCCACTGCCACCCGGCGAATTGTTCGCGGAGGGCGGTTTTCTTGAACTTGCCGACACTGGTGCGCGGGATTGCGTCCACAAAAACAAATGCGTCCGGCAGTTGCCAGTGGGCAAACGACTTTGCCAGGAATTCGCGCAACTCGTGCTCCGTGGCGCTGGCGCCTTCGCGCAGCACCACTGCCGCCAGGGGCCTCTCCTGCCATTTCGGGTGCGGCAATCCGACCACGCACGCTTCCTTGACCGCCGGGTGCGCCATCAGTGTATTTTCCAGGTCCACGGAACTGATCCATTCGCCGCCGGATTTCACCAGATCTTTGGCTCGATCCACCAGCCGAATATACCCTTCGGGATCAAGCATGGCGATGTCGCCGGTGCGAAACCACCCATCCTCGCTCCATCGCTTCGCCTGGTCCTGCGCATCGTAGTAGCTCCCCGCAACCCATGGCCCGCGCACTTCCAACTCTCCCGGCGTTTCCCCATCCCACGGAACCACGACGCCTTCCTTTACGATCCGCGCTTCCACAAACGGAGCGGGCCATCCCTGCTTGGCGCGCACTTCGTATTTTTTCTCGGCGGACCAATCCAACATGTGCGCCTTAAGGGTGCCCCCGGTGCCGACAGGCGTAGTCTCCGTCATTCCCCACAAATGCTTGATCTCAATTCCAAAGCGATCGAGGCGCCGTATCATTTCGAGCGGAGGAGCAGTACCACCGCAAGCACCGAAAATGTGCGGAGCGAGTTTCCACCGTTCGGGATTCTTTTCGAGTTCCGTCAATACTCCAGCCCAAACCGTCGGCACGCCGCAGGCCTTGTTCACCTTTTCCTGTTCCATCAGGTTCAGCAGGTTTTCGCCGTCCAGATGCGGCCCGGGCAGAACCTGCTTCGTTCCCAGCATCGGCGCGGCAATCGGAATGCCCCAGGCGTTGGCATGAAACATCGGCACCATCGGCAAAATCGTGTCGTTGGTGCCCAGGCCGAAGACTTCCCGAAGCCCAAGGCTGAACGAATGCAGCACCAGCGCGCGATGCGAATAGATGACGCCTTTCGAACAACCCGTTGTTCCCGACGTGAAGCACATCAACGCGCCCTGATTTTCGTCCATCACGGGATATGTAAAATCGCCGCTTTCGGCGGCAAGAAGTTCTTCGTAGTTCAGGAATCCCTCGGGAACGCTGGCAAAACCAAAGGGCACGACGATGACGTGTTCAAAGGAAACCTGATCCGCAAATTTCTGATACAGCGGAAGCAATACGTCGTCAACGATCAGAAAGCGATCCTTCGCATGATTGACGATGGCGGCAATTTCATGAGGATGCAGCCGCAGATTAAGCGTGTGTAGGATGCCACCCGCGCAAGGCGCGCCCCAGAACGCCTCCAGGTGACCCGAATGATTCCACATCAGCGATGCCACGCGGTCGCCGCTTTGCATTCCCAGTCTTTGCAGCGCGGCCGCGAGCTGCCGGGCGCGCTTATACATTTCCCCGTAACACGTACGCGTGATACTGCAATCCGGCCGGCGGGAAACAACTTCGACCTTGGGGAAAAGTCGTCCAGCCCGCTCCAGAATGGTGGGGAGCGTTAACGGAAAATTCATCATCGTGCCGGGAGTGGGCATCCGGTTTCTCCGCTTGCTGGTGCGCGCATCCTATCACTTTTCGCTGCCGGCGTAATTCCAGAGCGGCCCGCCGCGCCGCCCATCCCGCCAGCTTTTCTGGTTGCAAAAGATGACGATTTTCGAGAGTATCTCCGGGACCACTGAATCGCCCTCGCCCGCGCGGCACTCCCTCCGGTTTGCCCACTTGGCGGATTGGTATCTCAGTGCGCTCCGCAATCGTGGTTAGGTTCCGGGCAGAAGGAGTCCCCAGGTGAAGAAGCTTTACGTCGGTAATCTCCCGTTCTCTGCATCTGAAGAAC
>Ga0210393_10000497_pt1 | contig 35383 bp, 28 predicted proteins | sample IncBWC27OmetaG_FD_160068 | JGI IMG/M metagenome (GOLD analysis project Ga0210393, IMG submission 160068) | Forest soil microbial communities from Barre Woods Harvard Forest LTER site, Petersham, Massachusetts, United States - Inc-BW-C-27-O ...
AAGCAGCTCCGATGACGTCGATGGAGAGCTCCAGCCGGTCCGCCTCCTCGGCATCGATCGTGAAGTTAAGATCATATGCCTTGGCTTTGGATGCGAGGGCGACAACGAGCGGCACGAGTTCGGCAAGCACTTTTGCCCGGCTCAGGCTCTCGTATCGCGGGTGCAGTGCTGAAAGCTTGACGGAAATTCCCGGACGCTGTGGCAGACGGGCACGCCCGGCGGTGCGACCGATCGCCTCGATTGCGGCGTCGTAGGACTCAAAGTAGCCTCTCGCGTCAGTTGCGGTTCGCGCCCCCTCGCCCAGCATGTCGAAGGAATAGCGATAGCGCTGCGCGGCGCCTGAGCGTGCTCGCTCCAACGCCTCCTCAATCGTCTGACCGAGAACGAAGTGATTGCCGAGATGCCGCATCGCCCGCCGGATGGCCCCGCGCACGGCCGGCAGGCCAAGTCGCTTGATGATCTGTCCTAGAACGCTGTCGGGCGTCTCGCCCGGCTGTATGATTCGCGCCGTGATCCCAAGCGCCCAGGCGGAGGCGTTCACCAGCAGGGTATCCGACTTCGCTTCCCGATTTGCAAAGTCGCCCTGGCCAAGCTTGTCCTCGATCAGCCGATCGGCTGTGGCCGCATCGGGGATGCGCAAGAGCGCCTCGGCCAGCACCATAATTGCAACCCCTTCGCGGCTCGAGAGCGCGAACTCATGCAGCATATCCTCGACACCGCCGAGTCGACCTCCGTTGGCGCGAATGGCCTCGACAAGGCGTCGGGTAACGACATCAACGCGCCGCTCTTGCTCGGCCGAAAGCCGCCCTCTCTTCAGGAGAGTGTCGGCCAGCGCCTCGTCCCTCACGGCATAGGGGACGGAGAAGTCGGGGATCATCGCTCTTGAATAGGCCATTGCCGCTCGCTCCATTTTGCCTGTATCGGCCTAGGCGCAGTTTCACCGGATTTCGATAGGAGATTTCCTGAGATTGCCGTAATATCTGCGGCAAGAAGACAAATTGACCGAGCAAACTATGGATCTTGATCGTTTGGATCGCCGGATTCTCTCCATTTTGCAGGCTGATGGCCGCATCGCGGCGGTCGACCTCGCAGACCAGGTCGGTCTTTCGCCCACATCCACCGGCGAGAGGCTTAAGCGCCTTCAAAAGGATGGCTATATCGAGGGCTTTGGTGCCCGCCTCAATCCTGAACGCATCGGCCTCGGCTTGCTCATCTTCGTCGAGGTGTCGCTTCATCGGACCACCCCCGACGTGTTCGATCGGTTTGCCAATGCGGTTCGACGGGCGCCGCAGGTGATCGAGTGCCACATGGTCGCCGGCGGATTTGATTACCTGATCAAGACGCGTGTCAGCGGTATGGCTGCCTACCGGAGATTTCTGGCTGAGGTCCTGCTGACTCTTCCCGACGTCAGGGAGACGCGGACTTATGCGGTGATGGAAGAGGTCAAAGCCCACGGAGCGCTTCCGCTTTAGGGCGCGGCGGCGTGGGGCGACGATCCGGGATACGTTTCCGAGTCCAGTGGCGAGCGAGTGACGTAGCGACCGTTTTGCGTCAAGAAAACGCATCAGAACAAGAGACTGGAGCCGCCAGTTCAATCTGCACGGAAAGGCGCTAGCGGACCGCCGCGCGCAGTGGAGAGTCAGTGCCCTGATCGCCGTGAGGGTTGAAGCAAGCAAACCGTCTTTCATTGAGGGGGCCCTGGAGTCCGGGCCGCTCGATATCGCAGCGGCTCAGGCGGACCGGGCAGCGGTCGCGATAGTTGCACCCGGCCGTGCGATCCATGCTTCCGCCGGACAACGCCGGACCTGGCGCATCGTCTACGATATCACCGCCCGGGTGGGCATGCCGGGCCTCAATTAGCCGTCGCGTATAGGGGTGCTTGGGATCGGAGAATATGCTCTCGGTCGGGCCGAGCTCCACGATCCTGCCGAAATACATCACGGCAATGCGATTGCATAGAAAGCGAGCGACGCTCAAATCGTGAGTGATGAAAACAAGGCTGACGTTGATATCACGATTGATCGTCTTCAAGAGGTTGAGGATCTGTGCCCGAACCGAGACGTCCAGCTTGGAAACGGCTTCGTCCGCGACGATCAGCTTGGGGCAAATCCCCAAGACCCGCGCAATAGCAACACGCTGCAACTGCCCTCCCGACAGCTCATGCGGAAAACACCGCGCGTGGTCGCCAGACAGACCGACCCGCTCAAGAAGCTTGCGCACTTCCGTCTCAAGATCCCTGCGGCGACAAATGCGGTGGAGCCGAAGCGGCAGTGCGATCGAGTCTCCAATCCGGAAGCGTGGATTGAAAGACGAGAGTGGGTCCTGGAACACCAATTGCAGATCGCGACGATGCCGCTTGAGATCAGCGGCATCTGCTGCGAGGTCAACCCCCTCGTACCAGATATGACCGGAGCTTGCTGGGTACATTCCGAGCAGCGTCTTTCCCAAGGTCGTCTTGCCGCTACCTGATTCGCCGACAAGCCCGATGATCTCGCCTGGGGCAATATCGAGAGAGACGTCGTCGATCGCGCGGACGGCGCCGCCCTTACGCGACCGCGACGGAAACTCGAGAGTCACGTTTTCGATCCGCATCAGCGGCCTGACGTTAAGCGGCGTGACGGAGAATTCACTGTGCATGGAGAAGACATCTCGTGTGATGCTGAAGGGAGACCCTGACGAAAGCTGGATGCTCGGTCTGGCAGGGTGGAATGGCGCTGGGGCATCTTGCGGCAAATCTGCAGCCGCTCTCCAGGCGAGCGTCCTGGCCGGGCTCCCCTGGAAGCTCGAACAGCGTGGCATCGTGCCGTTCGAGCGACCGCGCCGTCTGCAGCAGACTGGCCGTATAGGGATGCTGCGGGTCATCAAGCACGGCTGATGCCGGCCCCATCTCAACGATCTCACCCGCGTACATCACAGCGATCCGGTCGCACAGATCCCGTGCAATCGCGAGATCATGAGTAATGAACAAGACGGAAACACCGAGGCGACGCTGATGATGCCGAATCAGATCGAGAATCTGGCGCTCGACCAGATTGTCGAGATTGGTTGTCGGCTCGTCGGCGACGATCAACTGCGGCCTGAGAGCCAGCACCATGCCGATCAGAACGCGCTGCAGCATGCCCCCGCTCAGCTGATGAGCATGGGCATCCAGGATGCGTTCCGGGGCACGGATGCCCATCTCTCGGAGCAGCCGCAACGGATCGGTTGACCACGTCTCTCCAGTGGTGGCGTTGTGGCCTTCGCGACGAGCCATGGCATGCCGCAGATGCCAGCCGATGGTTTTTGCAGGGTTGAAGGAGCCGACGGGGTCCTGAAAGATCATCGCCAGCTCGGTGCCGCGAAGCGCCGCGAACTCGGCATCAGGCATCCCGGCGAGCTCGTGATGTCCGAATCTGATGGATTTCGTCTTCACCTCGGCGTGCTCCGGAAGCAGCCGCAGGATCGAGAGGCCCGTCACGGTCTTGCCGGACCCTGACTCGCCGATCAAGCCGAGTATCTCTCCCTGCCTGACCGAGAAGCTGATTCCTCGGACTGCCTCCCGTGGTCGACCTCGATCGAGAAAGGTCGTGCTGAGCTCATCGACCTCGAGCACTACGCTGTCACCGATCATATCCGGCTCCTCAGTTTCGGATCCATGAGATCGCGCATTCCGTCGCTGAGCAGATTCAGCCCCAAAAGGGCGATCGAGATCGCAAGTCCCGTCATGGTCAGAACCCACGGCGCTCTGGAGAAATACTCGCGTCCGTCTGCCATAATGCTGCCGAGCGATGGATTGGGCGGTTGCACGCCAAGGCCGAGGAAACTCAGGCCGGCCTCGATCACGATGCCGAAGGCAACACCGGTCGCGGCCTGAACGAGAATGGGAGTTCCGATATTGGGAAGAATCTCACGGCCGAGAATGCTGTAGACCGGCTGGCCGAACAGCCGGGCGGCCTGGACCCATGGCTCGTCCTTGACGAGAGTTGCCATGTTGCGGCTCAGCCGGGCAAAAATCGGCAGATACACAAGCATGATCGCGACGGTCACGCTGGCCGTGCTGAAGCCGAGCACGACCATGAGAAAGAGCGCAAGAACAAAGCTCGGGAATGACAGCAGCAGATCGGCGGCGCGCATCAAGACCGCTTCGACCCACCTGCCGAAGTGAGCGGACACCAGCCCCGCGGCGGTCCCCATGATGGCCGCCAGGAACACGCCGACGGCGCTGACCAGAATGGAGACGCGCGCTCCGTAGAGAACGCGTGTCAGGACATCTCGCCCGAACGAGTCAGTGCCGAACGGGTGCTTCCAATTCGGTGGCGACAACAGGGCCAGGAAATCCATGTCCGTCGGCGAATAGATACTTAGCGATGGTCCCACAGCTATGGCTATGACGACGATCAGCGTGATCGCTCCGCCAAGACATGCCGAACGGTTCGCAAGCAAGCTTCTCATGATGCCCCGCCCCCGCGCCTTGGGTTGAGCGCGGTGCAGACCGCATCGACCGTCAGATTGACCAGCAGCACGCAGAGAAGAAACGCCAGCGCGCAGGCCTGAATCACCGGAAAGTCGCGGGCGAAACCCGCATCCACCATGAGCGATCCGACGCCGGGTATTCCGAAGATGCGCTCGATAATGACCGTGCCGCCAAAGAGGTAGCGAACCTGGAGGCCGATGACCGTGATATAGGGGATCAGCGCATTTCTGAACACGAAGTGCACGAAGACGAAGAGGCCCCCATAGCCGAACGACCGGGCGACCCGGACGTGGTCCTTGTGGAGTTCTTCGATCAGGCTCGTCCTCAGGATTCGGGTGAAGCTCGCCGCCATCGGGGCAGCGATTGCGAGAGCTGGCAACGTACCGCTGTAAATTGCGCCCGCGATCGAAACCTGCGGCTGTACGAATCCGTAAGCCGGAAACCATCCCATCCCGAGCGCGAATACATAGATCAACATGTATGACAGCCAGAAGTCGGGCATGGAAATCCCGAATATCGCGGCCGACGTGGCAATGACGTCAGCGTTGCGGCCTCGCTTCAAGGCGGCAACGGTTCCGGCGGCAATCGATATGATCACCGCCAAAAACAGCGCATAGAGTCCGATGAAGATCGTATTCGGGAGCCGATCCGCAATCAACGCGGCGACCGGCGTGCCGCTCGCGACGGTTAGCGATTCACCGAACTGCCCCCGGAGCGCCGCCTGTAGCCACCGGAGGAATTGAATGATGACCGGATCATCTAGATGCCAGTGCAACCTGAAAGCCGCGATCGATTGAGGGGTGGCGCCTTCGCCGAGTGCGGCGAGCGCCGGATCGCCAGGCGCCGCATGCATGGTGAAGAAAATCAGTGCGGCGCCCAACAGGGCAAGCAGTGCTGCGCCCGCGAGGCGTTGCGAATATAGGGTCAAACTCCTCGTCACGTCGATGATCGCTCCGTATCAAGTGATCCTGAGATTGGCGAACTGGTCCCCGTAATTGGAGTACGACAACTGATCGAATCCACTCAGCCGCGAGGTCGCCAGGTTGTGTACATTCGAGCTGAAACAGGGAATCAGCGGCATTTCCTCAAGCATCAGCAGGTCCGCTTCGCGATAGATCTGCCGACGCCGGGCCGCATCGAATTCGGCACGGCCCTGGGCAAGGAGTTCGTCGAAACGAGGATTTTCGTATCCCTGATAGTTACGGAATCCGCCCTTTCCGAGCATGTCGCCGAGATACTCGTCAGCGTCGACCAAGCCCAGCCAGCCCCACACGGCAGCCTGGAAATCCCCGGTTCTGAGCCGCGAGAACACGGCATTCGGATCGCCCACTTGCAGCGACAGATTGGTGCCGAGCACCTGGTTGGTCTGGGCGACAAAGATCTCGCCAATGCGCCGCCACCAGTTCGAGCCCCAGATCAGGACGGTGGCCTCTGTCCCCGACTTGTACTTTGACTTGGCGAGCTCGCTGCGCGCGCGCTCCGGATCGAATGTCATCGCATCGGGTGGGGGCAAATCGGCTTGCGGTTGCAGCGCCGTCGGCAGCAGCCCGAGACTCGCGACGCCTTCGCCAAAGACCACGGCCTTGACCAGGACATTTCGGTCGAACGCCATGGACAGCGCGCGACGGAAGTGGAGATCGTCAAAGGGCGGCTTGCGATTGTTCAGAGCGATGTATCTCGTGTTCAAGCCCGCGGTCGTGTAGACGCGGAGCGAGGGCTTTTCCCGCAGGCCAGGAACATCGGCGAAGGAGGCGGTGCTCGTGAGGTCAATCTGACCTCCAAGAATCGCCGTCGTGCCGCTCGATTCTTCGGGGATGAGCGGCATCAGCACACGCTCAATCCTGTCGTGGCCTGGTACGAAGTAACCAGGAAAGGCCACCAGCTCGACGCTCTCGTTCGACTTCCACTGCTTGATCGCATAGGCACCGGTTCCGACCGGTTTCCTGCCGAACGCGTCGTCCCCCATCGCTTTCACGGTCTTGTACGGGACGATCTGCGTGCCGGTTCGGGTGTTTGTCAGATACGTCAGAAGAGGTGCAAAGGGTGTACGCGTGAGGATCTGAAACGTGTTGGGATCCAGGATGCGGATGTCGGCGATAGCCGCGACCTTGGCGCGGTTCGGTGATGCGAGAGCGTCATCAGCCAGGCGCTCCAGGGAGAACTTCACGTCATCGGACGTAAGATCGCTGCCATCCTGGAATTTCACCCCGCGGCGAAGCTTGAATTCCAGTGTGGTCGAATCGACCACATGAAATGCCTCGGCCAGATCAGGCACGATCTGCATGTTGGAGTCGAATTTCAGCAGTCCATTGAAGGCAGCCCATAGGACGTAGTATTCGGATAAGAGGCTTGCCTTGGCAGGATCAAGCGTGTTGATCACCGAGAAGCCGGTGATGGCGGCGCGGAGCAAATTCTCGCTGGCAAACGACGGTTTGCCAGCAAAGGTCGCCGTTGCGGCCGCGGCCGCCAACTGCATGGCCTTGCGGCGACTGATCAATTGCGACTGAGTTGGCATCCGATTTCTCCCGGACAAGGCTGTCCCAATCCCCGCTATTCGGCCGCCTCCGAAACAAGGTACGACGGCCCGTGCAAGGCGCAGACCTCCGCGTGATACTTTTCGATCTCTGCCTCGATTTGATGCGGAGCCCAGCCAAGCTGAGCGCCAATGACGCTCGCGGCCTCGCGGACCTCATCGCTGCCCAGCTGTCGCCTCCATGCGACGCCGGTACGGCGAAAAAGGACATCGGTGAGCGATACCGCGTGCTCGCCCTCGACATGGCCTGCAAGAGCGGCCCACTCTCTCGGACCAAGGCGGTCGGCGCCCACCAAGCGATCGCGCGCGAAGCGGAGAGGACTCGGAGTGTAGGAGCGCTCACGCTCGCAGCCGCTTGGAGCCAAGCGCTCCCTGATGACCCCAACCAATTCCTGGCCAGCCGATCGATGTGTCATGACCGGACCGGCTGTCATGGCGAAGACGTCGGGAAGGCCGTCGGACCCAAGGTCGTGGATCTCTCGCGAGCGCCTGCCGGCGGGAAGCGTCATGTCATAGGTCAGCGGACGAACCCCTGCCCAGGTCGAGATCACATCCGCTCGCGTCAGCTTCAGCGGCGGGAGCAGGTGATTGGCCTCGCCGATAATCCAGGCGATTTCATCTTCCGTCACAAGGATTCGGTCGCAGTCGCCATTGTACACGGTCTCGGTCGGCCCAAAGTAATGAAGGTCGTGCCATGGTATGCAATAAAACGGCTCTTGCTTGCTGTTGAGCGTGGCGATGCCGTAACCGCGGCACTCGTCGGGCAGCCGTACGACGATATGACAGCCCTTGGTTTTCAAGACCTTTCGCCGCGCGCACGGATTTGCAGTACGACTGACGTCGTCGATCCAGATACCGGCCATGTTGAGCACGAGCTTCGCCCGGACGCGGATTTCCGGCTCGACCGTGAGCACGTCCCGCAACCCGATGGACCAGCCATCACTGCGGTCGCGGGAGATGAGTCGTGCCAGAGTATAATTGCGCGCCACGGTCCCGAGCCTTTCGGCCTCGAGCACCGCATCCATACAGATGCGCTCCGGCCAGTCGAGCTGGTATTCGCGGAAGACAGCGACCGAATCCAATGCCTCAAAATCGCGAAGCCAACCGAGCAACGGACGGCGGGCCGCGGCTTCGGGTGCAAGGCGCACATAGTCGAGTGGCAGATCGGCGGGCCCAAGCGTGGAGAGAAGCTTGAACGCGGCGTCGAGCTGCCATCCCCGGTAGCGATCTCCTCGATAGATCGGGAAGCAGAACTGCATACGATTGACACTTGAGGGCGACGTTCTCACGATGTCGTGTCGCGCATGCATGGCCTGCCGGGCCATACGCAAGGCTTCGACAAAGCGGCCCGGGTGACGTACGAACTCGAATAGAGAACGTCCCGGCGCCAGATAGCGCAGGCCGCAATGCAGCAGTCGACTCGATCGCGCGGTGGAGCCGGACCCGAAATCCCCCTTCTCGACAATGAGGGTGCGATATCCAGCCGCCGCGAGCTGCTGCGCGGCGCTGGCGCCATTGATGCCGCCGCCAATGACGGCGACGTCGAATACCGCATCCTGGAGCGAGGACAAGGTCATGCGCATTGGAGAACACCTTTGGTCGATGCGCGGCCGAGCGCCGCTGCGATGCGGGATACGGAGGCTTCGTGCTCCAGGTTCATGACGGCGTCGGCCAATTCGGCACCGTCCTCACCGGGCACCAGCGCGGCAAATTTTTCGCGAATCTCGGCATCACCGAAGCGGGAACTCGGACTCCAGGGATCGCCGCGCGCATAGTCCGATTCCGCGCGATAGACGCCGTCCGAGGTCACGATCGTGATGCCACCGGGCATCGTTCGAATCTGATTGCGCACGAAGGTCTCGGCAAATCGACCGGCCCGTGGGTGCTGGACGATGCGCGTTTTCGCCTTGAGCGCCCGGACGGCGGGATCGGCGGCGTGCTTGGGGTCGAACCAGGCTGGCCCAGGCGGCACTTCGAGAAGCATCATTGCGATCATATGCGGATAGCTGAATTGCTGGCTGGCAAAGGTGGCGGGCTCCGGATTGGTGAATCGGGCCGATGCCGCGAGCGGCCCAGTTTCAACCACCACCTCGCGAATCGAATCGATCGCCAAAGGCCTGTGCTCACGCAGCAGGTCGGCCAGCGCGGTCAGCGCATAGTGGGTGAATCGGCAACTGGGCCACGGCTTGTAGGTGATGTCCTCAAGCATAAAGCGCTGCCCGAGGTCTGCGGTAAGTAGGCCGCTATCGGCATTGGCCACGCCGTACATGCGGGCAAGGCCGCGGTCGCCGTCAAGTAGCTCGGTGAAGCCACGTGAACCTTCTTGCGCAGAGAGGGCCGCAACCACGCCGGTGATGGCACACCAGCCGGCGTCACAGTACTTGCAGTTTGGCAGGTCTACAGCACTGGACCACTGGGCTCCGACTGGGAGCGGAGCATTCGATCCAGCCAGCCCCATTGCCTGTTGGAATAGCGAGGGCTCGTATTGGCGGGCCTTTGCCGTTGCGGCAGCTGCCGCGAAGACAACGGGGGCAGCCACGCCCCATACGTCAGGAAAGCCGACAACCTTGCCGCCCTCGATATGGACCACCGGACCGATGTAGCTCGCGACTCGGCCGGCGAACTCGTAACCTGCGATGGTGGCAAGAAGCATCTCCGGTCCGGAGAGGCCGAGTCTTTCGGCAAGCGCTAACGCCGCGACGACACCGGCCGAACCAAAGTGGGCACCGACCGGAAACGTCTCATCGAAATCGAGTGCGTTTGCGGTGCGTGCGTTGGCGTAAATCGCCCCCAATACGCTGCCGCGAGCCTGCGCGCCGGCAATCGTTGCCCGCGACTGTCCACCAAACCAGGCGGCCATGGTGCTCGCAATGGATCCGATCTCGCAATCCACGCCGGCAATGAGGCATCCCAGCGTGTCGAGCACGAGCCGCTTGGCCTCGTGGCGCACGTGCTCGGGCACAGCCTCCAGCGACAGGCCGCTCACATAGGCTGAAAGAATTCGCGTCGCCGTACCCGTCATTTGCGGTCAGGCAATTTGTGAAAGAATTGCTGTGGTCATGTTGCGATTTGATGATGTCCGACCGCCGCATGTCAAATAACGCGCTGTCGACCGAGAATAACCAAACGTTATACGCTCTCGGCGAGGTGGGATGGAAATTCCTTCTGCACCTCGTTTCGGCAGGCCCGCAGCACGGCGAGAAACTCACGAGCGACCCGCGACATCGGCCGGTGAGCTGGGTGCAGAATGCCGACATGAAACTCGATTTTCGGCTGAAACCGTAGCGCGGCCACCCCCCTGTCACGAAAGTCCGCGGCGGTGAACGGATCAATCAAGCCGATCCCGACCCCCTGAGCAATCATGCTCGCAATGACTGCCGTAAACTGCGCCTCGAGTATCATCTTTCGCTCGACCTGGGCCTGAATGAAAACCTGATCGATCATGTGCCGGCCGACAGTGCTGCGCGTCAGCGATATGAAGGGGCTGTTGGCTACGTCCGCCGGCCTGACGACGCGCTGCTTTGCCAGCGGATGCGCGGCCGGCACCGCAAGCACCAGTTCCACGCGACAAAAGTCTTCGATCTCCACACCAGAGCGAACGAATGGAAACTCAGCGATCCCAAAATCAATTTGTTGCGCAGCCGCCCATTCTTCAATCTTTGCGGACGTTTGGATGCTGATCGATATGCGTGTTCTGGCATGCGCGCCGTGAAAGCGCGCGACGGCCCTCGGAACCAGTCCCAATCCGAGCGCAGGGAGCACGGCAATCGTCAGACTTCCGGCGTTAGCGGCTTTGATATCGGACGCGATCTCATGGACCTTGTCGACGGCGATGAAGGCCTTCTCCACCTCCTCAAACAGCAAGCTCGCTTCGGGGGTCGGCGTAAGTCGGCCTCGCGAACGGTCGAACAGAGCTAGCTTGAGGTTCTTTTCCGATTGCTCGATGAGCTTGCTGACTGCCGGCTGCGAAATTCCGAGAAGCCGCGCTGCTGCCTTGGCCGTTCCCGCAAGCATGAGCGCCCGAAAGGCCTCGAGCTGACGAATGTTTACACGCGCCTCGAATTTCTTTTGGGATGTCATCGCGACGGTCGGGCCCCGGTATGGACGGCGCGCCTGGCCACCCTGGCTGACGCCCCATGCGGATGAACCGCACGAGATACGACCGCCATCAATGCCATCGTCGGCTGTGGAAGCGCGGCGCAACGTCCTCACCAGACAAGCACGGCTGTCGCGAAATCGTCAAGGAAGGTCACCTGGAAATTAGTCGCGTTTCCAAGTGCGGTTTGGCTCGCTGGGACGAGGACACATCACCGGAGCGATCATCAAATCCTCGCGCGGCGAGTAGAGCTGACTTTTGATCGCGGCCGGCTTGCGCGGTTTTCATCAGGAAGGTCCGCCAAGACAGGTTGCGCTCACCTTCACCGGATCGCGATCCTGCGCTCTGACAGAGGAGCGCGCGATCTATTGGCTTCAAAAGGGATGGCGACGGCCGCGAGCCTCGTCATGACTGGCACGCCGTGTAGCCAGTCGCAGCCTCGCGGGATCGCTTGGTGCTTTTCGAAGAACGGCGCCACTGAGAATGTCAATGGTCGTAATGCTCAGATGTACCTTATCTGCAAGATATACGAGACCTGCGATGCGACGTTCTCGCTCATGATAATAATAGGTAGCGCCGCGATCTCCGTGCGGGGCTCGCCCAGCGGGACGTGAACGTTCTGCTGGATTTGGCGATCCCCTTGTGCTCCGAGGTAAGTCCCGCGCATCTTTGGTGTGAATATCTTAAGGATTAAGTTTGCAATGTGAAATCCAGACGGCACCGCTTCCAGACTGAAATGGATAGCCGTAGTCACACCGTGCCGTGCCGCGAGGATCCAAGTGGCGCTTGGACCGCGATCGCTTCAATCGGTAGAAACGGCAACCACCGCGGCTAGCGTTAGATATGATCGTGCGAGGTGCGGTTCTCGCAACCCATGGACCTCAAACCTGGTCTGCTGGAATTTGGGGCCGACTGGCGGGCTGCCCTCAAAATTCGTCGCAAGGACGTATAAGCCATTATTATCACCCGATTACATGGACGTGCTTGACATTTCTATCTGGCCATCAACAATTCATTATGAGCCTTTAGTGGTTCCTTCACAATCGGCCTACCAGCTGATGGTTGCGCTGGAAATGTGCAATTCGACAGTTTTGGGACAGTCGTCGAGCTGCTGGCCGGTGCGAGTTTCCCGCTCGCGGCAGTAGGGCGGCCGGCTTGCCTCCTGAGAGGCCCGGTTGCCTTGCCCGATCAGGAGTTCTAAGCGCGCAGCCGACTGCCCCCAACTTCTTCGTCACCCGTGAGTTACAGTTAAGGACCGCGCATGTTGGAGCTGCAGGGAAAATCCGCCTTCGTCACCGGCGGGACTCGGGGCATTGGGCTCGCCGTTTCTGACCTCTTGGCCGAACGCGGTGCGCGGGTTGTTGCGTGTGGCTCGACCGATATGAGCGTCCGGATCTGCCGAGAGCAGGCGGATGCGGACGGACGATCCGGACGTCAACCGTGAAGATGAAGTTGCCGCAGCCATCAAGTCCGCGGCCGAATGGAATGACGGCCTGGATATCCTTGTCTGCTGCGCGGGTCGAGCCTTTCGCGGCTCAGCTCTCGGGATCACCAGCTCGGATTGGGATGAATGCTTGTCATTAAACCTGCGCGGCTCATTCCTGGCTGCCAAAGCGGCGCTGCCTTTTCTTGCCGCTCGAGGCGATGGAGCCATTGTCTTGTTATCGTCCATTTGGTCCGTAACAGCGACCCCTGGCCGGACCGCATACATTGTTGCCAAATCGGCCTTGACCGCGTTGGCTCGGAGTCTCGCGGTCGATCACGCTCCCGCGGGGGTACGGGTAAATACGGTCGCTCCCGGCTACATCGATACCGACCTGCTGCGCCGTTCGCTGTCGGAGGCCAACCCTGGGCGTGATGTGACCGAACTGCTGGAGGAGGCAGTCGCCCAGCATCCCCTGCGACGTATTGGGCGCACCAGAGATGTTGCGGAAGCCGTACTGTTTCTCGCCAGCCCGCGGTCCGCATTCATCACGGGTCAAACATTGATCGTCGATGGTGGCTTGACGAGCCAGGTTCGCACCTCCGGTCTCGCTGAACAGCCTCAACGTGCGAAACTTTTATCTTCGGCCCCACGCGACAAGATTGAGACACGGTTGCGTCCTGGCTGTTAACCGCCTGGGCTGATCGCCGATCGATATTTGTTGGACGTCCCCCCGACTTTATACCGGGAACGTCGACCTTTACCGGGGCTCGATACGTCGACGCCGTCCGGTCCGGCGACGTTCCGGACGCGACGGTGATGTGGGACCACCAGGAGATACTGCCAAGGTAGGTAGGCCGAGGACAGGCTAGGACGGGCTATTGTGTGCGCCGAAGTAGAAACGCCTCTTGTCGAGGGTACGCACCAGATCTGGTCTCGCCCGCCCCATGCGGCGGATCGCATGTCCCGATTTGTACCAACGTCGAGCGCGCCGTGCCGTTACGATCGATTCTTTCGCGCGCTCGTCATCCGAGGCTGCCAGGCGCTGTAACCTCATGACGATCGTCCGATCCGCAACCGGGCTTGCAGCTTTAGCTGCGACCCTTTCGAGCATCGCCAATGGCGCGCAGCTCGTCGCAACCCGGTTTATTGTCCAGCAAAATGATCCACTCGTGGTAGCCTTGATGCGCTATGCGATCGCGTTCGCGTGCCTGCTTCCACTATTGCGCAATTCGTCAAATTGGCCGGGGCGTCGGGACTGCGTGATCATTCTCATGCTGGGTGCAATGGTAGCCGGCATTTGTCCGTGGCTGCTGACACTCAGCATGCAGTATACGACAGCCTCGCGCGGCGCGCTGGTGATTTGTACCAGTCCGCTCCTCACGCTTATGGCGGCGGCTCTTTTGGGCTATGAAAAATGCACGGTTCGCCGCTTGGCTGGTGCGTTGTGCGCGTTGCTGGGCGTCCTCGTGGGACTATCCGACCGGTTACTAGCTGGGACAGCGCAGTCCTTCATCAATCTCGGCGATGCCATCGTTCTGTTCACCACAATCCTGTTGGCACTATTTAACGTCTATGCGGGCACGATGCTTCTGCGTTACCGCGCGACCACGGTCGTTCCTATCGCTACAATCGGCGGGCTGGTGGTACTTTTCGGGCTTGCCGCTGCCCACGGATCGCTAGGAGCTATCCGGTTGCTGACGGGTCCCGACTGGTTCGCCCTTTTGTTCTGTGGCACGGCCGGGGGAGCGGGGGTGCTTCTACTGTGGTCGTGGGCGATCGAGCATGCCTCGGCAGGTCGCGTTGCTATCTTCGTGACCGCCGCACCGATGTCCGCTGCGATCACTGGGGCCGTTGTTCTTTCCGAACCCGTCACCGTCCAGCTCGTTGCAGGAACTGCCCTCATTATCGTTGGGATTTGGCTGGTGTACCAGACAGCACCAGAGGCGGCGACACCGGCGACACTGGAGTCGCGCGCCGTCCATTTCGATCTCGCCCCACGTGGCTCCGTCCGTGCCCAGTGCATTGCCCGGCTCACGAGCCTCAGGGGAAGTTGGACAATTGTTTCGCACCGGACCCGGCATCCACCTCAAAGTCAATGCGGGGAATCGCATTCAGCAAGCTCTTCGTGTAGGGGTGCTGCGGATCCCTGAACAAATCGTCGACCTTTCCTTGCTCGACGATGCTGCCGCTCTTCATGACCATGACCCGGTCACACATGAGCCTGACGACGTTGAGGTCATGGCTCACGAACAGGTAGGACAATCCCAGTGCCCGTTTCAGCCTGTCCAGCTGGTTGAGCACGACTGCCTGAACCGAAACATCGAGCGCTGACGTCGGCTCGTCGAGTATGACAAGCGCCGGATAAACCGATATGGCTCGTGCAATGCCGACGCGCGCCTTCTGGCCGCCCGAGAGCTGATGGGGGTAGCGGCCAAGCAGCGCTGGACGGAGTTCCACAAGATCACAAATATCCCTGATACGTCTGCCAAGCTCAGCGGGCCGTCTGATCCCCTCCAACCGCCGCAACGGGTCGGCGATCGCCTCGAATGCCGTTCGGCGTGGGTCGAGGCTGGCGGCTGGGTCCTGGAACACGATCTGCACTACTCGCCGCATGGCCGATCTGGCAAAAGCCCGGGGATCCGCATCGGCAATCTCCTCGCCGTTTAGTTGAATCGAGCCCGCGGTCGGCCTGACCAGCTTAGCGATCAAACGGGACGTCGTGGTCTTTCCCGATCCAGACTCTCCAACGAGACCGACACATTCGCCCTGCGCCACGTCGAAGCTCAAACCATCGACGGCGCGAAACTTGTTGGCGCCATCCTTGTCGGAACGCTGTCGTCGTCCGAGCAAACGCAGCAAGGATCGCGGCGCGCCGTGCAAAGGATATTCATGGGTCAGGCCGCGGACTCGCAGAACCGGCGATCCAACCGCCGCTCTGTTCGGTTTTGAGGCAGCCGTGAGAGGTGACGAAACCTTGAAAACCTGCTGCTCAGAAGCCGGGATCAGATCGATAAGCTTGGTATGAGCTTGCGGCGTTGCACTCAGGAGTCTGCGCGTATACGGCTGTCTAGGAGTCATAAAGATCTGTTCGGTCAGTCCCTGCTCCACGATGCGCCCGCTCTGCATGATGATCACGCGATCGCAATACTGAGCCGCCAGCCCCAGATCGTGGGTGATGAACATGGTCGACATGCCCCGAGAACGCGTCAGCTCGACCAGCAGGTCCATGATGGCTCTCTGCGTCGTCACGTCGAGGCCGGTCGTCGGCTCATCGGCCAGGAGCAACCTAGGCGCGCACGCGAGGGCCATGGCGATGACGCTGCGCTGGCACATCCCGCCGGAAAGCTCAAACGGATAGGCGTGAACGCGCCGCTCAGGCGAATTGATGCGGACTTCGCGCAAAGCTTCGATCGCTCGAGCGGCCGCTTGGGCTCGGTTCAAAGGACTGTGTGCCATGACCACATCAGCAATCTGCGCACCCACCGGCCTGATCGGATTGAGAGCCGTCTGCGGGCTCTGAAAAACCATGGAGATCTCGCTGCCACGGATCGCCTTGAGTTCCCGGCCACCGAGCTCACGCAGCGCGCTGCCAAGATAGGTGATCGATCCGGACGTGATATTGGCCTCTGCGGGCAGCAACCCAAGGATCGAATATGCGGTGACCGATTTTCCCGATCCGCTCTCCCCGACGACCCCGACGATCTCCCCCGTGCTGATTTGCAAGGAGACATCGTCGAGCGCTCGGACACGCCCGTTCGGTGTCACGAACTCGACCGCCAAGCGGTCGATGCTCAACAGTGGTGGTTCCGTCTTTATCAGCATGCATCTGCTCTTTCGGGCATTCGTCTTACCGACTGCGGATATCAAACATGTCCCTCAGGGCGTCGCCCAGAAGGTTGAATGCGAAAACTGCAAGCGCGAGCGCAAACCCAGGGAACACGATCAGCCACCAATGACCCGCCATGGCCTGCGTTGCTCCCTCCGCGACCATGATGCCCCACTCCGCGGTGGGAGGCCGAATTCCAAGACCGATGAAGGACAGGCTGGCCGCGTTCAGGATCGCCCAGCCGAGATTGACGGACAGCTGAATCATGAGGTTGGGCATTACGTTTGGCAGCAGCACGCCGCTGATGATCCGGGCATCGCCATTGCCGGCAACCCGCGCGGCTTCCACGAAAAGTTGGGTGCTCAGCACGCCGACCTCAACACGCGCCAGCCTTATGTAGAAAGGCAGGTTAACAATTGCAGTCGCGAGAACGACGTTGCGCAGGTCGTTTCCAAGCGCGGCGACGAGCGCCATGGCCAGCACAAACAGCGGAAACACCTGCACCATCTCGGCAACGCGACTGGTCCACAGATCGAATGCGCCTCCGAGATAACCCGCCAAGCCGCCGATTCCGACGCCGACCGTGAATGACGCGGCGACGGCGCAGACCGCGACGAACAAATCGATGCGGGCGGAGGCGACGACCCGGCTCAGCACATCGCGGCCGAGCTGATCGGTGCCGAACCAGTGGAGCCTGCCGGGGGGGCTCAGCACATTGGCAAGATCCGTCACATAAGGGGGGTAAGCCGTCAGCATGGGCCCGACGAGCGCAAGACATAGCAGCAAAGTCACGATCCCGACCGCAGCGAGTGAAACCCCATTTCGTGCGACCATTCTGCAGGCGTGCGACAGGAGTGCCGATATGCGCTGCATCATGACGCCCTGCGCGCGCGAGGGTCGGCAAGGCCATAGGCCACGTCGATTGCGAGATTGATCCCAATCAAGAGCAGTCCCATCAACAGGACAAAGCCTTGCACTGGTGCGTAGTCTGAAGCGACAAGCGCATTCAGCGCGAAACTTCCAATACCAGGCCAACCAAACACCCGTTCCACGAGGACGTTCGAACCAAGCATCGTGGAAAAGACAATCCCCATTGTGGTCAGCACGGGAAGCAGCGCATTTCGGAACGCATAGCGCACATAAACGGTGCGATCGCTCAACCCCATGGCGCGGGCGGTGCGTACAAAATCCGAACTCAACACACCCAGCATGGCTGATCGCGTCATCCGCGTGAGCGGAGACAGCACGAAGATCGCCATGGTGACACTCGGCAAAACAAGCCTGCCGGCAGCAGACTGCAGAGCGGCCCAATCACCGCTCAGCGTGCTATCGATCAGAAGGAAGCCGGTGATTCTGGGCGGCGCCGTGATGAACATGTCGATGCGATCGACCGGTTCGGGCGCGAGGCCAAGCCACAGGAAGAACACGTAAGTCAAGATCAATCCGGTGACGAATGTCGGCATGGAGACGCCGATACTGCTGATGATCCGGGCAGCATGGTCGAACAGCGAGCCTGACCAGATCGCAGCGGCCACGCCGAGCGGAATGGAAACAGTAAGCGCAAGAATGAGCGCAACCGTTGCGAGCTCAAGCGAGGCCGGCAGACGCTCCCTCAGTTCGGTCAGAACAGGGCGCCCAGTGGTGAACGACATCCCAAGATCAGCCGAGCCGATGTCCTTGAGGTAGATCAGGAGCTGTTCCGGAACGGAGCGGTCCAGGCCGAGCTTTTGTCGTACATAGGCAGTCTCTTCCGCTGTCGGAACGGGACTGGAGGCAAAAAAGATGGCTGGATCGCCTGGAAGAACGCGCATGATCACAAATGTTGCCACGACGAGGGCGCCCACGGTCGGAATGGCCGCTAGCAGGCGTCGCAAAAGGAAGTTCACGAGTCCCATGGGGATTTCCTTCAAGAACAACATACGATGTCGGACCAGCCTCGCATGAGCTTGCGTGGGCAAAGCCGCAAACATATTCCCGTCTCCTGTGCGGCTGCCCGCCATCTTGGCAGCAAGCGCTGCTGCCGAGGCCTAGTTTCTGCTGAGTGAGCGGACATCGGGGAGCGTGTGAAACCAATAGGCATAGTTGCCGATATCTTTACCGATCACCACTTCGAGAGCAGCTTGACGAAACATCAAGAGGGGAACATCGCGGTTCACGATTGCGATCATCTCGCGCATCGCGGCGTCATAGTCAGCCTCGCTTGTTGCATCATCCGCCTTGGCGAGCAGCGGGTCTAACGCAGGGTTGGCATATCCACTGAAGTTCGATCGCGTGTTGCCACGATAGAAGATACGGATCCAGTAGTCGGGAAGATTGAGCCAGGCCACTTGGTTCTCGAGGTAAAGCGGCATCTGCTTGGCCGCCTGCAGCTCGCCAAAGCGCGCACCGGGAAACTTGTCGATTGTTACCCTGATGCCGACACGCGCCAGATGATCCTTGAGTGCCACCGCGAGATTTTCGAAATACTCGGCCTTGCAGGTGCACAAGGAAAGCGTTGTGTCCAGACCGTTTGGGTAACCCGCGTCCGTCAGCAAATCGCGGGCCCGCTTCGGATCGTAAGCGAAGGACTGGGCCTGCGGAAAGCTTGCGCCGTGCACTTCCTCGGAGCCGCCAAACAAGGGCGTACCCCGGCCGAGAAACACGCTCCGGAATATCTCCTGTTGCGGGATCGCATATGCGAGCGCCTGGCGCACGCGGACATCCTCGAACGGCTTCGACTGCGTGTTCATGACCAGGAACTCGAACTGGTTCGGCATCGGAATCAGCAAGAGCTGGGCTTTGCCACGGTGCTCGACGCCCTCGATCGCATTGGGTGTGAGGCCAATCGCGACGTCGGCGAGACCTCGCTCTACCAAAGCCACACGCATCGTATCCTCGGGGACAGTCTGGAACACGGCCCATCGCATGGCTGGCCGCGAGCCGTACCATTTGTCATTGCGTTCGAGCACGACTTGATCGGGACGGAAGGTCGTGACCCGATAGGCGCCGCTGCCGGCATCATTGCCCTTTAGCCATTCCGATCCCCAGGGATCGCCCTCGGTCAAATGCGGCTTGATCTGTCTTGCATTCATGATGGGCGCAAAGGGCGTGCTGAGCGAGAGCAGCAGGTAGCGATTGGGCTTCGGCAGCGTGATGGTCAAGGTCGCCTCGTCGACCACCTTGATCTGATCCTCACTTGTGAGACCTCCCAGGTTGAGCACGAATCGGGTCGTCGGAAGGCTGATGGCGCGCTGCAGCGACCATCGCACATCCTCGGCCGTGACGGCCGACCCGTCGTGGAAGATGGCGGCGCGGCGCAAGTGGAACGTATAGATCCTGCCATCGCCGGAGATATCCCAGCGCTCCGCAAGATCGCCTTGCGGCTTGTCGAGCCGATACTGCTGGATCTTGTCGGCTGGTTCGTCCAGCGCGAAGGTGACAAGCCTGTCGTAGATGTGCCATGACACACCCCAGGTTGATCTTTGGACGCCGGCGCCTGCAGGGTCAAGCGAGTTCGTCTCGAATGGCCAAACGACGCGAGCCGTCTCGTTGCGATTCTGGGCGTGACCAGGCGAAACGCCTAATGCAGCTTGAATGGCGACGACGGCGGCGGCGAAACTCGCTGACCGTGTGTAGGCAAGGGCTCTTGCCGCGAAATGTCGCATCGTGCGATCTCCTCAAGCGTGGTGGTTTTGAAGCGCTTCTTGTGACGAGCCCGGCTTGTCGCGTCGTTGTCGACGAGCGCAAGATCGTCGGAGAGCACGACATGGTAGACATCCCGCGCGGCCTCACGACTCACCAATTCGTCAAGCACGTCGCGGCGCACCGCCTCTGGATCGCGCTCGACCGGCTCGCCCCACCCGCCTCCGCCGGCCGACTCGATAAAGAGCTCCATGGGGCCACAACGCACCGTACCGTAGGCTGGTGTGGGGATGGTCGTTCCGTCGGTGGTGCGGCAGCGGATCGTGCCAACGGCGCCAGCCCCTCCTCCGAGCACGCCGGCGCCTGACGGACGCCGGCTTGCCTCGTCGCGGAACGTGGTCTCGGTTGGCGCGAGTTGCCGTGCCTCGTAGCAAATCCCGGTTCCTCCGCGCATCTTTCCCGCGCCGCCGCCATCAGTTCTAAATTCCTGACGCATGATCTCAACCGGATAGGTGAGCTCCAGGTCCTCGACATTTGGCAATACGAGCCCCCCGAGCGTATTGACCGTGCCCAGGACATTGAAGCCGTCGCGTTCGGCGACCGCGCCGGCGGCCGGATAGCCGAGCCAGTGATAAAGAACGAAGACCGAGCCCTGCGCTGTGGCACCAGCAGAGACCGGATGCAGCGACTTGCCCCAACCGGCGCAACTGCGATCGGGGGCTGCGCCGGTCAGTGCCTGCCAACAGGCCGTGATAATCTCATGCGCCGGGTGCGTGGTCGTGAAGCCGACAGGAGCCGGCGGGCGGGCATTCACGATCGAACCTTCCGGTGCGATGATCTCGATCGCGCGGTAGGCGCCTTCGTTCCTCGGCAACGATTCGTCGAGAAACGTGGCGACGGCCAGATAGACGGCGGAATGGGTATTGGCGAGAGGGCTATTCTTGAAGCCTTCGATCTGGGGCGAGGAGCCCGAGAAATCAAACACCAGCCGGTCCCCCTCGACTGTGAGCGTGACGTGGACCGCTACGTTCGCCTCGGCGAAACAGTCATGGTCGCTCATGTCCGCTCCGCTGTACCGACCTGGCTGCAAATTTACGATTTGCGCGCGCATCCGCCGCTCCGCATAGTCGAGCAGGTTTGCAAACAGCCGAGCTGACCGCTTGCTCCCAACGTCCAGCGCCAGCGCAGCCAGCCTCTCGGCGCCTATTCTGGTCGATCCGAGCATCGCGTGAAGATCGCCCGCCAGCAGGTCCGGACAGCGGGTATTGGCGAGCAGCAAGCGCACGATGTCCTCGCGCAGGACGCCGCGCTCGGCGATGCGCAAAGGTGGTATCCGCATGCCCTCATGGAAAATTTCCCGCGCGCCGGCGTTGTAGGTGCCTGCCACGCCACCACCGATATCGGACTGATGGGCACGATTGCATGCGAAGCCGAACAGCCTGCCCTCGACAAACACCGGACGGATCACCGTCCAGTCGGCCAGGTGGTTGTTGCCGGCGAGATATGGGTCGTTGGACAGGAACACATCGCCGTCCGCGATGTCCTGGCCGAAGGCTGCCATCAACGCGCGAAGCGCAAATCCGCCGCCGCCGGTGTGGATTGGAATACCATCGGCCTGCGCCGCGACCGAGCCTTCGGCATCGCCGATGAAGCATGAGAAATCGTGCGACTGCGAGAAAATCGGGCTGCGTGCGGTCTTCATCATCACCCAACCCATCTGGCGCGTGATGTGGTCGAGCTGCTTCTGCATCAGAGCGAGCAAAACTGGATCCATGCGGCCGCCTCTATTGAAGCTCGATGATGTAGTTGCCGGCTGTTGTCACGCGCAACCGGTCGCGCGCTCCAACCAGAATTGTGGTGGTCGTTTCCTCGACAATTGCCGGCCCGTCGATCAGGACCCGTGGCGCAAGCGAGGGCCTGGTGAAGACCGGCACCTCGCGCCAGTCATGATCGGCATCAACCCAGATCTCGCGATGGTGATCTGGCTTTCCGAGACTAGCTGCGCGGTCGACGTGATCGAAAGACAGCGGGACATCCAACGCGCCGAACCCACTGACCTTGATCGAGACGACCTGATGGCGGCCGTCAGGCTGCGTATGGCCAAACAAGCGCTGATGCTCGACCTCAAACCGCTTCGCGATGGGGTTGATCGGCTCCCCGCGCTCCACCACGACCGGTATTGCGGATTGTTGACCCACATAGCGGATGTTCCATTGCGTGATAAAGCGGCGCCGCTCAGGTCCAAATCCTTCCGCATCCAGCAAGGCCGTAGCCTCCTCCATCAGGGCGTCACCAACTTGCGTGAGGACCGTCCCATGCTGCGGCTCCAACGCGATCGGGACGCTGCGCTGGAGATCGTACCGAATATCGGTGTTGCACATGCCGAATGCACAGAGGATTCCCGCGAGGCGAGGAACGAAGACATTCTGACAGCCAGCGAGGCGGCCGATGCTGGCCGCATGCAGAGCCCCTGCACCGCCGCCCGACACGAGCGTAAATCGGCGCGGGTCCAAGCCCTTTTCTATGCTGACATTCTCGACGGCGTGCAGCATGGTTTGCTCGGCGAGGCGGATGATTCCGGCGGCCGCATCGACCGGCTGTAGGCGAAGCGGCTCGGCGACATGCTTGCGGATCGCCTCCTCAGCGAGCCAACGGTTAAGCGCGATGGCCCCGCCGCCATGCGGCCCGGGCCGCAAACGGCCAAGCAACAATTGGGCATCCGTGACGGTCGGCTGCATGCCACCGCGCTCGTAGCATGCTGGGCCAGGATAAGACCCTGCCCCCCGCGGCCCCACCGACAGCAGACCGCCTTCATCCACCGTGGCAATCGATCCGCCACCGGCGCTCACCGTCGTAATTTCGACGGACGGGACCGCGACGCGGAGCCGATCGATCTCGAGAAGATCGGTCATGCCGATTTCGCCCCCCCTCATCATCATGACATCGCAGCTCGTTCCCCCAACCTCGAGCGAGATCAGATCGTGATTTTCGGCTTCGTGCTGATAGTGGGTGAGCGCACCGGCCGCGGCCGCGGGCCCCGACAGAAGCATGGCAACCGCTCGCCGCGCAATTTGCGGAACTGAAGCAACTCCACCATTGCTCTGGACCACCAGGAGCTTGCGCAGCCCGAGCTCGCGCAGCTTAAGCTCCAACCCTTCCAGATATGGCACCACGCGCGGCGCAACATAGGCATTGATCACCGCGGTCGAGGCCCGCTCGTATTCGCCGGCGATCGGCGCCAGCTCGCTCGAAAGCGTCAAGAAGACATGGGGCGCGTGCTTGGCAATGATGTCACGACATCGGCGCTCGTGTTCGGGGTTGCGATAGCTGTGAAGAAGGCAGACGGCGATCGACTCGACGCCGAAGCCCAGCATTCGGTCGAGCGCTTTGCGGACCGACGCTGAATCGAGCGGCACGACTGGATTGCCTTCGACGTCGATCCGCTCGATGACCGACAGACGGCGGTGCCGTGGGACCACGGGATCCGGCCAAGGGGTCCGATGGTCCCAAGGGTTGTCGCGCCAGCCGCGACGAATCTCAATGGTATCTCGGAATCCATGGCTCCCGAGAAGGCCGACCACTGCACCGGTCCTTTCAAGCAGTGTGTTGGTCGCGATCGTCGAGCCATGCACGAAGAGGCTCGTGCGCGACAACAGCGATGGAAGCGTTGTGCCAAGCTGGCCCGCGGCTTGATGCAGCGCGTTGATGACGCCCTTCGCCGGATCGGACGGGAGGCTCAGCGACTTACTGGCATGAACGTTGCTGTCGGAGTCGACGATACTGACGTCGGTGAAGGTCCCGCCAATGTCAACGCCGATACGAAAGGATACGGTCGCCGCAAAGTCCATATATACAGCCTCCCTTGATTTTGATGTATCAGACACCAAATATCGTGTGTCAAGAGGAAACCGCGTCACAATCCTGGCAGCGGACCGAATCGACGGAAACAGCCAGCGATGTCTTGCGATAACGGACGAGAATGATGCGACGAATCCTGCCTGACCGCTTGAAATCCGACCCCCTGCCACCCACAGTGCGCCGCATGTTGTCTGGACCCCCTGAGTCGTCGTCAAAAGCGCCGGCAGAGATGCCGCTGCTTCCTCTTGATCGTCAGACCAGCCTTGGCGAACTTGCCTATGCTTCGCTCAAAGAGGCGATCGTGCGAGGCGAATTCTCCGCCGGACAGAAGCTCACCGTGCGGGCGGTCGCCCAGGCGCTCAGCGTCAGCACCACCCCGGCCAGAGATGCGATCATGCGCCTCATTGGCGAGGGAGCCCTGATCAACAGCGGCCCAAAGACCGTCATAGTGCCGCCCCTGACGTTGGCCGCACTCGATGAGATTTCATCGATCCGACTGGTGCTTGAGGGATTGGCGGCAGGACTTGCCGCGGAGCGCGTCGGCAAGGAGGCCGTGGCAGAGCTCATGGCGCTGCAACTGCAAATCAATGCGGCCCTCGATTCGGAAAATTACGCGGCCGCCCTCAAAGCCAACAAGGCGTTCCATTTCTTGATCTATGCTGGCGCCCAGATGCCCCGGCTGGTATCGATGATCGAATCGCTGTGGGTGCGGATCGGCCCCTCGCTCAACGACCTTTATCCCGAGTTTGCCACCTCTCGGGTCGGCGTCAGCAATCACATGGAAGCTATCGCCGGCCTTGAGGCAAGCGACAAGGTACGGGTCCAGGCCGCCATTGAGAAGGATATTCGCGACGGCTATCGGCGCCTCTCTAGCCGCATCAAACAGCAAGGCTGATCGCGCGACAAATTTGTTGCATCAAACATCATAACCGTTTATTCACGGCTGATCTTCAGTCTGCGAGATCCCATGATGACGGTTCAACCAAGCCTCCCTTTGGCCGAGCAAGACGAGCAGCCTTTGATCGGGCCGCGCTCACAGGATGCTTTTCGTCGCGCGCGCGACGTGTTCCCCGGCGGTACCACAAGGGTAACAATCGAACGGGATCCAATTCCCCGCTACATAAGCCACGGACGCGGCGCATATCTGTTCGATACCGACGGTCGCAAATTTTTGGATCTGAACGCCAACTTCACCACCCTGATTCACGGTCACGCATTTGCACCTGTCATCACAGCGCTTGAGCAACAGCTCCGCGACGGGACCTGTTTTGCCAATCCGACCGAGAAGGAGATCGAACTTGCCACGCTGATTTGCGGACGCGTTCCCGGCATGGACCGCATCCGTTTCTGCAACACCGGCACGGAAGCGATCATGTTTGCCATCAAAGCGGCTCGCGCGTGGACGGGCCGCCCCGGCATCGCAAAGGTCGAAGGCTCCTATCATGGAGCCTATGACTGGGTGGAAGTGAGCCAAGCCAGTACACCGGCGACATGGGGCTCGCCTACCGAGCCTCAAGCAGTGCCGTTCTACAGAGGCATGCCGACATCCGTGCTAAGCGAGGTCGTGCCCCTGCGCTTCAATGATCCGCAAGGCGCCGTCGACCGAATCAGACGGCATGCCGCTTCCTTGGCAGCGATCGTGCTCGATCCGATGCCCAGCCGGGCGGGCTTAATCGCACCGGACCCTAAGTTCATCACGGCCCTGCAGGAGGTCGCCCGCGAACAGAAAGTTCTCATCATCAGCGACGAAGTTTTGAACTTTCGCCAGAGCTTCCACGGAGCAGCTGCCCGCTACGGGCTCAAGCCCGATATCTTTGCGCTAGGAAAGATCATTGGCGGAGGTCTCCCCATCGGCGCGGTCGGAGGCGACGCCGCCGTGATGGAGATGTTTGACGCAGACGATAAGAAGCCTGCGGTGCCCCAAGGGGGGACTTTCTCGGCCAATCCGATGTCGATGACCGCAGGGCTTGCTGCCATGCAATGCTTGGACCAAAGCGCCTTGGCCGATCTCGAGCGCCTCGGAGATAGGCTTCGCGCGCGATTGGTGCACGCAATCGAGCGAGGCCAGTTCGCATTTTCCGTCACCGGCGCCGCCTCTCTGTTCCGTATTCATCCCAAGCGTCGGCCGCCGCGCGATTTTCGTGAAGCCTTCTGGTCGCCCAGCGAAGCTGCGGTGATGAAGGAGCTGACCCGGTTCTTTGCCGTTGAGGGGATCATTCTCCCAAATGCGGCGACCGCCTGCCTGTCCACGCCCATGGGCGAAGGCGAGATCGAACTCATCGGACAGGTGTTCGAGCGGTTTCTGTCGAGCCGGGCGCAGCGCCTGGAATGGAGCCCAACATGACGCCGGGCGACAACGTGACCGTAGCCGAACGCGTCGCACTTGCACTCAAGCGCCACGGCGTCGACATCATCTTTGCGCAAAGCCTGCCGTCTGCCGTCATCCTTGCGGCTGAAGCAATCGGGATCAGGCAAGTCGCTTATCGTCAGGAAAACATGGGCGGCGCAATGGCCGATGGCTACGCCCGGGTCTCCGGCAAGATTGCCGTGGTGGCGGCGCAGAACGGACCTGCCGCAACCCTTCTCGTGCCGCCGCTTGCCGAGGCGTACAAAGCCAGCATTCCGGTGGTGGCCCTGGTTCAGGACGTGGAGCGGCCGCAAATGGATCGCAACGCGTTTCAGGAACTCGATCATTTCGCGCTGTTCTCATCCAGCGCCAAATGGGTTCGGCGCATCCTCACCGCCGATCGCGCGGACGACTACGTGGACGGCGCATTCGTCGCCGCCGGCACCGGGCGGCCTGGACCAGCCGTTCTGCTTTTGCCGGCAGACCTGCTCCGTGAGCAAGCGGCGCCATCCCGCACCTACCGAAGCATGGGGTGCGGAACCTGGCCGATTGATCGTACGAGGCCCGCGTCCGAGGCGATCGCGCATGCGGCCGACATGATCGCAACCGCCCGCTCACCGGTGATCATCGCAGGCGGCGGCGCGATCTCGGCAGGTGCTCCCACCTCCTTGTCGCGAGTTCAGGAGATCGCGCATGTCCCAGTCTTCACGACCAATATGGGTAAGGGCAGTGTCGATGAATTTCACCCCTTGTCGTGCGGCGTGTTGGGTGCCCTGAATGGACCGCGCTCGCTTGGCCGACGCATGCGCCCGCTTCTGGACGAAGCTGACATCGTTCTCCTGGTCGGGACTCGCACAAATCAGAACGGGACTGACAGCTGGCGTTTGATTCCATCGGCAGCAAAGCTCATTCACATCGACATCGATCCGCAAGAGATAGGTCGCAACTACGAGGCACTCCGCTTGGCCGGCGATGCCGCGACAACTCTTGATGCCCTATGCGACGCATTGCAAAGCCAGGACCTCGGCTACCGGCGGAGCCAGCGGCCGAAACTTGAACGACGGATCGCTGCCGCCTGGGCAGCTTTCGATGCCGACCGTGCTTCTCTGATCGAGTCGAGCGGCGGTCCCGTCCGCCCGGAGCGGATGATGAGGGATTTGCAGGATATGCTGACGCCAAGAACAACTGTCGTGGCCGATGCCAGCTATTCATCCATGTGGGTTGTCGGCCAGTTGCGTGCCTTGGGTGCAGGGATGCGCTTTATTACACCGCGAGGCCTCGCCGGGCTCGGCTGGGGTTTGCCCTTGGCGATCGGCGCCAAGCTTGCTTGCCCTCAGCATCCGGTCGTCGCCATCGTCGGAGACGGCGGATTCGCGCATAGCTGGGCGGAAATCGAAACGATGGTGCGCAGCAGGGTGCCAGTGGTCTTGATCGTCATCAACAATGGCGTTCTTGGATATCAGAAGGACGCCGAGACAGCGAAGTTCGGCCGATCGACAACCGCCTGTCAGCTGGGACAGGTCTCTCATGCCGAGATTGCGCGCGCCTGCGGATGTGACGCCATCCGCATCGACGCGCCCGACGACTTGGCACCGGCTCTCAAGGCAGCGATTGAGTCGGGGCGCCCATGGTTGATCGACGTTGTCAGCTGCCCGGACGCACACCCACCGCTTTCACTTTATGATGGCACGCTCGATAAGCCCGACGTGAGGGAGACGGCAATCCAAGGCATCGGTGCCAATTGACTCCAAGACTGGGCTTTTACGAATGGATCGCGAACTTGCCTCCATGCAGGATCACGTCCAGAGTGCGCTTTTGCACGAAAATGCTTCATGCGCAGCTCAGGCGGCGAACTCGCCGCCTGTGAGGTCGATGGTCGCGCCAGTCATAAAACTCGCCGAAGGCGAGGTAAGGAAGGCGATCACGTCCGCTACTTCTTCTGCGTTACCAAAGCGCCCGACCGGAATGCGACTAAGGGCGGCGCGATTGACCGGAGCCTCAGCTGGTCCTGTCATCTCGCTGAGAATTCGGCCGGGGGCAACGCAATTGACCGTAATGCCGTACGGGGCAAGGTCCCGCGCAGCCGCGCGGGTCAACCCTACCAGCCCCGCCTTGGAAGCTGCATAGTGCGGCCCTGCGATCAAGGGCATGGTTCGGCCCGCTACCGACCCGATATTGACAATGCGTCCACAACGCCGAGCGACCATCGCCGGCGCCACGAGCTGCGTGAGAATGAACGGCCCGTTGAGATTAACATCGATGACGCGGGCCCATTCCTCGAGCGAGGTCTGCGTAAGCCACGGCGCAGCCGAATCGCTTCTCTTGGGAGAGATCCCCGCATTGTTCACGAGAACCTCAATCTCGTCCCAACGCTCCCGAATGCGACCGATGAAATCGGCCATATCATCTTGTCGCGTCACGTCGATTGTCTCGGCGATGAGCCGGTCTTCGTCCTGGCCGAGACGATCGAGCGCCCGCGCGACGTGCTCTGCTGTTCGCGCCACGAACGCGACGCGGCAGCCGTCGGCGAGAAATCGGCTCACAATCGCAAAGCCGATGCCGCTTGCTCCTCCGGTCACCAGAACGACGCGCCGGTCACTTCGGCCCATGCGGGACTCCCTGGATTCGACGCGCGTTCACGCACGGTCAAACTGTCGCCAACGGCGTGACGGGCGACCCCACGGCACCTGGAAGGCGCAACGGGGGCGCGGTCAGCAGGAAGTACCAGCGCCGACGTTGCCTCATCCAGTCGGCGAGCTCCGAAAGATACCAGAGCTCGCCGAGCGCGATCCCGAGCTTAAACAGGCAGAATTCGTGAAGCGGCAGTGAGGCGTTTCTTTCAGCATCACTCGCCCGGGCGGGAAGAGCTTCGATCCCAATGTTGTCCGAAATCAATGCAGCAAGTCCCGTCGCATCGATCCATTGCAGAAGCTGCTGATCCCGTCCGTCCAGCTCGGAACAACGAGCGGGGTGCACGTTCGCACCATCGAGCGCGCCCGATGATGAGACAACCAAATCACCGAAGCCCGAATAGAGGCACACCAAGTCTCCCCGCTCCACCTCGATGCCGTCGGTCTCCAGTATCCGCATGAGGTCGTCATAGCCAACCAAACGTCGCCCCCGGCCGAGATGACGACACAGATCGACCATCACGCCGCGACCTTGCAGGCCTGTTTGCGCCATCGTGTCGACGCCGAGCCGGCGCGTGCCCGCAGCCCCCGTCGCAGGGTCCGGGGCAACGATGTCGGTGCCGGCACGCCATCCGTTGTAGTAGACCGATTCAGGTATCCCATCCCCGTCGGCATCAAAGCTCTGGCCCACATGAGCGAAAGTGTCCCAATGCGTCGAATACTGCGTCGCCAGCGTCACAACGTCATCGCTGACGATATCAGTTGCAGATGGGTTTTCCTTAGCGAGCGCATAGTTGTAGTTGAGAGCACCTTCCTGATCGCGCGGTAGCGCAGCCAGTCTAGGCGGGTGTCTCAGCCGGTGGACAACGGTTCCACCGGGAAGAGTTAGAGGAAGGCTCAGGCAGAACGTTCGTCCCTCTTGGACATAGCAGACCGCTCGCTTACGGACTTCCGGTGTGAGAAAATTGAGCCGCCCCAATTCGTCGTCGGGTCCAAAGTCGCCCCAGTTCGAGCCGTCGGGTCTTTGCCTCCAACGGCTACCCATGGTCGACTCCGGATTCGCAACCGATGGAAGCTCTCCGGCCCGTGATCGTTGTGATGGGGGCAAGCGATGGCGCAGGTAGTCCGCTGGCAACTGCTCCGGACAGGGGCGCCGTCCCGACAACAATCTCATCGATCAGGGCCTTGTGCGCTCGTTCGCCATCGCGACGACCAATCGCCGCGACAACCATGCCCAGATGGTATGAGACGCTGCGTCGCCTTTCGATATCGGCCGCCATATGGGTGAATGTCGGCCCGAGACGGCACCAGATCCGGTCGGCGAGCATTGCCAGCACGCTCGACCGATCAAGTCCGAGGATGGCCACTCGAACCGACCACACCGCACCTGCAAAGCGAACAGAATCGTCAAATTCAATGGCCCTGCATAGGTCCGCGTGGAGAACTTTGAATCCGCGCCAGTCCGATAGGCGGTGGTGCGCTGCGGCGTTCGCAAAAGCAAAACCTTCAATAGCGAGACGGAGCCTCAGCAATTCGTCAAGTTCGTCCCGACTCAATACCGGTACGATCGCGCCCGATTGATGATTATGATGCAGCGCCTCGGCCGCAGCGAGGCGCGACAGCGCGTCACGCACCGGCGTGGCGCTGGTTCCAAATCGCTGAGCCAACGCACCGAGCGTCACAGATTCTCCTGGGGCAAGCTGACCGACAATCAGCGCGTACCTCAGACGCGCGTAGGTTGTCTCGGCGAGGGTATCTATGACGGCGGGAGTCCGCACCGAGAATTCCTTGCGCGTTACTGCGTGCAGCCGGTCGGCGTCAAGCAGCCGCCCTAAGGTTGGCCAATCGTCACAGTTTCTGTCCGCGTCTCGTTGTGGGGCTTTCGCAATATCGTGCTGACGCATGAAATTCTCCCACACCGTATCGCCCTGACGCATCACGGACCAACTACGCGGCTAAAGGCTCAAGCGAGCGCCGGCGCCGTGCGCGGTTCGCGCGCGACGTCGGGTACCCTCCCCAGGATGCAGTCGCACAGCCGCTCTATGTCGCGTATCTCGTGATCGGCGGTGAGGCACACCCGAATTCCCGCCTTTCCTTGCGCGACCGTTGGGAAGAACGTGACGGAGGTGTAGAAACCAGCATCCAGAAACTCTCTCGCAACGGCAATGGCCTTCATCTCCGAACCGATCGTTATCATTCTGATTGGAAGCGAGTTGCCTTGCTCGGCGGTCGCGATGCGTCGGTCGAACAAGTCGATGCGCTGCGCCAAGCGCCTCTGCCGCTGGCCAAGTTCCGCCGAGCAATGAATCTTGCACGATCCAAGCGCCGCGCCGACCGCGGCGAGATTGGCTGCAGCGGAGAACGCATGAGGGATTGCATATCTTCGAAACAGCGCTTCCTGCTCGGCCGTGCCGAGCATCAGCATGCCTCCCGATGCACCAAAGCCCTTACCCAGGGAGGCAGCGATGATTGTGCGGTCACCGAGCTCTTGGGGAAATTGAGCGCGCGCAAAGCCTTCGCCTAGACGACCGAACAACGAGATTCCGTGGGCGTCGTCGATGTAAAGAAAGAGCCCGTATCGATCTTGTAGCCTGCGCAGTTCTTGGATCGGGGCATGACCTCCCATCGAGTAAACGCCGTCGCTGACATAGGCAACGACGGGCTCCTCGCGGCACAGGCGTTCGAGCGCATCGATGTCGTTATGCGCGATCGTCTCTACGCGGGTTTCGTCGGCCACCACGGGCTTGTGATAGGCGAGCGAAATATGTGCAAGCCGATCAAAAACCACAACCGGCTTCCTTCCGCCCGTCAGCTGCCCTGAAGCAAGGATAGGCATCGCCCCGAGGTTAGCGAGCATGACGGTGGAAAACGCGAGCACGCGAGCCGAGAACATTTCGCCCATGGTCTCTTCGAGCTCTGCCAAGAGGTCGAAGTTCAGACGCGTCCGTGCGCACGACCAGTGCAGCGACCGGTGCACCTCGATGGCTTCGATCGCGCCGGCGATGATGAGCGGGTGATTGTCCAGACCCAAATACGAGCACCGTACGAAATCGATTACTTGTGGTCGATCTTCAAGCCGGCCGGTTCCCAGCGCAAAGGCTCGTCCCATTGTGGAACGCCCATGCACTGACATGAGCCCGGCCGCGTGGGCTGCGTCGAAATGCGCCCTGCTCTCGTTAATCACATAGGCGGTGTTCCGAAAGTGCCCGGCCGGGCCGCTGCCGTCAGATGAGGCGCCTCGATGTTGCATGTCGTTCTCCATCGCCATCGGCGGCCAAGACGCGCTCCCTGGCATTTCGTTGCGCTTGCGTCTGGCAATTTCGGTTCAACCCAGAAGGCTCCGTAAGTATTTTGGAGATTACTCAAGCACCCCGCTGGTCGACACGGACTAAACCACTGGGCGCTTCGGTTGTGCAGCTACCAAGACGGATAGGGTATGGCCCCTCGATCGTCAGACCACCAACGCAAAAACTCTCAACGATTTCGCGATGAATCGGAGGACCCCTCAGCGGCCGGCACGTCCACCACGGGCGTCGGTGGACCACGATTCCGCCGAGCGGCCCGGAAAGCGCGTAAGTGCCCGGAAATTGCAATTTTCCGTGTCTCGGCCTACCGCAGCCGACATCGCTTTACTCCTGTGCGCCGATCTGCGCGCAGCTAAGAGTCCTCGTCCTTCAGCCTGATGAGAATCACGATCGGCCGGCAGCAGCCGGACCTTGCGACGGCGACGCGCCGCATCGGCAGCGCGTTCAATCTACACTGCTATTGGAGAATTCGTATGTCCCGGAAGCTCGATGAGATTGAGTCGAATCGCTTTGACGACCGCCACGGTGCGGCTTGTCGTCCCGAGCTTTCGCATCGTGTTCTTGATATGAAAATTGACTGTATTTTCGCTGATGTTCAATATCATCCCGATATCCCAAGACGATTTTCCCTCTGCGGTCCACCGCAGGCAATCGGCTTCCCGCCTAGATAGCTGGACTTTTGGTCTGCTGCTCTGGGCGGATGGCGCCATTTCCTTAAACGCGATGTGAAATTGCCAAGCCAACGCATTGAGGTAACTCATTCGATCCAGCGGGTCGGCATCATCAAATTGGGATGCGAACGACACCACGGAAACTTGCCCCCATGGCCCAAACAAAGGCACGCTGATGCCATGCCTCAGACCCGCTTCTCGGCTTTCCTCCAGCACTACCTGCTCACCCGGGTGCAGTTGGCATCGAGCGGCGAGTTGATCCCACAGGAATGGACCGGAAGACGTCGGCGTCCGTGTGACCACTGGATCCATCACGTGGTACTTGCGCTCAAAATAGCGATCACACCATTGAGCCGGAAAATTCACGGCAATGGCAGGCGGGGCATGCTGCGGTAGACAAACCGGCTCGGTATAGGTGAGCGCACCATAAGCAACCTCAGTGAACCCCTGTTCGGTCGCGCACTTGACCAGAAGTTCGAACAGAGCCGAGAGCGATTGAGTTTGCTTCGCGCATTCAATGAAGCCGAAGAATTCCATTTGGCGCCTCGAGACACCGGCCTCGTCGCCGGTATGGCCTGTCCCGGTTGAGCTTGGCCACGGGAGCTTTGTTCTATTCTGCTCACCGCAAGCCTCGGGCTCTGGATGCAACTTCGAATGATGCACCTCCGAACCTCGCGCGCTACGGCGACGAACCCACGCGGCTTAGCATCTCTACCGTTTTCGTGCAATTGGGGCACAACAACTCATTTACTCCCTTGGGTAGAATTCTTATCAGGCCAATATTTCCCTCAGTTGCCCTTCCAACAATACTCTTTTGGCACGCTGTCGGCACCCGTTGGATATGCAGAAGGCCTTACCGCCACGGCACGGGCGACGCCTCGCAGCTCGCTCGAGCCTTCTCCCGCCGCGCCGACACGAGAGCGCAGGGAACGCCTCCCCGCGACCGAGATTCATGCCCGCCACTTTCAGTGCATGCGTTCTCACGACATGCCACAAAATAGGTCAGACGCATCTACCCAAAATGCCCACGTCTCGACCGCATATTCTCGCCCTCCTGTCTTGTTCCACCGGCAAATACGGCAAAAACACCAGCACGATACGAAATCTCGCTCTCGAAAATGCGCAGAAAACACAACCGGACAAAACCCGCAACGCATGAGGACCGCAGGAAAGTCCAGGATGCTCCGTGCCCGCCTCTCGCCACGCTTCTCACACCCCGCCAACTCCAATCATCGCGCGGGCTGAGCCAAAGGCTCATGGCGCTTATCGCGCGGCGCCGATTGATCCGGTTCCAGTGGGGACAGAATCGAACTGCGGCAGTGTCCCGAGCCATGCTTGATGGCGCCGTTTGGTCGCCTTCCCGCCGATCAAGCGTATCATTCGATACCTGGTATGACCTGCGCGCAGGCCTGAGCACGACGCGTCCTAGCCATCAACACCATCGCGCAGCGGCCAAGACGCTGTTTGATTTGCAGGAGACAGACACTTCCGAGCCTCGCGAATATCGAAATTATCCCTTTCTCTTTGGTGTTCAATCTTTGGTTGTAAAGCGGGAGTGGGGGTCGATCAAAATTCCAGCCTCGATTTGGCTGTCGCTTCCGCACAGCGTCGTAACCGCGGGCCATCATGCGCGTGGCGATCAGAAGATTTTTCCAAAACGAAGTCCCTACCTGATTTGGTAGTTTCCCCTGCTGACCATCAATCAGTTATCTTGGTCCCTTCCTCGCGTCTGGTCGCAACTGGACTAACCGTATGCGTACCCTAGCAGTCACCTGGGAGACCGCTCATCAGCATGGCGAGGCTTGGATCTCACACCATCGTTTACGCTACAAGATGTTCGTCGAACGACAGAAATGGAGCGTACCGAGCTATAGACAGATCGAGTATGATGAGTTCGACACTCCCGCCGCAACCTACATACTGACCGTCGACGAGCAGCATCGCACACTTGGCAGCGTGCGCTTGATACCTACCACACGTCCTTACATGGTCGAGTCGCTATGGCCGAATCTGGTGAATACGGAGCTGCCGCATTGCGCTTCGGTCTGGGAAGCATCCCGATTCGGCTGTGACCGCGACCTTGACGCTGCCAGTCGGCGGTGCGTCGTGGCGCAGCTGATACTGGGATGCCAGGAATTTGGAATTGCAACGCGTATCTCTCAGTATCTCGGGGTCATGCCAGTCCGCATTTTCAAATACGTTATCGCAGCAAACGGCTGTCCTGTCATCCAAACCGGTCCAACGCTGCGGGTGAATGGACACGAGACTGCCGCTGCATATATCGGTGTATCGCCATCGACATTGGAAGCAGTGCGTCGTCGCACCGGAATCCGCAATGCGATTCTTGAGTTGAAGCTGGCGCTCGTCGCGTGAGCCAGGTTCCCACTGAAGACTCGGTCAACGAGAACACCTGCGGCGGCTCATTATCTCGGGGCTAACGGGAGCCCGGCAGCCAGTAAAGGCCGAGAGCTACCCCGACCGCCGCGCGCAGGCCGAAGGAGCCAGTGTCATGATTGTGGGCGTGCCGCGAGAGATAAAGAAACACGAATATCGAGTAGGTTTAACGCCGGGAGCTGCGCGCGAATATATCGTAGCGGGCCACACTGTGCTGGTTGAG
>Ga0210393_10000498_pt1 | contig 35368 bp, 24 predicted proteins | sample IncBWC27OmetaG_FD_160068 | JGI IMG/M metagenome (GOLD analysis project Ga0210393, IMG submission 160068) | Forest soil microbial communities from Barre Woods Harvard Forest LTER site, Petersham, Massachusetts, United States - Inc-BW-C-27-O ...
AATTTGCTCGAGAATGGCCGGATCACCTTTTTCGGGAAATCCCACAATGGAGAGCGCCGAAATCGGCCGGCCACCCATGGCGTAGATATCGCTGAGCGCGTTTGCCGCGGCGATCTTTCCAAAAAGCTCCGGATCATCCACGATGGGCGTAAAAAAATCCACCGTCTGCACCAGCGCGAGCGCTTCATTCAAGAGATAGATTCCCGCATCGTCATTGGTGTCAAACCCGACTAAAACGTTAGGATCGGTCTGCCGTGGCATTTTGCGCAAAATCGCGTCCAGCGTCGCCGGATTGAGTTTCGCCGCGCATCCGGCCGCCTTGGCCATCGCCGTCAATTTCACTTGTTCCGCCAATTGTTCTCCTTGCAAGACTTGACCATGCCGTGCATCCGAAAACACGTCGAAGTCTTCCCAGTTATATAACGATGCGGGCTCTTCCGTTCCGGTGACAATTCTCTGCCGCAAGTTGCTTGAGAACCCCGAACGTGTTTTCATCCCCTGATGCCTTGGGACTTCCTGCTCATTTTTCTATTTCTCGGAGTGATCGTACCGTGGCGCGGCCGCGTTCGCCTTCGCCAGCTGTTGGCGCTTCCCGTGGTCGGAACCGTAGAACGCCTGACTCTCTATACCTCAACGATCGCCTTCCAGTGGTTGACGGTTGCGGTCGTGGCATGGCGGCTCTGGGCGCACGGTTACGCGCCGGCGGCCCTCGGCCTTGTGATTCACAATCGGACCCGAACGGCCCTGGCGGCGCTCGCGGGTTCGGCAATCTTGGGATTGCTCCATACCCTCAATTTGCGGAGGATGGGACGCTCGCCAGAAAAACTCCCCGTTTCCTTGCAGGCTCTGTCCGAGCGTGTCCTTCCTCAATCCTCGTCGGAGCTTCTTCCATACCTGGCGCTCGCAGTCACGGCGGGACTGTGCGAAGAGTTCCTCTATCGGGGATTTGCGATGGCTGCTCTGGCACATGCAGGCATACCGGGCTGGGGTACGGTGCTCCTTTCTTCGATTCTTTTCGGCCTCGCCCATCTCTATCAGGGCCGAGGCGGGCTTCTGGGAACACTGCTCATCGGAGCAGTGTTCGGGACGGCGCGAATCGCGTACGATGGTCTCGCGGCGGTCGTTCTCTGGCATATCACGGTGGATGTAGTCGCCGGCGTAGCTGGGCCGCGGTATCTGGTAAAGAGCGATGCCATCGCTTCGGAACGGAAAATCTGAATCCGGAGATCTGACTGTTTACTCTTATGCCAACCCCAGTCCCAGCGTCTCTCTCGAAAGAAACCATTGCGCGCGCGCTCGGCGAATTTCAGCTGACCGCCAATGACCAGCAAGTGCTGCAAATTCAACAATATATGAAGCTTTTGCTGACCTGGAATGAGAAAATGAATTTGACCGCGATTCGCGATCCGCTGGAGATACTTTATCGTCACTTCTGCGAATGCATGTTTGCCGCCACCGCTGTGCCGGTCGAAAATGGTCGGCTGGCCGACGTTGGCTCGGGAGGGGGCTTTCCGGGGCTTCCGCTCAAGATTATTCGCCCTGATCTGCAGGTATTTCTGATTGAATCGAGCATCAAAAAGGCCACGTTTCTGGCGGAAGTGGCCCGGGATCTTGAACTTACGGACACTCGAGTGCTGGTGAACCGCTACGAGGAATTGGACGAAGAGCTAACGCCCCTGGACTGGGTCTGCTCCCGGGCCGTCGGGGACTTCGCTCCCTTCCTGCAGTGGGCCGGCTCGGAGCGCATCGCCGCCAAGCAAGTGATTCTGTGGATTGGGGCCCGGGATCTAGCGGAAATCCAAAAAATTGCAGGGTGGGAGTGGCGTGAGCCCATTCAAGTCCCCCAGTCGCTGCGGCGGCTCCTCCTGGTAGGTACGAAACAGGTCCAAAAGGTCGGCGCATCGACCTGAAAACAATGGGCTTCCGACAATCTCCCGGATTGACTCGTGCGTTCTCCACTTCATCGCTGGGCTAGTTGATTCCTCGTTCCTTCGAACGCCGCTAATTGAAGGTCAGATAAATCCTCGCTCCGGAACTTTGCTGTTGATTACGCGCTCGCGTTTCGATCATTTTCCGACGATGGAGCAAATTCGGCAGAATCCGAAAGATTAGGGACTTTCTGTTCCACGTGGAACGTGCTTCGCTTACTCAAGAAGGACCAAGGGAGCTTGAGGGACGAGAGTCTTCACCCTTTGTGGTGTTCCACGTGGAACAAGAGTGGTTTCGCGGAGGTCGTTGTTCCACGTGGAACGCTCGTAAGAGATCCGCAGCTCTGTCTAGTGACTGTTTCACGTGGAACAGTCATTCACGCAGTAAGAAAGGCAGCACCAGGAACGTTCCACGTGGAACAAAGCGTCCCCCGGAAGCGCAAGAGCTGTGTGTTTCACGTGGAACAACGCCCTTAGGCAATGAATTCCACAGTCTCTCCACTGTTTCACGTGAAACATCTTGCATCGACTCAGCCATTTTGCTAAATTTTCGCCCGCGGGAGATTAGCTTGGCTCGAATCATCGCAATTGCAAACCAAAAAGGCGGCGTTGGCAAAACGACCACTGCAGTGAATCTGGCCGCTTGCCTTGGCGCAGCCGAACAACGCACTCTCCTCGTCGATTGCGATTCCCAGGCCAACGCCACCGCTGCCATTGGATTTCCCAAGGATCCTTCCCGCAAAACCCTCTACCACGGCCTCATTCTTGGCGAGCCCTTCGAGAAACTCATTCAAAAGTCGCAAGTCGATGGCTTAGATGTCGTCCCCGCCGACAAAAACCTCGCCGGCGCTGCCGTAGAGCTGGTCATGGCTGAACATCGTGAATACAAGCTGCAAGCGGCCCTGAAACCCCTACACGACCAATATCGCTTCATTATTCTGGACTGCCCGCCTGCGCTAGATTTGCTCACTCTAAACGCCTTAGTCTCTGCCGGTGCCGTCTTGGTTCCTATCCAATGCGAGTATTTGGCTCTGGAAGGCGTGTCCGAGCTCCTGGATACCCTCATGAGAATCCGCAGGACGCTCAACCCTACCTTGGAAATCGAAGGCATCCTTCTAACCATGTATGACGAGCGCACCACACTCTCGCGTCAAGTCGCCACGGATTTGCGCAGCTTTTTTGGTACGCAGGTTTTTCAGAGCGTGATTCCGCGCAACGTTCGGCTTGCCGAGGCACCAAGCTTTGGAAAGCCCATCATTTTTTACGACATTCACAGTAAAGGGGCGGAAGGCTATACGCAGCTCGCCCAGGAGGTCATTGCCAATGCCGAGAAACGCGCTGGGACGGGGGCTAGGAGCGCTCATTCGGGAGCCTGAGCCTCAGGTTGCTGAGGCACCCGCGCCTGCACCTGCACCGTCTCACCCAACAACAACCAGCGGCGCTGCAGCGGCGCCTGCTCGTGAAGTGGTGCATCCTGGCCCGCATCAAATCGATATCGATTTAATCGAGCCCAGCCCTTATCAGCCGCGTACAAGGTTTCGCGAAGAGGCGCTGGATGAATTGGCCCGTTCGATTCAAGCCAGCGGCATTATTCAGCCCCTCGTAGTTCGGCCGATCGGAAATCGCTTTCAGTTGATCGCTGGTGAGCGCCGGTGGCGTGCGGCGCAGCGCGCTGGGTTGAACAAAGTGTCCGTCATCGTCCGGCAAGTTCCGGATGAGTTGGCGCTGGAAATGACGTTGGTGGAGAACATCCAGCGCGAAGATCTCAACGCGATCGAGGCTGCGCGCGCCTTTGAGCGCTTGATGGATGAATTTCAGCTAACACAGGAATCCGTCGCCGAACGCACCGGAAAAGATCGCGCAACGGTAGCCAATGCGATTCGTTTGCTGAAGCTTGAGTCGACGATTCAGGATTGGATCGAAGAAGGCAAATTGACCGCCGGACACGGGCGCGCGCTTCTCGCGGTGCCGGACTCGCAGTTGCGTATGCGCTACGCGCAGCGCGCCTCTCGCGGCGGCCTGACCGTGCGGCAAATCGAGCGGCTGGCTTCGCGGCGCTCGCGAGGCGGCGGGGCAGCTGCATCAGCGGAAATTCATGTCGATGCAAACATCCGATCGGCACTGGAAGAGTTGCAGCGCCACCTTGGCACCAAAGTCTTGCTGCGGCAAAAAACGAAGATTCGCCCTGGCCAGCTCGTAGTTGAGTATTATGACGATGCGCAACTAATGGGCATCTACGACCGCTTGATGAAATAGCTTTAGCCGCGGTCCTTTCGCGCCGCGCATCTCAGCGCAGAAAATCTTACTGTCCGTTCGAGCAGTCGTTTCATTCGACAACTCCTTCGCTGCGCTGCGTTGACTTGTCCGCAAACGCAGCTAGAGTGGAAGTGTCTATCGGGGGGTTTCTTCATGGCGTGGAAGTGGCCAGGTACTTCAAAAAGTAGCGGTAGTGAAGAGTGGACAGGGTTCATCGATCAAGGCGTAACTTTGGAAGGAACGCTGCAATTGACCGGCACGTTCCGCATCGATGGAAATGTGAAGGGCAACATCATCTCCGAACAAACGGTTGTGCTCGGAGAAGGCGCCAAGGTCGAGGGCCAGATCGAAGGAAATCGCGTGGTGATTTCCGGGCGCTTCGATGGCGTCATCTTTGCCAAAGGACGCGTTGAGATTCAGGCCAAGGGCGTTGTTACCGGCGAAGTTCATTCGCCCTGCATGGTGATTGATCCCGGCGGAATCTTTGATGGCCGCTGTCACATGCTGGCGTCTTCGGATGCTGCTTCTACCGTTACCATACCCATTCGCGCGGCCAGCGGCGCATAGCCGAAACCTTCGTTGGTCTATTCCTGGAAGCGTCTCAACAAAGAGCCGCGAGGATAAATCGGCATTCCATCCTGCAAAATCTCGGGAGCTCTCGCTGATTCTGTTTCAAGGCGATGGACAATTGCCCGCGACGCACGGCAATGCTTCGTCGGAGGTGTGCGGAGTCGGCTAAGACGGGTTTGCCGATTCCTTAGATCCGGCAGTAACCGAGAGCGCTTTCTCGGCTTGTTCAATTCCGTTCTGTATATTCGAATCCCACTCGAGATGAGGCACGCCGGAAGCGGCTGCCGCCTTGTAAAATCCCACTGCGGCGAATGGCCGGTTCAGATTTTTCAAGCTCAGCCGTCCCGCTGCCATCAATGCAAGTAGCGACTGCTTTTCAGACGGCCAAGCCTTCGCGAGGTGGTCATACTCCGCCACTGCACGTTCGTAGTTTTGCCGGCCTTCGAAGATCCGGCAAAACTCAAGCCATGTCGAGGCTGGCATGTTTTTGCCGCCCATGTTCTGAAATTCCTGAAACCCAAGCAAAGCCGCTTCCTCGTCCTTGGCTTTCAGATACAACTGGCAAAGTTTAATGCTCATTTCGAAGTGCGAGGGAATGTCGTTTTTCCGCCAATAGAGCTTCTGAAGCAGCGAGTACGCATCGATCGAGTCAGGCTTGGTTGCAATGTATTTCTTTAGTACCACAATCGCATCATCAAATTTTCCTTGCTCATTCAAATCGGTTGCTTGAACGATCGCGGGGTCCGCGGTCCACCCCACTTTGGCTTCGATGGCTTCGTTTGCCCGCTGCTCGAGCCCGGATCGCTGAATCCCCAGCGCGGCTAAAGCACCGAAGACGAATCCTCCCACGTGCGCCCAGTGCGCCACTCCAGAACTTTGGCCAAGCGCTGTTCCCGAATATATCTCCATAATTAGCCACAGTGGCAGCAACGAATATGCTGGCGCTTGGAAGCGGAATCGATAGAGGAAGATTGTTCCCCACATGTCAATCTTGAGCTTCGGAAAGCGAACCAGGAAGCCGCCCATGAGCGCCGCGATGGCCCCGGACGCGCCCAATGTAGGAATCATGCTGTCCGGAAATGCCGATGCATGGATTTGCAGCGCCACGATGCCAGAAACCAAATAGAAGGTCGTGTAGATCACGCGGCCCCAGGTTTCTTCCAAAATAAAACCTGCAAGCCAGAGAAACCACATATTGCCGATCAGGTGCAGCCAACCGCCATGAAGAAAATTAGCGGTTAGGTAGGCAATCGCCTTCGGGTGGGCAGGAACCAAAGCGTAGTTCATCACCAAAGAGTGTTCCATCGTTTCATGGAAGCGCTCTCCAAGAGAATCCATTTGAGCCTGCAGTTCCTGAGGATCCTCCGTCGAGCGAGTGCTCGCTTCCCAGGAATCCACGGGACTTCGACTTGATGCGCCCGCCTCCGCCCAGAGCTCCGGCCTGGTTTTCTGCACCTCGGAGACGAATTCCTGAACCTCTTGCGACATGTTCAAATCCGGGTGTGCCGCGGCCAGCAGCAGGACGTGGAGCCGGACTTCTCCCAATTCGGGCTGTTGCGCAAGCATCACCCAATGCGTCCCAAGAAACGCCAGGACGTTAAGGCCAATAAGTATAAACGTGATAATAGGCCAGCGGCGGCCCTTCATATTCTCGTGTTTTAGGGGAACCAGAATCATCGGGTCGATCCGCGGCGGTCGTTCGCTTCCCGCCAAGTGCACCTATAGTTTAGGGAACGCAGATGCTCCGGAGCGAGAAATTGCTGCGTATCTCGTGAATCAGTAACGATTGAACGATACGAAACAATTCCAGTGGCGCGGGCGCAGAGTCTCGTGCGGCCTCTCTCCGTTGCCACTCTCCGTGGCCGGTTGACAGGACGGAACTCCGCCGACTATCGTTCGAACGCGGGCATTTTAAGGAGTGTGGATGAAGGTTTTGGTGATTGGCGGTGGCGGCCGCGAGCACGCACTGGTATGGAAACTGAAGCAGAGTCCGCGCGTCGAGAAGATTTGGTGCGCCCCGGGTAACGGCGGCATCGCCGGCGAAGCGGAATGTCTGGCCGTGGAGGCGGGCGACGTTGCCGGGCTGGTCTCGCTTGCGGAGAAACTTCAGCCCGACCTGACCGTGGTTGGTCCAGAACTTCCCTTGGTCAATGGACTGACCGATGCGTTTCGTCTGCGAAAATGGCCAGTGGTTGGGCCATCGCAACAGGCCGCGCAGCTCGAAGGCAGCAAGATTTTCTCGAAGGAGTTTTTGCAGCATCACAGCATTCCCACGGCAAAGATGTATGGAACCTATAGCGCCGCTGCCGAAGCCTATGCTGCATTACCACTTGTAGAATATCCCTTAGTAATAAAGGCAGATGGCTTGTGCGCTGGAAAAGGTGTGTTTTTGGCCCAAAATTCGGCCGATGCGCGCGGCTTCGTCGAACGGGTGATGGAAAAAAATGAACTCGGTCCCGGCGGGCAACGCATCCTTTTCGAAGAAACTCTCGAAGGTGACGAGCTTTCCTTCATCATCCTCACCGATGGGGAACGCTACGCCCCACTCGTACCCACCCGGGATCACAAGCGAGTTTTTGATGGCAATGAGGGCCCGAACACCGGCGGCATGGGCGCGTATTCCACCGACGACTTGCTTCCGGACACTTTGCGGGATCAAGTCATTGCTGAAATCGTTGAGCCTACTCTGCACGGCTTGGCCGCGGACGGGATTCGCTATCAAGGGTTTCTCTATATCGGGCTGATGCTGACCAAGTCTGGCCCAAAGGTGCTGGAATTTAATTGTCGGCTTGGCGACCCGGAGACCCAGGCAATCGTGGCGCGAATGGAGTTCGACTTGGCCGAAGTGCTAGCCGATGTCGCCGAAGGCCGGCTTGATCCGGCGAAACTAAAGTGGAAACACGGGGCAAGCGCTTGCGTCGTGCTGGCTTCCGGCGGCTATCCAGGGAAATCTGTCAGTAAGAAACGCATCGACGGTCTAACCGCTGTGGAGGCGATTGCCGGTGTGAAGGTCTTGCATGCCGGAACCATCCGCGAAGGAGATTCTGTTTTGACGAGCGGCGGAAGAGTTCTCGGCGTAGCAGCCACCGGCCTGACGCTAAGTAATGCATTGCAAAATATTTACACGGCAATCAGCGAAATTCATTTTGACGGCATGCATTACCGCAAAGACATCGGGGCGCATATCAGCCAGGTCCAGACAGCAGGAGACTAAACCGCAGTGGCGAGCGTGCTACATCTCTTCCGCGCACCTAAGAGGCGCCTACCGATGGAAGAACTGGCGGAGGCAAAGGTTGTGACGGACGCCGGGGTGGAGGGGTGTACCCACGCTCGGCATCGCAGCAAGCGGCAAGTGCTGTTGATAGACCGGGAAACGCTTGAGGCCGTGGACTTGCGACCCGGGATCATCCGCGAAAACATCACGACAGACGGATTGAACGTAAATAGCATGAAGATAGGACAGAAACTTCGCATTGGCGAAACGACCATGGTCGTAAGCGCTGTATGCACTCCTTGCGACCAACTCGAGAAGGTGCGGCCGGGCTTGCGGCGAGAGATATGGGGGCGCCGGGGCATGCTCTGCCAGGTGATTCAGGGCGGAATGGTCCGCTGCGGCGATCCCATCGAAAAGATTTCCTAGGACTTACTGATTCGGTCTTTTACGCAGCGTCGGAGCTTCCGGCGGACGGTTCTTGTCGTCGACAGTGGACTTCTCAACTGGCTCGTCCGGGGGGACGATCCAATCAAACCCGCGCTGCTGCTCGATGGTGCCCAGGAAAAAGCGAGAATCGCCGGCAATCAGCGGCAAAACCGCTTGAAAAAAATCGGTGGCGTCCCCGGGAGAGGCTTTCTGTGCCTGGCCTTTTTCAATTTCATCCAAGACTTTCACAAAACGCGGCTCGCTGGAGCGCAACCGCGCGATGCGCGGATCGTTGGCCTGAATTAATCCGGCGAGCGGGGCGCCCTTGGCATCCTCGGGATAGCGCACTTCCACAAGGGTTCGCGGCGAGTGTTTGCCCTCGGGCGGATACAGTTGCGCAAAGCGCGGACGCAGAATGCGCGTTTGCCAATATTCGCCGCGCATGGCGACCTGCTCCTGCTCGATGCGATATTCCACGTCCCAAACTTCGGGACCGTAATTATTCGGCGCGTAGCCGATCACAATCACCTCGAACAGAGGATCGTCTGGAGAAAAATCGAGTTTGTGGTGGAGCTGGGAAACGAGCGGGCGCAACTTCTCGAGGAAAGATATCCCGATGGCTTCGAGGTCCGGCTCGGCCTGGCCCGCATACGCTCCTTGATAGCGGGGATCGGCGGCGGCGACGCGGGTGAAATTGCGATCGAGGCGTACGGGCTTGGGGTCGGCAGGCATCTGCCACTCCGAAGCGCCGAAGAGCACGCCAATGTGCGTGGAATCGAGATCGACGACGCGAGGAGGAACGGATTTGGTTTCCATCGGCTGATCGATAGCGGCAAAGATGATGCGCTCGTTAGCCACATGAATGATGACGCGGCCGCCGGCGAGATTGGCGACGATCTCATCTTCTCGGCCTTGGGACTGGGCGCGGACAACCGTTGAAAGTACGAAAAAGAAGAGCAGCGACAATGCGCCGCGCACATGAAAAAAGTTGACCATAAACTTGGTGTTCCGACCCATGATCCAGGTTCACCTGAGATGGTTCCGCGCAGCGATCGTAGGCGCCATCGTTCATGGAGAGACGCGCTTGCAAAGCACGCGCTCCCCTAAATTGCACACTATCACAAAGAAGAACGCATGGAGCAGGGTGGGAACAAGCGGAATGTTTTTCCGGCGGGGGCGAGTTCCGGTAGACTAAGGGGTCGAGACTACGAGCGGAGAACGAGCCATGGGACTGAGAAAAGCGAAAAGCATCAAGCTGAACAACAAGACGCTGGCGCAGATTCTGGAAGCGCATGAGAACTTTTTTCGCGGCAAAGAAGATGGAGCGCGCGCGGACTTGTCGGGCGCCGATCTCTCGCAGGCGGATTTAAGCGGCGCGAATTTGAGCGGCGCCATCCTGCGGAGCGCGAATCTGGAAGGGACGGATTTACGGAAGGCGAAGCTGCCCGGCGCGGATTTGTCTGGCGCAAATCTGCGCCGGGCCGATCTGCGCAATACGGATATGACGGAAGCGATTCTGCCCGGTGCAAACTTGAGCGAAGCGCAGGCCAGCGGGGTGGAATTTTTCCGCTGCGACCTCTCGAACGTGAATTTTCAAAAGGCGCAGCTTCGCAACGCGAATTTCCGCCAGGCGAATGTGCATGGCGCGAAATTTTCGGGCGCGGAAATGGGCGTCGCTATCCTGCGCGAGACGGACTTGACCGGCGCCGATCTTTCGGGAGTGGATCTGTCCACGGCGTTGCTGCCAAAAGGGTATGCGGTGGGCGCGACGAAATAAGAGCAGGCCGAGCGCAGAGAGCGTAACAGGACGGGGCGCACTAAATTCAGGTTTTCCTTCCAACTAAGCCGAGCCGCTGCTGTATATTCCATTCCGGAAATAGAATTTTTGCAGGCCCCCCTCCCCCGGGGGTTTTCTGTAAGTGTTGATTCTAAAGGGGGTTGAAGTCGTTTGTTTTGATACAGTTTTGGAAGTGTTCATTCCACATGGTTTACGGCAGGGGAGTGTTTGCAAAAAGGTACACAGACAAGCCTCCTGCGGAGTGCGCCTAAACTGGGAAATCGCGGGGCCTTGGATCTGCCGATAGCAACCCCGGGAGGCACATTTTTCCGTGAGCCTCGGGAAAAGCGGGCCGCCTCGCCGACAGGAGTCTCCGACAAGCTTCCGACCGGGTCGGACCAGGTCGGAGCACGCGGGGTAGACGACAGGGGTCCCCTAGAAGAGCTGATTCACACGGACTGGTGACGAACCAATCGACGTTCGACAAGAAAGTTCTTTTAAATCTTTCGATTGCGAGAAAGCTGAAGTTTCAGAGAGTACCCGAACAACTAAGGCGTGCTTCTAACTGAGAACGGTATAACAAAACGTAACCATGTTGTCAAGAGCGCAGATACTAGTACTACGAGCGGTAGGAAAACGAAAGATCTGGAGGTCTAACCAATCGGCAGGCGGTGCGGGCCGTGGGGACTGATAGTGACAAGGCAATTGAGCTGAGGAGGGTGTGGCAAGGCGCGGGCGCGAGGTTGGAGGGGCAAAATCATTTGAATCAAGGTAGGGGTTGGGGGCGCCGCGCTAGGTTAGGGTTGGCGGGGGCGGGGCGCGAGTTTGAGTTTGCGGCGGCAAGATTCGGACGAATGGAAGACGGCACCTTATGGCGGCTGGTTTAGTTGAGTGCAGGCAATAATGGAAATCGGCGGTTCCGCGTGATAGCGTTTAGTGGGCAACGACCTGGCATTTTCTGAGTCCTGTGGCTACCCCTACGACACAACTCGAACGCTCCGATGTGCGCGAACGCGTACTGGATGTGGTGCGCGCGCTGCTGGAAGAGCTAGGGAGCGAAGGCGCGCTGCCATTGCTCAGCGGAACGTCGCAACTCGACCGCGATCTGGGACTCGGCAGCTTGGAGCGCGTGGAATTGCTCGCGCGGCTCGAAAGTCATTTTGGAGTGCGCTTGCCGGACCGGGCGGCGGCGGATGCCAACAATCCCGACGATCTGACGGCCGCGGTGCTAGCGGCACCCGAAACGCCAGCGTTGGCAGAGTTGGAGACGTCGGGACTGCGAGCCGCCGTAACGGCGCAGAAAATGCACCGGGAGGCGGCAGAGCGCGGCGTGTATTCGGCGGAGACGTTGTTGGAGGTGCTGCGTTATCGCGCCACGCACAACGCCGACCAACAGCACCTGTTGATCACGGAAGACGCCGAAGAAGGCGAGCGGGAATTTACGCTGACGTTTGGCGAATTGTATGCCGCAGCGCAGCGATGCGCCGCGGAACTGGCGAGGCGCGGCGTTCCTGCAGGCGGACGCGTGGCGCTGATGCTCCCTACTTCGCGCGCATTCTTCGTTTCCTACGCGGGAATTTTGCTCGCGGGAGCCATCCCCGTGCCGATTTATCCGCCGTTTCGAGCGGACCGCATTGAAGAGTATGCGGCGCGGCAATCCGCAATCCTGCGCAGCGCGGAAGTCTGTCTGCTACTGACGTTCCGCCGAGCGGAAGCGGTGGCCCGGCTGCTGAAGCCGCGTGTGCCATCGCTGGCGTCGGTCGATGACGCGGAAAAACTCATCGAAGCCGGCGACAAAGCGCGGCCGCCCTCGCCGGGAGCGCTCCCGCTGCACCTCTCGGGGAATCGCAGCCGCAAATCGAGTGATATTGCGCTGTTGCAATACACATCCGGCTCGACGGGCGATCCCAAGGGCGTGGTGCTCACGCATGCAAATCTGCTAGCCAACATCCGTGCGGTCGGCGAAGCTGTGGAGATAGGGCCGGCCGACGTGGGGATCAGCTGGCTGCCGCTGTATCACGACATGGGATTGATCGGAGCGTGGCTGACGCTGCTGCATTACGGCATACCGCTGGTGGTGATGTCGCCGCTGGCATTCCTTACGCGGCCGGAACGCTGGCTGCAGGCCTTCCACAAACATCGCGGAACGCTCTCGACGGCTCCGAATTTCGCATACGAACTTTGCGTACGAAAAATCTCCGACAAACATCTGGAAGGCCTGGATCTGAGTTCGTGGCGGATGGCGATGAACGGGGCGGAGCCCGTGAATCCCGAGACGCTGGAACGATTCGCGGAACGTTTTGCGCATTGCGGTTTCCGCCGCGAGGCGCTGCTCCCGGTGTATGGGCTGGCGGAAGCCACGCTGGCGGTCACTGTGCCGCCGCTGAATCGCGGGCCGGTGGTCGATCGCATCGAGCGAGAAACATTTACAACGCACGGGCGCGCAGTCGCAGCGAGTCCTGGCGACGGCAGCGCCATCGTGTTCGTTTCATCGGGCATGCCGATACCGCGGCATGAAGTTTGCATCGTGGATAACGCGGGAAACGAGGTTGCTGACCGCACCGAGGGTTTTCTGTGGTTCCGCGGAGCATCGGCGACGACGGGCTACTATCACAATGCAGCGGCCACGGAGAAATTATTGCCGCAGGGACCGGCGACGCAGGAAGGCGAATACGCGTGGGTAAATTCCGGCGACCGCGCGTATCGCGCTGAGGGAGAAATTTACGTCACTGGGCGCGTGAAAGACATCATCATCAAGGGCGGAAGGAATCTGTATCCGCATGAAGTGGAAGAGCTGGCCGCGCGGGCCGAGGGAATTCGCAAAGGCTGCATCGTGGCGTTTGGCGTGAAGGATGAAGCAAGCGGCACGGAGAAATTGATTGTGGCCGCGGAATCGCGGGAGACGGATTCGGCACGGCGCGCGGCGATTGCCGCCGCGGTGACCGAGCAGGTTTCGCGGGGGCTGGGGCTTCCGCCGGACCGCGTGGAATTGGTCCCCCCGGGAAGCATTCCGAAAACATCGAGCGGAAAATTGCGGCGCGAAGAAACGAAGCAGCTTTATTTGAGCGGAGCGCTTTCCGACGCCAAGCCTCCGGCGTGGATGCAGATCGCGCGACTGACGGCGTCCGGAGCGTCGCGCACGGCGGGAAGATGGATCGCGGGCGCGGTGCGGCGCGTTCTGGATGTGTCGTACGGTTTGTACTTTGGCGTGATCTTTTTTCTGTGGATTGTGCCCACGTGGATCATGGTGCAATTCATCAAGGATCCGCGGGAGGCGGGACGATTCACTTCGTCGGCGTTAAAAATACTTTTCGCGCTTATTCATTGCCGCGTGAAGGTGGCCGGCAAGGAGTACATGGATACTCCCGGCGCGAAGATTTACGCCGCCAATCACACCAGCTATTTCGATGTGGTGGCGCTGATGCTGGGATTGGGCGTGCCCTACCGTTTCGTTGCGAAAATGGAAGTAGGGCGGATGCCGTTCATTGGGACGTTTCTGCATCAAATGGGGCACATGAAATTTGAACGAGGGAGCGCGGAATCGCGATTGCGTCAGGCGCAAGAGATGGAAGATTTTCTGCGGCAGGGCGATTCGGTATTTGTTTTTCCCGAAGGAACGTTTACGGCCGAGGATGGCGTGCGTCCATTCCAACTTGGAGCGTTCAAAGCAGCGGTGAGTACGGGCGCGCCGATCATTCCGGTTTCGCTTGCAGGCACGCGCAAAATTCTTCGCGATGGCACGTACATGCCGCGGCATGGAAACGTGACCATCACGCTTTCTCCGCCGATTTATCCAAACGCGCCGAGCGGCAACGCCGCGGAAGGCCAATCTTCCGATTGGCATGACTTGATTCGTTTGCGAGACGCGACGCGCGAAGCCATCGTGCGCTACTCCGGCGAGGCAAAGTTGTAGAGATTTCTCCCGGTCAACAGTTGCCGCCTGCCGGAATGTGCGCACGTTTTTCCCGTAACTTTTTCACACCTGAAATATTTTAAAGGACTTACAACTTCCGACCGGGGCGAGGCATCTTTACGGTAAGACAAAAATGAGGAATTGCGGATCGCTGCCTTCCTGCCTAGGGAGCACCGCTAAACGCGCGGCCACGCCGGATCCTGCGGGCCAGCGGGAAAATAAATCCTATGGAGGTTTTATGAAACTGAAGGTAGTGGTGTGTCTATTAGCATTTCTTTCGTTTTTTGGGGTGGCCGCGCAAGCGCAGGACATCCCGAAGTTTGATATTTTCGCGGGCTATTCCTACGTTCGCGAAAATCCCAGTACGCCGAAGGTGGGCAGCTACAGCCTGAACGGCGGCAGCGCTTCGGTGGCTTACAACGTAAACAGCTGGCTGAGTGGAGTTGCCGATTTCGGTGGTTATCACAACGGAAGTATTCTGGGCACTCATACCGATGGAACGCTCTCGACCTATATGTTTGGGCCGCGCGTGTCGTTCCGGCGGGTGCGGCGCATGACGCCGTTCGCGCAAGCGCTGTTCGGCGTGGCGCATGAGAGCGGGAGTTTGTCCGGGAGCACCACGACGACCATCAATTCGAACAATGCGTTTGCGACGTCTATCGGCGGCGGGGTGGATTACAGCTTGAGCCATCGTTTCCTGCTTCGTCCGCTGCAAGTGGATTATTTGCTGACGCGTTTTTCCGAAACCGGGCTGGGCACGCAATCGCAGAATAATCTGCGCGTATCGACCGGCGTGGTGTTCCGCTTCTAGCGGAACTTAAAAAGATCGGTTGCCCGGTGCAGGCAGAAGGGCCGTTCAGCAAGGCAGAAGCGGCCCTTTGCACTTCCTGCATTTCTTTCTTGGAGTGGAAATTGATCCAGCGCAGTCCACGAAATTCACGGTTGCGAGATTCCTGAACTCACGCGTCTTAGAAATTGAGAATAAAAAAAGAGGGACGGCTTCTGGCCGCCCCTCTTTTTGTTGAAGTTGTTGTTTTCGAAACGCGTCTTACTGGACGCTGTTTGATACCGCCACGCCCTTGGTGCCGACACCGGCCGCAAACGGCGAGCCGGTAACCGGAGTGAGTGTGCCGGTGGAACCGATCGTGAACACCGCCACGCTTCCGGGGTTGGTCACAGGAGTTCCTTCGAAGGCGACGTAGAGATAGGTGCCGGTGGCATCAACGACGGCCTGGGTTGGAACGCCGGCAAGGGTAACCGGCGTAGCGGGCGGGCCGGCCACGGCGACAGCGCCGGTGAGCGGGCTGATCGAGAAGGTGGTGACGTTCTTCGCCGTTGCGTCGGTGACGAAGACGAAGCGGTCCAAAGGATCGATGGCCAATCCAGCGGGCGACGTGCCGCCGGTGGAAACGGAACCGGTTTTGTTCAACGTCGATACCGTGGGAATCTGACCGATGGAGAAAGATTGAAGGGTATTGCTGGCGCTGTCGATGGCCAGCAAATACTGTCCGGAAGGATCGACGCCGCCAAGGGTCCAGTTAGTTCCGGCAAAGGCGACAGAGGTTCCTGGGCCCAGAGCGCCATCTATAGGACTAATAAAGATCGGTACGATGAAGCCTGTTCCCAAGCCATAGAGAGAAAGACCCTGCGGGTCTTCCACGATGGCGTTGAGATTGGCGACCGCTACGGTTCCTGCGGTGAAGGTCGTCAGAGTGTTTGAGCCGGTGGCATAGCCGAGAACCGAACCAGCGGCGCCGGTGAGTGCGGTGTAGACGAAGCGGTCCGAGGGTTCGGGCACAACGGAGGAAGTCGCGCCACCGAGGGAGAAGGGTGAGCCGGTAAATCCAGTAAGACCGGCGGTCGCTTGGGTAACGCTGAGGCCCAGGAGGTCATTGGGGCTGTTGCTGGTGGCATAAAAGAATTGACCGGTGATGTCGGTGGTGGCGAAGGAATTGTTGGTGACGCCGGTTGCCGGGGAAGCTGCGACCAGGGCGCCGGTGGAAGGCGTCACGGTGAAGGCGGAAATGGAGCCAGCGGTGGAGTTGGTGGCGAAAACGGCTGCAGGAGCAAGGGTTGGTGAAGCCGGTCCAGGATAAAGGTTCAAGAACTGCGGCGACAGCCTTGCTTCAACGGTGCTGGTCGCGGTCAGTGTGCCGTCCGAGTTCAACTTGAATATGGCGATGGTTCCAGAGGTTTGGTTAACGATGTCCACAAACGTTCCTTCGGGATCTATATTGATGCTGAAGGGTGCTGCCCCAATTAAGGCGCCAGTTGGACTTGTGAAATAGGGTGATCCGGCGAGAGCTGCGCCAATTGCACCGCCTGTTCCGATGGAAAATGCCGATACGGTGTCGGCGGCGTTGTTAGCCACGTATAGAAACTTGCTTGAGGGATCAACGGCAACCCCGAATGGTCCGTTGGGATTTACTCCGCCGGGACCGACAATAAAGGGCGACCCAGCGACCGGTGTGAGCGCTCCAGGGGTGGCACTACCAGACCCAGCGATTGTGTAAACGCTGACGGTGTCGTCGCCGTCGTTTGGCACGTAGAAGTAGGTGTTCGTCGGATCAAACGTCCCTAACTCCGGGAAGTTGCCCGTCGGGATCGTAGCGTTGGGCGCTGGTAGCGGCGTAAGTGAGCCGGGTGTGGGTGAAGTGCTCGCCGCGATCGAATATTCCGCGATTAGGTTAGTTCCGTCGTTGATTACGTACAAGAACTTGCCTGCGCGATCCATGACGATCGTGGGGGTGTTGATGTTTGTGGTAACTGGGGCGTCAATTGGAGTCAATCCGCCAGTAACAGTATCGATTGTGTAGTCTGTGACTGAGTAGGTCGAGTTCTGGTTCAGATTCGCGACGTACATGAACTGACCGGTGGGATCAATCACACCTTGAACCGGGAACTGCCCTTGGTTGAGTACAGGATTGGTCACTCCAACGGTGGTAACCGGAGATAGTGCGCCCGTAACGGGATTAACGTTGTAGATCATTATGCCCGGGTTAGTGTTGGCGAACCCATTGAGTGCGTAAGCGAATCTTCCAGACGGCTCAAGAAGCACATCCGTCGGAAAGCCGCTATTGCCGGTGTCGGCAACGTAGCCAAGCGGTGTAAACGTTTGGCCCGGGGCGTTCACCGCGTAAGCAGAGATGGTGCCGTCGAAACCATTGGCAAGATAGGCGAAGCGGGAACTGGCGGCAACAACCGTCAGCTGCACATTGGCGGTGAGGCCTGCCGAGGAGGCGATGATTTTTGCGGTTCCTGGGGCCAGACCCAGGGCGATGCCGTTGGCCGAGCCGAGGGAAATAGGCGGGGTGGTCGCGGTGGTCGTGAAGCTCCAGGTTAAGCCAACGAGCGGATGCTGACTGTTATCGCTGTAAACACCGACGGCCGTATAGTCTTCGGTGCCCCCCACAATGATCGTCTGAGGCGTGAGCGGACTGATCAGGATGGATTGCAGAGTTGCCGGCGACACGGTCAGTACTGCCGCGTTGGAAACAACTGCCCCAAGGGTAGCAGTGATGTTGCTCGTGCCCGTGGCAACTGCCGTTGCCAAGCCGCCCGCGGAGATGGTGGCGGTGGCCGGGGTTTGCGAAGCCCACGTCACTTGTGTGGTTAGGACTTTCGTGGTGGTGTCGCTGTAAGTTCCAGTGGCGACGAACTGCTGGGTAGCGCCAATGCCAATCGTTGGATTGGTCGGTGTAACGGCGATGGCGGTCAGCGTCGGAACGGTGACGGTTAGCTTGGTCATTCCGGTCACGGTTCCCAGCGTGGCGGTAATAATGGTCGACCCACCGACGGCGGGGACGGGCGTCGCCAAGCCAGCCGCGGAAATGGTGGCCACCGCCGGCGTTTGCGAGACCCACGTAACTTGGGTGGTCAAATTCTTCGTGGAATTGTCGCTGTAGGTTCCGGTAGCGGTGAATTGCTCGGTCAGGTTAACGCTGATGGTAGGATTCGCGGGAGTCACGGCAATGGAAGTCAGGGTCGGGGGCGCAGTGACCGTAAGCACCGTCATTCCCGTGACAGTCCCCAGGGTGGCCGTAATGGTGGACGTGCCACCGGCACCGGCAACCGGGGTCGCCAAGCCACCCGCGGAAATGGTGGCGACCGTCAAGGTCTGCGAGGCCCACGTAACTTGGGTGGTCAAATTCTTTGTGGAATTGTCGCTGTACGTTCCGGTGGCGGTGAATTGTTCGGTCGCGCTGAGGCTAATGGTGGGATTCGCGGGAGTCACGGCAATGGACATGAGGGTCGGCACGGTGACGGTCAGCTTGGTCATTCCTGTGACAGTTCCGAGCGTGGCGGTAATAATGGTCGAGCCACCGACGGCGGGGACGGGCGTCGCCAAGCCGCCGGCGGAGATGGTAGCCACTCCCGCCGTTTGCGAAGCCCAAGTCACCTGAGTGGTCAAATCCTTCGTCGAGTTGTCGCTGTATGTGCCCGTGGCGGTGAATTGCTCGGTCGCGGTCACAGCAATAGTGGGATTCGCGGGCGTGACGGCGATGGAACTCAGCGTTACCGGCGGTTTGCTGGTGCCGGAGCATCCGGCCAGGAATGCGATCAACAACAGGGCGAAGATGGGCGCAGCGAAACGCTTTGTTAGCGGGGACTTCATAACTCCTCCTCGGAATCTCTGGTCATGTGTTCAGGCAGAGAGATACTGGAGGAAACGAGTGCGCTCCGTACACCGCGCCGGGCGGTACGCGAAATCTCGGTAGACGTACACCCTCCGGACCGGGCAGTCCGGATCCCAAGTCTGCCTCTGCAGAAGAAACCATACGCGCAAGCGCCATCCAAAACAATCCCGCATCGCTTGAAATGTTCGCAGAGGTTACTAGTCAGGCCAATGCCAGGACCGCTAGCGGGGGAGCCACCGGTCCTGGTTCATCGTCGCACGCGGCGGCGAAGGCCTGCCGTTTAATGCGGCATCGAGTAAATCACCGTGATCGTGGTATCCACTTGGACAGGCACACCGTTGAGATACGTGGGCCTATAAACCCATTGCTGGACGGCGGCCAGGGCCGAGGCGTAAAACATCACGTCCCCGCTGACTACTTGCAGGGACTGGATGGAGCCGTCCGCGCCGATCATGGCGTGCAACTCGACGCGCCCTTCGCGGTGGGTTTGTTTGGCCAGGATCGGGTATTCCGGATCAATGCGCCGCCTGAGCATGGCCGGATCGATACTTGTGCGGCGCACCACGCGGGGCGGATCAATGTGTGGGACCTCGGGTGCCTTCGGTTGGGGTCTTGTGTCGAGGATGCGAATTGCGTTTGGATCGGCAGGTACACCCGGATCAGTAGTGGGCGCGTCGCCGCCGTCAATGGGTTCAGGGGACGTGTGCGTCACTATCGTTTGCGGAATGTGTGAAAAGCAAAAGCGGCAGGTCGTCGGTGCAGGTTCATGTGGACCCATTGGCCTTGCTGCGGCATGGCGGTAAGGCGAATACGGCGGAACCGGAGTTACATTGGGAAGCGTAATGCGTTCGGTCTTGGCAAAAAGCGGAACGATGATCACGGCGATGAGCACCGCGCTTTGCGAGAATACGGAAAAAAAGAGCGCGCGACGGCGTCGACGACGCTCGCGTGCACGCTGTTCCGGATCGCCTTCGACGAGGCAGCCTTCCAACGCGCCAAAATTCTCTTCGGGGAATTTTCTTGTTTCGACGGACATCACACACCTCCACATAAAATGCTGCAAGCCGGACAAGAGATTTTTGCGGCGCCGGCTTCCTGTAAAATGCTCGTGCAATACAGGAGACCGGCGCCGCGCTCGCAGGGATGTGAGGTACGCGCGTCCTCACTGCGTTGGACACCAGGGCGGGAAACAAGTTCCCCTGCAATGGAGATCGTATTTAAAGGCAGACCCTAGGATTCTCTGGCGAGCCAAGAATCACTCGTAATATACAGAAAAATAAACACTTACGAAGTTTGTATCGACTTGCCGCCTTGCGGCATCTCATTCTCGGTGGACGTGGATCTTAGGAGGGTTAACCCGATGGACCGGCGCAATGTAGAAGTAGTAGGCGTGCGCCGCACGGGCTGGGCCGCTCTGGACCGCGATCCGCAGCAGGACACAGTGGAATTCACCTGTCCGCACTGCGGCGCGCGGGATCAGAAAAATGCCCGGCGCGAGCGTGCGCTGTATCATTTCACAGATGGTTTTTTGCAGGATTTGCAAGGCGAAGTAACGCAGTGCCATTCGTGCAAACAATCCCTGCGAGTTGTACCCGTGGTGATGTTGCACGATCAGGATGAAGCGCGGCGTTTCGAAGCAGTGTTTTCGGATGAACTGTCCGTGTCAACGCACTAAAACAATTTCATCCAGAAATACAAACGGGGGCGCAATTACATTGCGCCCCGTTTTCTTTTTTCCGCGGATGAAATCTAGTAGCGGTGCCAGTACCCGAAGCGGTCGCGCCAGCCATGCTCAAACGCTTCGCGGCGCTCGTGCCGAATGTAGGCGCGATGTTCAAATACCTCGTGACGCCGCCAGTCTTCGTAGCGGCCACCGCGATGATAGTCATCGCGATCAGCTGCTTGCGCGCTCGGTGCTCCGCCGAAAAAGAAAAGTCCACCCAATAGCGCCGCAGCCAGAGCTGCTTTCCCAAGTAAGGACTTCAACAGATGTTTATGCAGTTGCATAACATCCTCCTGGGACGTCTCCCGGGCTGGTGATTGGGGTTGCGTCCTGTCTATGAAACACCGCACAGGTGGGAAGGTTGCGGCCAGAAAAAGAGTGTGAAATCAAAGGTTCTTGATAAGGGAAAAAAAGGGGCGCAGCAAATGTTCGCTGCGCCCTGAACTGCGCTCTTTGCCGACTCTTAGTGGTGATCGCGGTCGTGATCGTGATCGTGGTCATCCCAATCGCGGTCCGTGCGCCAACGATGTCCGTCTTCGTCCCACCAATGATGATGGTGTTCCCAGCACCAGGACCGGGCGGAGGCTAGTTCCGCGCGCCAATGTTGCGCTTGCGGACTGTCCCACCCGTGATGTTCGGCCGCTTCGTGTAATTTATGATCGGCCCTTACGATGCGCCGCTGGCAGCCGTCATCGTCATCTGCACGCAACCGCGGTGTTCCGCCAAATAGCAAAAATGCGCTAAGCGTCGCGGCAGCAAGGACGGTTCTCCCGAAGAAAGAATTCAAACGATTTTTCATGTCTAAAGACACCTCCGAGTCTTCAACAGTTCGTTTGTACAAAACGGGAAGATTGTAGGATTTTGGCAGTTTAGCGGCAATACCGTAAGTCCCGTACATCCGGCCTGCCCGTGCCGCGGCCCTTTTCGGGACCCCTCACGAAAGTCCTCAATACGTTTGCAGGAATGGATCCACTTCCATGTGATATTTTTCCAGTCCCGCGCGGATGTGGTCGAACGCTTCATCCACGGTGTCGGCAAACTGCAACATTTTGTATTCTTCCGCCGTGATGGTGCCCCAATTCACCATCGCTTGCCAATTCAAGACCGCGTTCCAGTATTTTCGCCCATAAATTAGAATAATTTTATTCTTGCTCAGCTTCCCCGTTTGCAGCAGCGTCAGCATCTCCCACAATTCATCCATCGTTCCAAAGCCTCCGGGAAATACAATCAGCGCCTTGGCGATCTGCGCGAACCAAAGTTTGCGCATGAAAAAATAGTGAAAGTTGAAGCTAAGTTCGGGACTGATGTACGGATTGGCGAACTGTTCGTGCGGCAGCTCGATCGAAAGCCCGATAGATTTGCCTCCCGCTTCGTACGCGCCGCGGTTCGCGGCCTCCATAATTCCCGGGCCGCCGCCAGAGCACACCACGAAGCGCCGCGGCCGCGGCCCCAGCGTCAGCGCCCACGAAGTAATCTTGTGCGAAAGCGCGCGCGCTTCTTCGTAGTAGCGGGACATTTCCAGCAAGCTCTTGGCGTGCCGCAGCTCCGCGCGATGTTTTGTCCGTTTTGCCGCCGGCCACTTTTTTATATTTTCATTCTTCAGCCGCGTAATGCGCCCCTGCGCCGTTTCGTGCGACTCGATCCGCGCCGAGCCGAACATCACGATGGTGTCGCCGATGCCCTCCCGCTTGAGCTGCACCAGCGGGTGCAAATACTCAGCGAGGATGCGCAACGGCCGCGCGGGCGTGCTCGCTAGAAATTCCGCATCTTCGGTTGGCGCCTTGGGCGCGTGCTGCGGCTTCAATCTATGTTGCCCTGCGGACATGGGTACTCTCCAAATGTGCGAACACTGATTGTAGGAACTGGCGGCCCCCGCGGCAACGTCTGCGGGCGGAAGTGCGTCGAATTGGGTACACTGCCGCGCAGCGTTCGAAATGCGCCCTTAGCTGTCGGAGTTGCCAGGGAGCTGTAATGAAGCCAAATTTCACGACAATTGCGGCGTTTTTCTCGCTATTGACGCTGTTTAACGCGCCGCTCGGTTTCGCTCAAGCTCCCGAAGGGCCGATTGCGCCAACCCCCGGCGCCCCAGTGCAGCAGCCGCCCCCCGAGTCCCAAGCCAAACTAAAAATCCAGGTCGCGCTGGTCAATACGCCTGTAACCGTGCGGGATTCCAAGGGACAAATGATCCACAGCCTGGACGCCGGCGACTTCGCGCTCACCGATAACGGCGTGCCTCAGAAGATCACTCATTTCGATCTCGGCGGCGATCCAGTCTCTCTCGTCATTCTCATGGAAACCAGTTCGCTCATCGCCCCGATCATTCCCGCCATGCAAAAAACCGGAATCATTTTCACGCAAACGGTGATGGGCCAGGGCGGCGAAGCTGCCGTCGTGACCTTCAACGACTCCATCGACAAGCTGCAGGATTTCACTTCGAATAGCGACCTGATCGAAAAGACCATCGCCCAAATTAATCCGGGAACCTCGGGAACGAAACTCTACGACGCCATGGCTGTCGGTGTCGAGATGTTGACCGATCGGCCCCAGGCCACCGCCGAAACTCCCGGTCGACGACGCGTCCTGATGCTTGTCTCTGAAGCCAATGACTTCGGCAGCGCCGCAAAATTGGGTGAGGTCCTTCGCAAAGCGCAACTCGCCAACGTCACCATCTATAGCGTCGGTCTTTCGACCACCCGCGCTCAATTACAGGAAAAACCCAAGAAGAAACATATCGACGCCACACCGCCGGGCGTCTACGGCAGCCCGCCTTTTCCTGGCTCCGTACAGACGCCCACGAGCGTGGAGACGCAGGCCGATAGCGGCATCGATCTGCTGGCCCTCGCCGTCTACGTAATCCAGCATGCCCAGAACGCCGTCAGGGATCACGCCTTGGAAGTCGCCACCATCGCTACCGGCGGCACGCACCTCTCAACCTTTAAAGACCCGTCCATCGAGAAAGTCATCGACGAAATCGGCGGCGAACTCCACTCGCAGTATTCTGTCAGCTACACGCCGACGGGATCCGGCGACTTCGGCTATCACGAAATAAAAGTGAATGTGAACGGCAAGGGAATCAAGGGACTAAAAGTGCGCGCGCGGCCCGGCTACTATATCGCCGCGCCCGGCTCTTGAACTTTCCCGATCGTGGGTGCCAAACTGCCTAAACAATCTGTTTCCAAAATGTGACCTCGCGCGACGCCAGCAACGAATCCTTGCGCGCGTTCCACCGCAGGAAGTGCGGCGTCTTCGTGTGCGCCGTGTGCGCGTCGCGGCTGGCCCACACTTCGTGCAGCAGCAAGCCCGGCGGCGGCTCGGCCGCGCGGTGCAGATCGTACGTGATGCAGCCTTCTTCCTTTCGCGTAGGCCCCACCAGCGCTCGCAATTCGGCCTCCAGCAAATACTCCTGTCCGTCGCGTGGGCGCAAGACTACGGCCAGCGTTACCGCATCTTTGGGAAGTTTGCCCTTGCTCCCTCCGCGCGTCTTGCGCCGGCCACTCTTCGCGCGTGTTCGTTTCGCTGCTGATTTCTTCGTTTTCCGTTTCGCCATAATGGCCGGGATTGTAACGCAACTCCCCCATCCTTCGAACCCCCGGCATCGAAAGCCCGGGCGCTCCAGCCACGCTCTTCAGACCCTGAGGCTCTTCCCGGCTGCTTCTATTTCTCCGCGATCGCCCGCCCCGCGTCCAAACTGTCGAAATTGAGAATCGTGTTGAGCACCAGCGAATACGTCCCTCGCGTCTCCCCGCGATAAACCGGGTTGATGGAAAACAGTACTACGTGCCCCTTGCCCGCGGGCGCATCCACCACCGCCGGATGCTGCGCGATCTCGTCGCCGCCTTCCAACAGCCCGGAAATCAGCAGCTCCTTGCTGTCGGCGTACCGCAAAATCACGCGCGGCCGATTCCCTAGCGGAATCACGCGAAACCCGTTGCGCTTCTGCTCGTCGTTGACCGGCGGCGCTTCCCACAACTCGGCTTTAGGCTCTTCCTCGGGAGGCTCCGCCAACGGGCGTCCCACGGTGAAATCCGGATCATCCACGCCGCCCCGGCCCGTGGGCCGTGCGTGCATCTCTTCGCCTAGCTTTCTACGGCCCCGTGCGCCCGCAAGGCTGCTGAGCGAAAAAATCGGCCCGTTGTCGCAATACACCGAAACCTTCTCGTCGTAGCCATACGCAATCGGACTCGCTGCATCAACCAAACGCGTGCCCAGAACGGAGCCGACAATTTTCATCTTTTCCGAATTGTGCGACGAAATCCCATCCGCAAGCCCAATCGCCAGCGCAAAATTCGATGTGTCCGTCGCCGTCAGCAACACCCCGCCCTTTTGGACGAACTCTCGCAGCCGTGCCACGCCTTCCCATCCAAGTCCCGGCCGCATGTCGTCGGTCGAATCATTTTTTCCCACCAGATTCGGCGTTTCCGGCGTGTTCTTCCACGGCAGCGGATTGCCCCACTCCGTTGGCATTCCGTTGACCATCGTGGTTGCCCCCACGTTGTAGCCCACCGGCGGAAACAAAATCACGTCGTACTTCGCGTTCAGGTCGTCGATCTTCGCAATCGCCTGCGTGCTCATGTAGTCGTAAGGGATATTCAGATTGTCCAGCGCCAGCCGCCACCAGCCTTCCATCTGCGTGCTCAGCCAGGTATGCACGTAAGCGATCCGCGCGGCGCGCACCGGGTGTGTCTTGACGCTCGGCGCGGCGCCCAGCGCGGACACTTGCAATCCCAATTCTGACGCGGCATGGTCCAAATCCCCGCGGCTCACGTTTCGAATCACAAACGTTCCGCGGTTAAATTTCTTCCCGCCGCTCTCAAACGCCTCTTCCGTCGCTTCGATCGCGGCGTCGCGCAGTTTGTAGCGCAGCGTCGCCAGCGCAGGCTCGGCATTGTTGTTGATCGCAAACGCCTTGCCTTCGCCCTTCACGCCTCCCGCCGCGCGAACCTCTTTCACGCGCTCCATCGGCGTGTCGAGCACTTTCAAATCCGTCACGCGCGCCACTTGCACTCCGAAAAGCTCCCCAAACGTCCATGCGGTATCGTCGTACGGCGTTTTCTGCGGATCTTCCGGGCTCCAATACTGGTGATCCAGCAAGGCGTCCGCGATGCGCGAATACGGTTGATCCATTCGAATGATGTAGCTGCCTGCTGGAAAGCTCCGAGTTGTCGGCGCGGCCGCCGCCTCTTTTTCCTTGGCCTCCTTCACATCCTCTTTTTTCTTCTTGGACTTCGACTCTTTTTTCACCGGCAGCGCCACCGTAAACGCCGATGTCGCCCGCGAAATTTCCACCGCCTGCTTTTGCAGCACCCGCAGTAATTCCGCCTGTAAGCTCGCGCGCGGCTCATCCCCCGGCAGCACGTAAGCGGCAGGTCCTTCCGCGCCAGGCTTGGTCGTCGACCGCTTGGCCTTCAAGTAAAAATTCTTCAGAAACAGCCGTTTGTTCTCTTCGAAATAATGCAGAGACGTCAGCAATCCCGTCTCTTCATAATTATTATTGTCTCGCTGCGACCACAGCACCTTTGGCAGCGGCGGATTCTGCCGGTACCACGTGCGCGCATACTCCTCCGGCTCCAGCGTGCGCTCCTGCGTGTCCGCGCCGCCGTTCCCAAAAGTTTCGTAAAGCCGGCTGATCCCGTTGTGCATCGCCGCATGGAACATCAAATAGCCTGGCGACCACGTATCGAAGTCTCCGTGCGTAAACACGCCCGGCATTCCAAACTTCGTCATGTCCGCCACGTTCCGCGCGCCAATCATCTGCCATTCGTCCGTCAAAATCGGATCCACCCACGCGTTGTACGGCCCGTCGCCCACCGTGTTGTCGTAGAGGTACGGCACGGACTCGTGCAGGTCGTGCAGCACGATCGCCTTCCAGCCGAGATACGTGTTCAGCACATTTTCAGAAAGCTTCAGGGTCATTCCCATGGCGTCGCGGTTGTTGTCGTGCCCCACATACTTGCCCCAATAAATCAGCGGCGGATAGAAATCTTTAGGGTGGGCCAGGTGCCATTTGTAGATGTCCACCATGCGGTCGCGGCCATCCACTTCCACCACCGGCGTGATCAGCGTGATCATGCCCTCGCGGATTTCCTTGATGTACGGGCTCTCATCCACCGCCAGCCGGTACGCCATCTCCATCAGCGCCGTCGGCGCGCCCGTTTCCGGCGAATGAATCGTCCCCGTGATGTAATACACCGGCACGGCCTGCGCCACGATCTTGTCCGCCTCTGCGTCATCGAGCTTGATCGTGCGCGGGTCCGCCAGCTTCGCCAGCAGCGCGCGGTTCTCCTCCAGATTTTTCAAATTCTCCGGCGAAGAAACCGCCACCGCGATCATCTCGCGCCCTTCTTCCGTCGTTCCGATGGAGTACACCTTCACGCGCGGGCTGGCCTTTTCCAGCAGCCGCATGTATTTGTAAACATCTTCCGCGTACGGCAGGATTCCCGGCGCTCCCGCCACGTCGCCCAGCACCGCTTCCGGCGTCGGCACGCCGTTGGAAGCGGGCAAATATTCCACCAGTGGCGAAGTGAAATACGGTTTCGTCGTGTACTTTTTAATTTTCGCCGTGTACGCCTCGTCCACCGCCTGCTTCGGGTCCCGCCCCGGCGCGGTCTCGCCGTCTCCCGCGCGCGCCGCGCTACCCGCAAAAAGCAAAAGTACCAGCGCTAATCCACAAAGGATAAGTGCACGCATCTTCTTGGAACGAATCATCCGCTTCTCCCTATTGGTCATGAATGCGAAGGCGGGATTGTAGCGCAATTCAGCTGTGCGCGCTTTTCCGCGAGTGTTTACCCGGATCAGGCTAGCGATCCGTTGTGTTTCTGGGGGGAAGAGTCAGCGTACGAGCCACACAGCGATCAACCCGGTGACGACGAATCGCACCAGCCATCCAAGCGTATGCGACAAACCGAGAAGCGGGTGCATCTTGATCCACACCACATTGCTTAGAATCACCGGCACCGGCCCAACCATCCACACGACGCCCGCCATGCGCAATTCCGCGTGATGCACCGTGAGGGCGCCAGTCCAGTAGAGGAGGTAGATGAATGCGGCGCTACTGACAACACCAAGGAGCGTGGACGCCACGATGCTGCTGGTCTGGCTTTCTCCGTGTTTCAGGCGCCAAATCTCGGGCGTCTCTAAATACTTGTTGTGGAACAACACGCCCATGAAGAGCCAGTCGGTTACAGTGCCCGCCAGCCCGGAAACGGCAATCGCCAAAAGAAATCGCGTCCAGTGCATGGGTCCTCCCCGGCGCATTGTAGCGCAAAGGCAGGAAAAGGAATTACTTGGCTGTCACGAAAGCGATGTCCACGGGTGAGGGCACCTCAACGGACTGCCCGGTCGCCGTCAGCTCGCCGGTGGCAGGATTAATTCGGAAGATCACGATCTTGTCCGAGAGTTGATCCGCGGCAAGAAGAAAATCTCCACTCGGGTCGATCGCGAAATTGCGCGGCTCTTTGCCTTCGATCGAGAACTCGCCGCCGGCGGTGAGCTTCCCGCTGGCTGCATCAACGTGGAAAAGCGCGATCGTGTCATGCCCGCGATTGGAGGCGTAGAGAAATTTTCCCGAAGGGTGAACCGCGATTTCGGCGGTATCATTGCGCCCCGTCGTACCCTGCGGCAACGTGGAAATCGTTTGCAACGCGGTGAGCGCGGCTTTGCCCGCATCAAACGAAAACACGGTGACTGTAGAGTTCAGCTCGTCAACGCTGTACGCAAATTTTTTGTTGGGCGCAATCGTCAGGTGCCGCGGGCCCGTGCCTCCCGCAAGCTTCACGAACGCCGGATCGCTCGGGCCGAGCGTGCCCTTGCTGGCGTCAAACTTGTAAATCAAAACCTCGTCGATCCCCAGGTCCACCGAGAGCACAAAACGATTGTCCGGCGTGGTTTCAATCCAGTGCGCGTGCGGCCCCTCTTGCCTCTCCTTGTTCGGCCCCAGCGTGCCCGCATTCTGCACCAGCGCCGTGTGCTCCCCAAGCTTGCCGTCCGCCAGAATCGGAAACACCACGATATTTCCGGACGTGTAGTTTGCAACCAGAATGTATTTTCCCGACCTGTCCAGCGAGATGTAGCACGGGTCTTCGCCAAGCGCTGGCAACTGATTCAGCAGCGTCAGCGTTCCCCCATGCGCGTCCAGAGCAAATGCGCTCACCATGCTGCTCTTTCCTGCCTCGTTCACGGCGTAGAGATACTTCCCGCTCGGATGAGCCACCACAAACGAAGGATCCTGCGTCTCCGCCGCCACGCCAATCGGCGTCAGCTTTCCCGCCTTCGCATCATAGCGAAACGCATAGATGCCCTTGCTCGTCGTCTTTGTCGTGTACGTGCCGACGAAGGCCAGGTATTCGTGCTTCTTCCCAGTAAGTCGATCGGGAGTCTGCGCTGCGGAAGAGACCCACAAAGGTGCCGCGAGAACCGCCAGGAAGGCCAAAAACCGCTGTGTCGTTTTCATAAGCCCCTGAATCTTAACTCCTAATCTCCATGATGCCTTCAACCAGCCCGTCTTTTGTTCCGCGGCTTCGCCTTGAGTAGGGCTCAGGGCTGATCGCGTAACGGTTCTTTCGTCTTGCTCAAGTCTCCGCGTTTCATAGACATACAAGCGGGATCCAAGTTCTTCTTGACTCGCCCGTACTTTCTTGGTAATATGACACTAGGTGAATCTACGCCAACCGGAAGGAGCTTTCCTTAGCCCTTTTCCGTCCTCCCGCAAAACCCACTTTTTATCTAAACCTCTTGTTTCTATAGCCTTATGCACTCTTTTTTGCAACGGGCAACACCCAAGTATCATTAAATCAGTGTCTTACACACTCTTTTCCTGCTGACGGAGGGTATAGCCCTCCAAAAATCGAACCAAAAGCGAAACTAGTGTGATTCTGCAAGCCATGGCTGAACCAAAGTTAGACCATGGTCAGACCATGGTCTAACTTCGGTCTATTTCTTCTCTTCCTCGTCCTCTTCCTGGAGCACTGCCGCCGCCGCCACCGAATCGTCGTCGTCCAGCCGCAGCAGCCGGACGCCCTGCGTTGACCGGCCCGCCTCGCGGATTTCGCTGGCGTGTACGCGGATCACCTTCCCGTTGTGCGTGATGATCATTACGTCGGACTCTTCCGTCACCTGCAGCGTCGCCACCACGGACCCGTTGCGGTCGGTGGTCTTCATGTTCACGACGCCCTTGCCCCCGCGCGACGTGATGCGGTATTCCGCCAGCGGCGTGCGCTTGCCAAACCCCTTCTCGGCCACGGTGAGCATCAGCGTCATCAGCGAATCCTTGATGTGCTCGTTTTCGAGCTCCTCGAGGTTTTCCGTTTCTTGCTTGTGCTCTTTCTTAATAATGGCGAAGTCCGGCTGCACCGCGTCCATGCTCACGACGTAATCTTCCTTGTCGAGATCCATGCCGTTCACGCCGCCGGCGTTGCGGCCCATCGGCCGCACTTCGGTTTCGCGGAAGAGAATCGCCTGCCCTTCGTGACTGGCCAGGAAAATCATCTGCTTGCCGTCGGTGAGTTTCACGCCGATCAATTCGTCCGTACCGTCGAGGCTGATGGCGATGATGCCCGTCGAGCGCGGATTCGAGAATTCGGTCAACGCGGATTTTTTTACCGTGCCGCTCTTGGTGGCCATAAAAACAAAGGTGTCCGCTTTCTCCAGGTCGCGCGCCGCAACCACCGCGGTCAATTTCTCGTCTTCCTGCAATTTCACGAGGCTCGAAATCGCCTTGCCCCGCGTGGCCGCCGCTGCTTCCGGCAGTTCGTAGACTTTCAGCCAGTAGACGCGTCCCTTCGAGGTGAACAGCAGAATGTAACTGTGCGCCGTCGCCACGAACAGATGCTCGACGAAATCTTCTTCCTTGGTTTTCGCGCCGATGCGGCCCTTGCCGCCGCGCGACTGATGCCGGTAGGTATCCGTCGCCGTGCGCTTGATGTACCCGGCGTGGCTCACGGTGATTAGCATTTCCGTGTCGGCGATCAAATCTTCCAGCTTGATTTCGTCGACTTTGTCAACGATCTGCGTGCGCCGGTCGTCGCCGTAGGCTTTGTGAACTTCCTTCAATTCCGCGGTGATGACTTGTTTCAACTTTTTGTCGCTGGACAGAATCTCCCGCAGCTCGGCGATCAGCTCGGTGATGGACTTCAACTCCTTGAGAATTTCATCGATCGAAAGCTGCGTGAGGCGGTGCAACTGCAATTCGAGAATGGCGTCGATTTGCGCGTAGCTCAGGCCAAACCCGGCGGCGCCGCGTCCCGCTGCTTCGATTTCCGGCGCTCCCGCGGAGCGGTACTTTCTTCCGTCCAGCTTCACGCCCTTCAGTTTCTTGCTCGCGCCACCCTCGGTGATCGTGACGTCTTCTTCGCTGAAGTACTTGAATAAATTTTCTTTCGCTTCCGCGCGGCTCGTGGAACCGCGGATGATGCGGATCACGTTGTCCAGGTGATCCAGCGCGATGCGGTAGCCGATGAGGATGTGCTCGCGCTGCTCGGCCTTCTTCAATTCGAAGAGCGTCCTGCGGCGCACGACGTCGACGCGGTGCTCGATGAACAGCTTGATCATGGGGATCAAGCCGAGTTCGCGCGGCTGGCCGGCGACGATCGAGAGCAGGATCATGCCAAACGATTCCTGCATTTGTGTTTGCTTGAAAAGATTATTGAGAATCAGCTGCGACTCTTCGCCGCGCTTCAATTCGATGACGATGCGCATGCCTTCGCGCGAGGATTCGTCGCGCACGTCGGAGATGCCCTCGATTTTTTTGTTTTGCACCAGCTCGGCGATGCGCTCGATCAAGCGCGCTTTGTTTACCTGGTAAGGAATTTCGGTGATGACGATGCTTTCGCGGTCTTTGGCGGATTCTTCGATCGCGGCTTTGGCGCGCATGATGAAGCTGCCGCGGCCCGTTCTGTAGGCGGCTTCAATTCCTTCGCGGCCCGCAATGTACGCGCCCGTCGGAAAATCCGGGCCGGGCACCAGCTTCATCACTTCTTTGAGCGTGGTATCCGGTTTTTCAATCAGCAGAATCGCGGCGTCCACGATTTCGCGCAGGTTGTGCGGAGGAATGTTCGTCGCCATGCCGACGGCGATGCCGCTCGCGCCATTGACTAAAAGATTCGGAATGCGCGAAGGCAGCACGACCGGCTCTTCGCGCGTCTGGTCGAAGTTCGGGATGAAATCGACGGTCTCTTTTTCCAGGTCGGCGAGAATGTCTTCGGAGATTTTCGCCAGCCGCGCTTCCGTGTACCGCATGGCCGCCGGAGGATCGCCGTCCACCGAACCAAAGTTTCCCTGCCCATCGACCAACATGTAGCGCAGGTTGAAGTCCTGCGCGAGCCGCACCATCGCGGGATAAATCACGGCTTCGCCGTGCGGATGGTAGTTGCCGGAAGTGTCGCCGCAAATCTTCGCACACTTTCTGTAGCCGCGGTTCGAGGCCAGGCCCAGGTCGTTCATGGCCACCAGGATGCGGCGCTGCACGGGCTTGAGCCCGTCGCGCACGTCGGGCAGCGCGCGCGCGATGATGACGCTCATCGCATAATCGAGATACGACTTCCTCATCTCCGCTTCGATATCGATCGGAAGCAATACTGATGTGTTCGTCTCGTCCGCCATTTCCCCTCGCTGTTGCTGAATTTCTCCGTTGCAGGGGCGCAGAATGCTGCGCCCTTACAAGCAATATCTATCGTTTGGCCGCGTGCTCCAAAACGTATGCCTTCACCGTATCGAAGGCATCCGCCGCATTCGTAAAACGGCGCGCGGCGAAATACTCTTCCAGTTGGCGCAGAAATTCGTCGCGTTCCGCATCGCTCGAAAATTCGACTGCTACGCCTCGCTCGTTATCCGGAGCATTTGTCGGCGTCGCGCGAAACGCGCTGCAGCTCAATCCGCGCAGCCCCGGCAATGTCGTCCATCCCAATTGATAAAGCATCCGGTAAATTAAATATCCAGGTTCACAACTTCGAGCGCGTTTTCTTCGATGAATTTGCGGCGCGCTTCGACGTTTTCGCCCATCAGCGTGGTGAAAATGTCTTCGGCGGCGACCGCGTCTTCGAGCTTCACTTGCAGCAGCGTGCGCGTATCCGCGTTCATCGTGGTGTCCCACAATTGCTCGGCGTTCATTTCGCCAAGGCCCTTGAATCGCGTGATGGTGAAATCTTTTTTGGCGTCTTCCACGACGTAGTTGAGCACGTCGGTGGCTTTTTCTTTCGTCACTTTGTCGCCGTTGCGCGCCACGATGAACGGCGGGTGATTGAATTCTTCGATCTGCTTGGCAAGGCCGCGCAGGCGCTTGTATTCCGCGGTCGACGCAACCGCCCAGTTGATTTTCTGGCTGTGCGGCGGCCCAAACTGAATTTCGTAGAGGCTGTGCTCCTCGTCGAAAACGATTTTGCCTTCGAGCTTCAGCTTGGCCTTCTCCACTTCCTTCAAGAGTTTTTCGAGCGCTTTCTTGTCTTCGAAGTCAGATTTTTTCTCGAGGCCGCTCTCCGCAAGAATTTCGACCAGCGCCGGCTCACGCAGACGCCGCCCGAGTTTGGCGGCCGCGGCTTCGTATTCCTGGACGTTCAGCAAAAAGGTAGTCAGCCGCGCGCCTTCGAGATTCACACCCTCTTTGGCTTTCACGACGTGGTCTTCCGTGGCGCGCTTCATCAACTCGCGCGCAAAATCGCGTTCGTCGCGAATGTACTTTTCCGTTTTTCCACGCTTCACGCGATAGAGCGGCGGCTGCGCGATGTACACGTGGCCGCGCTCGATGAGTTCTTTCATGTGGCGGAAGAAGAAAGTGAGCAGCAGCGTGCGGATGTGCGAACCGTCGACGTCCGCGTCGGTCATCAGAATGATTTTGTGATAGCGCAGCTTGCCGGCATCGAAATCGTCTTTGCCGATGCCCGTGCCGAGCGCGGTGATGATGGCGCGAATTTCTTCGTGCCCGAGCATCTTGTCGTAACGCGCTTTTTCGACGTTGAGAATTTTTCCCTTGAGTGGAAGGATGGCCTGATATTTGCGGTCGCGGCCCATCTTGGCGGAGCCGCCCGCGGATTCTCCCTCGACGACGAACAGTTCGCAGCGGGCAGGATCGCGTTCCTGGCAATCCGCCAGTTTTCCCGGCAGGCCGCTCGAATCCATGGCGGATTTTCGGCGCGTCAACTCGCGTGCTTTGCGCGCAGCTTCGCGGGCGCGGGCCGCCTCGATGCACTTGCCGATGATGCGGCGCGCCACCGTCGAGTGCTTGTCGAACCAGTCGCCGAGTTTTTCGTTCACGAGCTGCTCGACGTCGCCCTTGATATCGCTGTTCAACTTGCCTTTGGTCTGTCCTTCAAATTGCGGCTGCGGCAAACGCACGCTGACAACCGCGACGAGTCCTTCGCGCACGTCATCGCCGTTGATGGTCACTTCGTCTTTCTGTTCTTTCAACATGCCGGCGGAAGAAGCGAAATTGTTGATGGTGCGCGTCAGCGAAGAGCGGAAGCCGGATAGATGGGTGCCGCCGTCGACGGTATTGATGGTGTTGGCAAAGGCAAAAACGTTTTCGCCATAGGTGTCGTTGTACTGCAGCGCGATTTCGATTTCCACGTTTCCACGCTTGCCTTCGATGTAGATGGGCGAATCGTGCAGAGTGGCTTTTCCGCGATTCAGATGTTTCACGAATTCCGCAATGCCGCCGGTGAACTTGAATTCCGCGGTTTTCTCATTGCGCTCGTCGGCGAGCGTGATTTTCAAGCCTTTATTGAGAAACGCCAGTTCGCGCAAACGCTGCGCCAGCGTGTCGAAACTGTAGACGGTTTTTTCGAAAATGGAGGGATCGGGATGGAACGTGACCTTGGTTCCGGTTTTGCGCGTTTTTCCGGTCTGCTTGAGTTTGTTTGTGGGCTTGCCTTTTTCGTAGGTCTGCTCCCACACGGCGCCGTCCCGCGAAATCTCCAGCTCGAGCCAATCGGAAAGCGCGTTGACCACCGAAACGCCGACGCCGTGGAGACCGCCCGACACTTTGTAGGTGTCGCTGTCGAATTTGCCGCCAGCGTGAAGCACGGTGAGGACGACTTCCGCAGCGGGACGCTTTTCGGTGGCGTGCATGTCCACGGGAATGCCGCGGCCGTTGTCCACGACGGTGACGGAGTTGTCGGCGTGCACGGTGACGTTGATTTCGTCCGCGAAGCCGGCCATGGCCTCGTCCACCGAGTTGTCGACCACTTCCCAAACGAGATGATGCAAACCCATCTCGCCCGTGGAGCCGATGTACATGGCGGGGCGAAGGCGCACCGCTTCCAGTCCGGCGAGAACTTTGATCGACTTGGCGTCGTACTGGTGGCCAGCAGCTTTTCCGGCTACGGATTCTTTGTCACCCATCGAGTCCCCCAGACCGCGATCCTGACGAAACGTTGCACAGCAAGACGTAGAAAGAGTTGCGCGGCGAGCTTGCGCGCTCAAAAATTCCGTTCAAATTTTCTTGAAGCGAGGAATGGCGGGCTTGCGGATTGTCCCGTACGTCGCCGTACCCTTTTGGTTTCGTCCGCATGCGAACGAAACTCGTAGGGCTCCTGCTCCATCCCATCTCGCGCAGCGAGACGTGGCGAAGACTGTTAATTCTTCAAGCGATTGCGGCGCTCAGCTCCTGGCGCAGAGCCGAAATGCAGCGCCGATTTCACTTGGCCGACGTGCCGATTTAGAGGAAACCAACAACCAATCGACAACGAAGAGAGTATACCTGAAAAAGGGCACTGTCTCAAGGGCTTAGAGAGGCGGGACTCCCTTGTAAAGCTATTTTTTACTATAAGTTAGCGACACTTTCAGGGCCCGGGTGGACGATTTTGTCGGATTATTGCCAGCATGAAAAGCGACAGCGTTTTTTTCGGACTTTGGCGCGTAAGTGAGCTCGAGTTTTACCTGGCAACCGCAAAATGTTTGAGGTAACAATTTGTGATCTCAAACGTGGCGTCGCAAAT
>Ga0210393_10000501_pt1 | contig 35344 bp, 34 predicted proteins | sample IncBWC27OmetaG_FD_160068 | JGI IMG/M metagenome (GOLD analysis project Ga0210393, IMG submission 160068) | Forest soil microbial communities from Barre Woods Harvard Forest LTER site, Petersham, Massachusetts, United States - Inc-BW-C-27-O ...
GAAGAGGCGGCGCTGACCGACGACTACTTCATCGAGCGCAAGCTCTACCCCAACGTCGACTTCTACACCGGCCTGATCTACCGGGCGCTCGGGTTCCCGACCCGGATGTTCACCGTGCTGTTCGCGCTGGGCCGGTTGCCGGGCTGGATCGCGCACTGGCGTGAGATGCACGACGAGGGTGACAGCAAGATCGGCCGACCTCGCCAGATCTACACCGGCTACACCGAACGCGACTACGTCGCGCTCGACGCACGGTAGAACACGGATTTCCAAGCGACACAAGCAAAGCCGTAATCACCGAGAAGCCAACACCGCCATCGCGGCGTTGTGGCCTGCGATGCCCGACACGGCTCCGCCGCGGCGGGCGCCCGATCCGCACAACATGATGCGCTCGTGCGCGGTGGCGACCCCCCATTGGCGCGCCGGGGTGTCCAGCGTGTCGTCGTCGTTCGCGAACGGCCAAGACAATGCTCCGTGGAAGATGTTGCCTGCGGTCATTGCCAGTGTGCGCTGCAAATCCAGGGTGGTCGTCGTCTCGATGCACGGCCGCCCATGTGCGTCCCTCATCAGCACGTCCTGAATCGGTTCGGCCAAAACGGAATTCAGCGACGCCAGCACTAAGTCGGTCAGGTGCTTACGCGCGGCATCGGGGTCGGTGCCGTCAAGCACTGAGTGTGGTGTGTGCAAGCCGAACACCGTCATCGTTTGAGTGTCCGAGTCACGCAGGCCGGCCGACAGGATGCTGGGGTCGGTCAGCGAATGGCAATAGGCCTCGCAGGGCAACGGGTCCGGTAGTTGCCCGGCGGCCGCCCGCGAATACGCCCTATCCAGCTGAGTCCACGTCTCATTGACGTGAAAGGTCCCGGCGAATGCTTGTTCGGCCGTGACGCTGTCGTCACGCAAGCGCGGCAGCCGCCGCAGCACCATGTTCACCTTGACCTGCGCACCCTGCGCCAGTGGCGCCGGCTGTTCGCCGAGCAGGCCGGCCAACACCGTCGGTGTCACACCGGCCAGAACGAACCGGGCCTGGATGGTGTGCTCTTCGCCGCCGCTACGGTAGTGCACCTGTCCATTCGGTTCAACAGCGTAAACGTCTGCGCCGGTGGTGATTTCGGCACCGTGGCCGACGGCTGACGCGGCCAGGGCCGCGGTCACCGAGCCCATTCCGCCGATGGGGACGTTCCAGTCTCCGGTGCCCCCGCCGAGCACGTGATACAGAAAGCAGATGTTCTGGTTCAGTGAGGACTCGTCGATACGGGCGAAGGTGCCGATCAGCGCGTCGGTGGCGATCACTCCGCGAACCAGGTCGTTGTGCACCGCGTCGGCGATGGCGTGCCCGATGGGCTCATCGACGATGGCCCGCCACACGGCTGCCGCATCGGGATCACCGCAGTCCAGGACGTGCCGGCGGGCCTGCTCGCGGGTGCGCAGCGGTTCGAGCAGCGTCGGCCAGAGCCGTTCGGTCATCAGCCGGCAGCGCCGGTAGAACGCTGCGAAACCGCACTCATCACCGGCGGCGCCGATCGCTGCGAACGTGTCGGGGGTCTGCCGGCCGACCAGCAGCCCAGCGCGCCCGCCGCTCACCGGCTCCGGGGTGTACGACGAAAATTGCCGGCGGGCCAAGCGCACCGCAGCGCCCAGGTCGTCGACGATGCGTGCGGGGAGCAAGCTGACCAGGTACGAGTAGCGGGAGACCCGGACCTCGACGCCGTCGAAGGCCTGCGCCGAGACCGCGGCTCCGCCGATCTGTCCCAGCCGCTCCAGCAACCGCACCCGAAGGCCCGCCCGGGCCAGGTAGCCGGCCGCGACCAGGCCATTGTGACCGCCGCCAACCACGACAACATCGAAATCACGGGCGCCGTCGCCCGCCATATTCGGGTCTGTTCCTAGCCGAGGTATCCCTCGACCTGGCCGGGCGGACGCACCGCTGCCTCCCGTGGGTCTGCACCCGTCTCACGCAGTGCCCGACGCTGCCGCAGCAGGTCCCAGCACTGGTCGAGTTCGATCTCCACTTGGCGCAGGCGTTCGTGCTCCTCGGACTCGGTAATGTCCCGGCGCTGCAGCTGCGCCCTCAGCGCTTTCTCCTCGGCGACCAGGTCGCGGATGTGTGCCAGGGCGTCGCTGTCGATTGGTTTGTTCCCATTACCCATCGTTCTAGTGTGCCCGAGACCCGACGATGCCACGTAGGCTGCATATCGCCTGCAGACCGAATTTCGACTAGCGAACGGAGGGAGGGGCGATAGTGCATTTGGCGACCCGTTTCGGCCAAACGGCTCCAGGTTCTACTCGGCGGTCGCTTAGCCTGCCCTGGCTGATCGGTCTGGTGGTTATTCCGTTGCTGATAGCGGCAATCGGCCATGCTGCGTTCGAACGACCCCGCTCGACCAATGGGGCGTCCGGCGCGCTGCCGACAGTGGCACCGTCGAGCAAGTCCGGTGCCCCGAAGTTGTCCTTGGCCCCGCTTTCAATTACCCGCAATGGCAACAACATTACGCTCAACGGCGATTTTCCCGATGACTCCGCCAAAGCGGCGCTGGTAAAGGCGCTTAAAGGCTCGCTGCCTGCGAATGTCGACATCGTCGACCAAATCCGCATCAATCCCGATGTCGACGCGCTCGATTTCGCGCATGCTGGACCGGTCTTCGCGGACAGCGCCTCGATTACCGATTTCAATCTCACGGTCAATGGGGACACCATCATCTTTGCGGGCACTGCCGCATCACAGGGCCAGCAGAATACGGTCGGAACCGAAGCCAAGCGCATTTGGTCGAACCTGAACGTCGTTGACAACCTTGCGATTAACGGGCCGGTCCCGCCGCCCGCACCGCCCGCATCCCCCGCCGCTGGCTCGTGTACCGACTTGCAGTCGGCCATCAATCCCGCGACGGGCGGGCCGATTACCTTTGAGATCAACGGGTTTACCCTGACCCCGGCCGAGGAGCGGAGCCTGACCCAGGTCGCAGACAAGCTCAAGGCGTGCCCGAGCGCACACGCGACGATCAACGGCTACACCGATAATTCCGGTACCGAAAGCATCAATGGTCCGTTGGGCCACCAGCGAGCCCAGACGGTCGAGAACTTCCTTGCTGCCCATGGCGTTGCCGGCGACCATCTGGCCGTCAAAGGTCTCGGCACGGCCAACCCGGTCGCCGCCAACGACACCGCCGATGGTCGCGCCAAGAATCGCCGCGTCGAAATCGTCGTCAGCTAAGGAGAATCCAGCATGGATTTCGTGATCCAGTGGTTGTGGTATCTGCTTGCTTTCGTGGCGGGCTCGGCGGTTGCCTGGATGATCGCCAGGTTGATAGGCGCGCACCGGTGAACCACGTGCACTGGTGGCTGTTTGCGCTGTCCTTTGCGATGGGGTTGGTACTGACGCTGCCCTGATAGTTCGTCCGGTCAAACGTCAAGTGCCAGTGGGAAAGTCCGAGCCGACCGAGTCCGAGCCGGAGACGACGAGGATTCGGGTCGGCAAGGAGCTGCCGACGACAAGGATCCGGGTCGCCAAAGAGCCGCCGACGACAAAGATTCGGATCGCCAAAGAGGCACCCACGACGAGGATCCCGGTCGCCAAAGAGCCGCCGACGACAAAGATTCCGGTCACCAGAGAATCACCGACTAGGAAGATTCCGACGGTGCCGTCCGCGCCGTACGGGCCGGGCTCCGCGCAAGCCACGCTAGACGGCGGCGGACCGGCGGGATGGCTGGTGAAGGGGCATCCAGAAACCAGGCTTTACTACACTCCTGACGACCCGACCTACGACTCAACCGTCCCCCAGGTCTGGTTCAAGGACGAGGAATCGGCTGTGCGTGCGGGTTTCACGCCGTGGCGCAAGAGACCAAAGAAGGGTTAGCTCGGGCCGGGCAGGCGCAGCACTAGCCGTGCGCCGCCCAACGGGCTGTCTTCCAGCGAAGCCGTCCCGCCGTGCAGGTGCGCCTGCTGGGCTACCAGCGCGAGTCCCAAGCCCGACCCCGAATGTGAGGCCGTCGACCCGCGCGAGAACCGCTCGAACACCACTTGGCGCTCGTCTTCGGGCACTCCGCTGCCGTTGTCGTCGACGGCGATCTCCACTCCGGCCCGCGAGCTGACCGCCGACACCTGGACCTGCGTGGCGCCGCCATGCTTGACGGCGTTGGCGATCGCGTTGTCGACCGCGAGGCGCAACCCCGCCGGCAGCCCCACGATGATGCAGGTTGGCGACGGCACCAGCGAGACATCGAGGTCGGGGTAGATCCGGGTCGCGTCGTGGGCGGCGCGGTCCAGCAAGTCGGTGATGTCAACCGGCATGTGATCGTCCGACGTCGACAGTTCGCCCTGAGCCAACCGTTCCAGAGCGCTCAGGGTGGCCTCTATCCGCGACTGGGTCCGGATCACGTCATTGAGCACTTCTTTGCGTTGGTCGTCGGGCAGATCCAGGGTGGACAGCACCTCGAGGTTGGTGCGCATCGCGGTCAGCGGAGTACGCAGTTCATGGGAGGACACGGCAGCAAAGTCGCGCGCCGAAGCGAGCGCCTCCTTGGTCCGGTTCTGCTCATTCCAGATGCGCTGCAGCATTCCCCGCATCGCCTCGGCGATCTCGACGGCTTCGCTGGCACCGTGCACTTCGACCTGCGGCGCCTCGTCTCCCGCGTCGATCGATCGGGTCTGCTGAGCGAGTTGCTTGAACGGGCGCACCGCGAACGCGGCCAACAGCCAGGCGAACACTGCAGCGGCGCCGATGGCGAAACCACAGATCAGCATCACCCGCCGGTGCAAGTTGTTGGTCTCGGCGATGGTGGCGTCGTAAGTAGCGCCGACGGCAAGCGACGTCGGCTCCGGCCGGGGAATCTCCACCGTCCGCACTCGGTAGCGCACCCCGTTGACGTAGGTGTCGGCGTAGTCGACGTCCAGCTTGGGCAAGGTGACATCGGAATTCGACTTGACCACGTCGCCGCGGCGGATCGTCATGATGGCGTCACGGTCGTTCGGCGAGCGTGGAATTTCGGCAAGACCGCGCGGCAGGAAGGGGATCGCGAAACCCGCGGCCTCGTCGAGACGGCGGTCCAGCCGCTCCTTGCGGTCGTTGGTAATACCTACCCACACCACGGCGCCGACGATCAGCACCGGGATCGCCGCGCCGATGGCCGTCGCGACCACTACCCGGGTCCGTAGCGACGGCGTACGAGCGAAGATGCGCGATAGGAGGTTCATTGCTCTGCGTCAATCATGTCACTGGATACGAAGCACGAACCCGACTCCTCGCACGGTGTGCAGCAGCCTGGGCCCACCGTTGGCCTCCAGCTTGCGGCGCAGGTAGCCGATGAACACGTCGACGACGTTGGTGTCGGCTGCGAAGTCATATCCCCACACGAGCTCCAACAGCTGCGCGCGGGACAGCACCGCGGTCTTGTGCTCGGCCAGCACCGCCAGCAGGTCGAACTCCCGCTTGGTCAGGTCGACGTCGACACCGTTGACCCGGGCCCGCCGGCCGGGGATGTCCACCTCCAACGGCCCGACCGTGATGGTTTCCGAGGAGGACGTCGCGGTGGCGCCGCGGCGGCGCAGCAGCGCCTTCACCCGAGCAACCAGCTCCGCCAGCACGAAGGGTTTGACCAGGTAATCGTCGGCGCCGGCCTCCAGGCCTGCCACCCGGTCGTCGACTGAGCTGCGTGCGGACAGCACACAGACCGGTACGTCGTTGTCCATGGCGCGCAGTGCCGTGACGACGCTGACGCCGTCCAGCACGGGCATGTTGATATCGAGCACGATCGCATCAGGCCGGGTCTCGGTGGCGCTGCGCAAGGCCTCGGCACCGTCGACTGCGGTCGATACCTCGAATCCGGAGAGGCGCAGTCCGCGTTCCAGCGAGGCAAGCACGTCCGAGTCGTCGTCAACGACCAAGACTCGAGGTGAGGTCACACCAGTGTCCATGTCGCCCATTTTGCAGGATTGTTGCCTATGGCGGTGGGAGGTCGCCCGCCGGGTCGCGGGGGAGTGGACGAGCGAGGGGACACAGAATCGCATCAAACCCGCGGATCTTGTGCGGTCAGGCAAATCGGAGGCACGCCCTGCCGCGCGAAGATGCAGAAACTGGTCACCGGTGGCTAAGGCCGCTCAACTGCAACGCCAGCTGCCGTCGCACGGCGGGAACCCGCGCGGCCAGCCGCATTCCGGAATTGCGGATCGGGCGTAGCGGCCGCGGCAGCGTCGCGATCCGGGTGAGCCGTCCGGTCAGCTTCAGTACCTGCTCAGCCCGTCGACGCTGGGCGGTGCCGTAGGCGTCCAACGCGGTGTCGGAGCCGCCGCCCAAGACCTCGGAGAGCGCGCTGGCCAGCGAGATCGCATCGGTGATACCGAGATTCATGCCCTGACCGCCGGCGGGGCTGTGCACGTGGGCGGCGTCCCCGGCCAGCAGTATGCGACCGGCCCGGTAGCTGTCAGCGACGCGGTGGTGGAGGTGGAACCGCGTTCCCCACAGCAGTTCGGTGACCACTAGTTGGCCCGGCCCGAAGGCCCGGATGTCCAGCAGTGACTGCACGAATGCGGCCGATGGCACCTGTGGCACGTCCGTGGCCGGGGCGACGATGCGGAAGATGTCGCCGGGCAGCGGGGCTAGCACGTTCAGGCCTTCCTTGGCGTAGAACAAGATCACCTCGTCGTGGGGCGCCTCACCGGCCAGCCGGACGTCGGCGAGGGCAAAGGATTCGGCAAATTCGCCACCGGCGAAGCCGATTCCGGCTTGTTCGCGAACTGTGCTGTGCATGCCGTCGGTGCCGACGATGTAGCCGGCCCTGACGGTTTTGCCATCGTCGAAGGTGGCTGTGACACCGCCCGCATCCTGGGTGACGCGGCTCAGGGTCTTGGGTCGGATGACTTCCCCGCCCAATTCGTGTAGACGCTCCAGCAGCAGTCGCTCGGTGTCGGCCTGCGAGAGCATCAGCGTGTAGGGGTGCTTCGTCGGCAGGTCGCTGAAGTCGACGGGGATCAGTATGCGTCGGCCCTCGCGCATGGTGAAGCGCGGGGCGATCAGCCCGGCTTTGACCATGCGCCGGGCCACGTCGAGGTCTTCGAGCACCTCCAGCGTGCGGGCGTTCACCGCGGCGGCACGGGACGTGTTCTGACCCTCGGGCAACTTGTCGACCAGGACCACCCGGGCTCCGTGGGCGATCAAGGATGCGGCCACTGTGAGGCCGGTGGGGCCGGCGCCTACCACCAGGACATCGGTGTCGGTCATGGTTGGCTCCTCTCTGTGCCGTTAGTCAACGCTTGTTGGCATAGTTCCATGCTGGCGCGCCGCGCAGCCAATGTCAACAGTTGTTGGCCTACAATTGTTGACATGAGGAGATCGTCGGAACAGACGAAGGCCGCGATCCTGGCGGCGGCCCGCGAGCGATTCGGCGCAGCCGGTTTCCAGGCCGCCACGATTCGGGCGATCGCCGCCGACGCCAGGGTGGATCCAGCGATGGTGATGCGCTACTACGGGAGCAAAGACAAGCTGTTCGCCGCTGCGGCCGAGTTTGACCTGAGGTTTCCCGATTACGCGACGACCGACCCGACGCAGGTCGGGCGGTCGCTAGTCCGGCACTTTCTGGAACGCTGGGAGGGTGACGAGGCGCTGGTGATCCTGCTGCGCTCCAGCGCCACCAACGGTGACGCCGCGCAACGGATGCAGCAGATTTTCGGAACCCAACTGCAGCCGCTGGTTGCCCGGCTGGTGCCCCCGGGGCAATCCGGTGTGCGGGCGGGGCTGATTGCGACCCAGATCCTGGGTATGGCGTTGTGCCGCTTCGTGTTACGGCTGCCGCCCGTCGTTGAGATGACGCGAGACGAGATCGTCGATTGGCTCGGTCCGACGATACAGCGTTACTTCGGGCTGCCGGAGGGAACTATCGCCGAGACTTAAGCCACGGTCACGCTCAGCGGCGTGTTGTGTACGTGGTGTAAGTGTCGCGGTATCCGCGGCGTCGGAGCGCCTCGCGAGCCCAGCGCACGACGTCGTCGGGCGGATCCTCGGCAATGACGCGCGCGACGATCCAGCCGCAAGCCTCAAGTGCCTTGAGCCGGCGCATATCCCGTACGTATTGGCGTCTGCTGCTGCGGTGTTGGTCACCGTCATACTCAACGGCGACTTTGAACCGTTCCCAGCCCATGTCCAATACCGCCACGGTCCGAAATTGCGCGACCACGGGTATCTGTGTGTCCGGAGTCGGCAATCCCGCGTCGATCAGTACTAGTCGAAGCCAAGTCTCCTTCGGAGACGCTGCGCCTGAATCGACAAGTGGAAGGGCCGACCTCAGCCGCCGCAGGCCCCGCGCGCCGGGGTGTCGCTTGGCGAGCAGCAGCACATCTTCGACAGAAAACGGTGTGGCTCGCATCAGTGCGTCGAGCCGTCCCACCGCATCGCCGATGGGTAATTGCCGTGACAGATCGAACGCCGTCCGCGCAGATGTGGTCACCGGCAGGCCATCGACCCGGGTGACCTCGTCGCTTTCCACCCTCTGATTGCGGGTGAGCACGCCGGCGGGCGGGTGTGGGTTACGCCAAATCAACTCGACGGCCTCGTCATCGCCGATCCAATCCGACCCGTGCAGCGCCGCCGCGGCGAGCCCGGCCAAGACGCCGCGTCGACCCGACCACAGCCACGCTGCTTCAGAGCGCGCTCGCAACGATGATGTTGCGCCAGCCGCCAGGTAGACGTCGGGATAGATCGCACGGAATCCGGCCCGCAGCTGATACCGGCTAAGCTTCCCCTGTCGCAGAGCCTCGCTGCCGATAAACACGTCGTCCATGGACAAAAGCTGTCATGACCAACCGACACATTCTCTGAGACTTAAACCACGGTGACGTTCGGCGCGTGTCGTGTACGTGGTGTAAGTGTCGCGTATCGACTCAAGCTCAAGGCAATCCGATGCGGCGGTAACGCTGCAATCGAGCGGCCAGGCGCTCGGCATCGGGCATTCCACGCAGCGCATACACTTCGGCGGCTATGGCGTGCGACAGTCGTTGGGAGAACTCAACCGGCTCGTCGGCGGCGTCCGGATGCTCCGGCACGATGACGTCGACAATGCCGGACCGCAGTAGGTCGGCCGACCGGATGCCCTGGGCCGCGGCAAGTTCGGGGGCGTGCTCGGTGTCGCGGAAAACGATCGCGCTGGCTCCCTCGGGCGGTAGCGGCGCCAGCCAGCCGTGCAGGGCGGCCAGCACCCGGTCGGCAGGCACCATCGCCAGCGCCGGGCCGCCGCTGCCTTGCCCCAGCAGCACCGACACCGTCGGGGTGTCCAGCGTCACCAGCTCGGCCAGGCACTGGGCGATCTGGCCGGCCAGCCCGCCCTGCTCGGCTTCGGCCGACAACGCAGGACCGGCGGTGTCGATCACCAGCACCAATGGCAGGCGCAGTTCGGCGGCCAGCGCCATGCCGCGCCGGGCCTCGCGCAGTGAAGCGGGTCCGACGAGCCCGCCGGTGACGCGCTGCTGGCCGAGCACGACCGCGGGCTGACCGGTAAACCGGGCCAGCGCCAGCAGCGTGGTCGCCGCCTCACCCTGTCCTGTCCCCGACAACAGCACCCGGTCGGTGGTTCCGTGTCGCAGCAGGTGTCCGACACCTGGCCGGTCCGGGCGTCGTGACGCCACCACTGAGTCCCACGCCGGCACGTCGGGTATCGGCTCGGCCGGCTGTGGTGGAAGGGGCGGCTCGGGCGCGTCGGCGATCACCGTCAGGGCGCGATCGACCATTCGTCGCAGTCCGTCGAGCGCAACCACCCCGTCGATCACCCCGTGGCGATGCAGGTTCTCCGCGGTCTGAATTCCGGCCGGGAACGGTTCGCCGTAAAGACGCTGGTACACCCGAGGCCCAAGGAAGCCGATCAGAGCCCCCGGCTCGGCGACGGTGACATGGCCCAGCGAGCCCCACGACGCGAAGACGCCGCCGGTGGTCGGGTTGCGCAGGTAGACCAGGTAGGGCAGACGGGCCTGTTTGTGCAGCCTGACCGCCGCGGCGATCTTCACCATCTGCAGAAACGCGACGGTGCCCTCCTGCATGCGGGTGCCGCCGGAGCTCGGCGAGGCCAGCAGCGGCAGTCGCTCGGCGGTCGCCCGCTGCACCGCGGCGGTGATCCGTTCGGCCGCCGCCACCCCGATCGACCCCGCCAGGAAGCTGAACTCGCAGACCACCACCGCGACGCGGCGCCCGTAGATGCGCCCCTCGCCGGTCAGCACCGATTCGTCCATGCCGGTGGCGGCCCGCGCGTCGGCGAGCTCTCGCGCATAGGACTCGGTTACCGGCACGGCCAGCGGCTCTCGGTCCCAGCTGACGAAGGAGCCCCGGTCCAGCACTGCATCCCGCAGTTGGTCGGTCGTGATACGACTCACGCGACGAGGCTATATAGAACGCGGCTATATAGGCTGGCCCCATGATCGGTGTCACACAGGCCGAAGCCGTTATGACGATTGAGCTGCAGCGCCCCGAGCGCCGCAATGCCCTGAATTCCCAGCTCGCCGAGGAGCTGTGCGAGGCTGTGCAGAAAGCCACGACCGAGAATGTGCGCGCCATTGTGCTGACCGGCCAGGGCACGGTGTTTTGCGCGGGCGCGGACCTGACTGGCGACGCGTTCGCCGCCGACTATCCCGACCGGCTGATCGAGCTGAACCATGCCGTCGACGCGGCTCCGATGCCGGTGATCGGCGCTATCAACGGTCCCGCCATCGGCGCCGGCCTGCAGGTGGCCATGGTATGTGATCTGCGGGTCGTCGCGCCGGAGGCGTTTTTTCAGTTTCCGACTTCGAAATATGGTCTGGCCCTTGATAACTGGAGTATCCGCCGACTGTCGTCGCTGGTCGGTCACGGCAGGGCCCGCGCGATGTTGCTGACCGCGGAGAAGCTGACCGCCGAGATGGCGCTGCACACCGGAATGGCCAACCGCATCGGGACCCTTGCCGACGCCCAGGCCTGGGCCGCCGAGATCGCCGGCCTGGCGCCGCTGGCCATCCAGCATGCCAAGCGGGTGCTCAACGACGACGGTGCCTACGAGGACCAGTGGCCGACCCACAAGGAGCTTTTCAACAAGGCCTGGTCAAGCCAGGATGTCGTCGAGGCGCAGGTCGCCCGCGTGGAGAAGCGGCCGCCGAAGTTCCAGGGAGCCTGACAGTCATGGTGCGCGCAGCGCTACGCCTGGCCGCCGGCACTGTCACGCTGGCGGCCGGTGGGTGGGTGTTGCGCGCGCTGCACGGCGCACCGGCCGCTCTGGGCGCCGACCCGGCTTCGATCCGGGCGGTGGTGCACCGGTCGCCGAATTACCGCGACGGCGTCTTCGTCAACCTCGACCCGGCCACGTTCAACCTGGACCGCGAGGAGCTGGGGATGATCGCGTGGGAGTTTGTGGGTGGACGCAGCAGGAGCCGTCCGGCAGCCCCGATTCCCTTGGCCGCGCCGGGGATTTTCGAGGGTGACCCCGGCCGGCTGGCGGTCAGCTGGCTCGGTCACTCCACGGCGCTGCTGGAGATCGATGGTTACCGCGTGCTCACCGATCCGGTATGGAGTGACCGATGCTCCCCATCCGACGTGGTCGGCCCGCAGCGGCTGCATCCGCCGCCGGTGGAACTGGATGCGTTGCCCGCTATCGACGCCGTGGTCATCAGCCATGACCACTACGACCACCTCGACATCGACACCGTGCTCGCACTGGCCCGCACGCAGCGGGCCCCGTTCTTCGTCCCACTCGGGGTGGGTGCCCACCTGCGCTCGTGGGGCATACCTGAGCACCGCATTGTCGAACTCGACTGGAATGAGAGCAGGAAGGTCGACGAGCTCACCCTGATTTGCATGCCGGCGCGGCACTTTTCGGGGCGCTTCATGGATCGGAACACCACGCTGTGGGCGTCGTGGGGAATCATCGGTCCGAGTCATCGCGCGTATTTCGGTGGCGACACCGGCTACACCAAGAGCTTCGCCCAGATCGGTGCCGACCATGGACCGTTCGACCTGACGCTGCTGCCCATAGGCGCCTACAACCCGGCGTGGCCGGACATTCACATGAACCCCGAGGAAGCCATCCAGGCCCACCTGGATGTCACGGTCTCCGGGTCGGGACTCCTGGTGCCGATCCACTGGGGGACCTTCCGGCTGGCCCCTCATCCGTGGGCTGAGCCGGTCGACCGCCTGCTCGCGGCGGCGGAAGCCGCTGAAGTCAAGGTGGCGGTGCCCGCGCCCGGTCAACGTATTGATCCGTCCGGGCCCGCCAGATTCAACCCGTGGTGGCGGCTCTGACTCGGTAGCCGCTGGGGCTAAAGTTTGCGGCCATGACGAAACGCGCGGCAGCGGCCGCTTTTGTGGTGGCCTTGCTGGCGTTGACGGGATGTGGGCCCAGGCAACCGGTATCGAGCCCGCCGTCGGCGCTGTCTGACGCCCCACCCTACGAGGTGTCGGGGCTGGACATTCCCCCGGGCCGCATCAGTGATGCCATATCGAAGGTTGACGGCCTGGCCGGCGACCTGATGAAAAGCACTGGCATCCCGGGCATGGCCGTCGCGGTCGTACGCGGTGGAAAGACACTGTACGCCAAGGGTTTCGGCGTCAAAGACGGGAGCAAAGGCGATAGTCAAGACAACAAGGTCGACGCCGACACCGTCTTCCAGTTGGCGTCGATCTCCAAATCGGTCGGTGCGACGGTGGTGGCACACGAAGTGACTGACAACGTGGTCACCTGGGACACACCCGTCATATCCAAGCTTCCATGGTTCGAGCTCTCGGATCCCTATGTCAGCAGCCACGTGACCGTCGCCGACCTGTACTCGCATCGCTCCGGGCTGCCTGCCCAGGCCGGTGACCAACTGGAGGATTTGGACTATGACCGTCACCAGTCGCTCGAGCGGCTGCGGTACATGCCCCTGGCGCCTTTTCGAATCAGCTACGCCTACACGAACTTCGGGCTGACAGCCGCCGCCGAGGCGGTGGCCGCCGCGGCGGGCAAACCGTGGGAGGACCTGTCCGACGAGGTGCTCTATCGCCCGCTGGGGATGGCGTCGACGAGTTCGCGATTCCGCGATTTCCTGGCCAGACCCAACCACGCCGTCAACCACGTCAAAGTCGGAGACAAATGGGAGCCACGCTTCCAACGCGATCCCGATCCACAGACGCCCGCCGCCGGGGTGAGTTCGTCGGTCAACGACATGGCCCGCTGGCTGACGATGGTGCTGGCCAACGGGACCTACAACGGCCAGCGGATTACCTCGCCGGAGGCACTGCTGCCCGCCATTACCCCGCAGGCGGTTTCGACGCCGCCGGCGACTCCGAAGGCGCGGGCCAGCTTCTATGGTCACGGGTTCGCCGTGTCGGTGAACTCTTCGGGTCGCACGACCTACAGCCATTCCGGTGCCTTCACTTTCGGGGAGGCGACGAACTTCGTGGTGATGCCGTCCGAGGACCTGGCCATCATCGCCCTGACCAACGCCGGGCCGTACGGCGTTCCTGAGACGCTGACCGCGCAATTCATGGATCTAGTGCAGTACGGCCAGATTCGCGAGGACTGGGCGGCCCTGTACAAGAAGGCGATTGCCCCGATCAACAACCCGGAGGGTTCGCTGGTCGGCAAGCAGCCTCCCGCCATCGCCGCGCCGGCCAGGCCGCTGAGCGACTATCTCGGCGTGTATGCCAGTGACTACTGGGGCCCTGCAGTCGTGACCGAACGAGACGGCGCGCTGCAGTTCGCGATGGGACCGAAAGACCAGACGTTCACCCTCACGCACTGGGACGGCGATACCTTCAGCTTCCCGCTTACGAGCGAAAATGCGCCGCCTGGAACGATTTCCAAGGCAACCTTCGCCGGAAGTACGCTGAATTTGGAGTATTACGACGCAAACAAGCTGGGAACGTTCACCCGATGAGCTCATCGGTGATCAAAGGACTGACCGATGCCGAGGTGGCGCATCGGGTAGCCGAAGGCAAAAGCAACGCCGTTCCGCAACGCGCCGCGCGCAGCATCGCGGACATCATTCGGGCCAACGTCTTCACTCGCATCAACGCGATCCTGAGCGTGCTGCTGATGATCGTGCTGGTAACGGGCTCGGTGATCAACGGGTTGTTCGGCATGCTCATCATCGCCAACAGCGTCATCGGCATGGTCCAGGAGATCCGGGCCAAGCAGACGCTGGACAAGCTGGCGATCATCGGGCAGGCAAAACCGTTGGTGCGCAGGCAATCCGGGACACGAGCGCTGTTGCCCAACGATGTGGTGCTCGACGACGTCATCGAGCTCGGTCCCGGCGATCAGATCGTCGTCGATGGCGAGATCCTCGACGAGGAGAACCTGGAGGTCGACGAATCGCTGCTGACCGGTGAGGCGGACCCGATCGACAAGGATGTAGGCGATGCGGTGATGTCGGGCAGTTTCGTCGTCGCCGGCACCGGCGCCTACCGCGCCACCAAAGTCGGCCCGGACGCCTATGCCACCAAGCTCGCCGAGGAGGCCAGCAAATTCACCCTGGTGAAATCCGAACTGCGCAACGGCATTAACCGGATTCTGCAGTTCATCACCTACCTGTTGGTGCCGGCCGGATTGCTGACCATCTACACCCAGTTGTTCACCACCCATGCCGGATGGCGGCAGTCCGTGCTGCGCATGGTGGGCGCGCTGGTGCCGATGGTGCCCGAAGGCCTGGTGTTGATGACCTCGATCGCGTTCGCAGTCGGTGTCATCCGGCTCGGTCAGCGTCGATGCCTGGTGCAAGAGTTGCCCGCTATCGAAGGATTGGCCCGTGTCGACGTGGTCTGCGCCGACAAAACCGGCACCTTGACCGAAAACGGCATGCGGATCTCAGACGTCGAACAATTCGGCCCCACAGAACAATCTGTCGCCGATGTGCTCGCCTCACTGGCCGCCGCCGACGCGCGCCCCAATGCGAGCATGCGGGCAATCGCCGAGACTTACAGCCAGCCACCCGGCTGGATCGTGACCGCGACCGCACCTTTCAAGTCGGCCACCAAGTGGAGTGGCGTTTCCTATCGCGACCACGGCAACTGGGTGATCGGCGCACCCGACGTGCTGCTCGATCCGGCTTCGGCGGCCGCGGAACGGGCCGAACGTATCGGCGCCCAGGGACTGCGGGTACTTCTACTGGGTTCCGCCGAGGTGGCGGTGAATCACCCCGACGCGCCGGGACGAGTCACCCCGGTCGCGCTGGTGGTGCTTGAGCAGAAGGTGCGGCCAGACGCCCGCGAGACACTGGACTACTTTGCTGCCGAAGCTGTTTCGGTCAAAGTCATCTCCGGTGACAATGCGGTGTCGGTGGCCGCCGTCGCGGGCAAGCTCGGGCTGCACGGCGAGACGATGGACGCGCGTCAACTGCCAACGGAGCCGGCCCAACTGGCTGACACGTTGGAGTCCCACACCATGTTCGGCCGGGTACGGCCCGACCAAAAACGTGCCATCGTGCATGCCCTGCAATCGCACGGTCACACGGTGGCGATGACCGGTGATGGCGTCAACGATGTGCTGGCCCTCAAGGATGCCGATATCGGTGTCGCGATGGGCGCCGGCAGCCCGGCGTCCCGAGCAGTTGCGCAGATTGTGTTGCTGGACAACCGATTCGCCACGCTTCCCTACGTCGTGGGCGAAGGCCGGCGAGTGATCGGCAATATCGAGCGGGTCGCCAACCTGTTCTTGACCAAGACGGTGTATTCGGTGCTGCTGGCGCTGTTTGTGGGTATCGAATGCCTGTTTTCCAAACCGCTCAAGGCGGATCCGCTGCTGTATCCGTTCCAGCCGATTCACGTCACCATCGCGGCGTGGTTCACGATCGGAATCCCGTCGTTCATCCTGTCGCTGGCACCCAACAACGAGCGCGCATACCCCGGCTTCGTGCGGCGGGTGTTGACATCTGCGCTGCCGTCCGGACTCATCGTCGGCGTCGCGACTTTTGTCTCCTATCTGCTGGCCTACCACGGTCGCCACGCCACGTTCCAGCAACAAGACCAAGCCTCGACCGCGGCGCTGATCACGTTGCTGGTGACCGCGCTTTGGGTGCTGGCGGTGGTGGCGCGTCCCTACCAGTGGTGGCGGCTAGCGCTGGTGATTGCCTCCGGATTGGCCTACGTGGTGATCTTCAGCATCCCGCTGGCCCAGAAGAAGTTCCTGCTCGACCCATCGAATGTGGTGGTGACGTCGGCCGCCCTGGGCATTGGGGTGCTGGGCGCCGCCGCGATCGAGGCGACGTGGTGGATCAGGGCCAGGATGCTCGGCGTGCAACCGCAGTTGTGGTATCAGCGCCCGACCACCGCAAGAATGGCTGCGACACCGACAAGTTAGGGTTCTACCAGCAAAGTAGGATTCCCAGGCATTCTGGGGATCGGCGGGGAAGGGACGGCGCATGGGATTCCTGGACAAGGCAAAGGACCTGTTGTCGCAGAACGCCGACAAGGTCGAGACGGCGATCGACAAGGCCGGCGAGTTTGTCGACGAAAAGACACAGGGCAAATACTCCGACACCATCCACAAGGTGCAGGAAGAGGCCAAGAAGGCCGCTAACCCTGGAGCCAAGGACGACCCGCAGAACTGAGCGCATGGCGAAACTCTCTGGATCTATTGACGTACCCGTGCCACCCGAAGAGGCCTGGAAGCACGCCTCCGACCTCTCCCGGTACAAGGACTGGCTGAGCATTCACCGGGTGTGGCGCAGCAAGTTGCCCGACGAGATAGAGAAGGGCACGGTCGTCGAATCGATCGTCGAGGTCAAGGGCACGCACAACCGGATCAAGTGGACGGTCGTGCGCTACAAGCCACCAGAAGGCATGACGCTCAACGGCGACGGCGTCGGCGGAGTGAAGGTCAAGCTGATGGCCAAAGTTGCACCCAAAGACGACGGCGCTGTCGTCAGCTTTGACGTTCACCTCGGTGGCCCGGCGCTATTCGGGCCGATCGGCATGATCGTCGCCGCTGCGCTGCGAAGCGACATCCGCAAATCGTTACAGAACTTCGTCACGGTATTCACCGGGCCCGATCCGCGCCTGAACGGGGATCGTGGCTCCGGTCGCTGATCGCCTGGCGGAGCTGCTTCGAACCACCGCCGGCGTCGACCCGCCCGTTCGCATCCGCGCTTGGGACGGAAGCGAGGTCGGCCCAGACGACGGCCCAGTCCTGGTGGTGCGAACACGGCGCGCTTTGCGCCGATTGCTTTGGCGCCCAGGCGAACTCGGCCTGGCCCGGGCCTACGTCACCGGTGACATCGATGTCGAGGGTGACCTGACCGATGGTCTGCGACGGGCCTGGAAGCTAGACCGATCGCGCCCGGGTGCCGGCACGCCGAACTCGCTGCCGGGTAGGGCGGTGGCGGCGCTGCACGCGCTGCGGCTGGGTGCACTTGGCCTGCCGCCCAAGGCTCCGGCCAGCGAGGCGCGGCAGTCGGGCCGGCTGCACACCCGGCGCCGCGATCGCGCCGTGATCGCTCACGACTACGACCTGTCCAACGATTTCTACCGGCTGTTGCTCGATGAGCACATGGCGTACTCGTCGGCGTATTTCACCCGCCAAGGCCAGTCGCTACACGACGCGCAGACGGCGAAGTTGGACATGATCTGCCGCAAGCTGGATCTCAAAGCGGGGATGCAGCTGCTGGATGTCGGCTGTGGTTGGGGATCGCTGATCCTGCACGCGGCACACCGCTACGGTGTGCGCGCCACCGGGATCACGCTGTCGGCCCGGCACCGCGATTTCACCGTCGCGCGCGCCGCTGAGCGTGGTCTGACTGACAGCGTCGAGGTCCGACTGCAGGACTATCGCGACTTGGGCAACCAGGCGCAGACCTTCGACGCGGTTGCATCCGTCGAGATGGGCGAGCACGTGGGGGAGCGGCTGTATCCGAGTTACGTCGCGATCCTTGATCGCGCGCTGAGGCCCGGCGGGAGACTGTTGTTACAGCAGATGTCGCGGCGGGCCGATGCGAAACCGGGTGGGGGAGCGTTCATCGAGGCCTACATCGCGCCCGACATGCACATGCGGCCGCTCTGGCAGACACTGCGCTACCTGCAGGACGCGGGCTTGGAAATCCGTTCCGTCGCGGCGATGCGCGAGCACTATGCGCGCACCGCCGAACACTGGATGAACACGCTGGAAAGGCGCTTTGACGAATTCGTGGCACTGCAGGGCGAAGAAGTGGCCCGGGTGTGGCGGTTGTACCTGGCCTGCCGTCGCCTCGCCTTCGAGGAGGGCCGGATGGGGGTGGATCAGATCTTGGCAGTCAAAGCCGGCGGCCGATGAGTTTGTGGTTTGGCGCCAGTCGATATGTGTGAACCCCGATCGCGGGGCCAGGACACTACGACCTATCAAGAGGAGGCCATTATGCCCATCCGTGACGGCGCGCCGCTGGGCGCTCCCTGCTGGATCGATTTGACGACGTCGGACGTCGACCGCGCCCAGGACTTCTACGGCACGGTATTCGGCTGGACGTACGAGTCCGCCGGACCCGAGTACGGCGGATACATCAATGCCGCCAAGGATGGCCACCGCGTCGCCGGTCTGATGGCCAACCGGCCTGAGTTCCAGTCTCCGGACAACTGGGCCACCTACTTCCACACCGCCGACATCAACGCGACGATGTCTGCGGTGACCGCGGCGGGTGGCTCGGTGTGCCTGGAAACCATGGCGGTACCCGCCAAGGGCTACATGAGTCTCGCCACCGACCCGTCGAGCGCCTTCTTTGGCTTGTGGCAGCCGTTGGAGCACCGGGGCTTCGAGGTGATCGGCGAGGCCGGCTCCCCGGTCTGGCATCAACTGACCACGCGTGACCATCGCGCCGCGGTCGACTTCTACCGTGAGGTCCTCGGGTGGCGGACCGAGCAGGTTTCCGACACAGACGAATTCCGTTACACCACAGCGTGGTTCGGCGACCAGCAATTACTCGGTGTGATGGACGGCAGCAGCTGCCTCCCCGAGGGTGTGACATCGAATTGGACGATCTTCTTTGGGGCCGAGGATGTCGACAAGACGCTGCAGGTGATCGCCGACAACGGCGGTGCTGTGGTGCGCGCGGCCGAGGACACTCCGTACGGTCGGCTGGCCGCGGCGACCGACCCGACGGGTGTCATCTTCAACTTGTCCTCGCTGCAAGGCTAGCCGCGGTCGTCTCGCGCCGCGTGGCGAGCGACGACTGGTCCGACACCCCATTACTGTCGAAACCATGACCCGCCGCCTGCGCCCCGGTTGGTTGGTGGCATTTTTCGCCTTGGTGGTTTCGGCCAGCGCCTGGATGCCCTGGCTGACCACCGCGGTCAACGGCGGCGGCTGGGCCAACGCCGTCGGGGGCACCCACGGCAACCTGGAACTCCCGCGGGGGTTCGGTGCGGGCCAGCTCATCGTGTTGCTGTCCTCGACACTGTTGGTGGCCGGGGCGATGGTGGGCCGTGGCCTGTCGGTGAAGCTTGCTTCGATTGCCGCGCTGGTGATTTCGCTGCTCCTGGTGGCGCTGACCGTGTGGTACTACAAGCTCAACGTCAACCCGCCGGTATCGGCCGAATACGGTCTTTACGTCGGTGCGGTCGGCGCGGGCTGCGCAGCGGTCTGCGCGCTTGCCTCAGTGATTGCCGCACTGGCTTCTGGTCGGTTCCACCGCTGAAGGCTCACGCGGGCGGGAACTCGTGCTTACCCGAGGTGGAGCTGTCGTCGGGCTCGTTGACGCCGAACACGAAAGGCGCGAACACGACTTCGCGGCCATCGGGGTCGGGAAAGGTGACCGCACCCGTTGCCTCCCAGTACGGGTGCTGCTCCACGGGCGCCAGCCCCGCCGCCTGAAGGCGCGCGATTGCGGCTTGCTGCGCATGTTTGTCCGGGAAGTACAGGCACAGTTGTTCCTGGTGGTCCGCGGCGACGGGCTCGGCCGACTCAACGATTTCCAGCGTCAAGTTCCAGCTGGGCAGGCCAAATATCGCACCATTGCTGCCGTAGCTGGCCTCGAACGTCTCGTAGAGCGGCAGCCCGACCAGCTCACGGTAAAACCGCACCGTCTCTTCGAAATTCGACGAGCGGCGGGCGAACCGGATGGCGCCGATCGACGCCAATTCCGTGGGCCAGTGCGTTTTCCGGCGACGCATTTCGGTCACAGCCCGATGGCGCTTGCCGCCGAGTCCGCGGTATCCCAGCGGCGCAACTGCTCACCGGGCGCCCATGTCGAATGCGTGCCGCTGGAGATGCGCTCCGGCAGTTGAAGTTTGCACACGGGGCCATCGGCGATCCGGGCGGCGTCGAAGATCACGCAGTACGAGGCATCGGTGTTCATGTCGGTGGTGAGGGTGACCAGATAGCCGTCGTCCTCGCCGGTGGCGCCCACCCGCGGCGCCATCGCGGTCTCGCTTCCGTAGACACCGTCGCCGAACGAGCATCCCTCCTGGCTTCCGGTGAGTAAATCGTGTTTGACCAGCCCGTCGAACAGGAACCAGCCCGGCTTGCCGGTGGCGGCGTAGGTGTAGCGGTAGCTGGCAGCCGCGTAAGCCGGGTTGATGGTGCCGAATTCGGTGATGGACTCCGATAGCTGCTCTTCTTTCACCTCGCCGGTGATCAGGTTGAAGCGCCAGCGGTGCAGCCGGGCCTGCAGGCGATCCAGCGCCAGGAAGCGAAAGAGCTTCTCCCACTTGGTTCCGCCGGTTTCGATCGGCTGAGGATCACCTTCGAAGAAGCCGTCGAGCACAATCTCGTCGCCATCCTCGTAGGCGTTGGTGAAGTGCAGCACGAACGTCGAGTCCGCCTCGAACCATCGGATGTCGTCGGTCCCGCCGCGGCGCGGGATCACCGCGAAGCGCGACGGAATGTCGGGATAGAAGCGCGGCAGGTGCACATCGTGTTCGAGCAGCCTCGGATCCCAGAACAGCGGGAAATCGTTGAGGATGGCGTAGTTTTCGGTGAACGCCATGTCGTGCGGCAGCCGCGGCCCGGGCAGCGGGACATCGACGTAGTGGGCCAGCTCGTTGTTCTGGTCGACAACGCCGTAGCGCATGTACGGCTCTTGCTTGCTGTAGTTGAAGAACAACAGTTCGCCCGTCTTGTTGTCGACCTTAGGATGCGCGGACACACCCCAGTCGACCGGGAAGCGCCCGTTCCAGGTTTCCTTGCCAAGGGTGTTGGCCGAGTACGGGTCGATCCGGTACAGATCGCCGCACTGGTAGAAGCTGGTCAGCGCGATACCGCGGTGGACGATGACGTCGGTGCTCGATGCGTCCTTCATCCGGGTGCGCGCGCCCCAGCCCTGCTCGCGCTGGGCCAATTGCACCGGCTCAGCCAGCCCGGGCCACAGCGGCTCGCCCGCCTCGTTCTCGGCCAGGAATCCGTCGGTCCGTACAAAGCGGTTGCGGTAGAAGGCTTTTCCATCGCGGAAGCCGACCACGTGCAGCATGCCGTCGCCGTCGAACGGGTGGTAGGTCTTCAACGCCGGGTGCAGCGGGTTTTCGGTGTTGCGTAAGTAGACGCCGTCTAGGTCGCGGGGGATCTCGCCCTGCACGGGAGCGAGGTCGTCGGCAACCCACTCGGTGGTCTGCGGACGCCACGGTCCGGTCCGGTAAGGATGGTCATCGTATTCGGGCAGCGTGGACAAGAACTTGCCGACAATCTCAACATCCATGTCACGAGCCTTTGGTTGTGCTGACAACGAAACTGACCGTGGTGGCGGTGCTGCCGCCGAAGTTCAGGGTGCCAAAGGTTTTCGCATCATCGACCTGATAATCGCCGGCCGCGCCGCTGACTTGCTTTGCCGCATCCAGCAGCATCCGCACGCCGGAAGCCCCGACCGGGTGTCCGCCGCCGATCAGGCCTCCGCTGGGGTTGATCGGCAGCCGGCCACCGATCTCGATCTCGCCGTTTTCGATGGCTTTCCACGATTCGCCCGGGCCGGTCAGCCCGATGTGGTCGATGGCCAGGTACTCGCTGGGCGTGAAGCAGTCGTGCACCTCGATCCCGTCGAGGTCGTCGAGGGTCACCTGGGCACGGCGCAACGCGTCGAGCACTGCGGCCCGCACATGCGGTAGCACGTAGGGCGCCCAGTCACCTTGGGCCGCGCGGTCCAGTTTTTGTCGCAGACCCAGCCCGACGGTGCGATGTCCCCAGCCATCGATGCGGCCGATTGGGCGCGCATCTGGATGATCGCGCAAGTAGGCATCGTTGACCAGGACCAATCCCGCTCCGCCGTCGGTCATTTGGCTGCAGTCGAACCGCCGCAGCCGGCCTTCGGTAATCGGATTGGTCGCGTCGTCATCCGTGATGGGGTCGGGGACCGTCCAGCCACGGGTCTGGGCGTTGGGGTTGCGGCGGGCGTTGGCGAAGTTGAGCTGGGCGATGGCCCGCAGATGCGTGTCGTCCAAGCCGTAGCGCCGGTCGTATTCGTCGGCGATCTGCGCGAACATCGACGGCCATAGGTAGCGCGCGTCGGCTCCCTCGTGTCCGGTCCACGCGGCCGCGCCCAGATGCTGGGCGGCGGTGTCGCCGGGCACGGTTTTCTCCAGCTCGATTCCCACCACGAGCGCCGTGTCGTAGGCGCCTGACCGCAGATCAGCCATCGCCGCCAGCGCCGCCACGCTGCCGGAGGCGCACGCGGCTTCGTGCCGAGTGGCCGGGGTGTCCCAGAGGTCGTCGCAGACCGTGGCCGGCATGGCGCCGAGGTGACCCTGACCGGCGAACATCTCGCCGAAGGCATTCCCGACGTGGACCACTGCAACGTCGGCGGCGTCCACCTTGGCCGAGGCGAGTGTGCCTTCGACGACCTCAGCGGTCAAAGCTGCGAAGTCGCGGTTCTCTTTGGAGAAGTTGCGGGCGAAATCGCTCTGGAAGCCGCCGAGGATCCACACGCCTGTCGAGCCATGCATACGCCGCACGCTACTCCTGAATGACGCACCCGTTCAGCCATATTCGACACGCGTTCAGGAGCCTGAAAAGGCGGACCCGTCGGCTCTCGGGCTGAACCGACGGGACCTAGGTGCGCGCGTAGGCCGGCCGACGTGCGCACCCGTTTTGGTGCATTACCACCACCGGCGGCAGGCAAACATCACGTCTCGCTGCCCGCCGGGCTACCGATGCTGTGCTGACCTGCCTGAATGCCGCCTTTCCACTGCTCAGCGACGTGTTGGCGGCTGAACAGCGCCTTCGACAAGAGGTGTCGGTTCGGGTCCGTCCGGCGGGCGTGTCGCGAGAGCTTGGGTGCCGGCCAGGTCGTGCAAGTCGGCGAGGTCGATGTCTGCCAGGTCGACTCCCTTGGTCTCGCGGGCGGCCACCGCGGCAATGGCGCTTACCGCCGCGGTGCCCGCCAGATACCACGCGATGGGCACGGCGGACTCGTAGGTCTCGAGCAAGCGAACGGCAATGATCGGTGCGAGGGACCCGGCCACGATCGAGGTGACCTGATAGCCCAGCGACACCCCTGAGTACCGCATCCGGGTCGGGAACATCTCGGCCATGGTGGCCGGCTGGACCGCGTACATGAGGCCGTGGAACACCAGGCCGATGATGACCGCCGACATGATGATCGCGTTGCGGCCGCTGTCCATCATCGGGAATGCGAAGAACCCCCAGGTACATGCGCTGACCGCGCCGATGAAATAGATTGGGCGCCTGCCAAATCGGTCGCTGAGATGTCCGAATAGGGGGATGACCATGAAGTGCACGGCGTGTGCCGCCAGTAGCCACCACAAGATGGCCTTGGTGTTCGCGTGCACATGCACTTTGAGATATGTAATGGAGAAGGTGACCACCAGGTAGTACATGGTGTTCTCGCCGAAACGTAACCCCATTGCGGTGAAAATGCCACGCGGGTAACGCTTTAACACCTCAATCACACCCATGCGGGCTGCCTTGGAGTGCTGGGCTTGTTGCTGTGCTTCGAGGAAGATCGGCGCGTCGGCCACCTTGGTGCGGATGTAATAGCCGATCAGGACAACGACCGCAGACAACCAGAACGCGACGCGCCAACCCCAGCTGAGGAACGCCGCATCCGAAAGCGTGGACGTGAGAACGAGCAGCACCGCCGTGGCCAACATGTTCCCGCCCGGAACACCGGCCTGCGGCCAGCTCGCCCAAAAGCCACGGCTGGCGTTGGGGCTGTGCTCGGCGACAAGCAGAACCGCGCCGCCCCACTCGCCTCCGACGGCGAAGCCCTGAATGAACCGCAGCGCCACGAGCAGCGCCGGGGCCCAATATCCGATTTGCGCGAACGTCGGCAGACAGCCCATCAAGAACGTGGCGGTGCCTACCAGCAGCAGGCTGAATTGCAGCAGCTTCTTGCGTCCGTACCGATCCCCGAGTTGGCCGAATACGATGCCGCCCACTGGGCGGGCGGCGAAGCCGACGGCGTAGGTCACGAAGGCGGCAAGGATGGCGTCGAGGTCGTTGCCGCCCTTGGCGAAGAACACCTTGCTGAACACCAGCGTGGCCGCGGTGCCGTAGAGGAAGAATTCGTACCATTCGACGATGGTGCCGGCCATGGACGCGGCGACGACGCGGCGAAGGTACGCCCGTCCGGATCCGAATCGGTTGGGCTGCAACTCGTTACGCACACTCATCGGGTCGCCCTCCTTGGCAGACTTGCCCACCCGGAGGCCCCGATCGGGTTCTCGCAGGTCACGGGGTGATGGGTGTGCTGGCGGATGGCAGCGTACCCGGCCGCAAGACTTGCCGCACGGCGAAGGGGACCAGGCGCGCCCCGTGCCAGCGTTTAGACGGGTACGTAACTGGTCAAGCCGCCGTCGATAACGAACTCCCCGCCCGTGGCGTAGGCCGACTCGTCGCTGACCAGGGACAGCACGAAGCTGGACACCTCGCCTGGGGTGGCACCCCGGCGCATCGGGATGGGGGTGATGGAGTCCTCGGTGACGCCCCGGCTCATCGGGGTGTGCACCAGGCCGGGGTGGACGGAGTTGACCCGGATGTTGTGGGGCGCCAGTTCAACCGCGGCCGATTTGGTGATGCCACGCAGGCCGAACTTGGACGCTACGTAGGCATGATTGTGGGCCATGCCGGCCAACCCCGGGACCGACGAGATGTTGACGATCGATCCTGCGGCCACGTCGATCATGGGCTCGATGACGGCACGCATGCCGAGGTAGGCCCCGGTGAGGTTGACGTCGAGGACCTGCTGCCAGTCCGAGAGCGAGGAGCCGCGTAGCGGGCCCCATTGGCGATTCGGCATTGTTCACAAGTGCGTCGAGCCTGCCGAATCTACTTACCGCTCTGGCAACGACCGCGTCCCAGTAATCCGGATTCGTGACGTCCAGGTGTTCGAAATGTGCTGATGCACCGAGCTTTTGCTCGACCAGATGGCCCTCCTCGCCGAGCACGTCGCCGATCACCACGCGCGCCCCCTCTCTCACCAGGACCTCCGCGTGGGAAGCACCCATGCCCCGGGCGCCACCGCTGATCAGTACCACCTCGCCGTCGACCCGTCCCACGACCGGCTATCGGATGCGCGCCGCCACGCGAAGTTGGCCGAGCACTCGGTCATTGTCGTAGCTGGGACGGCGGAGGGGACCATCGCTTGCCATCCGTTGTCCATCCGCACGGCAGGTAGTTCAACTGTGGCGGCTGGCCGCCGAATGTTAGGCACTTCGGAGTACCCCATGGCGGTGTGGGAGCAGGCGATTGCGTACCAGCGTGAGCGACTGTCCCGTTGAGCGTTAAAGCCACAACGGCAATGGATATCGCTGCTGCTGATTTTCGCATCCGAGGCTCGGCCCGTGTTACGACCCACCGACATCAATGCTAGTGGCCTGCCTCTGCGTGGGACCTTGAGAGTTCCAGTCAAATCGGAAGCCAACGAGGTTGGGGTGCGCCCGATCCCGAGGCGGTTCATGCTGTCATGTGCAAAGGGTAGGGGCGTCGCACACATTACCGGGGCAATAGGTCGAGTGTGCGGCGTTGACCAAGGTTCCGACGTCTAACAACGTCACGCCCCTCTTGTCCAAGTCGGCGTGAAGGTCGTCGGCAATCTGTTGTGGCTTCCAACCCCAAGTGAGGTCGTAGCAGACGAAGTGCGCCTCCGCGATGAGTGCCTCTTCCGTCTGGGGCGGCCAAGTGAGGCCGACGGCGCGCAGTTTTGCGAGGTATGCGTCATCATCGGGATTGGCAGTCGCAATCGCAGCGCTACTAACCAGGGCAGCGCCAGCCATCATGGGGATGGTAAGTCTGGCCAGCCAGCGAGGTGAGGGCATTCGATTCCCTTCCTTCTTCTTGGCGTTAGCAAGGCCGCCAGTAGTGTGCGGGTTTAAAGCGGCACAAATATGAAGAATAGCGAAAGCTCGGAAAGGCGGCTCCCCGTAATTCAGAGTTGGCCTCTTGACCTTTGAGTATCGGAAAATTATCCTCGCTCGCCTGCTGAAACGAGCCCCCGTCATACGTGCTAACGGGTTGGGCGCCGAGTGGGAACAGGTGCGATTGCGAGGTGATCGTTTCAGCAGGTAGGCGGGGATTACCAAAGCGTGCCGCGGCATCGGTCATTGGCTCTTCCTTACCAGTGCGATAGCCGGGAATGCCCTCGGAGATAAGACGGTCAACGCCTGCACCGGTCGCGGCTGCGGCCCCGGCCAGGCTCGCCCCACCCAAAACCTTGCGGCGATTAATCGGCATCCCCGAAGTTACCCGTTGTGAACCCGCCAGCCTGGCACCGACACGGCGTAGTCCATGACAAAGTGTGGGATCGCTTCACCCGAGAAGCGTTGGCGTGTTTGCGAACCGATGATGCCGTGAGTTCTTCACCTGAGTGGTCTGACTCAACGATGTTTGGAGCCAAGCTAATTGGTCCGTAACCAAAGATCCATTCGGGCTTGCATTCACACTTGAGGGTGAAAAGCGTTCGATAGCGGATCAGTTGGCAGGCATATCCGCTGATGCTGATTACGACTCCGAACAGTGCGGGATACAGGTCGCGCAACCGTAGCGCCTGCGACCGTTGTTGTTCGGCGGTTATGGCCTCGTCTATCTCGGTGCGAAGTGTTGCGGCCAGATCGTTGAGATGGCTGCGCAGCCAAGCGATTTCGTTGTTACCCGCGCAATGATTTCGGCGGGAGTGGGCACCGGAAGCGCGCTCCGCTGCCATCCCAAAAACTGGGTCACCGCCTCAAGCTGCGGGAGGCTTAGTGCTAGCTCATCGGGCGGTAGCCATAACGGCATGCTCAGCGTTGATCGACCGTTGCCACTACTAGCGGACGTCACGACGATTGCCACCCAGCCTCCGTCGGTGCACCGAATCCAGGCCAGCTGCCGTGCCGGCATCCTTGGCTCCAGCCGCAGCCCGTACGATTTCACCCACAGCGGCAGCTCATCGCGCCGCGCCGCGCGACGCCGAAACAGTTGCGACGCATCAACCACAACATCGCGCTGCACCAGAAACAGCGTCGGATACTCATCGCTGTTATGCGATTGCTCGAACGTGCGTTCGATTATTTCACCCGTTCGCTTTTGTCGAGGTGTAGCGAAGGTTGATAGGAATACGCCGAGTTATTTTGACAGGATTCGGCGCGTTCGTCGGACCTTGCCAATCTAGACGCCCCATGTGCAGTGTTTAGCGGTGTTGGCTGGACCGTTGGCGGCAGGCGGACGGAGGGTTTTCACTCTGGATAGGAAGGGGTAGGTATGTCGCAATACCTGACGGATAAGGTCATCATCGTCACCGGTGCGGGTAGCGGCTTCGGCAAGCTGATCTCCGAAAAGTGCGCCGCCGGTGGCGCGAAGGTTGTCGGCGTGGACATCAACGCCGACAGCCTCAACGAGGTCATCGATGGCCTAAGGGCGGCCGGCTACGAAGGCACGGCTCATGTTGCGGATGTGACGGATATGGCGCAGGTCAAAGCGGCGGCGCGACACGCTCTGGACACTTTCGGCGCGATCGACGTGCTCGTGAACAACGCCGGCGTGATGCCGCTGGCCTATTTCGCCGACCACGAACGGGCCTGGGAGAAATGGCACAAGGCGATCGATATCAATATCAAGGGCGTCGTCAACGGCATCTCGGCGGTCTACGACCAGATGATCGAGCAAGGCCGAGGACAGGTGGTAAACATCTCGTCCATCTATGGCAATGGTGGGACCGAAGGCTCCGGTGTGTACAGCGCGACCAAGGCGGCAGTCACGACGATCTCGGATTCGTTGCGGGTCGAGGCGCAGGGCAAAATCAAGGTGACCACGATCAAGCCGACCGGCGTTCTCGGAACCAATCTCGCCAGCTGGGTCGTCAACGAGACGGCGATCATGGGCCTCGTGGGCCACAAAGGCCTCCAGTTCGCCGAGAATGTCAGCAACCTCGAGAATGGGTCCCTTCGACCCGAGCAGATGGACGTGGACTCCGTGGAGTACTGGCTGATCAACCCTGATGACCTGGCGAATGCGGTGGTGCACGTCATCGACCAGCCCTGGGGAATCAACCTCAGCGACGTCACCGTTCGGGCGAGCGGCGAGAACTACGTCTACTAAGCCCGAACGCAGAACACTTACTGCGGGGACGCCCAACAGCACCAACAGCACCGCAACAGTGACCAAGACCAGGACCAGGACCGCTGTGGGGAAAGGACAACGCTGTGAAGAAGGTTCTCATCACCGGATCGGGTACCGGATTCGGACACGAAGTGGCAATGCGTCTCGCCGAGAAAGGGTTCGATGTGATTGCCGCAGTTGAGATCTGGGCCCAGGTGCAAACTTTGAAGCGCCAGGCGGCCGAGCGAGGGGCGAAACTCCAGGTCGAGAAGCTGGACGTGACCGACGCCGGAGACCGCAAGAAAGCACTGGGGTGGGACGTCGAAATCCTGGTGAACAACGCCGGCGTCGGCGAGGGGGGCTCGACCCTCGACATTCCGGTAGCCAACATCCGCCGACAATTCGAGGTGAACGTGATCGGCCCGCTGCTATTGACCCAGCAGATCGCCAAGCAGATGATCAAGCGGGGTGAGGGTCGCATCGTGTGGGTGTCATCCCGAGAGGGACTGAACGTCAATCCTTTTACCGGAATCTACTCCGCCTCCAAGCACGCCGTCGAAGCCATCGCGGAGACCATGGCCCACGAGCTACAGGAATTCAACATCGAGGTCGCGACCGTCAACCCGGGCCCGTTCCTGACCGGTTTCAACGACCGGATGTTCCAGACCTGGCAGAGCTGGGAGGACGATGAGTCGGATCGACTCTTCGACTACTCGAAACTCGCGTTCCCCAGGGCACAATTCGACCCCGAGCCGGTCTACGCCACGATGACAGCGGTCGCCGCCGGCGAGGTCGACACCTACCGCAACCTGGAGCCCAAATCGATGCTCGAGGAGACCAAAAAGCTCATCGAGGCTCCCTGGAACCGGAAGACGAAAGATGGCCTGGGTAAACGGCCGGACAACCTGCAGGCGTCATTCGACATGAAACCCGAGACCCCCGTCTCCGACTAGGGTCGAGTCTGTTAAAGAACGCGACGATCGCCAGGTTTGGGGTTGTGCCGCACCGGAGACGCGTCCGTGAATCCGTACGCAATCTAACGGATTTACGGCCCGGCGGGCCGCAGTTGACTGTATGCATACGGAGGTCACGGCTACCGCTTCGTGCTCGAAACCCGCGCCTGACATCTGCTACGACTACGCGGGCACTCCAGCAGTTGCATTGCCCGAGTGCGTGATTCGCCTGACCACCGAGTCCACAGCGGATCGCAGGCCCGGCACGAACGCCTTCCACTGCATCGTGCAGCCGGCATGTCCCGCATCGACGGTCACGGTATGCGCGTCTGGAATCTGTTCGGCTACCCAACGCTGATGCCGCGGCGAGATGAACCGGTCACGCAGCGTTATTAGCACCGAGGTCGGTACATCGATGTCAGCGATCCAGCGCGTGGAATCAAAACGGGTAATTTCGGCCAGCGCCCGCATCATCGCCCCATAGCTGGTCGCCCGGAATTGCCCAAGCGCCCAAAGCCGGTCATTCATCACGATGTCGTCGACGACGGACAGGCGCGCCGGGTCGGGCCGCCCGGGCTGCGGGCCGAAAGCCTCTAGCAGCGCGGCGAAGACACCGGTCGCGAGCCGCTCATGAGTGGCACGGCCGAATGTCGCTGCCGCGGCGCAGAGCACCAATGCATCGACCCTGTCTCGGTGGCGCCGCCACACGTGCTGCGCCACCAGTGATCCCATCGAAAAGCCCACCGGGATGAATGTTTCTATGCCGAGCTCGTCGGCCAACGCGGCGACGTCGTCGGCGCAGTCCTCCAGCTGGAAACGTGGCGAGGCGATACCGGAGCCGTGGCAGCGCTGGTCGAACACCACCACACGCCCGAAGCGACGCATCATCTCCAATGACGGATACCACGTCAACAGCCCGGTGCACGCCAGCGAATGGAGCAATACAAACGTCGGACCGCCGGCAATTGGGCCGGAATCCACAACATAAGTGCTGCCACGATTGGAAAGCTCTACCACGCGGCCGTGCGGAAGGCGCCCAACGGGGGCGACATCGGGCAGCGTGAGCGACGGGAGCGGCGACGTCAGTCTCAGCGGACCAAGAAGCGCGTCGATCACGCAGTATGGATTGGGGAAACCTGACGCGGTCGCTGAAGGACCGCAAATGATCTCATGGGAATCGAGGTGAGACACGCTGCGGCGCAACATGCTTGGTTGCAAAATGCCCGCTGCGGCCAGTCGCCGTGGAAATGCGCGTAAGGCGAGCTGCCGAATGTTATCGCTCATCTTCGGTGCCCCGCAGTCTGTGGGTCGTACGTTGGTTCAACGCGGCATGACGGCGGTCGGTTGGCACGCCCTCGCGGACGCGGCACGATCCTTTGACCCAACCTCCCTGGGCGGAAGGTCTTCCACTGCTCAGCGCGTGAACCGCCTGCGCGGCACTATGGGTCAAGAACACTCGGGGCATGGGGCTATGTTCATCGCGAGAGCAGCCGCGCACCAGAGTAGGTGGGTACTCGATTCTCCTGGATCCTCTACCCGAAACACCGAGGCAACGCCCGGGTTCCTGTGTCGGCGGCGGTGTGACACCAACAACCCCGCGCTGCTTCCTAACCGGCGGCTGCCGCGATGTCCATCGAGTGGACCACGTCGGCGAACAGCACCGTCACCTGCTTGTACTCCGCCGCTCGGCTGACCTGTGTGACCGGTGCACCGCACTCGTTACAGAACTTGGAGTTCGGTAGCAGTTCGGTGCCGCACGGCAGTCCCGCCGCTGTCAGCGCACCGCGACTACTGTCATCCACGTCAGTATCGTTTCACTGCTAGTAAACGATGTCCGTCATATCGCCGTGCCATCTCCGACACGAAGTTTTGAGACCCTCATATGTCGTCTGTTTCGAGACACAATGGAGCCTGCCATCGCCCTGTTCTGCGAGCACCCGACAGGCGGTCGCCCGGCTGACCCCCAAGGCCGCCGCACTGTCGGTACCCATGGCTACGGTGCCCAGAGGGGAATCCGACGACGTTGTTGACCCCGGTGACGCTGCGATCCAAGCCCTCCTGGCCCTCACCGCCGAGAACACCGACGGCGATGAGAATCGTGAAAAGCCGCTCGACGCCATCCTGACCATCCCGCCGCTAACGGAGTGGCCACCAGACTGTCGGGAGACGTTGCTGGAAACTTGTCAATACATAAAAGACCTCCCCCATGACCTCACCCAGAGAAACGAGGGCGGTGACGTCGGTGGTGACTAGCAGCTTGAGTGCCGTCTCCATGCAATCCGAGACATGCGGCTCATAGTTATGGCCCCGCGGAAAGCACTCACCGGGGCCGCGATCGCAACGGTCGCGATGGCGGTGGTGTGCTGGGGATGCGCGGCCTTCGCCACTTCCACAGTGCCACGCGCACGCGCGACCGATGCGAACTATCAATTGATTCAGGAGCCCGACGCGGGTTACTCCGCCATTATTGGTCTCATCGGCGGCGCGGCCCGCTCGGTACGCATCACCATGTACGAATTGACCGACCCCGCCGCGGTCGCCGCGCTTATCGACGCCCACAACCGGGGCGTCGACACCAAGGTCATTCTCGATGCTGCATTCCACGGATACAAAACCAACGCGGAGGCCTTCCAAGAACTCAGCGACGCCGGGGTCGGCGTGAAATGGGCCCCTAACGGCGTGATCTATCACCAGAAAACGATCACAGTCGACGACACCACCGCAGCGGTCGGCACCGGCAATCTGACGCCGCAGTACTACTCGGCCAGCCGCGACGCCTGGGTACTAGACACCAACCCCACCGACGTGGCCGCCATCGCCGCGACGTTCGATACCGACTACACCGCGGTCATTATCGGCAGCCAAAACCTCACCACCACAAGCCTTCTCGAAAACCGCGAACTGTCCCTTGCCCTGGACTCCGCCATCGCACCGGCCCTCATCGCCGCCGTGGGTTCGACCTTCGACGCTGACTACGCTGCCGCGCCCCCGCAGTAGTCAACAGCCGGGTAATCCGCTGCTCGGGGTGGCGGCCGGCTCATTGTTGCTGGTTTGTTGGCGGGTCGGATCGGTACCCGAGGCTAAAGCAGTGGACGTTCTGACGGTCCAACGCGAGGATCAAACATAACGACGCTGCGCTTCAGGACTTCCGGAAAGGATTGACCGGTGGGCGATGATGGGTGGTTCGGTGGCAAGCATGCCGCCCCTGCGAGGCGCGCGAGAGAGCTGCGGCCCGTTGAAGGAAAGCGAAATGACACCAGGAGAAAAGTGACAGTACGATTCCGGGGGCTTCTGGTCCCGTTGGCGCTGGCGATGCTGCTCGCGCCGTCTGCGTGGGCAGATACCTACACAGACCAGGCGGTAGCTAGGTTCGACGCCCAGGCGCATGTGGTGGCCGACCCAGCCGCAAGACCGCCGCTGCAGAACCCCGACAAGCTGAACCAGCAGATCCTCACCGGCCGGTGGACGTGGAGCGCTGCACCGCCGGTCTGGGTAGCCGCGGTGGCGCCCAGCCAGACCGGTGTCACCACAGCAGATGCTATCCACAACGTCATCTTGGGTCGCAATCCTGAGTTCAGCGGAGTCATCCTGGTAATCGACTCCAGGGGCTACCACGTGCGCGCCTACAACGTGCCGAAGGCGATCGCGGACAGCGTGGACCCACTGCTGGGTCAGGCGGCGAGGGATCACCGCAATGACCCAGACGGCGCGACCAGTGAGTTCGTCAGCAAGCTGGGCGATGTGAATGTGGCGTCGTCCGGTGGGCCAGTGACGACCTCTCCCGTTGCGAACGCGAAGCATACTAGCTGGACATGGCTGTGGGCGCTGCTGACGATTGTCGGCATTGCGCTGGCGGTGGCCGGCCTGATCTGGTTCGCCGTGAATCGGAATCGTAAGCGCGGCAAGGACACAGAGGCACGAGAAGAGATCAAGCAGGAGTTGATCGCCGCCGAGTCTGATGTCAGCGACCTCGATACCGCGGTGATCACCAACAGCAGCGCAGATGTAAGCGCTGAGTCTTTGAAGGCCAACTCCAGCCTGCACGACGCCCGCAGAGCCTATGAGGCAGGTGACTACGGCGCGGCGCGGGCGCACCTCAGGGTCGTCCGGTCGACCGTGGCCAAGGCCAACCAGAAGTTCAACCCCGGGAACGTTAAGGCCAACGTGGATGCCTTGGCTTCGGTGCCGGATGAGGACCGCAGGCAGGCCACCGTGCGGACGAAGAACCCAGACACCGGTGAGTACGTGACGATCAACAACAACAACTACAGCACCACGCAGCAGCCGGGCTACCCGCACTACTACGGCGGTGGCTACTACAACGGGGTCTTCTTCTATCCCGGCTACTACCCGTACGCGTTCTGGGGTCCGGGCTGGGGTTGGGCTTTCACTGATGTCCTGCTGATGGACGCGCTGCTGGACGACCGTTGGGGCGGCGGCTACGAATACGACCGCGGCTTTGAGGCGGGCCGAGACTCAGCGTCGCCGGATGCCAGCGATGACAGCCACCAAAGCGACAGCTACGACAGCCAGCAAGGAGATGTTGGGTTCGATGGCAGTTACCAGAGCTCAGGTGGTGGCGACACTGGGTTCGGCCGCACCGACAACTCATATTCCGGTGGCGGCGACTCATATTCCGGTGGCGGCGACGTGGGCTTCGCGGGCAGCGACTCCGGCGGAGGTTATGACTCCGGTGACGGCGGATTTGACTTCGGCGGGTTCGGTGGGTCCGATTCCGATGGTGGCAGCTTCGACTTTGGCGGGTCCGATTTTGGCGGCGGGTCCGACTCCGGCGGCGGAGACTACGGGTTTTGAGGGGTAGTTGCCGGTAGATCTCTTTAATCCTTGCGCCGCAATGGATTACGCTGCTCAGGAGTCATCAAACATTGCCGCTGATTCTCGGGAATTCTCTATCATAAACGACGAATAAACGTCAACTTGCGCGCTGGAACCGCACGACAAGGACGGTCGCCGATACCCGTCTCTTCGCGTTCTTGATGGTCACTCGGCGCCGGCGACATCCACGACCGCGCCCCACGGAGACCTGACGAACAATTCACCAATGTTGAACTGGGCAGCGTCGGGGTCTACTTCGATGGGCTCGTTTAGCTTGACGCGGTAAACAGAGAAACCAGGATGTCTTGCGGCGATCCCGCGCGCTACATCAAGCCGGGTTGTCGCGTACGTGTATTCCTTGCCACCGAGCGGGTCTAGCGTACGGGTAGTGGGGTCTCCGGGATTAAGGCCCTGCACATCAGCCCGGTAGTAGGCCTTGTCATTGCTCATCTGCTCAGCCCCTCCGACCGCCCACTTACACCCAGCCTGGCGGCACAGTCTACCGGTGCCTGCCTTATACGGAGGGTGCGCGCCGGTAGGTCAAAACGGGCAGCGCATCAGGTCAATAGAATCGCGCTCATCGCGGTCAGACTCGTCACGGCTGGGCTTGTCTCATTCTGCTCGGGGTCCGACACCTTCACTGCCATGCGCGACATGGAGACCATCGACTCCGAGCTGCGGTTGGTGGCGGCTCTTCGCCGTGCGGCTCGGGAGCGGGGCCGCTGCCGTCGATAGAAGTGTCGGGATGCGCTGCTGGACCAGCGCAACGCAGCAAATAACTACAACGCAAATATGAATTCTCTATGAGCGCGGCAAACCTAGGTCGCCCGCGACACCAACCGACCTAGCGTGCCAGAACATGGGTGGCCGGGTGACGGGTTGGGACAACAGCGGGGCTGCCTTCAGGGCATTCGACGTCCCGGAGTGGAGGATCAAGCACACCACCGACTACGGGCGACGCGCCGATATCGTGGCAACCGTCGTCGGGCTGCAATACGCGGAAGGGCACGCTGAGCTCGAGATCATCATTGATTGCCCCGATACCCCGATCATCACGCCGGCCCAAGCGCGGAAGCTGGCCAGGGCGTTAATCGCAGCCGCCGACTCAGCCGAGGAGTGCCTTGCGCGCCACACCCGCCCGATTGGTGGCGGCT